>WBZS01001114.1_pt1 | contig 23788 bp, 20 predicted proteins | sample 5204201 | NCBI WGS metagenome assembly WBZS01 (sample SAMN12344357, study PRJNA552823) | activated sludge metagenome | biome: Activated sludge suspended growth; feature: Nitrification reactor; material: Wastewater; isolation source: activated sludge from nitrification reactor of wastewater... | reverse complement strand
TTTGACCCGGCGCGCGCCGGCCGCTGGGGGCGCGTCATCGCCATCGCCGTGACGGTGGCCGTGCTGGCTCCCTGGCTGCGCGACAGCTACGACGATAACAAGGGCGTCGACGATAGCAGCTGGCGGTTGATGGCCTATCTCAATGCGGTCGTGCCACCGGGCGCGCCCCTGGCCGCCGACAACTCCGGCGTCAACTTCTATATCCAGCGCCCCACGACGCCTACCGCCGCATCCCTGTCGAAGGGCGCGACGGAGAGCGGCCAGATCACGGCGGCGCGTCTCGTGCCGGAGATGGAGCGTCAGGACGTCAACTGGATTCTGCTGGCGACGGACGGGCCGGGCCAGACTTTCCAGAAGTTGAAGGACCGCGATACTTTTCTGCGCTATGTGGAGGAGGGGTTTGAGCCGGTCACCGTGCTGGCGCGCGAGAGACAGCTTCACACCCTGTATCGGCGCAAGGGCGCGACCGTCGCCCCACCGTCGGTGGCGGTAGGCCCGCTGAACGTGACGCTCCTGGCTAGCCCCTCGGCGCAACCGGGTGGAACGACCCCGCTGACCCTCGCCCTCGCGATGGCCGCCAGGCCCGAGCCTGGGCTAAGCGCGCGCCTCGCGGCCATCGACGAGCAGGGTAGCGCGGTGGCCGAGACACGGCTGGACCTGGACACCTTCGGCCTGACCCCGCTGAAGGACTGGTCGCCGGGCGCGACCACCATCGGCCACCAGGCGCTGACGCTGCCCGCGACCGCACCGACAGGCGACCTGGAGCTATATCTGGAGGTGGAGAGCCACGACGGCAACGTGCTGGGACAGGCCCCCATCGGGACACTGCGCGTGGCGCGCCGTGGGGGCTAAGGTATGGACGGCACGGGGGGGCGTAGCCATCGCCAAGCCCAGGCTGGACAGGATGGGGCGAATCGGCGACAATAGGAAGTGCGGCGGCCAGCGGCCCCCCCCACCTTGCTGAGACGCATGCCGATGAGTGACGCACCATTCCCCTCGCTAACGCCCCGCCACGGGCGTATTCTCGACCTCGCCCTGGCGCTGCTTGTGTTGGTCGTGGCCCTCGTGCCGCGCGTGCAGGCAGCCCAGAGCTACGACACGCCCATCCAGAGCGAGGAGCGGCTTTACGACCGCTACGCCTGGCCCTGGTCCCAGGGCGAGGGCGCTGAGCCGCGCGAGAAGTACTTCCCCTGGCATCCCCTCGGCTCGTTCACCCACCGCCCGCCCCTATACGCCCTGTTCATGGGGACCATCTACTACTTCGAGGGTCGCGATTTCGAGGCGGTGCGCATGGCGCAGGCCGTCGTCGGCGCGCTCATCGCCGTGCTGACCTTCGTCCTGGGGCGTCAGTTGGCCAATCGCTGGGTCGGCCTGGCCGCCGCCCTCATCGTCGCCGAATGCTCGTTCCTCATCGAGTTCGTCACGCGACTGATGTCGGAGACCCTGTTCATCTTCTTGATGCTGGCCGCCCTGGTCCTGCTGTTATGGGGGCGCAATGGCAAGCTCTGGCTGCTCTTCGCGGCCAGCGTGGTCCTCGGCCTGGCGAACCTGACCCGCCCGGTGCTGCTGCTACCTTTCCTGCTCTTCCTGGTCATCTGGCTATGGTTCATCCCCGGCTTCCGCCGCCGCCCCCTCCAGGCCCTCATCGCGTTGGGCCTGGGTCTGCTGCTGACCATCGGGCCGGTCGTCGTGCGCAACTACCAGTTTCACGGCAAGCTCGTCCTCATCTCCTCCAACAGCGGCTTCACCTTCTACCACGGCATCGACCGCACCGACGGGCTGACCGACCCGGCCTTCCTGCGCAGCAAGGAGGAGATTCAGGACCTGGAGCTGGGCGAGCTAGAAGAGCAGGCGCTCTTCCGCCAGATCGCCATCCAGTATCTGCAACGCTACCCCCAGGACATCCCGCGCATCGTGGCGACCCAGGTCGAAGAGTTCACCGCCGCACGCCAGGGCTACAAGGTGTCCGACGTGGTGATGCCCACGCCCGAAGACCCGATCCTGTGGCCACTGCTGGGCTGGGGAACCCTGCTCAGCCTGATCCTATTTCCCCGCCGCGCCCTCCACGCCCGCTCCCTCCTGTACCTGACCATCCTGGCCCAGGTGCTCATGGGCCTCGTCTTCCACATGGAAGTGCGCTATCGGCTGCCCCTCGTGCCGCTGATGGCCCTGCTGACGTGCTGGGTAGCCTGGGAAAGCCTGGCCTGGCTCATCACGCGCCTGACGGCTCCCCCCGCCTCACAGCCCGCCCCGGCCGAGCCGCGCGCTGACTAGCGCGTCGGCTGGCCTCGCGCCCCACTTAACGGCAAAACTCGGCTTTCAGAGTCTTGACAGGCCAGCGGGACTACTGTACAATGCCATGTGAAAGTGCTTTCATAAAACCACTTTCAACCCCTGCGGAGCCGCCAGGACGGCGACCCACCAAGAGGCCAGGGATGCCCGAAGTGACGGTCTACGATGTCGCGGAAAAGGCGGGCGTGAGCATCGCCACCGTGTCCCGGGTGCTCAACACGCCCGACAAGGTGAACCTTCACACGCGCCAGCGCGTCATTGCCGCCATCGATGCCCTCGGCTTCGTGCCTCGCGCCGACGCCACCGCGCGAGCGCGCAAAACCAACGGGCGCATCGGTGTCCTGGCCCCTTTCTTTACCTATCCCTCGTTCGTGGAACGGCTGCGCGGCGTCGCTAGTGCGCTGGCAGGCTCCAACTATGAGATGGTCATCTATGCCGTCGATACCGCCGTCCAGCGCGATGCGTACCTGACGAGCCTGGCCGTCACCCGCCGCGTCGATGGCTTGATCGTCATGGCCCTCCCCTTCGACAACGATATGGCCCGCCGCCTCCTGGAGGCCCGTATCGAGACCGTCGTGATCGAGTTCACCCACCCTGGTTTCGGCAGCATCGAAATCGACGATGCCCTCGGCGGTTGCCTCGCCGCCCAGTACCTTGCGCAGCACGGGCGAATGCGCTGCGCCTACGTCGGCGATAGCGACCTGCCTGACTATGCCATCCATACCAGCGATCACCGCCTGGCAGGCTACCGCCAGGCCCTGGCCGACACCGGGCGCCCCCTACCGGCTGAGTACATCGCCCTCGCCCCCCACGGCCTGGAAACGGCGCGCCAGTCGGCCCACCGGCTGTTGAGCCTCCCGCAGCCGCCGGATGCCATCTTCGCCGGCAGCGACACCCAGGCCATCGGCGTGCTACGCGCCGCCCGTGAGCGCGGTGTGTCCGTGCCCGACGACGTGGCCGTTATGGGCTTCGACGACCTGGAGGTGGCCGATTACATCGGGCTGACGACGATTCGGCAGCCGCTTCAGGAGTCGGGGCGCGTGGCCGTCGAGTTGCTGCACCGCCGCCTGACCGACGACTCGCGCCCGGCTCAACACATTCGACTACCACTGACTCTGGTTCAGCGTGAGACCGCCTGAAAGGGGGTGATGCGCGCCGTAACGTTCGACACCCAATCTTGGCGAGGGCCTCGCAGCGACGGCCCCGCCCTGGCCCTAGTGATGTATCAACTGCCGATTTCCTAAGGAGGAGATCAATGCCTCGTCGTATGTTGTGGATCGTGTTCCTGGCCATCGCCGCGCTGGCGGTGGTCGCCAGCGCGTGTAGCCCTGCCGCCCAGCAGGCCGCCGCCCCGACCGCTGTAGCGGCCGTCAAGGCAGCGGCGCCCACCGTGGCCGCAGCCGTCCAGCCAGCCGCGCCGACCGCCGCCCCCGCCGCCCCCAAAGCGACGGAGGCCCCTAAGGCGGCCGCGCCGACGGCCGCGGCTCCTGCCCCCGTAGTCGCCACGTCGGTGGCCGCCAAGGCCGCTGCGGGCGCTGTCTCCATTGGCGCGACCGAAGCGGGCGCGCGCTCCAAGGGCCTCAACGATCTGGCCGACGCCTACGCCGGCAAGATGAAGGGCACCAAGGTCACCATGACCGGCCCCTTCACCGGCCCGGACATTACGAAGTTCGAGGCCGCCATCAAGGAGTTTGAGACCAAGACCGGCATCGACATCCAGTACGAAGGCACGAAGGAGTTTGAGGGATCCATTGGCGCCCAGTTCCAGGCCGGCGCGGCTCCCGACATCGTAGACTTCCCGCAGCCGGGTCTGGCCGCCATCCAGGTCAAGCAGGGCAAGACCATCCCGGTCAGCAAGCTCGGCATCCCCGACGCCTGGCTCAAGGAAAACTACATCCCCTCGTGGATGGACATGTCCACTGTGCCCGGTCCCGACGGTCAGCCCGTGAATGCGGGCATCTGGCAGCGCTTCAACGCCAAGGACCTGGTGTGGTACCCCAAGGCCGCCTTCGACAAGGCCGGCTACAAGGTTCCCACCACCTGGGATGAGATGATGGCGCTGACCGACCAGATCGCCAAAGACGGCGACACGCCGTGGTGTATCGGCATCGAGTCGGGCGCGGCCACCGGCTGGCCTGCCACCGACTGGATCGAGACCATCCTGCTGCGCACCACCACACCCGAAAACTACGACAAGTGGACCAAGGGTCAGTTGAAGTTCGACTCGCCCGAGGTGCGCAAGGCCATCGACATCATGTCGAAGATCTGGCTGAACGACAAGTACGTCCAGGGCGGCAAGGCCAAGATCGCCACCACCTACTTCGGTGACGCGCCGGCCGGCATGTTCCAGAACCCGCCCAAGTGCTGGCTGCACAAGCAGGGCAACTTCATCACCTCCTTCTTCCCCAAGGACGCCAAGCCGGGCGTGGACTACGACTTCTTCTACCTGCCGCCCATCGACCCGCAGTATGGCAAGCCCTTCGAGGTCGCCGGCGACCTGATGGTGGCGACCAAGGACCGCCCCGAGATCAAGGCCGTCATGCAGTGGTTCTCCACCGGCGACGGCGTCAAGGGTTGGCTGGCCAACGGCGGCGCGCTGGGTCCCCACAAGGACGTCAGCCTGGATTGGTACTCAGACCCCGTCGAGAAGAAGATCGGCCAGATCTACCAGACCGCGACGACCGTGCGCTTCGACGGCTCGGACCTGATGCCCGGCAAGGTCGGCGCAGGCTCGTTCTGGAAGGGCATGACCGACTGGGTGACCGGCGCCGCGCCGCTGGACACCGTCCTCAAGGAGATCGACGCCTCCTGGCCCACGCAGTAAGCCGCTCATGGTAAGGGCCTTGTAGCTCGGTGAGGGTCTTCGAAAGGACCAATGACGAAGGACCGATGACCAAGACGTCATTCCCCGTGCAGGTTAGGCTATTGGTCGTTCGTCCTTCGTCTTTGGTTGTCTGGCAGACCCTCACCCCGGCCCTCCCCCCTCTGGCTCCCCCGTAGACGGGGGAAGGGGGAAGAGGGAAGAAACCTGCTCGTTGCCGACAGGAGGGCAGCGATGGATGACCAATTTGTCGATATCAAACCGGTCGGCCAGCCTGTCCCGCTCAAAGGGCCAGGCGAAGGCAAGCCGGGCGGGCCGCTCGCATCGTTGGCTACCAACCTGGGCCGCATCCTGGTCGCACTGTTTGTTCCCATCGTCACCTTCATCGGCCTGTACGCGGGCTTCGTCTTCCTGCGCGACAGCGAGGCGCCCAAGCTGGTCACTGCTCTGATCGCTATCGTGTGGGGCGTGGGGGGCGTTGCCCTGCTGTACTTTGCCTCCAACTGGCTCGTCGAGCGCATCGGCAACCCCTGGACCTCGCGCATCCAACCCTACGTCTTCGTCGGTCCGGCCGTGGCCATCCTCATCTGGTACCTGGCCCTACCGACCCTGCGCACGCTGTACGCCAGCTTCTTCGGCCCGCTGGGCCAGGAGTTCGTCGGGCTGAGTAACTACGTGGCGGTGTTCACCGACCGCAACATGTTCACCGCCTTCCGCAACAATGTCATGTGGATTATCTTCGGCGCGACCGGCTGTGTCGTCCTGGGCCTGCTGATCGCCGTCCTGGCCGACCGCAGCAAGTACGAACGCTTTGCCAAGTCGCTGATCTTCATGCCCATGGCCATCTCGATGGTCGGCGCAGCTGTCATCTTCAAGCTCATCTACGCGGTCAACCCGAACATCGGCCTGCTGAACGCCATCTACACCAGCCTGACGGGCAATCAGCCGGTGGCGTGGACGGCCTCGGCCGAGATTCAGCCCTGGAACAACCTGTTCCTCATCGCCGTCATGATCTGGCTGCAAACCGGCTACTGCATGGTCCTCTTCTCGGCCGCCATCAAGGGCATCCCCACCGATATCCTGGAAGCGGCCCGCGTCGACGGCGCAACCGAGTTGCAGGTCTTCTTCCGCATCATGATTCCCTCCATTATGGGAACTATTGTCGCCGTATCGACGACGGTGCTTATCTTCACCCTCAAGATCTTCGACGTGGTGTGGGTCATGACCGGCGGCCAGTTCAGTACCCAGGTAATCGCGACACAGTACTACCGAGAGTACTTCACAGCCAACAACTACGGCTATGGTTCGGCCATCGCCATCGTGCTGCTGATCCTGGTCATCCCGGTCATGATCTATAACCTGCGCCAGTTCAGCGAGAAGGAGGCGTTCTGATGGCTGCCTCGACTGGAACCCAAGCCCCACCCAGCAGCATGGCGGGCAAGCCTAAGGGACGCTTCAACTGGGGCCAGATCTTTATCAACGTGGTTCTGGTGCTCATCATCATCGTCTGGACCATCCCGACTGTGGGCCTGCTCATCTCGTCCTTCCGCACCCGCTTCGACATCCAGACCTCCGGCTGGTGGACCGTCTTGCCACATCGCGAGTACGTCACCGTCGTGGAGTTCCCGGTGCCCGATGGCCTGAACCGCGAGGGCGTCATGACTATTCAGACGCCCGACGGCTCCGCCGCGGCCGAGGGCACCTTCGAGCAGTTCCGCGACGGCGTGTCCACGGGGGATGGCAAGTTCCGCCTGACATGGAGTGGCAACCGTCGCGCGGGCACCATCCAGTTGCAGGAACGCAAGTGGACGATGAACACCGGCTTCACGCTGGATAACTACAAGCAGGTACTCGGTGGCACGGCCATCGAGATACGCCAGCCCGATGGCACGGTGCAGACCGAGCCGGGCATCGATCTGAGCAACGCCTTCATCAACAGCCTGGTGGTGACCATCCCGGCCACCGTCATCCCCATTCTCATTGCCGCCTTCGCTGCCTACGGCTTTGCCTGGATGCGCTTCCCCGGTCGGCGGATATTCTTCATCATGGTCGTGGCGTTGCTGGTGGTGCCCTTGCAGATCGCGCTGGTGCCCATCCTGCGCGACTATCTCGCCCTGGACCTCAACGGCACCTTCCTGGGGGTATGGCTCGCCCATACTGGCTTTGGCCTCCCGCTGGCGACGTATCTGCTGTTCGCCTACATCAGCATGCTGCCGCGGGATATTCTAGAGTCGGCGTTCATCGACGGCGCGTCCCACTTCACCATCTTCACCCAGCTTATCCTGCCGCTGTCGGTGCCCGCGTTGGCGTCCTTCGCCATCTTCCAGTTCCTGTGGGTGTGGAACGACTACCTGGTGGCGTTGATCTTCCTCGGCGCCCGGCCCAACGTGCAGGTGCTGACGATGCGCCTGGCGGACATGGTCGGCTCGCGCGGCAGCGACTGGCACCTGCTCACGGCGGGTGCGTTCATCTCGATGATTCTGCCGCTGATCGTGTTCTTCTCGCTGCAACGCTACTTCGTGCGCGGCCTCATGGCCGGCTCGGTCAAGGGCTGATCGGCGACCGTCGGCTCCTGTGAGGGCAGGCCCCCCGCGCCTGCCCTCTTCGGGATGCGGGCCGCCACGGACAACACGGGCAAAGGTCAATCCGCTTCCAACCGTGTCGTCTGTGATCGTCCGTGTCCCATTCTCTTGAGCATCGACCTGGACACTCACCCTATGCCCACAACCCTCGCTACGCCTCCCGACCTGGCCCGCAAGGCGCAACGCACCCTGGCGCGGCTGCTGCCCCGCCTCGACGCTGAGTTTGCCACGGCGGCGGCCGCCGCGCCCGATGAGTGGGCGACGTTTCGCCGCCGCCTGGACGAGCATTTCCCGCGTCTGTTCGGCCTGCTATATCACCTGTACGGCGACCAGTACGACTTCTTCTATCACCTGGAGCAGCTGCTCGCCATTCTCGCCCGCTCCTGGCTGGACCGCGCGCCCGCCCTCAAGGCCCTCGACGCGGCGCGCGAGGCCGCCCCACGCTGGTTCCAGTCGAACCAGATGCTCGGCGCGGTGTGCTACGTCGACCTGTTCGCGGGCGACCTGGACGGCGTGCGCGCCCGCATCCCCTACTTCAAGGAGTTGGGGCTGACCTACCTGCACCTGATGCCCCTGTTCAAAGCGCCCGAGGGCGAGAACGACGGCGGCTACGCCGTCAGCAGCTACCGCGACGTCAACCCGGCCCTGGGCACGCTGGCGCAACTGGCGACCCTGGCCGACGAGCTACGCCGCGAGGGCATCAGCCTCGTCGTCGACCTGGTGTTCAATCACACCTCGGACGAGCATGCCTGGGCGATGGCCGCCCAGACGGGGGATGAAGAGTATCAGGCGTACTACCGCATGTTCCCCGACCGAACCATGCCCGACCGCTACGAGCGCACGCTGCGCGAGATCTTCCCCGACGAGCACCCCGGCGCCTTCACCTTCGCCTCGCCGCCCGACCAGTGGGTGTGGACGACCTTCCACAACTACCAGTGGGACCTGAACTACGCCAACCCGACCGTCTTCAACCGCATGGCGGGCGAGATGCTCTTCCTGGCGAATATCGGCGTCGAGGCGCTGCGCCTGGACGCGGTGGCCTTCATCTGGAAAGAGATGGGCACCGGCTGCGAGAACCTGCCCGAGGCCCACGAGTTGATTCAGGCCTTCAACGCCGTGGCCCGCATCGCCGCGCCCGCCCTGCTCTTCAAGTCCGAAGCCATCGTCCACCCCGACGACGTGGTGCGCTACATCTCTCGCGACGAGTGCCAGCTCTCCTACAACCCGCTCCTCATGGCCCTGCTGTGGAACACCCTGGCAACCCGCGACACGCGCCTGCTAGGGCAGGCCCTCCGCGAGCGGCACGCCCTGCCCGCCGACTGCGCCTGGGTCAACTACGTGCGCGTCCACGACGACATTGGCTGGACCTTCTCCGACGAGGACGCGGCGCGGCTGGGCATCGACGGCTACCACCATCGCCGCTTCCTCAATAATTTCTACACCGGCCGCTTCCCCGGCAGCTTCGCCCGCGGCCTGCCCTTCCAGGAGAACCCCAAGACCGGCGACTGCCGCATCTCCGGCATGGGAGCCTCGCTGGCCGGGCTGGAGAAGGCGCTGACCGAAGAGGGTGCGCCGGAGGTCGAGATGGCCGTGCGGCGCATCGCCCTCATCCACGGCGTCATCCTGACGATTGGCGGTATCCCGCTGCTGTACCTGGGCGACGAGATCGGCACCCTCAATGACTACAGCTTCCAGGACGACGACACGAAGGCCCGCGACAGCCGCTGGGTGCATCGCCCCGCCACGGACTGGGAGCGCATGGCGCGGCGACACGACCCGGCCACCATCGAGGGCCACGTCTACCAGCGCCTGCGCCAGTTGATTCAACTGCGACAGGCCCATCCGGCTTTTGCGGGCGGTGAGACCCAGGTCATCGACACCGAGAACGATCATGTGCTGGGCTACGTACGGCAGCACGCCGTGAACGGTGGGCGTCACGAGCGCGTCGTGGTGTTCGCCAACTTCAGCGAGCAGCCGCAGACACTGCCCGCCCACCTGTTGCGCCTGTACGGCGTTGGCTACCGCTTCCAGGACTTGCTGACCGGCCACGCCACCACCGCGACTGACCTGGCCCTGGAGCCGCTGGCGTTCGTTATCCTGGCGCGGGAGGGGTAGACATAGCAAGACCCTAAAAGTCTCAGAGACCTTTAGAGTCTTGAAGTTGGCTGGCGGCGGATGTGACCATCCGCCGCTCTTCATTGTCGACTTACCGCAACCCGTCCAGCAGGCGCACGGTCATGCGCTCGGCATCCAGATCGATGTCAAGGACCACGTCCTCGATGGCCGGCAACAGCAATTCCGCGCCGTCCTCGCCCCGAACCACGTAGACGTCGTTGGCGCCGGTGAAGATCACCTCCGCCAGCATACCCAACACTTCGCCACCCTCGGTGACGACCGCCAGCCCCCGCACCTGGTGGACGTAATACTCGTCCTTCCCCAGGGGCATCGCCTCGCTGCCGGGAACGGCGACCACCAGCCCGCGCATCTCCTCGGCGGTGGTGCGGTCGGACACGTCGGCCAGTTGCAGCAAGGCGAAGGACTTGTGCAGCCGGGCCGCCAGCAAGCGGTAGGGACGATACGCGCTCTCATCGGGCGGGCCAACCAGCACCGACGTGAGGCGCTGGAATCGCTCCGGAAAGCTGGTCTCCAGCGCTACCTTGACCTCGCCACGGATACCATGCGCCCCGACAATCTCGCCCACCACGAGCGTCTTGGGGGCGGGGCGAGGCATGCTAACCGATCTCCAGCGTCACCCGCGTCCCGTAGCGCTGCGCCGTCGACTTGAGCAGGGTACGGATGGCGTTGGCGACACGGCCTTGCTTGCCGATCACGCGGCCCATGTCATCGGCCGCGACGGATAGCTCGAAGACCATGCCGCCGGGGCCGTTACTGATGGGCCGCACGCGAACGCGCTCGGTGTCATCGACCAGGGACTTGGCGAGATAGTCAATCAGGCCGCGAATCTGCTCGACCGCCTCAGGGGAGGCGGGGCGGGCGGGCGGGCGGTAGTCGCGGGCCGGCGGGCGGCCCGACGAGCTGCGGTACGGCGGCATTTAGCCCTCGCTGGGGGTGACGGCCGGCGCCTCGACGACGGCCGGGGCGGGCGCAGCGGCCTCGACGACGGCCGGGGCGGGCGCGGCGGCCTCGGCAACGCCGGGGGCCGTCGTGGCGCTGGCGTCGTAGGCGCCGCCCTTGCGGAGCAGGCGCTCGACGGCGCGGGTCGGCTGCGCGCCGACGCTGATCCAGTAGGCCGCGCGGCCGGCGTTGACGGAGACGGTCTCCGGCTCGGTGCGCGGGTTGTAGTGACCAATGACCTCGACGAAGCGGCCATCCCGCGGCGACGTCGCCTCAGCGACAACGATGCGATACGATGGCTGCTTCTTAGCGCCAACGCGGCGCAGGCGAATCTTCAGCACTCAGTCCTCCACTTATAATGAGCCGCCGGCCTCAGCCCCCAGTGGGCGTCTCCCGCGCGGGAGAGAGGCGTATCCGCCTTCGGCACGAACGGCAAGGGTATCACTGCTTGAACATGTCCATGAGGTTCTTCGGCAGGCGGCGGCCCTTGCCGAACTGCTTCATCATCTTCTGCATCTCGAGGAACTGGCGAATCAGGGTATTGACTTCCTGTACGCTGGTCCCACTACCCGCCGCAACGCGCCGCTTGCGGCTACCGTTGAGAATCTTCGGGTTGCGCCGCTCCTGTACCGTCATCGAGTAGATGATGGCCTCGATGCGCTTGAGGTCCTTGTCGCTGACTCCCTGCGGCAATTGCTTGGTCATCTGGTTGAGGCCGGGAATCATCTCCATGATCTGGCTGAGCGGGCCGAGCTTCTTGATCTGCTGAAGCTGCTGCAAGAAGTCCTCCAGGTCGAAGTGGCCCTCGGCCATGCGCTTGGTGGCCTTCTCGGCTTCTTCCTGGTCCATGCTTTGCTCGGCGCGCTCGATGAGCGACAGGATATCGCCCATGCCGAGGATGCGCGAGGCAATGCGGTCAGGGTAGAACGGCTCCAGGGCGTCCAGCTTCTCGCCCGTGCCGATGTACTTGATGGGGATGCCCGTCACAGCGCGGATGGACAGAGCCGCGCCGCCCCGAGCGTCGCCGTCCATCTTGGTCAGCACCAGGCCCGTCACGTCAGTACGGTTGAAGAAGTCCTGGGCGACGCGGACGGCCTCCTGGCCGGTCATCGAGTCCACGACGAGCAGGGTCTCGGCGGGCTTGGTGCGCCCGCGAATCTGCTCCAACTCCTGCATCAGCGCCTCGTCGATGTTGAGGCGGCCGGAGGTATCGAGGATGACGACGCTGTAGTTGCTGAGGCGGGCGCGCTCCAGGGCGCGGGCAGCGATGTCGGGTGGCGGGGGCTGCGTGCCCTCCGCATGCACCGGCACATCGATCTGCTTGCCGAGGACTTCGAGCTGGGTGATGGCCGCCGGGCGGCGCGTGTCCAGCGCCACCAGCAAGGGCCGCTGGCCGCTGCGCCGCAGTTGGAGGGCGAGCTTGGCCGCGGCGGTGGTCTTGCCTGCGCCCTGCAAACCGACGAGCATGATCACGTGAGGTGGCACACCGCCCAGGTCCAGCCTGGCGGGCTGGCCGAGCAGGTTAATCAACTCCTCATTGACGATCTTGACGACCTGCTGGCCGGGGGACAGACTCTTGGTGACCTCAGCGCCGATGGCCCGCTCTCGCACGTCGGCGATGAACTGCTTGACGACGCGGAAGTTAACGTCGGCTTCGAGCAAGGCGAGGCGCACTTGCTTCAAAGCCTCGTCGACATCCGCCTCCGTCAGGTGGCCCTTGAGGCTGAGGCGCGAAAAGATGCCTTCCAGGCGTTCGGTCAGGTCCTCGAACATCGGCATAGGGCTGGCCCCTCAGTGAACGCACAACATAACGCCACCCGATTGGGGGGCGACGCATAATTGTACGTTTCGGTGGGGGATTCTGCAAATCCCTGGCGCTGGCTCGATCAGGCTAACTTCTGAAACGCATACAAACCGGGCTTGACGCGCATCGGGATGGTCTGTCCCGTCCACAACTCGATCGGCGCCGCCGTCGGTGGTACATCGAGGACCGACCTGTCCTCATCGACCAAGGAGCCACGGAAGGTGATGTTGTCATCGACCACTTGCTGGACGGTGCGATCCAGCGCGAGATGGTCGAGGGCGACGCCGGGGCGAGTCGTGCCCACGATGACCAGGCGGTCGGTCGCCGGGGCGTCGCTGGGCATGCCGGGGCGGGGGCCGCTCGGCCACACCTCGAACGGCACACCGACCTGGTCGGGCATCCAGATAACCTGTTCGTCATCCGGGCGTAGCGTGGCCTCGCCGATCTTCTCGATGCCCCCAAAGGCTGTGCACAACAGGGCCGTGACGTAGAGGCGGGGCTGGCCACTAGCCTTTCCCGTATGGATGACCTGAATCGCCACCTTCGTTCCCGTCGTCAGGCTGTAGATGCCACCTTCGCGAGCAGCCTCCGGCAGGTTGGGTTTCATCGGGTCCGCCGTGACATCCGCCGCGTCCCAGCCTGTGCAATCGAGCAACGTCACCTGCACAAGGCCGCGCAGTTCAGCGTCGCCCAGGTAGCCCAGACGGAGGGCCGCAGTATAGGCAGCATAGTGCTCTATGCCCGCCCGTAGCGCTCGTAGCTCCAGGGAAGGTACGCTGGCTATCCCCAGCGTCACCACGTCGCTGATGAGCCAGCCACTCCCCATGCTCCCATCGACGAACAGTTCCACATCGGTGGCGTCAGGTGGCACGAGTTCGAGGAGTGGTGACATCTTGAGGAACTCCGCCGTCTTTGGCTCAGCCGGATCAAGCCTCACCTTGAGACGCGCCGCCGCACCCGGTTTGACCAGGCGGCCCCGCGCTTCGCCTGCTAGGGAGAACGGGGCATCGAGAGGCCGCGCCAGGGATGTGGCGCGCTCGGCGCGCTCGACGACGAGCGTGCCCAATCGTGCGGCCATATCTTCGGGCGAGTCGATGACGGGGAAACGCGGTGGGTCCTCCCGCCGGTAAACGGCCACGTGGGCATCATCCGTCACGCCCAAGAGCGTGCCGGCCTTGATGGTGAAGGCGTTGGGCTGACTCTGGGTGATGGCATACCCCAGGTCCAGCTCGTCCGGCGTCCACGCTCCGCCAAAAACGCGACGCTCCGGACGGCCAACGAGCCAGGGGTGTTGCTCCTTGCCCGGCGACTTCAGTCGATCCACCTGGTCCAACACATCGCCCCAGATGTCGCCCCAGCGTAGCGCGGCGCGTTGCTCAACGGTCATCCCCCGGATCAGGTTGAGCAGGCCCAGGCTGAGTCGGCCGTGGGGTTGCGTAGATGTGGCGGTCTCGAAGGCGCGCTCATCCGCCTGCGCGGCGGCGACGACAACGTACTTCAGAGATGGGGCGCGCAGCATACCGGGCGCTGCCCGCTCATCGGCTCCGGTAGGGCGGAGGGACAGAATCGAGGCCTCGGGGCGCGGCCCCGTCTTGAAGTCTTCGGTCGCGCTGCGATCCTGCGGCTCCAACAGGCGGGCCATTTCGCCCGCCTCGGTCGCCACCAGATCGCCCCTGAACGCCCCGGCTGAGTGGCAACAGTCCAGAATGATCGTCAGGTCGCGCGTGCGCTCGGCAATCGCGTTGACCAGCGCGTTCATTTCGACGTCATACAAGAAATTCAGGTCGGCCGCGACAAGCGCCTCGTGCCAGCTGGATGCGCCGCGCCAGCGCAGTTGGTGGCCGTGGCCGGAGTAGTAGATCAGTACGCGATCGTCAGGCGCTACCCGGCTGCTGGTCAGCGCGCGTAGCGCCCTGACCATGTGCGCCTTGGTGGCCGGCAGCGTCGATAGCTGGGTAGTCGACGGTGCGTCGGGGTGCTGAGACGCCAGGCGCGTAATGCGAATCTTATCCGGAGAGATGCCAATACCCGGCGCCGTCAACAGCAGCTGCTCCACGGCGTCGATGTCGTTCACGCACCCGTAGAGTTGCCTGACGTGAGGCGGGTAAGCATTGATGCCGATCAGAACGGCATGCAGGACGCTGGATGGAGTCGAGGTCTCGGTCATGGCTGCGCCACCTCGTTCGACCGGCGTAAGCGGCTTCGACGTCACTCGTCTCGGGTGGTCAATACCGGCGACACCCAATCGCGGCTGGCCGCGCCAAGCTCCTGATACAGGGCGATGCGCGCCTGGGTGAACACCATCTCCATCGGCAACTGGTCGGCGATTCCCTGGTAGAACTCGCGGGCAAACACGCTGGCCGCCCGGTCCGTGATGGGATAGCGCATCGACACGGCGGCCTCGAGCTCACCGGCCCGCAACAGCGCCTCGCCAGGCCCCGCCTGAGTGTTCAGGAACACCAGGCGCACACTGGGCGCCGAGGCCAGGAGTTGCGCCAGGCTCGTGTCATCGACGAGCGCCGCCTGCCCTACAGCATCGCTCAGTACCAGATAGGGGCGATCGGCGCGCACCGGCATACCCAGGACGGTCGTGTCCTTCTCGCTCAGCACCCCATGGCCCGTATAGTGGACGATGTGATACGCCTGCTGTCGTAATGCCTCGCGGACCATTGGCAGGGTGGGATTGGTAAGCACATCCACCTTGAAGCGCCCCTCCGCTCCCGGCGCGCTGAGCGCTCGCTCGATGAGCGCCTGCTCGCGCTCCAGGTTCAACGGGGGTACATTCTCCGGTGACGAGAGCAGCAGCAAGACGCGCCAGGTGTCTATCGCCGCTGGAGTCGCCGCTGGATGGCTGACATCGACGGTGTGGGTAAGGGCGAACCGCCCCCGGACGGCCAGGAAGCTCGCCAGGCGAGGGTCATAGAGGCACTCCCAGGGCAATCGACTCAACTCCACCGGCCCGATGGACAGGCGCAGCCGCACGGCGTCGAGATTGCGGTCAGCGCGGCGCAGGGTCTTCTGGTACAGGTCACCCGCCTCGTCAGCGAAGAGAAAGTCGAACAACCTCGCGCCCAGGGATTGCAAACTGGCGGGGGCCAGGGTCGGCGCTCGCAATCCCGACAGGCCTTTGGCCAACACTGGCTCGGCGATATCGAGCTGCGCCTGGGTGGCAACCTCGCCCTGCGGGCTTCGCGTGCTGATGGTGTATCCCCCATCAGGCGACGCCTCAACGCGGATCGCCAGGTCAACGTACTTCCAGACCCGGCGAGTCGGCAACTGAGGCTCCGCCTTGCCAGGCAAGGGGGGCAGGTCAGGCGCTGGCGGCGACGCCGCGCTCGCTGTCTCCTGGGCGAGCGCGTCTGTGTCAATCTCAGGGTGGTTCTTATTCAACCAGCTCAGAATCTGATCCACCCGCCCGCTACGCTCCATGTATAGAATCAGCTCGCGGGCTTTCCCCTCCTCCGTGTCGCCGGGCAGCGCGTCATAGTCCACTCCGACATCGAAGGACAGATCACGAAGCTCTTCGCTATTGAGTGACGTGACGAGGGTGTCGCGCAGCGCGGCCTTTTCCTTGAATTGCATGCTGGTCTATTCCTGGCCCCGCCGGTCGCGCGAGGCGCGCAGCTCACTGGAACAGTCGATCGTCGTCCGAGCGCATATAGACGACGGGCGTGCCCCAGGAGCGGTCATTGGGGCGAAACTCCTGGTACAAGGCCCGCCGCGCCTGGGTGATCGCCGCCCCCAGGCGCGCCCTGGCCGCCAGGGCGCGATACAACTCGGCGGCAAACAGGTTGGCAGCCATGTCGCGGATGGGATACTGCATGGCCACAACCATCGGCACGCCCGCCGCGACCAGCAAGTCGCCCAGGCCCGACAGCCGCTCCATGCCCGACGAGGTGGCCGTCTGGCACGCATTGAGAACGACCAGGCGCAGGTCACGGAAGCCGGTGAAGAAGGCGGCGAAAGCCTCCTCCTCCATGTCGTTGCGCACCCCCTGAGCGCCGGGCAGCACCACATACGCCTTTTCCGGCAGCAAGGGCCGAACGGGCGGCAACATGCCACGATTGGGGCCTTCCGGCGCTCCGGTGGCCGCGCCATTCAGGCCACCCACCGGCTTGAAGTAGGCGTGGCCGCTGTAGTGGACAATGTGGTAGGTCTGCTGCGCCAGGGTCTCGCGGATGGTGGTCGAGGTGGGATTGTCCAGTACCTTCAGTTCCAGGCTGCCCCGGTCTTCCAGCGCCTTGAGCGCCGCCTGAATCGACTCTGTCTCGGTCACGAGGTCGAGGCCGGTGGTGTCTTTCGGGCGCGACAGGAGGAGGAGGACGCGCAGCCGGGTGGGCGGATCAGGTGGGGGCGTGGCTACGGCCTGTAGCGAGCGCGCCAGCACGAAATCGTCGCGCCACACCAGGAAGCCACCTCGGAAGCGGTCGAACATGTACTCCCAGGGCAGTCGCTTCAACTCCGGCGCGTCGACCTTGAGGCGGAAGCGCATCCGCTGTTTGCTGCCCTCGGCAAAGCCCAGGGTGACGTAGTACGCCTTACCGACATCGCCGACAAGAATCAGGTCGAGGAGGCGAGTCCCCATCTCGCGCAGCGTCGCCCGCTCCTGATCGGAGAAGCTGGCCTTCTCCAGGACGGCCAGGCCGTCGCGAATCTTGGCTTCCCTGGGCAAGGCAATCGTCGCCTGGGCCGTCAACTCACCGGCAAACTGGCAGCGCGCCCTGACCGGGTATTTGTTGCCCGCCCCCTCACCAATCGTCACTTCGAAGTCGGCATACTCTTCTACCATCGTCGTGGTCTCGCCGCCGAGGCGGTCGGGAAGGGTGATGTACCCCCATTATACATCACCCCTGCCCCGCCAGGTATCGTCGTGACGGCAGACACGCCACGAATTGTGGCTAGAGGGTGATAATCTGATCGGGTGGGTTGCCCGCCAGGGCGGCGTAGAGGTCGGGGAAGCAACCGACGTGGACGCCCGCCACCGTGCCTGTGGGGGCACAGGCGCCGACCTCGCCCTCGGCCAGGCCGCGTTCCAGGGCGCACTGGTCGCACATCATCAGCAGGATACCCTGCTCCTGAGCGACGCGGGCCAGGCGCTCGCCGAGGGGGTCGCCCGCGCGCAGGATATAATTGTTGTCGTCGAAGAACATCATGCCGACAACCTGCGCGCCGTGGCGGCCGTCTTCCAATTGGGGTAGAATCATTTTGCCCAGCTTGTAGCTGGCGGTATGGCCGGACGTACTGAATACATAGGCGACTTTCACGCGCGATTCCTTTCCGTGGCTGACATGCGATGGCGGAACGATGCGAACATCCCGCCACTATTATAGCCAGGTGCGGCGTCGGGGCGAAGCTACCCCCCGCTAGCTGCAACCGACTGGCCGAGCGCCAGCCAACCCGGTATGGAGTATCCAGGTCGCGGGCGGAATAGCGCCCTTAACGCGCCCTTAACATCGACTTAAGGGCGACTTAACCACGGCATCCCGCTTCTCTGCTATGCTAGGGCTGTCCAATTACCCTACGCCAAAGGAGTGTCTATGCCACAACGAACTGCCCTCAGCCTCGCGCTCGGCCTGACAGCTTTCGTGCTGGTTCTCCTCGGCGGCGTCGCCATGTACCTCAATCAGGCCCCCAGTCTGGCTGCTGCGCAGGCGGCAACCGCCCAGGATACCGCCAACACCAAGCAAGCCGCCGGCACAGTCGGCCAGGCTGCCCAGGAAACGCTGACCGATTCGCCACCTGCACCCGTCTTCGTCGCTCCTCGTTACACCGTCTCGATGGACCAGGCGAGTCGCATCGCCCTGGCGGCGGCGCCGGGCAGCGCGATCCACGGCGACTCCGAGCTTGTCATCTTCCGTGGCGTCGCGGCCTACGAAGTCATGCTCGATCGCGGCGTCGTATACGTCGACGCCACAACCGGCGCGGTGTTATACAATGGTGCGACCGTCCTGCCAACTGTCTCAGCCACTCAGGCGAGCGCATCGGCGCCGGTCAAGAACCCGCCCACCACGAGCGGGAAGTCGGACGACCGCCAGAGCAAGTATCGCGATGACAAGCAGAAGGACGACCACGACAAGAAGGATGACCACGACAAGAAGGATGACCACGACAAGAAGGACGACTAGGGCGAGAAGAAGCATGACGAGGAGAGGCTAACTATGCCTGCCGCGCGTCCGGCCAAGCGCCGCACCACCGAGACCACGAGCTTGAAGCTGTTTCTGACCGCCGCGACCCTCAGCCTAACCATTGGCGGCTGGGGAGCCATCAGCCACGCGGCGCGCGACGCCGACCTTGATGCGACCACGACAACCGATGCAGCTACCGCCGACTTCGACCTGGACCTGGCTCCGTTGCCGCGCCTGATCGTGCCGGCCGCGCCCCCCGCAGCCATCGCGCCCGCACCGCGCATCGTCGCGGAGCCGCCCGCCGCCGCAGTCGTCGTCGTATCCCAGCCCGCGCCGGCACAGCAGGCCTCGCCCGCACCCGCCGCACCGGCTGCCAAGCCCGCGGCCCGCACTAAGTCGTCACGCTAGTGGCGGCCGCTACCGAGAAGCAGGTCCTGAGCATGCAGCAGTTGGAGTTCCGCGCCATGGGCAGCCAGATGCTCGCCCTCATCGACAGTGACCACGCCGATGCCCGCGCCGCCCTGGGGCAGGTGTCCCAGTGGTTTGCCGCCTGGGAGGCGCGCCTCAGCCGCTTCCGCGACGACAGCGAGCTGATGCTCGTCAATCGCGTCGCCGGGCAGCCGGTGGCCGTCAGCGATACCCTGTTTGAAGTGCTACGAATTGCCCTCGACGCGGCCCGCGACAGCCAGGGGTTGGTGACACCCACCGTGCTGACCGCCGTGGAACAGGTGGGCTACGACCGCTCCTTCGACACCCTGCCAACCAGTCTATCGCCCGCCGCCGCGCCGGCGGCAGCAGCCCCCGACTGGCGCGCCATCCGCCTCGATGCCCAGGCGCAGACTATCACCTTGCCCAGCGGTGCGCGGCTAGACCTGGGCGGCATTGCCAAGGGTTGGGCCGCCGAGCAGGCGGCCCGTCGCCTCGGCGAGTACGGCCCCGCCCTGGTCGACGCGGGCGGCGACATCGCCATCAGCGACCCGCGCGCCGACGGCGAGCCGTGGCTCATCGGCGTCGCCGACCCCTTCGCGCCGGACCGCGATCTGGCGGCGTTGGACGTGATTCGCGGTGGCGTCGCCACTTCTGGCCGCGACTACCGCCGCTGGCAACAGGGCGGCCAATGGCGGCATCACATTATCGACCCTCGCACGGGGCAACCAGCCGCCACCGACCTCATGAGCGTGACTGTCGTTGCGCCCTCGACGGCCGAGGCGGAGATGGCCGCCAAGGCCGCCCTCATCCTCGGCAGTGTCGACGGCCTGGCCTGGCTAGAGGTGCGCCGCGGCCTGGCCGCGCTCCTCGTCCGCGAGGACGGCGCGACCCTCGCCACCCGTACCCTGGATGACTATCTGCATCGTTAGCCCTACGGAGAAGCACATGCCCCCGGTGAACCCACCCCCGAACCGGCTGGATGCCGTCAAGCCCATGTTCAGCGCCCGCGCCGCCCTACTCATGCTGGTCGCCGTCATCGGCGGCGCGCTGGCGGCCGCGATCGTGCTGCCCCTGTGGGCGCCCACCCTCAGCGAGTCCCTGCTCGGCCCCGAGCCGAAGGCCTACTGGTATCTGGCCCGCAGCGCGGGGCTGGCGGGCTACCTGCTGCTATGGTTCTCGGTTGCCTTCGGCCTGCTCATCAGCAACCGACTGGCGCGGGCCTGGCCCGGCGGCCCCGCTGCCGTCGACTTGCATCAGTTCGCCAGCCTGGTCGGCATCGCCTACGGCCTGTTCCACGCCCTCATCCTCCTGGGAGACCGTTACCTGAGCTACACCCTATGGCAATTGGTCATTCCCTTCGGCAGCGCCGACTACCGCCGCGTCGAGGTGGCCCTGGGGCAGATCGGCTTCTACCTGATGGCCGCCGTCACGTTGAGCTTCTATGTGCGACAGCGTATCGGCTACCGTGCCTGGCGGTTGCTGCATTATGCCTCTTTTGCTGTATACTCCCTCGTACTGGCCCACGGCATCCTGGCCGGGACGGACGCCAGCGCGCTACCCGTCCAGGTCATGTACATCGGCACCGGGGCGATCGTTCTCTTCCTGACCTTCTATCGCATCCTGACCGCCATGAACCGCCCGCGCCCGGCTGCCCGCGAAACGGCATAATGACAGCGCCCACGATCCTCCTGGTCGAAGACGACGACGACATTGCCGAGCCACTGCTGTTCGGTCTGCGGAGCGAAGGCTATCGGGCGCTGCACGCCCCCGATGGCCCCCGCGGCCTGGAGATGGCTCGCGCCGCCGCGCCCGATGCCATCCTGCTCGACGTCATGCTGCCGGGTATGGACGGCTTCACTGTCTGCCGACTCTTGCGCCAGGAGTCGGCGGTCCCCATTCTGATGCTCACCGCGCGGGGCCAGGAGGTGGACCGCGTGACCGGGCTAGAGTTGGGCGCGGACGATTACATCATTAAGCCCTTCAGCTTCCGCGAGTTGGTTGCCCGCGTCCGCGCCATATTGCGCCGCCGCGACCTCGACCGCGAGGACGGGACACCCGTCCCACGTCTCGCTGTCGGAGCCATCGCCATCGATCGTGCGGCGCGGCGCGCGTGGCGCGGGGAACGCCCGCTGGACCTGACGCCCCGCGAGTTCGACCTGTTGGCCGCTCTGGCGCGGCAGGCAGGCCAGGCCCTACCGCGCCAGGCGTTGCTGGACCAGGTATGGGGCCTCGACTGGATCGGCGACCCACGGACCCTGGATGTCCACATTCGCTGGCTGCGCGAGAAAATCGAAGATGATCCTTCGACACCACGCTATCTTCAGACGGTGCGCGGCTACGGCTACCGCCTCGTCGACCCCGATGCCCCCGATGTCCATAGCCCCCAGGCGTAGCAGCCTCCAGGCGCACCTCCTGGCGACCTATCTGGCCCTCATCGGGTTAAGCATCGCCGGTTTCATTCTGTTCGTCGGCTTCCGCCTCCAACGCGCCGCCCTCGAGCAGGCCCAGCGCGAGCTAGCGATGCAGAGCGACATCATCGCCAACGCCTTGCGCGAGCCGCTCGAACACCGCGACTCGGCGGGCCGCTCCCTCGACAATCTCCTCCGCTCCTACGCCGCAAGCGCGGGCGTGCGCGTCACCCTGGCCGACGCGAATCGCCAGCCGATCGTCAGCTCTGACGATCCGCCAGGCCGAGACGACGACCACAAGGACAAGAGCGACGACCATAAGGACAAGAGTGACGACCGCAAGGATAAGGGCGACCTGAGCCGCACCAGCGCCAACTTGCTCGTCAGCAACGGCGAGCGCGACGGGCGTCTCTTTGTCGGATCCCCCATCAGCAACGACACCGGCCAGCCCATCGGCTACGTACAGGTCTCCGTGCCCACCGACCCCATCTACGCTGAGATGCGCCAGACGTGGCTGAGCCTCCTGGCCCTCGGCGGCGGCGTCCTCCTGTTGACCGCCCTGGCCAGCCTGACTCTAGCGCGCCAGATCGCCCACCCCATCGAGAGCCTGACCCAGGTCAGCGACGCGATGGCCGCCGGCGACTTGAGCCAGCGCGTGCAACCGGGCGGGACCGACGAGATTGCCCGCCTGGGCCGCGCCTTCAACCAGATGGCGGACCAGGTGACCGACATGCTCACCCGTCAGCAAGCCTTCAGCGCGAATGCGGCCCACGAGTTGCGCTCCCCTCTGACAGCGCTTCGGCTGCGCATCGAGATGCTACAAACCTACGTCCCCACCGGCGACGATGACCTGACGCGGCGCTACCTGGCCCAGATGGACGGCGAGGTCCAGCGGCTACGCCATTTGATTGACAACCTGCTGGCCCTGGCCGCCGTGGACGAGGCCGCCGCGCCGTCGCGCGTCCCCCTCGACCTGGCCCCTCTCCTGTACGACACCGCCGACAGCCTCGAGCCTGTCGCCCAGACGGCGGGAGTGACGCTCCTCGTGGACGCGCCGCCCCACCTACCGACGGTCACGGCCAACGCCGAGCAGTTGCGCATGGTTATCTGGAACCTGTTGGAGAACGGCGTCAAGTACACCCCGCCAGGTGGAACGGTCACCCTCAGCGCCGTGGCACATGGCGCGACCGTCGACATCCGCGTGGCCGACACCGGCATCGGCATCCCCGCCGACGCCCTGCCCCACATCTTCGAGCGTTTCTACCGTGTCGACAAGGCCCGCTCGCGGCGGGCGGGCGGCGCCGGCCTCGGCCTCGCCCTGGCCCACGACATCGTGGTTGCCCACGGGGGAAGTATCGACGTGGAGAGCGCGCCCGGCCAGGGCAGCCGCTTTACCGTGCGCTTACCGACCGGCTGAACTCGGCCTGGCATGTGGTGAGCCGCTCGCGCCGGAAGAACGCGAGCGGCTCACCTGGTACGTCGGAGTTCCGGTTGTGCTGCGACTATTGCACGCCTGCCTGGGCCAGGAGGGGGCGGGCGATGTGGATGGGCACAAAGCCGGTGAACTGGGTGATAGTCGGCAGGCCCGCGCGATCGATGCCCTTCGTTAGCGGCTTGCGGAAGGTAACGATGCCAAGCACCTCGCCCTGGCCGTTGACTGCCACACCACCGCTGGAGCCTGGCGCGACCGTCGCCTCGGTCAGCATCTGGTCGCGCTGCCCATCACTGGTGCGATTCCAGATGATGAGCACGCTGCCGCTGGTGCGGGCGACACCACCCTCCATGCGAAACGGATAGCTGTAGACGTAGATAGGCTCCCCCGGCTGGGCTGCGTCAGAGTTGGCCAACGGCAGCGAGTTGAAGCCACCGAAGCCGGGGTAGTCCTTAACATGCAGGACGGCCAGGTCGTGCTCGGCGTCGGTGGCGACCACATCGGCCCGCAGGCGATAGCCCAGATAGGGGCCTACGCCGATGACCAGCGGATCGTCCAGCTTGCCGGTCTCCAGGTCGCCGACAAAGTGAAAAGCGGTCAGGATAGTCCGCCCGTCTCCACCCACCGACGTTCCTGTGGCCAGCCGATATCCGTCGCCGTCCCGACGTACCAATTGAACGACCGACTCATCGACGCGCTTGCTCGGCGCGCCGGTCAGATCGGGCGGCGGCGGCGGCACACGCCGCACGGCCAGTGCAGTAAAGTCGCCGTCCGTCCAGGTTTGAAGGTTGTCACCGATGGCCTTCGCGGCGGATGGGGC
>WBZS01001113.1_pt1 | contig 23797 bp, 23 predicted proteins | sample 5204201 | NCBI WGS metagenome assembly WBZS01 (sample SAMN12344357, study PRJNA552823) | activated sludge metagenome | biome: Activated sludge suspended growth; feature: Nitrification reactor; material: Wastewater; isolation source: activated sludge from nitrification reactor of wastewater... | reverse complement strand
AACAAAAATGGAATACCCTCTATGCGTCCGAAAATGAATCAAAACATGATACCCTTTAATCCATTACGGTACATCTGCCTCATCTTTATTTTATTTATCTGCCTGGGTTCTGTTTCAGGGCAGCCACCTATTAAAAGGGACACCTTAAATAAAACGGCTTTACATGATTTATTAACATTTAAACCTCAATTTTCAGGCTATAACAGCACCTTTCAGTATAAAAACAGATACGATATCAGCCATCTTCCTTTTTTTTGCCGGCTGGAGCAAAACATAGAAGACAAAAGTAAAATCGCATTCAGATTCAGGCTGGGAGATTTAAATTATGTAAATATGCTGGAAAATAAAAGATAATTTATTTAACTTTGTCAATCAATAAATTTAAAATTAATCCGATGCAATCAACAATCAAACTTTCCTGTCTGGTATTTATTTTGGGTATTGTGTTTACCTCCTGTAAAAAAGACCCTGAAGTAATATCCGGTTGTACTGATCCCCTTGGTGACAATTATAATGCCGAAGCTACAATAGACAATAACACCTGTACCTACCAAAAACGATTTTTAGGTGATTACACCGGGGAGTTTGCATGCAAGGGTCCTTTTGCTGCTGTTTTTTCAATGGCTGATCTGAGTATTACAGAACTGATCGTAAAAGATGAGGTTAATATTATTATACAGTCGACTATCGGACCGCTTCCTGTCATGGGAAAATTAACATCAAAATCGGAAATAACGGTGGATGCTACTTTAGCGAACTTAAAAGTTAAAGCAGGCGATGTCATTGCAGGTGGCGGAGATACGCAGGTCCTTTGCGACGGATTTGTCAAAACGGTATTAACCATCAGTGATGACAACAAAAAATTAACCGGGAATTTAAATTTAAAACTGGTCACCAAAGAACCGGTAGTTATTGGTGGATTCCCCATTCCGGCAGGATTTTCCCTTTCAGACGATTGTGCTTTTACGGGAACTAAAAAATAGTGTTTCTGCTGTAGCTTAAGTTTATAGCTTTCCGATTCTGCGAATCACTTCAGAAGCAATTGTCAGACCAAATAATGCCGGCATATACGAAATGGTGCCGTAAAAGGATTTTTTATAATTTTTCCCGTCTGTTAGTTTCAGGGCTTCTTTGTGTTGTATTTCTTCTGACCAGACCGCTATAATCCCTTTACGGACGCCTTCTCTTTTTAAACGCTTTCTGACACTTTGCGCAAATTTACATTCCTTCGTATCAGAAATATCCCCTACTTTTATTTTAGAGGGATCAATTTTGCCACCCGCACCCATAGAACTGATTACCTTTGATCTTGTTTTTTTTGCCATTTTAAGCAAAACAATTTTTGGGGTTACACTATCGATACAATCGAGAATGAAGTCATATTGATGGTTATGTATCAAAATTTCCATATCATCCGGCTCCATAAATTTTTCAAATGAAGTGATTTTGATGTCCGGATTGATGTCCTTAAATCTCTTTTCCAACAATTCAGATTTAGACATACCAATCGTCGAATGCAAGGCCTGCATTTGTCTGTTGATGTTCGTCGGGTCAACCACATCCCCATCAATTATGGTCAATTGACCAATTCCTGCGCGCACTAAAAATTCTCCTGCAAAACTCCCTACCCCGCCCAGGCCGACAAGTAGTACATTTGCCCTACTCAATCGTAAAAGCGCGTCTTCGCCAATTAATAAACCTGTCCGTTCGAGCCAATGTGGTATTTCCATTTGTTTATAAAAAAGTTTGAAAAGTTGTTATAAAGTATTTCTTTTAAATCCCGGACGTTGATCTTTTTGAGTTCAGCGAGAATTGAATATCTTTCGGCAAGTAATATTTTGGGGTCGCTGTCCGACTCAATGAACATATTTTCCAGCGGTATATATTTTAATGTTTCTATAAAATTATCAGACATAACCCTGTGCGGTGCCACAGAAATATGAATGCCTGCGTCCAATACCTGTGAAGCCAGAATTTTATTTCTAACAAAACCATGAACCGCCCAGGGCGTACTCCCCCATTTTTGTCGGATTCGTAACAATCTGTCAAACGCTCTGACACAATGAATAATACCCGGTGCATTACACGTATTAGCGATTATAATTTGCTGTAAAAATATTTCTTCCTGCAACTCTAACGAAGCTCCTTTAAGGGCATCCAGGCCAAATTCACCCAAAGCAAGGCAATGTGAATCATTTGTATATTTATTTGAAATAAATTGTAATGAATCATTGTCCAGGCGTTCTTTAGTAAACCAGGGATGAAAGCCCACCGTATAAAATTTGCAATATTTGTTCTGGTCTCCGTGCAGGGAAACAACTTCAATGTGCTTATCATCGTAAATACTGCGATGTGTATGAAAATCAATATAAGGAAATATCAATATAAAACACTTTAAAGTTTGGCAAAAAAGCAGAACTTATAACAATCCCTGACCCTTGTTCCAAAATGGGTTCCAAAATACAGTTTATCCCCTACCCTTAACTATACCGGCTTCAGAAGCAACCAAACTAAAGGTATCTATAATTACAGTAAATCATTTTAAAAATGCCATAAAAGGCTTGAAAAAGATTTAAAATGCAAAACTAATTAAAAGATTTAAAATTGTTTTAAAGTAATCCCGCCACAATTTCAATGTACAGAGTGAATTAAAACGAGGATGAATACTGCCGTTTTATTAATTATAAAAAAGCCACATGGAATGGCCTTAAATCAATTGTGCTTTTTATCACGGAAGTACTACGATAAATCTTTAAAAAACAAATAAAACCTTTTATATTGAAATAGACTGTCCTTATTTTTGTTAATTTGCGCTCACAATAAATGTAGTTCGTCATGATTTTGATTACCAATGATGATGGTGTGGTAGCCCCGGGAATTAAAGCTTTGGTTGAAGTGGCACAAAAATTTGGTGAAGTGCTTGTGGTTGCTCCCGATTCACCGCAGTCGGGCCAGGGCCATGCCATTACGCTGAATCAGCCCCTTAAATTGAGAAAAGTAAATATTTTTGAAAATGTCAATGCTTTTGAGTGTTCAGGAACGCCTGTTGACTGTGTCAAACTCGCAAAAAACGTACTACTGAAAAATCAAAAAATTGATTTATGTCTCAGCGGCATCAATCACGGAGCAAATGCCTCTGTTAACATCATTTATTCAGGAACCATGTCTGCGGCTATGGAAGCCAGCATTGAAAAAATTGATTCTATTGGGTTTTCATTACTGGATTACAGCTTTGATGCCAATTTTGAAGCGGCTAAATTTTATGCTGAAAAAATAATAAGATATGTCTTGAACAACCCCATGAAAAACTGTAAATTACTGAATGTAAATATTCCGGCATGCAGCCTGGATCAAATAAAAGGCATTAAGGTTTGCAGACAAGGCAATGGAACCTGGGTTGAAGAATTTCAGGAAGGCATGGATCCCCGGGGTGAAAAATATTATTGGTTAACCGGCAAATTTGTGTCTTTTGAATCGCCCGATAGTGATGATAATGATATTACCGTACTCAAAGACAATTACGTGTCCGTGGTTCCCTCAGGTCATGACCTGACCTATCATTCTGAAATAAATACATTTAAAAATCTTGAACTGTTATGATAGAAAAAAATTCTTTATTATTTGGTCTTGTACTGGGCTGCATCATGCCTGTTTTGGGCTTCATCGTCATTGAATTTATCTTTAACAGCCTTACTGATCTGGGCTTAATGGCCGAAGTCAGCGCGTCCTCTGCCGGAAGAAGATTCAGAACTATTGCTTTGATTGCGATATGCAGCAATCTCATTCCTTTTAATATCTCAAAAAATAACAGGTGGGATTCCACCATGCGGGGGATAATTTTTCCTACCCTGATCTATGTCGGAGCCTGGGTATTCAAATTTTATGGTGAATTGTTTTCATAATAATGAAGTATTATCTGATAGCCGGTGAAGCCTCCGGAGACCTGCATGGTTCCAACCTGATGAAAAGCCTGTTGACAAAAGATCCGGATGCCGAATTCAGATTTTGGGGTGGCGAAAAAATGGAGAACGTGGGTGGCAGCATGGTACATCATTACAGCCAAATGGCCTTCATGGGCTTTATTGAGGTCATCAAAAATTTAGGGACAATTCTGCAATTACTTAAAAAGTGTAAAACAGACATTTTAAAGTTCAATCCGGATGTACTTATTTTAATAGACTATCCGGGTTTCAATCTGAGAATTGCCAGATGGGCCAAAAAAAATAACCTGAAAGTAGTGTATTATATTACACCTCAGGTTTGGGCATGGCATAAAAGCAGGGTGCACGACCTGGGAAAGTATACCGATTTGCTGTTGGTTATTCTTCCATTTGAAAAGGAGTTTTTCCAATTGCACGGTTATGATACCATATATGTAGGCCATCCATTGATAGATGCGGTTAAATCATTTAAAAAAGATGATAATTTTTCTGCATCAAATCAACTTAGCGGAAATATTCTGGCTCTTCTCCCTGGAAGCAGAAAACAGGAAATAAAAGCCATGCTGCCCATTATGCTGGAAGCGTGCAGAAATTTGAGCTATGAGATCATTATTGCCGGTGCCTCCTCCTTACCAGAGTCCCTTTATCAGGATATTATCACGAAAGCCAATTTAAAAACAAATCCAAAGTTGATTACTGGCCGTACCTACGATATCCTTTCAATCGCAGAAATGGCATTGGTCAGCAGTGGTACTGCCACACTGGAGACTGCCATCTTTGGTGTTCCCCAGGTAGTTTGTTATAAAGGGAATATCGTTTCATATACCATTGCCCGGCTGCTGATCGATTTAAAATATATTTCGCTGGTCAATCTCATTGCAAACAAACCCATTGTAACTGAGTTAATACAAAACAATCTGACTTCGGAAAAAATACAGGAAGCAATACGAAAGATGATTACAGACAAAGACTTAATAAAAACCGAATATCATTTATTAGTAGAAAAACTTGGGCAAGAAGGCGCTTCCTCCAGAGCAGCAAATCACATCATTAATCTGGTGCAATCCCCATGAGTACCGCTCAAATATGCCAACAATTTATGGCAGACATTCAGGTATTCCGATGGCAGGAATGGATGAGCACTTTGATGCAAATTGCCAGTGTATGGTATGCCAGAAAAAATGATATCCGTGTGTATCCAACCGGCATTTTAGGTGTACTTCTGGCGGCCTGGGTATATTTTTTTATTGCTTCTCCGCCTTTATATGCTGATGGACTGCTCAATATTTACTACTTTTTAATGAGCGTATACGGTTGGTTTCAATGGTCAAAAAAAGACAATTCGAGAAATATAGCGCACCCGATAATGTGGTGCAGCCCCAAAGAAAGGTATGCGGGACTAGTCCTTTTTTTGCTGGCCTGGCTTCTTTTGTACTTCATGTTGCTTACTTTAACCAATAGTAACACCCCTGTACTGGATGCGCTGGTATCCTCTTCAGCCATCACGGCTATGTGGTGGATGGCAAACAGAAAAATAGAAAACTGGCATGCCTGGATTTTTAGTAATATCGTAGCCATTCCGTTAAATTTTTTCAAAGGCTTCATTCTTTTTACTTTAATGTATGTATTATTCCTTTTGCTGGCATATCTGGGCTATAAAGACTGGAAAAAAGAGCTCCATATCCATAATGGGGTGAATTGACAAAAAGAATTATCTTTTTCCTTTTGTCCTTTAAAATATTTACTTCATAGTTAAATCAAATGTATAACTCTAATTCAGTAGCTAATAAATGGTATTATTACATATATATTCTATCTTTGCACTAATAAAAAAAATTTAAAGTGGGCATTATAGTTTTTATTTTAATTTCTTATCTGCTGTTGAGTCTGAGTTTGTATTTGTTATTCCCTAAAGCCGGAGTAGATGCTGTAAAAGGTCTGATTCCGGGCGTCAATTTTGTAGAATGGTGCAAATTAATTGGGAGAAAACCAGCACATGCCTTGTGGCTATTGTTTCCCATTGTCAATATATTTATATTTGTTGGCATGGCTGTTGATCTGGTCCGGTCTTTTGGCAAGCTGGAATTTAAGCATACTGCAGCTGCGGTCATATATGCACCTGCCTTTTTTTATAAACTGGCAAAAACACCGGAAGATAAATATATTGGACCTGCGTTAACACTGGAAACGGATTATGCAAAAAGTATTGAAAGTGCAAAAGCAAGCGGAGACGCCTACAAATTAAAACAACTTGAAGAGAAGAACCCCTATAAAAAAACAGTGGCCAGAGAATGGGTGGAATCGATTGTTTTTGCTGTATTTGCAGCGGCATTTATCCGTATGTTTTTGATTGAAGCTTATGTCATTCCAACGCCTTCCATGGAAGGCTCTCTTAATGTCGGCGATTTTTTATTTGTTTCGAAGGCGCATTATGGAATACGGACACCGATGACGATTGCTATGATTCCTTTACTGCACAACCAGATTCCTATCATCAATAAGGAGTCTTATCTAACAAAACCCAGCCTGGGCTATCATCGACTTCCGGCACTGGAAAAGGTAGAGGCGGGTAAGCCTTTCGTCTTTAACTGGCCGGTAGGTGACAGTGTTTATATCACCGGTTCAAGGTCTTATTTTGTCAGTCAAATCAAAAGGCAACCAGAATATCTGCAGGGAGACCGCGAGCTGGAGGTAAAAGTACGAAAAAATGACTTTGTTGTCAGACCACTTGACAAAAAGGATCACTATATTAAAAGATGTGTTGCCGGACCGGGCGACAGTTTAAAGATTGTCGACAAACAGATTTACTTAAATGGGAAAGCGGTACAAAACCCAAAACACCTGCAATATCTTTACCAGGTACAAATCCCTCCGAGCGTCAGTATAAATAATAAAAAACTGGACGAATGGGGAATTGATTTCGGCGATAATGCATTTGGGACTCCTCAGCTTTTTAATAATGGTCAGGGTTTGATTTTTCTTGATAACGAACAGGTAGAAAAACTTAAATCAGTGGATGCGGCTGTTGTTATTCAACCCTATCCGCAGATTTCTGAACCAACAAAGTTATTTCCATTTGATACGTTGATAGGTAAAAACTGGACCGTGGATAATTATGGTCCCATCTGGATTCCCAAAGCAGGTGCCACCACTGCCCTATCCTTAGCAAATCTGCCATTTTACAGAAGGATCATTGAAGTTTATGAGCACAACAAACTAGAAGTAAAAAATAATGATATATATATAAACGATCAAAAGGCGGATTCCTATACCTTTAAGCAGGACTATTATTGGGCTATGGGTGACAATCGCCACAATTCAGAAGATTCCAGAGCCTGGGGTTATGTACCGCACGACCATATCGTAGGAAAACCTTTGTTTATCTGGTTTTCAACAAAAGAAGGCAATATCAAAAATGGCATCAACTGGGATCGTATATTTAGATCAGCCAGTAAGGATTAACCTGTTTCTGTCTAATTTATTTTTGAATTATGAAATTGTGTACCACCTTATTTATTGTTTTTATAATTCAATACGGTCAATTGTGGTCTCAATTACCGGCTACTGATTTGTATCTGGCTGAGTTTAATAATATTTCGTCCAAACCTCATGTACTCTCCTTAAAGTACTTAAGTGGCTTTAATCCATCGGCGTATAATAACCAACCAAAATTTTCAGGTTATGATGAAATATTTTTTACAGCGGCCATAGACACCCAAAAAACAACCGATATTTATCATATTAATTTAAAAAATAACGAACTGCGCCAATTTACAAAGTCAAAGCAGATAAGTGAGTTTTCGCCTTCCCCTGTACCGGGTAAAAATCTGATTTCTTGTGTTCGCATAGAACCGGATGGGAAAGATCAAAGTCTTTGGACCTACCCGAATGACAGAAGCAGTTCAGGGACCCGGTTATTTCCGGACTTAAAAAATGTTGGGTACCATTCCTGGATAAATAAAGACAGTGTTGCCCTTTTTCTGGTTGGAGCTACCCATTCCCTGATTATTGCCGATGTCAGAACCGGTAAATTTAAAATATTTTCTGAAAATATCGGAAGGTGTATTAAATTTGATGGAGAACGCAGGCTGCTTTTTGTTGACAAAACAACTCCTGAAATCTGGCTGCTCAAAAGTATAAATCTGGCAGACAGTTCCATTTCGACTTTATGTCAAATGCCTGTTGGCAGAGAGGACTTCGATGTGATGGTTAATGGCAAAATCATCGTTGGTGATGGTTCTTTTTTAAAAACCATATTGCCCGGAAATGGTCAGAATTGGACAAGTATCGCTGACTTTTCCCCAGCGGGCATACAAAATATAAGCAGAATAGCGATTTCCAGAGACAGGGTGGTTTTTGTAAATACCAAATCATGAAGTATTTTTTATATATTCCATTATTTATTTTATGTTTATTTTCCTGCGCTGTCCGTAATCATGGAGTGCGGGATCAGCAAAGCCTGGATACATACAGAAATAACTATAAAAAAGGGTTTCTCGAAAATCCGCGGTCACCGTTAGATTCAAATGATATCCACTTTCTTGACTTTTACGCCTGGGATCCAACCTGGAAACTGGATTGTACCTGTATAGAAAAGCCCGATTCCAAACCCTTTGAAATGCCTACGTATAGCGGGGTTACCAGAATGTATATAGTTCATGCTGAATTATCCTGCAAGTATAAAAATATGATTTTACACTTGCAGCTTTATAAAAACATCCAACAACCCATAAATCCGCTATATAAAAATCAATTATTTTTACCCTTTAAAGACCTGACCAATAATGACGAAACCTACGGTGGAGGCAGATACATAAACCTACAGACAACTGATATTAAAAAAGGGAAAATTAAAGTAGATTTTAACACGTGTTATAATCCATGGTGTGCTTACAGTAGCGGTTTTAACTGTCCGATTCCACCAAAGTTTAATCATATGAATGTTGAAGTAACTGCCGGTGAAAAAAAATTTAAAGGAAGCTATAAAAATTCAACACATTGATCAGGGTTATTGACCAGACCGGGTTTCAACTATCATTTAATAAACCGCCACAAAAAATAATTTCGCTGGTTCCTTCCATTTCGGAAACCTTTGCCCACGTGGGGTTACAAAAAAGCCTGGTTGGTATTACTAAGTTCTGTATTCATCCCCATGAATTGTATACCGGAGTTAAAAAAATAGGTGGAACAAAAAACCCAAAAGTGCATCAGATGAAACTACTTCAACCTGATTTTATCATTGCCAATAAAGAAGAAAACAAAGAGGAAGACATCACTATTTTAAGGGAAATGACACAAGTGTACGTCAGTGACATTTCTACCATAAATCACCTGATTGCCTTTTTTAACGATATGGAAGCCATTTTTCAAAATGGAAATTTTGCCTGCCTTATTCCCCATCTTGAAAAAATAGCTTCATTCGAGGAAACAATGAAATTAAACGTTTGCTATCTGATCTGGAAAAATCCATGGATGACGGTTGGAAATGACACGTTTATACACTTCATGCTCCATAAATTTGGGTTTAACAATATTTTTAAAAACCAGACAAGATATCCGATTGTTAGCCTGGATGACATCCGGGCATTAAAACCGGACGTTGTGTTTTTATCTTCCGAACCATACCCTTTTAAAAAATCAGAATTGCAACATATCAGCCAGATTTTACCGGAATGTAAAGTCGTATTTATCAATGGTGAAATGTGTTCCTGGTATGGAACAAGGCTTTTTCAGGCAACACACTACCTCAGGGGGCTGCACAGCAGCCTCATTTCTTAATTTGGAAGCCAAAGAAAATAAAACAAAAAAGACATCAAACAATAAATTATAATATTTTTGTATTTATATATAAAACACATTTAATGATAAGAATTTTATTCGGCATTATACTGTTGCTTCCACTTGTAGTGTCATCCCAGCATAACCGGAGTTCATTTGGGGTCATAGTTTCATGTGATAACCGCCATATTAATCAAATTGTCAATTCCCTGAATTCCGACAGACAATTAAATGTGACAGCAAAAAGTTTGGGAAATTTTTCTGAAACTTATTTACTGAACACCCAGGGTAAAGACCGGGAAGTATATCATCAATGTTTAAATAACCCATCTGTACGTGCTGTGGAATATAATTATATGGTTGCATCCAGGGTAAAACCGAACGATGCCAAACTGAATGACCAATATTATTTAACACTGGTAAATGTCTATGAAGCATGGGATGTGGCCCAGGGAGGAAAAAATTATGCCGGTAAAGACATTGTCATTGGCGTTATTGATGACGGCTATGATATTTTGCATGAAGATCTGGCAGAAAACATATATTTGAATCCCGATGAAATCGCCGGGGACAATATTGACAATGATAATAATGGCTACAAGGACGATTTACATGGTTGGAATACCAGAACAAATACGGCTATACACGACATCAAAAGTCACGGCACTAATATATTAGGCGTTTTAGGGGCAAAAGGTAATAATCAAAAAGGAATTTCGGGATTAAACTGGAATGTCAAATTATTGCCTGTCACCACCGGAAATCTGGTAAGTGATGTCATTGAAGGTTATGAGTACTTACTTTCAGAAAAAAAGTTATACAATTCAAGTGGCGGTACAAAAGGGTCGAACATCGTTGTCTCCAGTTATTCAGGTGGACTCTCAAAGGCATTTGCTGCGGATCATCCCATATGGTGCGGGCTCTATGATAAGCTGGGTCTGGAAGGTGTATTAAGCGTAGGTGCCACAACAAATGAAAATGATAACGTGGATGAAGTGGGTGATATGCCATCTACCTGTGCCAGTCCATATTTAATTGTTGTAAACAGTACGGACAAAACGGATGAAAAGGATGCGACAACGGGGTATGGTAGCATTAGTGTCGATGTTTCTGCTCCGGGCGATCGAATATTAACCACTGACCTCGCAGCCAAAGGCTTATATAAAACTGAATCAGGGACTTCACTTTCAACGCCGATTGTTGCAGGGGCTGCCGCCTTGCTTTATTCAATTCAATGTCAGGCATTTTATACACTGGTAACCGACGATCCTTCAAACGCTGCTTTAGCAATAAAAAAGGTAATTTTGGAAACAGTGGATAAAAAAAGTTCACTGACAGGCAAAACCGTTTCGGAGGGGCGGATCAATATAGCTGAAAGTATGAACAAATTGTTGTCCGATTTCTGCGAACTGGAACTGGCACCGAAGGGAAAACTTAAAATAAATACCGTTTTCTGGGCTGAAGACAAACTTATCATCAATTATGTGAGTCCGGACAACAACGTTCTTTCTCTAAAAATTTTTGATTCAGCAGGTAAAGAGGTTTTTACCTCCTCGTTTACCCCACCACTGTTTGGCAAAAAAGAAATTATTTTAACTCCGGATGTTTACATGTCCGGTATGATATACTTTGCCAGTTTAATATCTGAAAGTGAAATTTCAACCAAAGGGTTTAATGTAAAAGACCCCACTAAATAAAAAAGTATTATTCGACTTCTTTTATCCTGTATCCTTTCAGTTTTAGCTGTGCCAGTATTCCCTTGTTACCGGGCAGGTGTGCCGCACCAACAGCGATGAATGAGGGCGCTGTTTCAGTCAAATGAATGATTTTACTGACCATTTTTACATTTCGGTCATATAACATCAGCTTGCGTATTGCTCCCAGACTTTTTTTGGAATTAACATATAAACCCGCAATATCGCCCCTTGAATACATTTCATTTATGTGAATCACTTTATTTCTGAAAACTGAAATATTCCTAAGGGTCGTTTTTAAAGACTTTACCTGATATTCTTCAGGTATTTGCTGAAGAATTTCCAACTGGTCATAAAAGGTCTCCAGACATGCCATCCTCCTTCCAGATTCCGAAGCAAAATTCCATAAATAATGATCCAGAGGCAGATCTTTGGTTTTATGTAAAGAAAGTTCCGACAAAAGATTCGAGATAAAAAACGGAGAAAAGGATTCATAAAAACCCAAATCAATATGGTATGCTTTTAATACCAGCTTTCTATACTTTTCAAATTGTTTCGGCCGAAAATATGATGAAAGAACTTTTCCGTCAGATAGTGTAAAATATGGCGTCATGGGGTGTAGTGCCGCTTCATCCAGATCCATTTCTCCGGCATACAATTGCGACTTTAATATATATTCTTTTACTTTATCAGCATAAGTGTATGATGCATCTGTACAAGTATGCATAGTCCCGAACAAATAATGGCATGCATCGGGATTTTGATTATAAAACTTGTAAATCATCATTCAATTTTAGCAACAATACATAAAATAAAAATAAAAAACCGTCTTTTAGATTCCTCTCAAAGACGGTTTTTTGCTTATTATTTTAATAAAATATATTTACTCTTCAACATTTTCATAATCGAACGGAAGCACTTTTTCCTTTTTCACTTTGGAAAGCGTCATTAACGTTTTTAGTCTTTCAATTTCCTCAATTTGAGAAAGCGTTTTGAATAACAGTTTTTCGTATGTAGGAATATCTTTACAAACGATTTTAAGTAAAAAGTCAGCATCTCCGGTGATGATATAACATTCTGTTATCTCAGGGATATTTTTAACTTTAGTAATAAAATTATCTAAAGCATTTGGTTTTTGCCACGCCAGAGAGACCAATACAAAAGTCTTAACATTCAAACCGATTGCCGAAGAATCCACCTTGGCATGGTAACTTTGAATAATGCCCGATTGCTCCAGTTTTTTAACCCGCTCTAAAGTGGGAGCAGGAGAAAGACCAATTCTCTTAGACAAATCAAGGTTGGTAATCTTACTATTTTCCTGAAGCATTTTAAGGATCTTCAGATCTATTTTATCCATCTTGTAGTCTGCCATTGCAAATTATTTTAAAATTTTATTTGTATTTAATTATCAAATCAAGTGCAAAGAAAATAAAATTTCATGAACTTAATAAAATATAAACGAAATAAATTGCTATTTGTTTTCCTGAAAACGAAAAAATAGAAATAAATTCTGCTATTGTCTCACTATTCTCTATAAAATCAATAAAAAAGAGCCGAAGACTGATTAATCTTCGGCTCCAAACAATTAACTATGAAAAACTCTTATTTAATCACAACCGGAACGGTGTATACTTTATTATACTCCAGTTCGTTTACTGCAATTCTTTTATAGTTTAATGTACTTTTAACCACGGAGTCCAGGTCTTTACTGTTGGTGGAAACTACAATTATCTCATTTTGTGCATTTATAAAAAAACTGATGTTCAATTTCGTTTCATCACTGATGTACTTGTCAAAATCGATGCTTTTCAGAATGGTTTGAATTTGAGCACTTTCAGGTTTAATCAAGGGTAATGCATCTGCAGCAAACATGCTACCACTTACTGACAGAAAACAAACTACATACAAGAAATTTTTTACACGCTTCATAATAAAAAGATTTAAAGATTTAAAAATTAGAATGTTGAAATATTTATTTAATCACACACTTAAAAGACGCATTAAGTGTTTTTAAAGTTGCACCGTAACTACCAAATCCAGTTATTACTCTACCAAGTTGCGTAATTAATAGATGTAGCTGAGTTTAAATATTCCATACTCCTGTTTCCGTTGATCAATGCACCAACTGGATGTTCCGAATTTCAGAGATGAACCGGAATCTATAAACCGGTAATATGGTATTGTACTTATTTACCTCAATTTCCCATACTATGTCTATCTTTGTGACCTATACCATGATATCCAATAATATTTCCACACAAAACGTAACCAGATTACCAGAAAAACAGGAGTTTATTAAACACTTTATAAAAACAGACTATTGTCGTCGAATACATACACAGATCATCTTTTAATACATTTAATACTTTTGATATGAAAATTGCAATATTGGGATGCGGGAATATGGGGCTTGCATTTGCAAAGTCATTTTTACAGTACGAGCTGGTAAAAAAAGAAAACTTACTGCTTATTGAAAAAAATGAAGCACGTTGTCTCACCCTGACTAAATTAAAGGAAGGAATTGTAGTTAACACCATTAATGAACATATTGGATCCTATGACCTGGTCATTTTGGCAGTTAAGCCACAGGATTTTTTATTGCTGGCTCATGATCTGAAAGGTAAATTAAATGAAAATCAGGTCGTTTTGTCCATTATGGCCGGTATACCAATTCAAATGATACAGGAACAGATTCAGCATAAATATGTGGTTCGGGCGATGCCCAACACGCCCGCCATGATTGGAATGGGTATTACCGGATTTACAGCAGCTGAAGGGATCAGTTTAACAAAACTGTTTAAAGTTGAAAATCTGATCAACGCCACAGGGCGCTCTATTTATATAGAAAACGAAAACATGCTGGATGCTGTTACGGCAGTTAGCGGTAGCGGACCCGCATATTTTTATTATTTTGTAAAACAAATGGTTGAAACAGCAACGCACATGGGATTTGACGAAGGAACAGCCATGTTGTTGGTAAAACAAACGATGCTGGGAGCATATCATCTGATAAATAATGCGGAACTAGGCCTGGATGACCTGATTAAAGCGGTAGCTTCAAAAGGGGGCACTACTGAAGCGGCATTAAGCGTTTTCAGTAAAATGGGCTTAGATGATGCGATACACCAGGGATTAAATGCGGCGAAAGAAAGAGCAACTGCCCTTTCCAAGGTATAATTCCACTACATTTAAAACAATAAAGTCAGATTTATCCGCTTGCGGGGGACATCAACACCTATGATTTTAACACTTAATTCCTGACCCAGAGAGAGCATTTCTGACGGACTATTTATATATTTGGATGTAATTTGTGATATGTGCAGCAAACCATCCTGTTTAACACCGATATCTACAAATGCACCAAAATTGGTCAGGTTTGTTACAATGCCGGGTACAATCATGCCTTCAACCAAATCGTTCATGGTCTTTATTTGATCAGAAAAACTAAAAGCATGGGCTTCTCCCCGGGGATCAATACCGGGCTTGTCCAGTTCTTTCATGACATCGGTGAGTGTGGGAATACCGATTTCTTCGGAAACATACTCATTCAGATTTATGAGTCTTCTTTTTTCTTTGTTCTGAATAAATTCTTCCAGCGTCATTTTGCTGTTTTTTGCCATAAGCTCTACGATTTTATAGGTCTCCGGATGAACACCGGTATTATCCAGTGGATTCGTTCCGTTTTTGACCCTCAGAAATCCGGCTGCCTGCTCGAAGGCCTTTTCTCCCAGACGGGGTACTTTCTTCATTTGAACAATAGAAGTAAAATCTCCGTTTGCCTTTCGGTATTCAACAATGTTTTTAGCAGTGGCCGGCCCCAAGCCGGCAATGTAGGTAAGGATGTGTCTGGAAGCGGTGTTTATGTTGACACCCACCCTGTTTACGCAACTTGTGACCGTCAAATCCAGATTCTCTTTTAATTTGCCCTGGTGTACATCATGCTGATACTGCCCCACACCGATGGATTTAGCATCGATTTTAACCAATTCTGCCAGTGGATCCATTAACCGCCTGCCTATGGAAACGGCACCTCTGACGGTAATATCTTTATCCGGAAATTCTTCTCTGGCCACTTCCGATGCTGAATATATAGATGCTCCACTTTCATTAACCATATAGACATCAACCCTGGTATCAAAATGGATGCTCTCAACCAATTGTTTGGTTTCTCGCGAAGCAGTACCGTTCCCGATGGCAATCGCCTTTATCTGATATTTATACACCAAATTGCGAATGGTGTCTTTGCTTTCATTGGCATTCAATTGGGGAGGATGAGGAAAAATTGTGGTGTATTCCAAAAAATCGCCGTTACTATCCAAACATACTACCTTGCATCCGGTTCTGAATCCGGGATCAATAGCTAAAACCGGTTTCTGACCCAGGGGAGCTGCAAGTAGCAACTGTCTTAAATTTTCTACAAAAACACGAATGGCTTCATCATCCGCTTTTTCTTTATATTCATTAAATATTTGCGTTTCTATGCTTGGATAAATCAGACGTTTATAACTATCGGCAATAGACTCTTCGATTATTTGTGCCTCTTGTCCGTAACTTCGGATGTACTTTTTATCTATTAACTGAAGGGCACGTTCATCATCTATACTTAATGACAATTTTAGCAATTCTTCGTTTGAACCCCGCATCAGCGCAAGAAAACGATGCGAAGGACAACGAGACAAGGATTCCTGAAAATCAAAATAATCCAGGTACTTCTCCGCCATTTCTTTCTTTTTTGGCACCACTTTGGAAATGATCAGAGCCGACCTCCTGAAAATCTGCCTCAATTTCTCCCGAATTTCCTGATCTTCATTTACCCATTCGGCAATAATGTCTTTAGCACCGGATATAGCTTCCTCCACTGTACTTACGCTATCTGAAACGTATTTTTGAGCCATCTGCTCAATATTCTGCCCTTTTTGGCTCATTATAATTTTTGCAAGTGGCTCTAATCCATTATCTCTGGCGACATCGGCTTTTGTCTTTTTCTTTCTTTTAAAAGGTAAATAAATATCTTCCAATTCATTGGAATCGTATGTATCGGTTATTTTTTGTTTTAATTCCGGCGTAAGTTTTCCCTGTTCTTCAATTGAAGCTATGATTGATTCTTTACGACTTTCAATATCTGTAAGCCTTTTTAGCTGCTTTTGGATGTCAGCAATCTGCAATTCATCCAAACCTCCCGTTTTTTCTTTCCGGTATCTGGCGATAAATGGGATAGTCGACCCCTCTTCAAGCAGCTCCACCGTACTTTTGACGGAAATTTCCCTGATTCCTAACTGGCTGGATATAAGTTCTAAATGCTTTTGTTTCAAAATATGAAGATTAATTTCTATTGATGTCAAGGTAAAATTTGAATGCTATTTTCAGCATTTTTCAGGTGCAAAATTACAATCTTTGTTTTAAATAACCGCTTTTGACAGGCAATGTCTGGCCAAAATATAAATATACATTGATTAGAATAACATATAAAAGATGATACCGTCTTTAGGTTAAAAACGTAAAATCTTAAAAATTAATAAATACGATAGATACCATGGATATGCAGTGGCATCAAATCTGAATGGTATTAAGCGGTACACTGATGGAAAATTTTTAAACCATCCCGGATACACGTAAGTTGGGTCCAGGTCATCGGGTAATGTTGTTAAAAGCGGCTGCATTCCTCTTTTTTGGTATATAGCAGAATCAGTCGCAATTGATTTGATTTAAAATATAGACAATCAAAACGTAGTTTTACGCCATTCAGGCTTGTTGGGCTTCCAGTTTCATTTGACTTGAAACTTCATGTCCAAGAAACATTTCAATACCATAATGTCCCAGATAAATAACAGGTGTTAGTAAAACGGCCATACCAAACTTATAAATATAGTTGACGGTACCTATAGCCAAAACCCGGCCTAAGTCCCAGTCTGCCCCAATATAAAATGCAATTAACAAGACAATATAACTGTCTACAAGCTGAGAAACCAAGGTACTGCCAGTCGCTCTTAACCAAATATATCTTTCTCCGGTCATGGATTTTATTTTGTGAAAAATGGCAACGTCAAGAATCTGGCCTACTAAAAATGCAACCATTGAGCCCACTATAATCCATAAACCCTGACCCATAACTTTATTAAAGGACAGATTCATATCTGAAATACTTAAACCGGCGTCGGAGGATAAACCACTCTGAAATTGCCACCATTCATTCGGAGGCAGACTGATGGTGCAGTATACCATCAGAAAAGCATAAAAAATTATACCTATAGCCAGATAGGATAAAAACTTAACAGCCCTGGTGCCATAGTACTCATTGATAATGTCTGTCATGATAAATACAATGGGCCACAATATTGCACCTGCCGTCAGATTTAAACCCAAGCCATGCACACCAAAAAGCGAAAGAGCTAGTGGTTCAAACCCAAATAATTTCTCTAAAGAAAATATTTTACCCCCGACAAACTCAGCAACTATGGTATTGGCAATAAATAATCCGGCTAAAATTACAAATAATGTTACCCCCTTATTCTTCAATATCGTATTTACAGCCATACAAAAGAGATTAAATTTTATTTAAACCTAAAGATAAATCAATGGATTAAAACTTGTTGAAATACCGGGATTTAAAGTTCATAATTTGGCTTGATAGAGTGAACGCGATCCGATCCATCATAAAAGTTTCTGATAATGGCAACCACTTCGTCGGGGTCATCGGTAACGGGCAGCAAGTCAAGATCTTTTTCAGAAATATTATTTGTTTCGTGCAGCATCACTTCAGTAATCCATTGTTTTAGTCCTGACCAATAACTTTCGCCCACCAAAATCACAGGCACTTTCGAAATTTTATTGGTTTGAATCAGGGTAAGAACCTCAAAGAGTTCATCCAGGGTACCAAAACCGCCGGGGCACACTATAAAAGCCTGCGCATATTTAACAAACATGACCTTTCTCACAAAAAAGTATCGGTGGTGTAATATTTTACTTGGGTCAATATAGGGATTGTTAAATTGCTCAAATGGCAAGTCAATATTTAAACCAACAGATAGTCCTCCCTGCGTATAGGCTCCCTTATTTGCAGCTTCCATGATGCCCGGACCACCACCAGTAATGACACCAAAGCCCTCATCAATACATTTTGCTGCAATTTCAGTAGCCAGTTGATAATATTTATTTTCAGGTTTTGTGCGGGCTGATCCAAAAATAGACACACACGGGTTTAACTTATTTAATATTTCAAATCCATCGACCAGTTCCGCAATGACTTTGAACATCGTCCATGAATTTTCTCCTTTAATTTCACCCCATTTTTTTAATTCCCGGTGTACATGTGTTTCAACGCGGTTGTCTTCCTGCTCATTCATTTTACTAGTACTTTATAATGTAAGACAAAAAAAAACCTGCGTATACTTATACATACGCAGGTAGATATTATTTTCAATTTACTTTAACTCAAACAAGTTCTCCTTTGTATTTTTCATATTCTCCCTTCAGGTACTTACTAAAAGTAGGGAAATCTTCAAACTGATCAAAAAGAGACTGCATGCTGGAGGTGGCATGTGCCGCACTATGCACAAACATTTCAACATCTTTGGCGGTGATGGTATTGCCGGAAAGGATAATTAACCGCTCTACCACATTTCTTAATTCACGGATATTGCCTGTCCAGTTTACTTTCTGCAGTAACTTGATAGCCGCCGGTTCCACTTTTTTTGGACTTGTATTATATTCCTCGCAGACCAAACCAACAAAATGCTGAACCAATAAAGGAATATCCTCCACACGTTCATTTAGGGAAGGTACTTTGACGATGATTACGGCAAGCCGGTGGTATAAGTCTTCTCTAAAATTCCCTTTTGCAATTTCTGCTCGCAAATCTTTATTGGTAGCCGCGATCACCCGTACATCAACGGTAAGGTCCTTCTCCCCACCCACACGTGTAATTTTATTTTCCTGTAAAGCTCTCAATACTTTGGCCTGAGCAGACATGCTCATATCTCCGATTTCGTCTAAAAAAAGAGTTCCTCCGTGGGCTTGTTCAAATTTTCCCAATCTTTGTTTTATGGCAGAAGTAAAAGAACCTTTTTCGTGTCCAAACAATTCGCTTTCAATCAATTCAGAAGGAATAGCAGCGCAATTGACCTCGACGATCGGATAATCTCTTCGTTTACTTAATTGATGTATCCATCTGGCTACCAGTTCTTTACCTGTACCATTCTGGCCGGTTACCAAAACACGGGCATCCGTTGGTGCCACCTTTTCAATGGTTGATTTAATGAGCGCAATTCCTTCGGAATCGCCAATAATCTCCTGCACTTTTGAATTACTGACCTTGCGTTGCAAGACCTTCTTTTCCGTAATCAAATTAGACTTATCGAGTGCGTTACGCAGCGTAATAAGCAAGCGGTTCAGATCAGGTGGCTTTTGTATAAAATCAAAAGCTCCTTTTTTTACTGCTTCTACTGCAGTATCTATATTTCCATGACCGGAAATCATCACGACAGGGGTATCGGGAGAAATATGCTGAATTTTTTCAATGGCTTCCATACCATCCATTCTAGGCATTTTTACATCCAGTATGATGACATCATATACCGTCTGTTTTATTTTAACAATGCATTCAACACCGTCAGCGGCCTCATCAATCTCGTACTTTTCAAATTCCAGAATGTCTCTGAGTGTTTTTCTAATACTCTTGTCATCATCCACAATCAGAATTTTTGCCATCTCTTATGTTTTAAAGTTAAAATAAATGCAATACAAAAACGTTTTTACTCAGCTGACTGAATAATTTCAGGCTGTAAATATACATCAGAAAATTATTACGATGGTAATTTTCTTACAATCAATTTTATAAACATTATTTTTTATTGTAATTTGTAATTACTAATAAACATAAATAGTATCTTTGATTAATAATTGAACAAGTCCTTAAGTCATAAATTATATAAATAAAATGGGAAAATTAAGTCTTGCAGTGATCATTGGCGGAAAATCTCCGGAACATGCCATTTCTCTTCGTTCAGGAAGAAGTGTTATAAATGCTTTAAACAAGGAAAAATACGATATCGCGGTTATTGGAATTGAAAAAGATGGCACCTGGTGCCTGCACCCGTACGATGATTTTCTGCTTCATGCGGATGATAACAGCAAAATAGCGCTAAAACCCTCGAAAAAAAGAGTTTTTCTGGATACAAAAGGAAATAAAACGCTGTTAATCGATCGGAAATCAAATAAAAAAATCAAAAAAATTGATGTCGCTTTTCCGGTTTTACATGGTCCGAACGGAGAAGATGGAATCATCCAGGGTCTTCTTAGAAATGTCAATGTCCCTTTTGTCGGAGTTGATATCCTGGCATCTGCTATTGGAATGGATAAGGACATTGCAAAAAGGCTGTGGAGGGACGCAGGTATTCCAATCGCAAAGTATGAAACGTTACTGAAGTCCGATAAGTCAAAGATTTCATATCAGGAACTGGTGAAAAAGCTGGGGTCACCGCTATTCGTAAAACCTGCCAATGCAGGTTCTTCTGTTGGCGTACATAAAGTTACCAATCAGGATGAGTTTAAATTTGCAGTCAATGATGCATTTCAGTACGACAGAAAATTGCTGGTCGAAGAAGCTATTGAAGGAATAGAAGTTGAATGTGCTGTTTTAGGGAATGAAAACCCTAAACCTTCAGTAATTGGTGGTATCGTGCCAACCGAAAAATTTTATTCCTATGATGCAAAATACATCAGCTCAACGGGAGCAAAACTAATGATTCCGGCTGATATCGATTCCAAAACCAGCCGGTTGATTCAGAAAACAGCGATTAAAGCATTTAAATGCATAGGCGCCGAAGGATTATCCAGGGTTGACTTTTTCCTAAAAAAAGACAATTCTATCGTGTTAAATGAAATAAATACGTTACCCGGTTTCACCAGCATTAGTATGTACCCTAAACTTTGGGAAGCCAGTGGTGTCAGTTACGTTTCATTACTGGACCAACTTATTCAATTGGGCATTCGCAGACATCAGTCGTTAAGCAAACTTAAAATGGTCTGGTAAATCGGGCAGAATTTATTTTGGAGAGGGACCTTGCCCAATCTGTAAAATATAAAATATGTCTAATATTCGTAGTGTATTTGCTCTACGTTCGTATCAATAATTATATTCGGACGGGAAGAAGCAGTTACACGACCAATAATTTTTGCTTCTACATTAAAGGCAGAAGAAATGGCAATTATTTCTTCTGCAATCGTAATATCCGGAACATAACATTCCAGTCTGTGCCCCATATTAAACACCTGAAACATTTCTTTTAAACTCAATCCTGATTCCTCCCGGATCAGTTTGAAAAGCGGTGGCACATTAAATAAATTATCTTTTACGATAGAAATATTTTTATCGATAAACTTACTTACCTTAGTCTGTCCACCACCGGAACAATGAATAAGCCCATGGATATTAGTACCATATTTTTCAATTATCGGTTTTAAAACCGGCAGATACGTTCTGGTAGGAGAAAGAACAAGTTTACCGGCTTCGATAGTCTGACCTTCAAACGTAATCAGATCGCGCAGCAGTTTACTACCGGTATAAACAACCTCATCCGGAATTAAAGGATTATACGATTCCGGGTATTTGATGGCATAATCTTTACAAAACACATCGTGTTTTGACGAAGTTAATCCATTGCTTCCCATGCCCCCGTTGTACTCCTGTTCATAGATTGCTTTGCCGTAAGAACTGAAACCCACGATATAGTCCCCCGGCTGAATATCAACCTCAATAATATCTTTTCTTTTCATTCGTGCAAATGCAGTGTAACCCACATCAATGGTCCGTACCACATCGCCAACATCCGCAGTTTCACCTCCTGCTAAAGTAATTCCAATTCCGTATTGTGCAAGTTGATCCAAAAACGACTGCGTGTAATTGATGATCGTAGAAATCACTTCTGCAGGAATCACACTTCGGTTTCTGCCTATAGTGGACGAAAGTACAATGTTGTCAAAACAGCCAATACAAGCCATATCGTCCAGATTCATAACAATGGCATCTTCCACAATTCCTTTCCAGACCGACAAATCACCCGTTTCTTTCCAGTAAATGTAGGCCAGGCTGGTTTTGGTGCCGGCAGTATCGGCATGCATAATATTACAATAAAGCGGGTCGCCAGCCACGATATCAGGTATAACTTTACAAAATGCATTCGGAAAAATGCCTTTGTCAAGATGTTTTATGGCATGATGGACTTCGTCTTTTGTGGCAGAAACACCTCGGAGGTCGTATTTCAAATCTTTCGAACTCATAAAACAATAAACTATGATTACGTAATGGAAGTGCAAAAATAATCTTTTGAAACCGGGAATTGTATTAATACACTAAGATATCCATAATCTTTTTTTTTATTTTCTGACAAAGGGATAAAAACACAGTGGAGGTCATTTATTATAACCCAGCAAAAAGACTATTTTGGACGCAGAGAGTTAAACTAAAGATATTTTGAAAATATTTTAAATTTTACATATCATTAATGAATTGGATATTAAATATTTAATTAGGTTTGTATTGTGGTATGGGATATACAATCTATACATACAGAAAATTTCTCCTTTATTACCTATGATTACACACTTTCTTCACAACTGTAAAACCTGGCACTATTGGTTTGCCCTGATATGCTGCTGTCTATTTTCTTTTTCCGTGTCTGCTCAATATTCTAAAAAAGCGAAAGAAAATTATTCTTCCCGGTATGGTCTGAAAACTTCTGCCGGTATTATTGTTACCAGACCGGAGATAACCTATTTGGGAAATGAACAGGATCAGATTGTACATGAGATCAATTTAAAAAATGCATCTCCTCAGCTGGCACTTGGCTTATGGGGCCAAAAAAGGTTTGGGTGGATATATTCTGAAGCAAACTTGAGTTTTTCAACATATGGTATGAATTTTAATGTCGCTTCCTTTAGTACTGCCGGACAGTCGATTCAAACAATGTCCGAAAAGTTTGGCTATTTTGATATGCAAATTATGGGAGGTTTATTATCCAATGGTTTTAGAATCGGTGTAGGACCGTCCATGCACATTCTGACCTATCACGATTCTGAACTCATAGTCTTGCAAAATTATTTTCAGAAATTAAGAGATGTCAGTTACGGATTTAGCGGAACCATTGGTTATGATTGGGAGCGGTTTAGTTTTGACTTCAGATACGACAAAGCCTTCAGAACAGTGGGAGACCATATCTATTATGGCAATAAAAAGTCGCTGTTTCTGGAAACACCAGATGCAATTACTTTATCAGTGGCCTATGCATTTTTTAATTAAGCAAAAATTCTATTAGATTTTATACCAAATTAGCAGTTAAAAATTATTATTAAACTAAGCTTTAACCTGACCAAAAAAAAAACGGTAGC
>WBZS01001111.1_pt1 | contig 23824 bp, 20 predicted proteins | sample 5204201 | NCBI WGS metagenome assembly WBZS01 (sample SAMN12344357, study PRJNA552823) | activated sludge metagenome | biome: Activated sludge suspended growth; feature: Nitrification reactor; material: Wastewater; isolation source: activated sludge from nitrification reactor of wastewater... | reverse complement strand
GTGCTTTGCGGCGCGCGCCTCGAGATCGGCGACGACGTCCACCACCGAGACGGCCTCGGGCGCGGGTTCAGCCGCGGGCTCGGGCGCCGGGACGGGTTCGGGCGCAGGCGCGGGGGCCGCGGCCGCGGGAGCAGCAGACGCTGCCGGCGCAGGCGCGGGCTCCGCGGGCTTATGCTGACCGATCGTGTTGGCCAGCGTGGCCTTGGGCGCCGCATGCGTCGGCTCGCTGCCCAGATGGGCCTTCGGCGACGCTGCGGGCTTGTCGGCCGGTTTCGTTGCGCCGAGGTGCGCCTTCGGCGCCGGCTCGGGTTTATCGGCCGTGTGGGCCGGCGCGGCCGGCTTCGGCGCGGCCGACGCCGCAGGCTTCACGGCGGCCGAGGCCAGCGGCCCGGCATGGGCTGCGCCGGCCGGGGCGGCCGACTCTTTCTTGGCCGGCGCGGGCGCGGGCTTCTTGTGCAGGCCAAGCGTGTTGAGGATGGAAGAGAAGATGCTCATACGACGGCTCCTTGTGGCGATGGCGCGACGGCCCATCTTTGTTCACTGTGTGTGTCGACCATTATAACCACCGCCCGCGGCCGGCCGGGCACTGCTTCAGGGTCGTCTCCGTCAACGTCCGAGCACGTGGTCGATCTCTGCCATCTGCGCGGGCGTGAGCGGCCCGAACTGCAGCGCGGCCGCGTTCTCCTCGAGCTGCCCGACGGTGCGGATGCCCGGGATCGGCACCGTGACGGGGCTGCGCGCCCAGATCCAGGCAAGCGCGCCCTGAGCCAGCGTGCGGCCGTTGCTGGTGAGGATGGCGCGCAGGGCCTCGAGCTGGTCGAACGCCGGGCGGAGGATGTGGTCGACCGCCCAGGGATCGTTGCGCACATCGTTGGCGGCGAAGACCGTTTCGCGCGTGTACTTGCCCGTGAGCGCCCCGCGCGCGAGCGGCGTGCGGTTGACGCTGGCCAGACCCTGTTGCTCGCACACCGTCAGCATCGCGGCGGCGTCGAGCACAACGTTGAGGTCGTGCTGGATGGCCACGCAATGCGGGCCGGCCGCGAAGGCGCGCGCCCCCTCGGGCGAGTCGGTGCTCCAGCCGTACGATCGGATCTTGCCGGCTGCGACGAGGTCCTCGAGCACGACCAGCATGTCGGGCACCAGCTCCAGCGGCAGGCTGCCGTCGTGGAGCTGAAGCAAATCGATGACGTCGGTGCCGAGGCGACGCAAGCTCGCCTCGCAGTCGGCGCGGGCGTCGATCACGATTCGGCGCCGGTCGGTGTGATGGGCGATGTGGCGCGCGGCCGTGTCGACCGCGAACCCGAACTTGGTCGCGATCACGATCTCGCTCCGCCGCGAGCCCAGCGCTCGGCCCAGGATCTGCTCGCTATGGCCAGTGCCATGAGCGGCGGCGGTGTCGAAGAACGTGATCCCGCTCTCGAGCGCGCGCTGCAGCGCCCGGATTGACTCCGCGTCGTCGACCTCACCCCAGCCGGCCTGGATGTTCTCGTACGTGAACGGTCCGCCGATCGCCCAGCACCCCATCCCCAGTGGCGGGACCGAGACGCCCGACCGGCCCAATCGTCTGTTTTCCATGATGCACGTCCTCCTGAACAAGATGGCGGCATCGTACAATTTCGAGCGCGCTCGAAGTCAAGACCCAACCTGGCGGCAGCATCCAGGGGAGAAGTACGGGGTCCCGAGTGCAAGCACAAGTTGATGCTGTTGGCGAACCCAGACCCTCGCGTTCATGTCATCCTGAGGGCCAGCCGACTTTGTAAGCAGACTCGCTGAATGAGCCCGAAGGATCTCCCCCGAGGACACACAGGCCTTCGGAGGAGATCCTGCGGCATGAATGCCGCGGGCTCATTCAGCGCACCTTCAGGCATCGTGGTTGGCCCTCAGGATGACAGTGTGGCCCGAAAGGTCGTGCCGCTGCGACGATGGAGGTTCGCCAACAGCATCACAAGTTGCCCGGCCATTTTCGGACAGTCGGGCGAGTACACGGACCCCACGGATAGGCACGGATGCCACGGTGCTGTTTGGTGAGGATTCCGCGTGATCCGTGATATCCGTGTACTGGATCCGGCCTCGATCCAGAGGGGCCTGACATCCTGCTCGTGCACACGCGGTCCGAGAGTCTTGACCTAGAGCCCACTCGAAGTGTTATCCTTTGGCCATGACGATCGACATGTTCACCATCCGACAGGTCGCGGCCGAGACCGGGATCAGCGTGCACACGCTGCGCTACTACGAGCAGCTGGGGCTGATCCACCCGATCGACCGGGCCGACAACACCCACCGGCGCTACACGCGCGACGACATCGGCTGGATCCAGTTCCTGCTCAAACTGCGGGCCACGGGGATGTCGCTGCAGAACATGCAGGTGTATGCGCAGCTGCAGCGCCAGGGTGATGTGACCCTGCCGCAGCGCATCGCGATGCTCAAGACCCTGCAACTGGAGGTCGAGGAGCACGTTCGTGAGTTGAACGGCCACCTGGACCTGATCCGCTACAAGATCGAGTACTACAGCGGCGTGGTGGCGGCTCAGACCGAGACCGAGGTGTTGGTCCCGGTCGGCTAGCGATCGGCGCCGGGCTCTCTGACCACCAGACCGAGGAGCCCCGCGATCTGGATCGCCTGCGCGGGATCGACGATGGCGCCGTGCAGTTCTTTGGCGCCGACCTGTAGACCCGAAAGCGTCGACCCGCGCAGATCGGCGCCTTCGAGCGACGCGTCGCGGAAATCCGCGCCGGTCAGGTCGCACTGATCGAAGACGACGCCGTCGAGCGTCGCGCCGGCGAACGAGGCCTGCGTCAGGATGCAGTGGTCGAAGCGCGCGTTCTTGAAGACGGCCGAGACGAAGATCGCGCTGTTACAGTTGCCGTCCTGATAACGCACGTCGTCAAACTGCGCCTCGACGAATTGAGCCCCCTGCAACCGACACCCCAACCACTCGACCCGTCGCAGCCGCGCGCGCTCGAGCGTCACACTCGACCAGTCGGAGGATTCGATCCGCACATCGGTGAGGCGCGCGGCCGGGAGGCGCGACCGAGGCACGCCGACCTTGCGCAGGTGACACTGTTCAAGCGTCAGGTACGTGGCGTGCTGGTCCGGCAGGTTGAGGCTCGACCAGGCCACGGCAGTGTGGTCGGCCCGATCCTCGATCTGTGCGGGGCTCTCGGCGGTGAGCTGTCTGGGGAGGCGCGGCAGCTGGATGCCGCGAGAGGTGGTGGGTGGCATGGATGTTTTCGAAGGTTGATTGTACTCGCCCGACGCGCGCTCCAGCCGCCCGGGGATTGGCTCAGGGCAATCGCATCGAAACCCAACAAGGCATGTTTTTTGCCGCGGATTGCGTGGATTTCGCAGATGGGGAGTGTGTTTCCACAATCCGCGTCATCCGCGCAATCCGCGGCAATAATGCGTCGAAGCCAATTTTGGTGCGATAGCCTTTGGGATTGGCTATGCGCAAGCGCGCTCAGAGAAGAGCGGCGTGGCAGCAGACCCCGGTCCGGGCTGCCGGTCCGATCAGGGCACGGACCCGCGCTCGATCCAGACATAGTCGAGGCTCGTCTGGTACGGCGCAAGGGTGAGGCCGCCGGCCACGGATCGCGTGCCGCCCGTCTGCAGATCGACGGCGAGCAACTGATCGCCGAGCAGGATAAACGCGTGGCGGTGATCGGTCGCGAGGATGAAGCTCAGCGCATCCTGCCACGCCGGGCCCGCGGCGGGCGCGATCATGGCGCCGCCCTGCGGCCAGATCTCGACGCGGTCGGCGTAGATCCGCAGCATGTTGCGCTCGCGATCCGTGAGCGCTCGATACTCCGGCGTTGACGCCGGTTCGCTCACGGGTTGCGAGCCGTCATTCAGCGGGCCGATCCGCGTGGCGCTGCCTGTCGTCACATCGACCGAAAAGCGCCCGCAGGCCGCGGCAGAGTAGTCGCGCGGCGGACAGCCGGCGATCTGCGCGGTTTTGAGATCCGCGTCGAGCGACCACGAACGAAAGCCGCCGGCCCACACCGTGACGATCTGGCCGGTGACCGCGTCGCCGAAGGTCAGATCGAACGCCGTGAAGTTCCCATTGGTCTGGCCGTGAACGGCGACCGTGTCGGCGTCCACCCATTGGGCAAAGCCGGCAGCGCCCGAGCCGACCGCGACGTTGCCGTCGGTCTCCAGATCGGCGCTGTAGAAGTTGATCAGCATGCCTTCGCCGAACTCGTTGCTGCTGCCGTTGAGGATGCGTCGGCCGTCCGGCGACCACTGAATGTCCACGATCTGCTCGATGCCGTCGGTGAGCCGGCGGCGCTGTCCGGTCTCGACGTCGAGCACATAGAGGTCCGACGAGGGCCCGTCCATCTGCCCGGCGAAGGCCAGGTAGCGACCGTTAGGCGACCAGGCGAAGGACGTCAGCCCGTACGCGAAGCCGCTCTCGAAGCCCGCGAAGTCGTCGAACTGCCCCTTCACACGCGCGTCGTACAGCGCACGCAGATCCTGAGGAAAGGCGGGGCTCAACAGCGGCACTTCGTAGACCAGGGCGCCCGTGAGCGCGTCGAGGACGCCGAGGTTCAGGGCGGTCAGGCCGCCGCGTTCGTCGTCAGAACGGTGGTGGAGCACCAGCAGGCCGCGGTCGGCCGCGACCGAGTCCGCCAACGCCAGCGCCTGCGCCGGTGCATAACCGTCCGGTAGTTGGATCGTGGCGCCGCCCGACCCGTCGGCGTTGACGACGCGCAGCTCCGTGTCGGCCTGAGCGCCAACGAAGAACGCCAGATACGGACCGGCAGCGGCGAGTGCCCCCGGTGTCGGAGATGCGTCGGCCGGCGGTGCCGTCGCCGGCGCCGGCGTCACTGTCGGCTCTGGCGCAGCGACGGTCGTGGCGGTGGGCTCGGGTGCGAGCGTCGCGAGGGTCGCGTCGGTCGCCGTCGGCTCGGCGGGCGCAACCGCGGTTGGGGCCGCAGGCAGCGGCCGGCAGGCGACCAGCAGCAGACACAAGACACAGCAGACCAGACTCTTTGAACGCAGCATCCTCACCCCCACACGCCATCGGCTCGGTCTCATGGCGTACGCCGGCCCGATCGTTCGATCTCCCGTGCTCGGCGGGCGCAACCGCGGAAGAGGTTGCAGCGTGAGCACAAGCGGGCCCTGGTCCTGCCGTCGCCCTATTGGCCGATGAGACCTGAACGGGCGGCCTTTCCTGTCGGTGCAGCCAGCCTGGGCGTGACGGCCGCGATCATCGTTGGGAGGAACGGCACAGTTCGAATCCCCGTGGCCCGCCGCGCAGAAGAATACTGCCTTCACACAGGCCGGTCAACGCCGGTTCGACGCGGGTGTGATTTTCGACGCCCAGACCTGGAACCTTTCAAGAGCCGCGGCTGTCCTCCGCAAGCCCGAGCTCGCGCAAGCATCACTTCGCGCGTGCTCGCGCGCCGGCCGTGATCCATCTTCGATCACAGAAACCCCAGCAACCGCTCAGCGATCGCTTCTGGGGTCAGGTGCGTGGTGTCGAGGCGCAGGTCGGCGTGTGTGAACGCCAGCTGGCCCGCGTAGACCTGCTCGAATTCGGCCTGGGTCAGGACGGGGCCGCGGGCCTCGAAGCGGCGCCGGGTCTGGGCCAGCGACGGCAAGAGCTGCACGACCGAGAAGGGCACGCCCGCCAACAGCTCCGTATACAACGGGAAGACGTCGTCGGTGATGACGTCGAGCACGATGACCTTCCAGCCGGCCTGCTGAAACCCCAGTGCCGCCTGAACCGACAGGCGGATGCCGAGCATCTGCTGCGCGCGGCCTTCGTCGCCCTGCCATGGCGCCCGGTGCGGTTGGACGAACATGGCGCGCACCAGGTCGAAGTCGACCACGGCACAGCGCGCCTGACGTTGAGCAAGCAGCCGACCGGCCGTGTTCTTGCCGGCTGCGGTGGGTCCTGTCAACAGCAACATCGAGGCTCCTTACCCCGCCTTCAACGCGCCGAAACTTTCGTCGGCCGGCATGATGTCGGCGAAGACCCGGAACCCGACCAGGTCGTCGCCGCCGTCGGGGCTGAACTGGGCCCGGGCCGCGCTGCGGCACGCACCGGGCACGTCGTGCCACGAGCCGCCGCGGATGACGCGCAGGTGGTCGTCGCCGCGCGTCGTCCACGACCGGCCGTCACCGAGCGCGCCGGTATAGTCTTCATGCCAGGCGTCGGCGCACCACTCCCAGAGATTGCCGTGCAGGTCGAAGAGGCCGAAGTCGTTCGGCGCGAAACGACCGACGGGCGTCGTCGTGTGGCGGTACGGTCCGGCGGGCTCATTGCGATACCGGTGCTCGCCGCAGTAGTTGGCCAGATCGGTCGAGAGCGTGGCGCCGAAGTGAAACGGCCCGGTCGTGCCGGCGCGGCAGGCGTATTCCCACTGCCGTTCGCCGGGCAGGTAACAGACGCGCCCGATCGTGTGTGTCAGGCGCCGGCAGAACGCCTGAGCCTCGAACCACGAGATGTTCTCCACCGGCAGGGTCTCGCCCTTGAACCGGCACGGGAGCCGGCCGCCCATCACGCGCTGCCACTGCGCCTGGGTGACGAGGCAGCGGCCCGCCAGAAACGAGGCCACGCGCACCGTGTGCTGCGGCTGCTCCTCGGCGTTGCCCTGGCCGCGCCCCGAACCGACACCTATCGTGCCGGCGGGCACCGTCGCGAAGGACAACGTCAGGCCATGCCCGAGATCCACGACGATTTCATCGATGGAGCCCGCACGTTCATCGACGACACGGCCGGCCTCGTCGATGGTCAGGGTCTGAAACGTCACAGTGCGGATCACGTCCGCCATCGCCCCTCCTTCTCGCGACCGAGGGCATTTTGGAAATCGAAATGCAACCAGTGTGCGCCGAGCCGGTCTCGCTGCGGTCACGGCCCGGTCACCGGCAGGTTACCGTTATCGGGCCGGCTCGCATCAGGCGCGCGCCGACGTCAACAGATCGCGCGCCGCCTGGCCCAACAACACCGTGTCGACGCCGATCAGCATCAGCCGGAAGCCCTGATCCATGTACGGCCGCACCGCGGCAGCGTTCAGGCCGAAGATCCCGAGCGGCAGGTTGTGCGTCTGGCACACCTGGCGGACGCGATCGATCGCGCCGCGCACCACGGGATGGTCCACCGCGCCGGGATAACCCAGACTCGCGGAGAGATCGTATGGGCCGATCAGCACGGCATCGACGCCCGGCACCCGCGCGATCGAGTCGATGTTGCGCACGGCCTCGGCGCTCTCGGCCTGGACCACGACCACGGTTCGATCGTTCGCGCTCGCAAGGTACTCGGTCACGCCAAAGCCATAGCGATGGGCGCGGGCCACGCCCATGCCGCGCGCGCCCTCCGGCGCATAGCGCGACCAGCGCACGGCGTCGGCGGCCAGTTCGGCCGTGTGCACCTGCGGCACCATCACACCGACGGCGCCGCCATCGAGCGCGTGCTTGATCGCGGCCTCGTCGAGCGCCGGAACGCGGACGACGCACGCGCTGCCCGTGCCCGCGGCCCGGATCAGGCCCTGCACGCTCTCGACCGTCAACGCGCCGTGCTCGGCATCCAGACAGAGCCAGTCGAAGCCGGCTTCGCCGAGGATCTCGGCGACCTCGTCGGAAGCCACGGTGACCATCGTACCGATCAGCATCTCGCCTGCATGCAGGCGATGTCGCAACAAAGGACGATCTGACATAGGGATCCTCGCTGGAACGGGGCTACTCGATTGAGCCGACCCTGTCGCTCGAGGGCAGTATAGATCGGACCCGGCGCCGCGGGGGCAGAGGGTTCACAAGTGCGCACGAGCAAGTGGATGCCGTTGACGGACCCTGGCCTTCGGCCCCCTGTCATCCTGAGGGCCGGCCCATGGTGTCAGACGGCGCGCCGAATGAGCCCGAGGTATTCATGCTGGAGGATCCCCTTCAAGATACCGCGGCTGTGGAGGGACCGACTCCGCAGCCTGATGAGTCGGATCAGAGATCCTTCGGGCTGATTCGGCGTGGCTGATATCCACCACGGCTGGCCCTACTGAGAAAAAAACGTGCTCGACTCTGCGGTCGATGCAGTGCCGGCCCTGAGTAGGCCTTGCCTGTCCGGCGCTCGCCACGACCCACAGGCTCCCACAGTTTCTCGCCCGCCGTTTGGGCACCGCCCATCCACTCTCAGGATGACATGGGGCCGACGGGTGCGGTGATATTGGGCCGCGACCCCGCGGCGGCGTGGTGTCGGCGTCGTGGCGGCCCGACAGTCGATGTTCGCCAACGGGGTCGCAAGGTGTCAGGCGCAGAATCCAGGCGCGGCATACGCGGCTGACGCGAAAGGGAACGAGGCCGATGCAGGCAGGGCCTCAGTTGCTCAAATCCTCGCAATCCGCGTCATCCGCGGCAAATCGCGTGGAAGATCCGCGCGCGCAGACACCCGGCAGGTTACGTCGCGCTCAAGTACAACACGGCGTAGCACGCCAGCCAGTGCTCGACCATGTAGTCCGAGCCGGACACGGACCCCAGACTTGCCTGCGCGTGGCGCTCGGCGCTCGCGGCCAGCTGCGCCCGGCGCGGATCCGTCTCGCCGAACGTCCGGCTCAACGTCCGAAACACAAAGGCCCGATACAGGTTGAGGCCGTCGAGGTGCGCGGTCTGGCCGTCGCTGGCGTCCGACACAAAGGCGGGCTCGAACAGCGACGCCGGTTGGCCCTCGCTGACGGCCGGCAGAAACGCAGCGAACCAGTCGGCGAACTCGGCGGGTGGCAGCACGGCGTGCATCAATTCGGCCTCGGCCAGGGCGGGCGAGAGGAAGTCGCTGCCGCCCGGCTCGAGGTGCGCGGGGTAGGCGCGATCGGGCTCGAACCAGCGGCGGGCCGTCTGCGTGATCGCGTTCCACAGACGATCGTCGCCGCGTTCGGCCAGCGTGCGGGCCCAGGGCAATGCGCGGGCGAGGCCGAACGCCGAATTGTTGTGCAGCCCGACGCGGATCGGGTACGTGGCTTTAGGCAGCCAGCGCAGGTACAGGTCGGTCAGGGTCTCGGCCAACGGCTGCAGGGCGATGCGCCACGCGCCGGCCGGGTCCTCGTCGCAGAGGCTGGCCTCGTGCGCCAGCATCAACGCCCAACCCCACCCGTAGGGGCGCTCGAACCCGGGGCGCTTGAGGAAGTAACGGGACTCCTGGCTCAGGTTCGCGGGCGTGAGGTGCGCGGCCAGGACCGCCAACGCGCGTTCGCGATCGAGCGCGTCAGGCACCAGCCGCAGCAGGCGGATGAGCGCCCAATGCATCTCGACGGCCGAGTGCCAGTCGAAGCATCCGTAGAAGGCCGGATGCAGGGCGCGCGGGGTCGGCAGATCGTCGGGGCCGGTCATCACGTGCTGAAGGTAGTTCGGGTACTCGGTCTGCACGGCCGCGATGATCGTGTCGGCGAAGCCCGCCGCCAACCGGATCAGGCTCTGATGATCGACACCGGGTTCGTTCACGTGCGACTCCTTTGCGACGTGTGGCCCTCAGGTCACACGCGGTTCACCGAACGCGTTCGTCGAGCTCATGCGTCACGAACGCGCCGATACGCTCGAGGGCTTCGCGCGACTCAGGCAGTGCCGAGCCGAAGGCCTGGAAGTCGTGGGTCATCGCGTCCCACACGTCGAGACGGGCGTCGACACCCTGCGCCTGCGCGCGCTGGTGAAACGCGCGGATCATGTCGAGCAGGATCTCGGCGCTCCCGGCCTGAAGGTAGAGCGGCGGCAGGCCGCGCAGATCCGCATGAGCCGGCGACACGCGCGGGTCCGTGGCGCTGACCCCGTTCCGGAACCGCTCCGACCAGCGGTCGGCCATGCGCTTGCTGATCCAGTCGTACGCGTCGTTGGCCGTCATACTCTCGCCGGGGTTAGCCAGGTCGGTCCACGGCGCCAGGCACGCGGCGGCCGCCGGCAACCGCTCACCGGCATCCCTGAGGTCGACGAGCAAGGCCAGCACCAGGTTGCCGCCGGCCGAGTCGCCTGCGACGACGATGCGACCCGGGTCGTAGCCCTGCTCGACCAGCCAGCGATACGCCGCGCGGGCGTGATCCAGTTGCGCCGGGAACGGGTGCTCGGGCGCCAGCGGGTAGTCGGGCGCCAGCACGCGGCGGCCGGTCGCCAGGGCCACCAGCGCGATCAGGTTGTCGTGCGCGCGCGAGTCGAAGGCGTAGCCGCCGCCGTGCAGATACAGCACAGCCGAGTTGTCGTCGCAGCCTGCATCGGGCTCGAACCAGGTGCCGCCCCCTTCCCGCTGGACGGGTGTGCGCCGAACGCGGCCCAGGGCCTCGGACGGGAGCAGCAGCGAGTCCTCGTACACGCGCGCGGCGCCGACGTCGTCGAATGAATCCGCGACCTCGGACTGGGCGCGGAGAAAGCGCATCGTAGTCTCGAAGTTCCAGGTCCAACCCGGATGCCGCGGCCCGCGCACCAGGCGGCGCAGCGAGGTCGCGGCCGAAGCCCAAAGCAGATTCATCAGGCCGCGTAATCGATACTCGAGCGGCCCGTGGAGTTCGAGCGTGCGTTGGCGAGAGGTTGAAGTCATGGGGCAGTGGATGGATCAACGGACGGTTGGGCCCATTATGCCAAAACTAGGCCGGATGTGGGTGCAGATCAGGGCTATCGCACCAGCCGATGTTCGTGTAACCCGGGTCGCGGAGAAACCCCTCCCGCGCCGCCGCCGGTTGCCGGCCGGCCGGCGTGCCAAGGCGTTGGGGGTGGGGTTAGCCGCCGGCAAGGTGTTGGGCTGGATGTCGATTCGGGCTCGCGCCGTTCGTATAGTAGACAAGATGCAGGATAGACATTGAGCTGCAACATAGAGGATCTGCCATGAGCCAGTTGATCGTTTTGAACCACGTCACCCTCGACGGTGTGATGCAGGCGCCGGGCCGGGCCGACGAAGACGAACGCGAGGGCTTCGTGCACGGCGGTTGGGCGATGCCGCGCGGCAACGACCTCGGGCTGGCGGCCGCCCCGCCCGCGACAGTCGGTGGACTTCTGTTCGGCCGGCGAACCTACGAGGATTTCTACGCGTTCTGGCCGAACCAGACCGACAACCCGTTCACCGCGATCCTGAACGCCACGCCCAAGTACGTCGCGTCGCGGACGCTACGTGAGCCGCTGCCATGGAACAACTCGATCCTGCTCGACGGCGACGCCGCCACGGCGGTGGCCGCGCTCAAACCGCGGATGGAGCGGGATCTCCTGGTGATGGGCAGCGGTCGGTTGATCCAGGCGCTGATGGCGCGCGGGCTGATCGACGTCTTCATCCTGATGATCCATCCGCTCGTGCTCGGCAACGGGAGGCGCCTCTTCGAGCACGGCGGGCCGTCGGCGGAGTTCGCCTTTAGGGACGTCAAAGCCGCGGCCAATGGCGTCGTCATCGCGACCTACGCGCGCGCGGCGCCGTAGGGAGTCGACGAGGAAGTTTGCCAACGCTCCAGTGGAGCACGCACAACAGGCCGGTCCGGGTTCGAGCGAAGTAATCCGGGCCGGATACTTCGCTCACGGCCCCCCTGACACAGCGTGGCCGTGGCCATAAGCCCTACCAACGCCCGGCCCGGTCCAGATTAGGGCCGTGGACGGGCCCGGTCTGACCGTCGCTCGGGACCGACGCTCGTGCCGCATCGCCCCATTCCGTCGGCGCCATGGGATCGGGCCGATGCGGGTCCAAATGACGGGAGCACGTTCGGTGATGGCCGGAAGGTGCTTCGAGCCAGCCTTACACGGTCTGAACTCCGTTCACCTCTTGACGCAGCCCGCCCAGAGTGCTACTCTGATCCCAAGTTTCTTACAGAAAGTAAGTAACCCTATCGGCCTGGACATTCCGATCCCGGTCGCCACCAGGCTGGGCAACCCGGCGCATTGGGCGCCGGAGTCGATTAATCGCCGACGACGCCAATATGGCCTTCGTCCCGCTCAGGCACCCACCCTTCACCCGGGCAGTGGTGCGATGTGACCCGTTTCTCCGCACAATCGAAGATCGCGTTCATCTCAGGTTGGCGTCTGCTCATCCGTTGAGCCGCCATACGGAACCAAGGAGGCGCTAGCGAATACCGGTCGCGCTCGTCCCGTTCGCTCTCGTGGATCGCATGCCCTTTCGTCTCTCTGTTTCGCAAGCACCCGAGGAGGATTGACCGATGAGCATCAGAAAGTTGTCCCGTAGGGACTTTCTTACGACCTCGATCGTCGCGACCGGCGGGATCACCCTGACGGCCTGCGGATCGAACACGCCCCCAACCGCAGCCGCTCCAACGGCCGGCGCAGAAGGCGCCGCGACCGGACCCCGCACGGAAGCCCAGTTCCTCAACGAAGCCGTCGGCTCAAAAGAAGAGGGCCGCACCTATCTACTCGCTGCCTTCAACGCCGCAAATGACCAGATCCACGTCAACCATGACGGCTATGGCGGCGCCGATACCGTTCATCAGAAGTTCCTGACCGCGCTCTCCGGCGGGGTCACGCCTGATCTGTATCACAACGAGGCGAACTACATCCCGGGTTACGTCGAGATGGACGCGCTGACGGATCTCGGGCCCTATCTGGAGGCGTCGAAGCGCATCTCCAAAGCCGATATCTTGCCGCACCCGCTTGACCTGTGCACGTACCAGGGCAAAATCTACGGCATCCCGTTCTGGCAGGACGCCGTCCAGCTTTATTACAACAAGGATCTGCTCCAGCAGGCCGGGCTCGATCCGGAAGCTCCGCCCCGCGATTGGGCGTCGCTGGCTGCAGCGGCCAAGGCCATCGTCAAGCGGGACGGCGCCGGCAAACTCCAGGTGGCTGGTCTCGCCCTCGACTCCTGGTCGATCATCCGGGTCTTCCAGGCAGCGCTATACGGCTGGGGCGGCATGTTGCTCAACTCCGACGGGACGAAGTCGGCTTTCAACAGCGCCGAGGGCGCGGCCGCTTTGCAGACCCTGGTCGACCTGATCCTCAAAGACAAACTGGGTGAGGTCGGTTGGGGAGCCGAATTTGAAGACACCCCTGATGAGCCCTTCATCGCCGGCAAGCAGGGATTCATGTTCGACGTTCCGGCAGCGGCCAAGCGCATCCAGCGCAACCGGCCGGAGTTTCAGAATTGGGGCACCGTCGGACTGCCGGCCGGCCCGAAGGGCTTCGCCGAAGTCTCGCGACCGCCGGCCTTGATGATCCCCAAGAGCGCCAAGAACAAAGACCAGGCCTGGCGCGTGATCGAGTATTGGCTCGACACCAAGGTCATGGTCCGCTGGGCGCTGGACATCCTGCGAGCGCCCACGACGGTATCGGCTTCGGCCGACGAAGCCCTCGGCCAGAGCAAGGTCGTGAGTTCGCTGGTCGAATCGCTCAAGAACACGGTCGATACGCCCAAGACCAAGCACTGGGCGGAGTTGTTCGACACGTTGGGCGCCGAACTCGAGTTGGCTCTCGGTGGAACCAAGTCCCCTGAGCAGGCCCTCGGGGATGCCGCCGCCACGCTCGACAAGGTTCTGACCACCTGATCACTCGACAGGTCAGTCGGACCCGGCTCTGAGCCCAATCGGGCGCCTGCACCCCGCTGGCGTCCGATTGGGCCCGGCCCGATCCACGGTTTCGGCAGGCGGTTGGCCCTCAGCCGGCGCAGAAGGCGGTGACAGGTTGAAAAGAGGTCTGCAGGTCACACGCAAGGTCGTCTGGCCGGTGCTCCGTGATCAGCGCCGGACGGGCCTTCTGTTTGTGCTTGTGCCCATGCTCGTGTTTCTCGCCTTCTCGGTGTACCCCATGCTGTACGCCGGTTACTTGAGCCTGACCGAGTTCTCATTCACCAAAGCACCGACCTTCATCGGCCTAGGCAACTTCGCCCGCCTTCTGGATGATCTGGTCTTTCGCACGGCGCTCACAAACACGCTCACCTATACACTCGGCGTTGTTCCAACAGGCATGCTGCTGTCTTTCCTGTTGGCGCTGCTTCTGAACCAGAAGATCCGCGGGATCACGGTTTTTCGAATCGCGTTCTATATGCCGGTGGTGACCTCGACGGTCGCCAGCGGCATGGTCTGGTTGTGGATGTACGCACCCGACAGCGGCATCATCAACCAGGCCCTGGCGGTCGTGGGGATCGCGCCGCAGCGCTGGCTGATCGACCCGAACCTGGCGCTGCCCGCAGTCATGGTCATGGCCATCTGGAAGAACCTGGGCTATACCATGGTGATCTACCTGGCAGCCCTGCAAGGCATCCCGGTCCATCTGTACGAATCGGCCGATCTCGACGGCGCCAACGCCTGGGACCGGGTGCGGCACATCACGTTACCCTTGATCAAGCCCGCCACCTTCTTCATCTTCGTCACCAGCATCATCTCGTCCTTCCAGGTGTTCGGCAGCATCTACGTGATGACCCAGGGCGGGCCGGGCTACGCCACCACGACCGTGGTCCATCAGGTCTATCTCAATGCCTTTCGCTATTTGCGCATGGGCTATGCGTCGGCCGAAGCGCTCATCCTGTTCGTCGTCATCTTTGCGCTGTCCCTGATCAACTGGCGCTTTCTGCGCAGTGACGTGGAGTATTGGTGAACCGGCGACCCGGCGCGCCGTTCGAACGCCCAGAGAGGCCCCACACCATGACGTCGCTTGGCAGCCGTTTCCTCAGACGATTTCGCAGCGCCGATGACGGCGGGCGCCGGCCGCGTCCGCTGACGCAGATGCTGCTGTACAGCGTACTGGGGTTGGCCGGGATCACGATGGTCGTCCCGTTCGTCTGGATGCTGGTCACCTCGCTCAAGCCGGATGCCCAGTCGCTCACGACGGGCGGAGGCTGGATCTTCGGCAATCTGAACTGGGGCAACTACGTGACGGCCTGGCAACGCGCCAGCTTTTCGCACTACGCTTTGAACACCGGGATCTACGCTCTGTTCAGCACGCTCGGGCAGGTGATCTTCGGCGCCATGGCCGGGTATGCCTTCGCGCGGCTCGACTTTCCCGGGCGCAATATGTTGTTCGTATTGGTCCTGGCGACGATGATGATCCCGTTCCAGATGCTGTTGGTGCCCCTGTTCGTCATGCTCCGCCACTGGCCACTGGCCGGCGGCAATGATCTCTGGGGCGCCGGAGGCATCGGCCTGGTCGACAGTCTGCCGGGATTGATTCTGCCCAATCTCGTGACGCCGTTCGGCATTTTTCTGATGCGGCAGTTTACGTTGTCGCTGCCGAGCGAGCTTGGCGACGCTGCGCGGATCGATGGAGCCAGCGAGTCGCAGATCTTTTTCCAGATCATGCTGCCGTTGACGCGGCCGGCGCTCGTCACGCTGGCCATCTTCGCTTTTCAGGAAGCCTGGAACGACTTCACCTGGCCATTGGTCATGTCCACGACGGCTCAATCGCGCACACTGCAGCTTGGCCTCCAGGTGTTTCAAGATCAGACCCTGACCGAATGGGGGCCGCTGATGGCCGGCACCGCCATCACGGTGCTCCCGCTCGTCTTGATCTTCATCGTGGGTCAGCGCTATTTCGTGGAAGGCATCGCGCTGACCGGCACGAAAGGCTGAGTGCGTCGCTGCCGGATCTGGTCCGGCGCGACTGGACAGGTCACATCACCCGGACCGATCGCGGTCGCGTACCGGGTCCACCAATCATCAGGAGATCACTCGCCATGCCAAAGAACATCGGTTTCATCGGGCTCGGAACGATGGGCAAGCCTATGGCCGCCAATCTGCTCAAGGGCGGCTATCGAGTCACCATCTGCGCACATCGCAACCTCGCGCCGATTCGGGAACTGGAGGCCGTCGGGGCGGTGGTCGTCGGGACGGCCCGCGAAGTCGCCGCGGCCTCTGACGTGGTCGTGACCTGCCTGCCCGACGGGCCCGAGGTCGAAGCCTGCGTGTCGGGCGTCGACGGCCTGCTGGCCGGGGGCCGACCCGGGCTCATCATCATCGATACCAGCACGATCAACCCGCAGATCGCTCAGGCCGTCGCCGAGCAGGCCGCGCAGCGCGGCGCCACCGTGCTTGACGCGCCGATGAGCGGCGGCGAGGCCGGAGCGATCGCCGGGACGCTCACGTTCATGGTGGGCGGCGATCAGGCCGCCGTCGAAGCCAGTCAAGACGTCTTCCAGGCCATGGGCAAGAAGGTCTACTACGTCGGCGGCCCGGGCATGGGTCAGGTGGTCAAGCTCTGCAACAACCTGATGCTCGGGATCAATCTCGTCGGGGTGTGCGAGGCCTTCGCGCTGGGGGTCAAGGCCGGCGTCAAGGCCTCGACGCTGGCCGAGGTTATCCAGGCCAGCTCGGGCGGCAGCGCCGTGATCGAGCGCTACTATCCCAAGACGATCGCCAAGAATCAGTACAAGCCCGGGTTCCGGCTCAAGCTCATGAGCAAAGATCTGAACCTGGCGCTGGCGGCCGCGCGGCAACTGGGCGTGCCCAGTCTGGCCGGAGTGACGGCCGGCCAGGTCTTTGACATGCTGAAGGGTATGGGCAAAGGCGACGACGATTTCACCGTGATCGCGACGCTGTACCAGGACGTCGCCGGGGTCGTGATCGGCGGTGAGGCCCAGTCATGACACTCGCGGAACCGGCTCAATCAGCCGCGGCCGGCTGGTTCGATCGACCGATGCGCTGGGCGCAGCTGACCCTGGCCGAAAACGATCCGCAATCGTACGACCAGCGCTTCTGGCTCGACTACTTCCAGCGAGCGCACTGCGACGCCGCCTGCCTGAGCGCGGGCGGTGTGGTCGCCTACTACCCGACCCAGGTCCCGTTGCACCATCGCAGCGCCTGGCTCGGCGACCAGGACCTGTTCGGCGACCTGGTGGCGGCCTGTCGGCGCCTGGATATGGTCGTGGTGGCGCGCACCGATTCCCACGCGTTGCATCAGGCGGCCTATGAGGCGCATCCGGATTGGGTGGCGGTCGATGCCAGCGGCCAGCCGCGTCGTCATTGGGCGTCGCCCGAGATGTGGGTCGCGTGCGCACTCGGCCCATACAGTTTCGACTTCATGACCCAGATCCACCGGGAAATCATGACGCTGTATCAGGTCGACGGCATCTTCACGAACCGATGGGATGGCTCGGGCATGTGCTACTGCGAGCACTGCCGACACAACTTTCAGGCGGACTACGGGATGGATCTGCCGCCGGCGGTCGACCCCGGCGACATCCGCTGGCGGAACTACATCGAATGGTATCAACGTCGGATGTTCGAGGTCTGGCGCACCTGGGACGCCGAGATCCGCGCCCTCAACCCGGCGGCACGGTTCATCCCCAATGCCGGCGGCGGCGCGCTCAGTTATCTCAACATGAAGACCGTCGGTCAACTGGCAGACACGCTCTTCGCAGATCGCCAGGGCCGGTGGGGGTTGATGCCGCCGTGGGCCAGCGGTAAGGACGCCAAGGAATATCGCGCGACGCTCGGGCGCAAACCGATTGTCGGGATCTTCAGCGTCGGCCTCGAGGGCGAGTATCGTTGGAAGGACTCGGTCCAGAGCGATGCCGAGACGCGGATCTGGGTGGCGGATGGAATCGCGAACGGCCTGCGCCCATGGTTTACGAAGTTCGCGGGCACCGTCTCCGACCGACGCTGGCTGAAGACCGTGAACGACATCTACGATTGGCATCATCGCGCCGAACGCTATCTGCGAAACGAGGCGTCGCTGGCGCAGGTGGCCATGGTCTACTCGCAGCAGACCGCGGCGTTCTATGGCGGGGCTGCCGCTCAGGCGCGGGTGGAGGATCACACCCTGGGTATGTACCAGGCCTTGATCGAAGCGCGCATCCCCTTCGATATGGTCCACGACCAGTGCCTGGACCTCGACGAGATCCGCCGCTTCAAGCTCCTGATCCTTCCGAACATCGCTGTCCTGTCCGAGGCGCAGTGCGAGCAGCTGCGGCAGTACGTGCGTGCCGGTGGCAGCCTCCTTGCGACCTACGAAACCTCGCTCTACGACGAAACCGGAAGCCGGCGGGCCGATTTTGGGCTGGCCGATCTGTTTGGCGCGCATTACCAGGGGGAGATCCCGGGTCCGCTCAAGAACTCATACCTGCGTTTGGAGCGCGACGGGGACGGGCCGGCGCACCCGGTACTGGCGGGCTTCGAGGATACCGATCGCATCATCAACGGGCTCCACTGGCTCAAGGTCAGGCCCGATGCCCCGCACAACCCGCCGCCGTTGACGCTGATCCCGTCGTACCCGGATCTCCCCATGGAGATGGTCTACCCGCGTGTGCCTCGGACGGACATCGCGGCCGTGCACCTGCGTGAGCTCGGGCCGAGTCGTATCGCCTATGTGCCCTGGGATGTGGAGCGCACGTTCTGGGAGGTGCTGTGCGTCGACCATGGACGCCTTTTGGCCAACATCGTCGCCTGGGCCCTCGATTCCGAAAGCCCGGTGACGGTCACGGGCCAGGGCCTGATCGACGTCACGGTCTGGCGCCAGCGCGACTCGTTGACCGTGCACCTTGTCAACCTGACCAACCCCATGACCATGAAAGGACCCTTCCGCGAGCTGTTGACGCTTTCCGCGCAGCGTGTGAAAATCCTGCTCCCGGCTGGAACCCGCGCGACCCGAGTCCGCCTGTTGGTGAGCGATCAGGAGCCCCCGGTCGAACAATCCGACGGCGTTGTGTGGCTCACGGTGCCTGCGCTCCTGGCGCATGAGGTGGTGGCCGTCGATCTGGAGAGCCGGAACGAACTGGAGTGACATGGCGCAAACCCTTACGGCGTCCTTGATGCGGAGCGTCAACCGCTATGCGATCCTCGATTACATCCGTCGGCATAGCCCAACGACGCGCACGCGGATCGCCAAGCAACTCAACGTCAGCGCCCCGACCGTAATGCGTATCGTCGACAGCCTGATGGATGAAGACCTGGTTCGTCCATCAGGCAACAGTGAGGCGAGCCGCGGCCGGCCCGCCTCACTGTTGGAGTTCAACGGCGACTCCTATGCCGTGATCGGCGTCGATCTCGGCGGCTCCAAGATGTTCGGGGCGGTGGCCGATCTGGCCGGCAACATTCAACATGAGATCAACATCCCGATCGGGCAAGGCGATGGGCAGCACAACCTCGAGCGCCTGTTGGAGTTGATCCAACGCCTGCTGGACGCGCCGCGACCGGCCGGACAGCGCGTGCGCGGGATCGGCATCGGTGCGCCCGGGATCACGCTCAGCCGCGAAGGCATCGTGACCTGGGCGCCCGGCTTGAATTGGCGCGATATGCCGCTGAAGTCCATCGTCTCCGAGCGGTTTGGTCACTCGGTTTTCGTGGAGAACGACGTCAACCTGAGCACCCTGGGCGAACTCAATTTCGGGGCAGGTCGGGACGCCCACAACCTCGTGTGCATCGCGATCGGTACGGGGATCGGGGCCGGCATCGTCGTGAACCGTGCGTTGTATCGAGGACACAATCAGGCCTCGGGCGAAATCGGCTACTTGCTTCCCGGTTTGGATGCACTTGGCAAGACCTATGGAGAGTTCGGGGCGTTCGAGATGTTGGCTTCGGGCCCAGGCATCGCCCGCCGCGCTCGAGCGTATCTTAGCGAGCACGGGATGCCGGTTCCCGCGGAGGAGTTGACCGCCGAGGATGTGTTTGAGGCAGCCCGCTGCAATGTGGATTGGGCGGTGGCGGTCACGCGCGAAACCGTCGATCTGTTGAGTCTGGCTGTGGCCAACGTCGGGACTCTCTTCAATCCCGAGCTTGTCATTCTGGGCGGCGGCGTGGCCCGCTCGGCGGATCTACTGATCGATTCCATTCAGCGCCGGATTGAGGGTGTGGTGCCTTTTCCGCCGCGGATCGTGGCCTCGGAACTTGGCCTGCGGGCGGCCGTGATGGGCGCGATCATCCTGGTGATCAGCGGAACATCCGAGCATTTCGTCGTCGAACGCGTCATCTAGCTCATGCCTGCGGGATCCGCGTCCTCGCGCGCAACCCGCAGATCAACGCATTGCTGCTCCGGAAAGGTGGGACGCTCACTCAGGCCGCCCTGGTGAGCGATGCATCTTTCCGGTTTCGCGTTCTCCCACCTGGTGTCGATTCCGGCTCGTGCCATTCGTATATAGGATGAGGCGACCTGATCTACGGCGTCGTCATCGCGACCTACGCGCGCGCGGCGCCGTAGGGAGCCGGACTGGTTACAATCAGCGGGCCGTTCGACCCGCCCCAGGTTCGATCCGGAAAGAGAGACACCGCATGAACCAGTATCTACTCAGCATCATGCAGCCCGACGGCGACCCGCCGCCGCCCGAGATCTTCGAGCCGATCATGGCCGCTGTGGCGGCCTTCAACGCCGAGCTCAAGGCCTCGGGGTCGTGGGTCTTCGTCGGGGCCTTGCACCCGGCCAGCACCGCGACCGTCGTGCGGGCTAAAGACGGGCAGGCGCTGCTCACCGACGGCCCCTACGTCGAAGCCAAGGAGCACGTCGGCGGCATCATCGTGGTTGCGGCCGAGGACCTGGATCAGGCCCTCGTCTGGGGCCGCAAGCTCAGCCAGGCGACCACGCTGCCGATCGAGGTTCGCCCGATCGTGGGCTAGAATCCGCGCCACGTCGTGACTCTGCCGTCCCACATCGAGATCGAACGCGTTTTCAGGGCCGAACACGGACGGGCCGTGGCCGTCTTGATCCGGGTCTTCGGCGACATCGCGCTCGCCGAAGAGGCCGTGCAGGACGCGTTTGTCGCGGCGTTGACCCACTGGCCGACCGCGGGCCTACCTCCCAGCCCGGCCGGCTGGATCATCACCACGGCCCGCAACCGCGCGATCGATCGCCTGCGGCGTGAAGCCTCGCGCCTGGATCGCTACGCGCGGGCCGCGCTGACGCAGGTCGAGCGCCTGTCGCTCGAGGAGGACGTCATGGCCGTCGCGGACGACCGGCTCCGCCTGATCTTCACCTGTTGCCACCCGGCGCTGGCTCCCGCGGTGCAGGTCGCACTGACACTCCAGCTGATGGGTGGCCTGACGGCGGCCGAGATCGGGCGCGCCTTCCTCGTCTCGGAGACGGCAATGGCTCAGCGGCTGGTGCGGGCCAAGGGCAAGATCCGCGACGCCCACATCCCCTACCGCGTGCCCGAAGCCGTCGAGCTCCCTGCCCGATTGCGCTCGGTGCTGACGGTGGTGTACCTGATCTTCAACGAGGGTTATACGGCGAGCACCGGCGATCGGCTGATCCGCGGCGAACTCTGTCATGAGGCGATCGAGCTGGGCCGGGTGCTGGTCGAGTTGATGCCGACCGAGTCAGAGGTGCTCGGGCTGCTGGCCCTGATGCTGCTGAGCGAATCGCGTCGACCGGCCCGCACGACACCGGACGGCGATCTGATCCGGTTGGCCGATCAGGATCGCGGCCGTTGGGACCCGGCTTTGATCGCCGAAGGGCAGGCGCTCGTGCGGCTGTGTCTGCAACGCAATCAACCCGGACCCTACCAGGTGCAGGCCGCGATCCAGGCCGTGCACAGCGACGCCGCCTCGGCTGCGACCACGGATTGGGGTCAGATCGTGCAACTGTACGACCATCTGCTGGCGCTGGCCCCGAGCCCGGTGGCGGCGCTCAACCGGGCCGTCGCCGTCGCGGAGGTCGAGGGCCCCGCGGCCGCGCTCGCGATCGTCGACGGCCTGAGGCTCGACGACTATCACCTCTACCACGCCATCCGCGCCGATCTACTCAACCGGCTCGGCCGCACACCGGAAGCCGCCGCGGCATATGCCCGCGCCATCGATCGCGCCGACAACGCCGTCGAGCGCGACTTCCTCGAGCGCGGGCTTTCGGCCCTCGAACCGGGCTGAGGCCGATTTGGGGCGATTGGGCTAACGCCGTTCCGTCGGCAGCCTTGGCCACGGTGTCGCGGTCCGCTTCCGGCGTCTGGGTTCCAGCGCGAGCTCGATGCCGCTCAGCAGCACGATCGGCACGAGGAAGACCACGGCCAACACGACGAAGAACAACACCGGGGCGACCACAGACTGGCAGGTCGCAGCCTCGAACAGACCGCAGGCCCCCGTCGCCCACACCCAGTACAAGGGCGTCAGCGCCAGACTGAGCACCAGCCACGCCCGCGACGTCCGCAGGAATCCGCTGACAAACCCCGCGAGATGAGCCGCGCTCAGGGCGCCGATCAACCACAGCCAGTCTTCGAGCGTCAACGGTTGCAGCACCTGGACCCGCAGAGCCGGGTCGTTGCCGCGCACCAGGAACAACGCCCACAGGGCGAACACCACGGCGATGGAGCTCAGCAGACCGCGGACGAGGGGCTGGTCGTAGACCGATCGATAGGAGTCCATAGAGTCGCACACTGAAGCGAGATGGCTCCAACTATACATCGGAGCCTGCCGGCCTCGCGGACCACAATGTCCGATGACCAGGGCTATCGCATCTTATTCGCGAGGACCGGTTTCTTTGCCACGAATTTCACGAATTGAAGTTACTGCTGAGCCAGCAGGGAGTTGGGGCGAAAAACGGGGTGATGCGCGGGTCGGGGCTCTGCCCCGACCCGCGCATCACCCCGTTTTTCGCTTGCATCTTCCCAACAGGGCTGCACAGTTACGAATTGAAACGAATTCTCACGAATGGGGATCGTTCGTGACGATTCAATTCGTTATATTCGTGGCAAAACGCGTGGAGTTTCACTTTAGATGCGTTAGCCCCGTCCGATGACTCGGCCATCGAAGCCGTGCCCTTCCATTTCATTCTGAGCGCCTCGCCCAACGGCCCGATGACGCGCAAAATGGGCGCGCAGAATCCCCCGCCGGACACAATGGATCCAAGAAACGAACCGCGAAGCCAGCCTTGTGGGTCTGGCGTCAATTCGGTTCGCTCCTGCGGGTATCTGGGAAACATGGGTCGCCGAGAAACGCCTGCCGCGCCGCCGCGGGTTGCCTGCCGTTCGTCCAGCCAAGGCGACGCGGGTGGGGTTGGTCGGCGACATTCGTTGGGCAAGGTTCAGGAACGCCCAGTCGGCGGCCGGTACTCCGTGCACAGTCGCTTCACGAACGCCATCACGGCGTCGGCGGTGTCGGCAAGCGCTGCAGGCGAGATGCCGTCCAGCGAATCGGCCGGCGAGTGCAGATGGCTCCAGACCACATCGACGGGATCCGCCACGATGCCGAAGGCCCGGTAGACTGCGGCGCGCAGGCGACGCGGCGTGACGACGCCGTGCGAGATCGACAAGGCCCGGCGGAAGCCGCGCGCGAGCCAGGCGTCCTGGTCGGTGCCGCCGGTGAAGAACGTCATCCAGATCGCGGCGCGTGAGGTCGAGCGTTCCGCGGCGGCCGAGTCCCACAACGCCAGCAATTCCGGATCAGCCCGTCGTTGCCGGAACAGACCCTGGCCTTTCACGGTCACCAGCGTATCGCCGCGTCCGACGCTGTCCAAATTGATGATGGTGGTCCGAGCCGGGTCAAAGGCAGGGCCGTGGCGATTGACGAAGTCGCGAGTGCCGCGCAACCCGACCTCTTCGCTATCCACAATGAGCAGCGCCGCGTCGAAGTCCGCTTCGAGCGCCAGCCGCCGCAGTTCGGGCGCGATCTGCAAGGCGACGGCCACGCCCGAACCGTTGTCGTCGGCGCCGGGGTTGATCAGGCCCTGATCGAAGAGCCCGCGCAGCGTCCACAGGCTCGTGGACAGCGCGATCGGCAGACACAGCCCAACCATCACCCATCGCCCGACGGAATCCCACAAGCCGACCAGCGTCGTGTTCGCGAGAGCCGCTCCGGGCCAGAGGCCGAGAATTCCGCTCGAGAGCCAGAACAAGATCAGAGTGGCCAGACTGATCGCGGCGTAACTGAACAACGTGTCGCCGATTGACAGCAATCGACTCATCCAGACGGGCTCGGCTCTGGCGGTGTCGTGGTGCGCGGTGACAAGGACCTGCGGTCGGCGGCCGGATTCGAGCTCTGCCCAGGGCCGCGTCAGGCCGACCAGGAGATTGACGCCCTCC
>WBZS01001110.1_pt1 | contig 23829 bp, 19 predicted proteins | sample 5204201 | NCBI WGS metagenome assembly WBZS01 (sample SAMN12344357, study PRJNA552823) | activated sludge metagenome | biome: Activated sludge suspended growth; feature: Nitrification reactor; material: Wastewater; isolation source: activated sludge from nitrification reactor of wastewater... | reverse complement strand
GGCGGCGCATTTCGAGCTGTCGCGCGAGGCGGTCAAGGCCAACCACGGGCGCTGGGTCAAGCAGCGCGGCGACGGCATCCACGCGGTGTTTGACGACCCGCTGGACGCGCTCAACGCCATGCTGGCGCTGCAACGCGCGCTGGCCGACCCGGCGGCCACCGCCGGCATGGCGCTGTCGCTGCGCTGCGGCGCGCACATCGGCGCCGACGAGGCGCGCGACAACGACTTCTACGGTCCCGACGTCAACCGCGCGGCGCGCATCGCCGACGCCGGCCACGGCGGCCAGATGCTGCTGTCGCAGCCGGTGGCCGACGCGGTGGCCGGCCGGCTGCCCGCCGGCGTGGCGCTGCGCGCGCTGGGCTGCATGCGGCTGCGCGACCTGACCCACGCCGAGAGCATCTACCAGGTGCTGGCGCCGCCGCTGCGCGAGGACTTTCCGCCGCTGCGCTCGCTGGAGGCGACGCCGAACAACCTGCCGCTGCAGATCAGCCGCTTCATTGGCCGCGAGGCCGAATCGGCGGCGGTGCGTGACCTGGTGGCGCGCAGCCGGCTGATCACGCTGTTTGGCACCGGTGGCATTGGCAAGAGCCGGCTGTCGATGCAGGTCGGCGCCGAGCTGTTGGTCGACTTTCCCGACGGCGTGTGGCTGGTCGAGCTGGCGCCGCTGGAATCCGGCCCCAGCGTCGCCCTGGCGGTGGCCGGCGTGCTCGGCGTCAAGGAGGCGGCCGGGCAGACGCTGGACGAAGCCTTGCTGGCGCATGTGCGCCAACGCCAGTTGTTGCTGATTCTGGACAACTGCGAGCACCTGCTGGCGCCGACCGCGGTGCTGGCCAAGCGGCTGCTCCAGGGCGCGCCCAAGCTGAAGGTGATTGCCAGCAGCCGCGAGTTGCTGCATGTCGTCGGCGAGGCGGTGTATCCGGTGCCGGCGCTGTCGATTCCGCCGCCCGGCGGCGCGGGTGACCTGATGACGCACGAATCGGTGCGCCTGTTCGTCGACCGGGCCTGCGCGGTGCGGCCGGCGTTTGCCGTCAACGCCGGCAATGCCGCCGCGGTGGCCGAAATCTGCTACCGCCTGGACGGCATTCCGCTGGCCATTGAACTGGCCGCGGCACGCGCACGGGCGCTGTCGGTCGAGGCCATGGCCAAGCGGCTGGTCGACAGCTTCAAGCTGGTCTCCACCGAGGACCAGACGGTGGCGCCACGCCAGCGCACGCTGCGCCTGCTGATCGACTGGAGCCACCAACTGCTCAGCGACGAAGAGCAGGTGCTGTTTCGACGCCTGTCGGTGTTTTCCGGCGGCTTCGCGCTGGAGGCGGCTGAAGTGATCTGCGCCGACGCGCGGCTCGACCGCGACGACGTCGCCGGGCGGCTGACGCAACTGGTCGACAAATCGCTGGTGCTGGCCGATTCCGACGGCAGCCGCTACCGCATGCTGGAGACGGTGCGCATCTACGCCAGCGAAAAGCTGGTCGAAGCTGGCGACCTGCATACGCGGCAGGCGCACCTGAACTACTTTCTGGCTGTCGCCGAAGACGCCCACGCCCGCGCCGAGGGGCCCGAGCCCGGCGCCTGGCTGCCGCTGCTTGACCGCGAGCGCGCCAACCTGCTGGCCGCCCACGCCTACAGCCTGCACCTGGCAGACGGCGCCGAGTGGAGCATTCGGCTGGCCAACGCGCTGCGCCGCTATTGGTTCAACCTGGGCCTGTTGTCGCAGCGCGTGGAGATGCTGCAGTCCTCGGTCAAGCTGCCTGGCCTGTCGCCCAGACAGCGTGCGCAAAGCCTGTTCGACATCGGCCAGATGTACTGCTTCATGGGCCACAACGCGCAGGCGCTGACCTACCTGGAGGAATGCGAGGCGATCGCCCGCGCCGAGGGTGACCGCGCAATGCTGGCCTGGGCGCTGCAGCCGATGGGCATGGCCGCCATTGGCCTGGGCGACCGGGCGCTGGCGCGGCGCTGCTGTGCCGAGGGCCTGGCGCTGGCGCGCAGCCTGGACAACCACTTCGAGGTCGCCTGCGCGCTCAACGCCATGGGCCAGATGGAGCGCCTGGAGGGCCGCTTCGACGCCGCGCAGCAACACTACGAAGAAGCGCTGGCGGTCGGCCGGGCCTCGCATTACACCGAGGTGGTGGCCATCGTGCTGGTCAATCTGGCGATGATCGGCATCGGCCAGGACACGCTGGATCCGCGCGCGCCAGCCATGGTCGGCGAGGCCTTGGCGCTGGGTCTGGCGGCGGAGTTGAAGCCCGTGTTGTTGGGGGTGCTCGATGCCGCCTCCGGCCTGGCGCTGAAGACGGCTGACCTGCACCACGCCGCGCTGTGGCATGGCGCGGCACAGGCCTTGATGCGGCAGACCGGGCTGCGCCGCGATGCGGCCGACGAGGCCTTTGTCAGTCCGGTGATCCAGCACCATGGCGCCGACCCGCCCGACCCGGCGTGGACCGCCGCATGGCAGCAAGGCGACGCCACCCCGCTGCAATCGGTGTGCCGCATGCTGGGTGATTGGCTGCGCGACCGCGCCGCGCCGGCGTGAGCGTCCGACGCGCACGAGGCCTCAAGGCCCGTTGAGCACGTAAGGATCAAGCGGCAACAGCTGGCTGCCGTCGGCCTCGGCCCAGACGGTGTACTTGTAGATGCCCGGCTGGTTGTAGTTGATGCACACGTACTCGTGCGGTCGCTTGCCATTGCCGCAGCTGAATGCGTCGGCGCCGACCGGCGTGCCGCGACCTGTCTGCACGTCGGGCACTTTTTCGAACTTGATGCTGAAGATGCGTCCCTGGCCTGGCGGCAGCCGCCAGGTGATGCACACCTCGCCATCGGCGCTGGCGCTGAAGTTCAGCTTGTCCTGGTCGATCGCCAGCCCCTTGCCCCTGCGCGTCAACGCCGGGTTGGCGCGCGGGTCATTCATCAGCTTGGCGTGCTTGGGCAGGCACTCAACCTGAGCGGCCTGGGCGACTGACGCGGCCATTGCGGCGCCGAGCGCCAGCACGACCAACGCAGTCTTGTAGATTTTTCGACGTGCCACGGGCTCCCTCGGAAACGGTTGTTTACATTGGACCCACTTTAGCCAGGGTTCATGCCCACGCCATCCACCCAATTGGGGACGACAGGAGACCCCGGCCGGCGCAAGCGCCCGCCCGGCGCCGCACGCGGCCGGTGCCGGCGCTGGACGCAAACTTGTTCTGCGCACCGTGCCGTCGGCGCAATCGGACTGCCTAAACTGCGCGTCCATGGGCGACCAACCGAGTGCGCTGCCGGCTGTCGAGTTGTTGGACTCGCTGCCCGATGCCGTGTTGCTGGTGGACGCACTGGCGCGGCTGCGATGGTGCAACCGCGTGGCGCGCGACTGGTTGGCCTGCGGCCCGGCGGCCGCGGCATTGCCGGCGTCGGGTGGCGATGGCCCGAGCCTCGCCGATTGGGGCCTTGCGGCCAGCGTGTTGTCGGATCTGGACGGTGGCCATCTGGTCGCCGACATCGGCCCGGCCGGCGCCGCCCGCCAGCGTTGCCGGATCAGCGTTGGCGCCGCGGTCGGCGGCATGCGCTTGCTGCTGCTGCGGCCCGTGCCGGCGCAAGCCGCGCCGTCTGCGCTGGCCGGTGCGCCGACGCAGCAGGCGCAGGAGTGGTTGCGGCGCTTCGAACTGGTGGCGCGCGGCGCCGACATCGGCTACTGGACCATGGCCCATGGCGCCGAGCGTACGCAGTGGAGCGCGCACCTGGCGCGCATGCACGGCCTGCCGGACGACACGCCGGCGCCGCCGCCGGACGAGTGGTTCAACCGCTTCGTTCACCCCGACGACCGGCAGCGCGTGCAGGACAGCCTGGAGCAGTGGCGCGCCAGCGGGCAGCCCTACCAGATGCTGGAGTACCGGATCGTGCGCACCGATGCTGCGGTGATGCACATCGTGCTGCATGCCCACCGCGAGGGCGACCCCGACCGCGCGTCGATTTTTGGCATCGTCATCAACGTGACGCGCCAGCGCCGCGATGAGCAGGCCTTGCGGCAGTCGGCGGCGCGCGAGCGGCTGGTTGCCGACGGCGTCGGTCTGGCGACCTGGGAATTCGACAGCGCCACACGGCGCCTGTTCTGGGACGCCCAGATGTGGCGTTTGCGCGGCCGCCTGCCACGTGACGAACCACCGAGCGAAGCCGATGTGCTGGCCGGGGTCCACGCCGACGACCTGGCGTTGGTCCGGCGCTGCCTGCTTGCCGGTCGCGCCGAGGGCGACAGCGCGGTGTCGTGTGACGACCAGTTTCGCGTGCGCTGGCCCGATGGCGGCTGGCACTGGCTGGCGGTGCGTTCGGCGCCAGTCAACGACGCCCAGGGTCGCCCGCAACGCCACATCGGCGTGTGCTGGGACGTCACCGACCTGCACCGCGCCGCGGCCGAGCGCCGCGAGCGCGAGGACGCGCAGCGCGAGGCGCGCGCCAAGGCGCAGTTCCTGGCCCGCATGAGCCATGAATTGCGCACCCCGTTGAACGCGGTGCTGGGCTTTACCGACCTGCTGCTAATGGACGACGCGGCCGTCGGCCGCGACGCGCCGCTGCGCGTGCAACGCCTGCAGCATGTGCGCCAGGCAGGTACCCACCTGCTGCGGCTGGTGGACGATTTGCTTGACCTGTCGCGCACGCAAGGCAGCGAAGTGCGCGTTGAGCCGCAGGCGGTGGCGCTGGACGAAGTGCTCGACGCCGTGCTGACCTTGACCGCTTTGCAGGCCGGGGTGAAACAGGTGCGGCTGGCCGTCGCGCCGCTGCCGCGGCGTATGGTCTGGGCCGACCCGCAGCGGCTGCGGCAGGTGCTGCTGCACCTGCTGCACCACGCCACGGCGCGCAGCCTGGCGGGGGCGGCGGTCGACATCCACGCCGAAGACCGGCCGGGCAGGGTCGGTCTGTGGATTGCCGACGCTGGACCGGCGTTGACCGCCGTGCAATGCGGCCACCTGTTCGAGCCTTCGCCCGACAGTGCGGGCGACGGCGGCATGGGCATGGTCAAGACCCTGGTCGAACGCATGGGTGGCGCGGTGCACGCCGAGCCCGGCGCGGGCGGCGGCTTGTGCTGCGCAGTGTGGTTTCCGGTGGCGCCCGACGACGTGGGGCGCGTTGGAACGGCGGACGCGGCGGCCAGCGGCTGCGTGCTGTACGTCGAGGACAACCCGATCAACGTGCTGATCGTCAGCGAACTGATCGCGCGCCGACCAGATATCCGGCTGCACACGGTCGACGACGGCGAAAGCGCGCTGGCGCAAGTCGCCACACTGCGCCCCGACCTGATCCTGCTTGACATGCAGTTGCCGGGTATCAGCGGGCTGGAGGTCTTTCGTCGGCTGCGCGCCGACCCGCAGGCCGCGGCGATCCCGTGCATTGCCCTGTCGGCCAATGCCATGCCCAGCGACATCGAGCGCGCGCGCGCGCTGGGTTTTGCCGATTACTGGACCAAACCGCTGGACTTCAGGTGCTTCTACGCCGCGCTCGACCAGTTTTTTGGCAGCGTGTCCGAACCCGGCGCTGGCCACCCCGGCTGACTCAGCGTTGATCGGCCACAACCGCCGCCACCCCGGCGGTTACACCTGTGCCCGCGGCTCGGGTTCATTACCACCGCGTGGCGCTTCGGCGGGCGCCGACTCTGGCGCCGCCGGGCGCGCGCGCGCCAGCGACATCGCCAGCAGGCTGGCCAACAACGCCTGCAGGTGCGGCTGCGCCAATTGGGTGGTGAACCAGTGCGTTGCCCGCCGCGGCAGCGGTCCGACCTGCTGGCGCACCACGCCCCAGCGCCAGGGCTTGCTGACGATCAGCAACGCCCCCACGCCCGCCGCCGCCGCCACGCTGAGCAGCGGATGGCGTCTGACCAGCGGCGTCAGCGCGTGGCGCGTTTCATCGGCGGCCAATTCGGCCACCGGCCGCAGTGGATGTTTGCGCCACCATTGGTGCACGGCCTCGCTGGCCAGCACCAGCCACGGCACGCGCTTGGCAGAGTGGCTGGCCTCGCGCAGCGTTTGCTCGACCCAGGCGGTTGCGCGTGCAAAAAAGCCGCCATCGGCCGCCTGGCCGGCGCCGTCTGCAGCCTGGCGCGGCCTGGAGCTGCGCGGGGGCAACAGCTCGGCATACAGGCGCGCGCGCGTGGCAGCCAACCTCGCATGCGCCTGGGCCAGCGCAGGCGACAGTACCAGGTCGCTGCCAGCGGCCGCCGCTTGTTCGGAAGCGGTGGCCTCGGGCGCACCGGCCGATGGGTGGGCGCTTGAATTCATGGCGTATGCACCTTCAGGCCGCGTCGGACACGCGTTTGAACAGCAGCGCGTCGGCAGCAACCTGTTCCTTGACCAACTTAAAATCCCAGCCCGCGCTGTGGCGCTGCGCAAGCAGCCAGCACACCAGCGCCGCCAACAGTGGCACCGCCGGTGTCACCCACAGCAACCACGCCGCAGGCATGTGTTGCACGGGTATCGATGCCGCCAGCAGTACCGCCACGCCGGAAAACATCAGGCCGAACAGCATGAACACCACCGCGCTGACCAACAGCATTGCCTTGGCGCGCACCGAGACGACGGCCTCGGTCAACTGCGCGCCGACCAGATCGGCATAACCGGCTACGTGGGCGGCCAACAGATCGGGTCTGGAAATCAACAGCCGGATCAGCGGATGAAACATGGCGTGCCTCGGTAAGGGTTCATGACGCAGTGGCGCAGCCGCAAGAAAAACGGCTGAACGGCTGGCATGCCAACACGTCCAGCCGCGGCTGGTCTGAGGACAAGGGTCGACGCAGCGACCCGCGCAACGCGATTTAGCGGTCGCGCCGGCTGGCGATGCTGATCAGAGCCGCCAGCGCCGCGCCGCAGGCCGCCGCCACCAGCACCGATTTCATCGGCTCGTCGCGGATGTAGTCGGCGGTACGGTCGCCGGCGCGGTAGACCTGGTCACGAACATCCAGGCTGGTCTGACGCGCGCGTTCCAGGCCGCGGCGCGTGAATTCGTCGACCTGCGCGGCGGCGCGTGCCAGGCGGTTGGGAACGTCGTCGCGCAATTCATTGAGCCGGGTTTGCGCCGCGTCAATGATGTTGTTGGCCGCGCGCTTGGTGCTGTCCAGCGCGTCTTCGGCCTTGTCGGCGACCTGGTCGGTCACCTGTTCGGCGCCCGACGAAACAGCCGAGGTGATATCGGTAGTGGTGCTCATGATGAACTCCTTGGTGGTGGATGGTGGGTTTGACGGAAATTAAAGGAAACCAAGTCACCGTTTCTGTGTGAAACCTCTGAGGAAATGAACCCCGAAGGCCGATCAGGCAGTATCGATGGGGCGAACGCAACGCAGCCTTTGAGGTAATTCCACGCGGATTCAAGGTAAGAGTCGCCGCATCAAACCGAGCCAGGCCTGACATAGCGAAATTTGACAACCGCGCGCTGCGAACCCTGTGACGTGGGATGGTCGGCGGTGGGCAGGTGCCTGTCAAGCCACGGCGATTGGCGCGCGCCAGCCAAACGATTGGCACCGCTGCAACACGCGCCCTGCTGCATGGCACACGGCGCCCATCGGCAGCGTGCAGCCATCCGGCTTGCCGCGGCCGGGGTTAATTCCTGATGACGATTTGGTTTTTCACCGCGCGCACCCCCTTCGCGGCACGCGCAATGTTTTCGGCGGTGTACTTTTCAGTCGCGTTCTTGGCAAAGCCGGACAGCATCACCGTGCCATTGAGCGTCTCGACACTGATCGCCGAGGCATCGACGTCCTTGTTGTCGACGAAACGCGCCTTGACCGCGGTCGTGATGGCGGTGTCGTCGACGAATTCGCCGACCGACGATTGGCCGCGCACCACGGCGCAGCCGGGCAGCACGGTAAACAGCGCCGCGGCGGTCAGGGTGGCGGCAAGCAACTTGTTGATAGACATTTTTGATCTCCTGCGTCAATGGGTGATTGGGGTTACTGACGCAATGGACTTTAGAAACTGCCGCCGCGGCACGGCATCGGACAAGACAGCTCGGCGGTGTAGGACAAACCCGCACGCGCGTCGCGCGAGCGGCCGCCAGACGGTCGCCACCCCGTGCATGGCCATGCGGTGCAACGCATGCATGCAGGCCGCGCGGCTGACGCAAGGCGCCGCCGGCTGCTGTTACTGGCTGGTTACTGGCTGGTTACTGGCTGGTGGCCTGGGCGACCAGGCGTGCTTCGACGTAGCCCTGGCGCACCGCGGCGGTCGCATCCGGGCAACTGCCGCTGCCATTGCAGGCGGTGGCTTCCAGCGTGTAGACGCGCACCATGGTCGGTACACCGGACGACGTTTCGCTCTCGTAGTACAGCACCGAATTGCAGCGCACCGTGACCAGCACGCCGCTTTCGCTCATGAAGTTCAGCGTTTGGCTGGTGTTGAAGCAGCTTGCCCAGTTGTCGACCAGCGCGCGGTACAGGCCCCATTCCAGACCACTGCGCGCGGCCGCCGTGGCACGCTGCGCCGCGACGTCCTGCTGCTGCACCGTTGCCGCCTGCGCGCCCATGCGCAGCACGGTGGCGGCCATTCCGGCCATGGCCACCAGCACGACGATGACCGCCACCGCACCAAGTCCGCGGCAGCGAGGGTGGTGGGGGCGTGCGCGGCTCATGGCACGTTGCTGACGTGGGCGCCGACGACCAGGGTGCTGGCTTCATTGCCGCGGGTCAGCGCCAACTGGATCGAGATGTAGCCGCTTTGCTGCGTCGACGCCTGGTTGGCGTTGTAGACGAAGCTGCAGGCGCTGAGCTGCGTGGCGACCACATCGGCCACGGTGGTTGACGGGCAGGCGGTTGGCACTTCGCCGTTGAATCCGTAGTGCTTGAGCCGGTATAGCGTGCCGCCGGCGTTGCCATTGGCGTCCAGCGTACCGGTGACACCGCTGCAGACGTAGAACACCGCCTGCTGGGCATTGTCGACGGTCGCAAATCGTCCGCCGACGTAGCCGATCGGGAACTGCAGCGCATTGATGGTCAGACGCTTGCTGCCCACCAACGGCGATGGCGTCGCAACCGCGGTGATCTGGCTGCGGTTTGAACCACTGTAGACGTCGTTGCCGACCTGGTTGGCGACAACCACCCAGTCGCCGACCGCTGGAACCACCTGCAGCGGCGACAACACGTCGAAGGTGGTGGTGGCCGCGCCAGTGTCGACCGCCGCCGACCCGCCATTGAACGTGTCCTCTGCCATGCGGTAGCGGCCGCCGCTGCTGGCCGGCACCAGTTCGAAGCAGCTCGAGGTGGCCAGTCGGATCGAATTGGGCACCGCGCGCCGCACGTCACGCAGCACGATGCGTGCGGCGTTGTCCAGCTCGGCGGCCAGCGCGCTGCGGTTGCGGGTGCCGGCGTAGACCTCGGCCAGCGGCTTGACGAAGACCGTCAAGGTGGCGGCCATGACACCGAATATGGCCATCGTCATGACCATCTCCACCAGCGTGAAGCCGCGCGCGGCGGCGGTGCGTTGGTTCGGCGTCATGACGCGTAGTCGACCCGCCAGCCGATCAGCGACAGGCTTTGCCCGCTGTGGCTGACGGTGACCGTGATCCTGCGCGCGGCGCTGACGCCGCCGCCGTTCTTGACCTGCACGCCACCGACCGCACTGGTCGCCGCCTCGACGCTGACGCTGACCGAATAACTGGCCAATGCAGCGACCGCACTGCCGTCGACCGTGCATATTCCGGTCGAGGTGTAGCCGTTGAAGTCACCGATGTCGTTGAAGGTGTCGCGTGCGCAGCCGCTCGGCGCGGCATTGGCCGCAGGGGCATAGGGCTTGAGCAGGATCTCCTCGAGAATCGTGTTGGCAATGGCCATCATCTGGCGCGTGATGACCGGGTCGGCGCTGGATTTGGCGATGCTCTGGAAGGCCAGCAGCACGCCGCCCAGGCCCACGCCCAGCACGACGATTGCAAGCACCGCTTCCAGCAGCGTGAAGCCGCGCTGCGCGCGTCGCCGCGGCGCGTGCCATGCGGCGCTCGGGCTACTCAACATGGCCGGTCTCGCCGTTGATGGTGACGCTGGATTCACCGCTGATCGCGATGCTGCCGCCGCTGGCGGTGGCGCCGGCGCCGTCGCTGCTGACGTGGCCGTCGGGCTGAAAGTACAGCGTGGCCGGGCTGCCGGTGGTGGTCGGTGCCTGCGGGTTCCAGGCCCAACGCGCGTCGCCGTCGGGGCCGGGATAGGCGCTGTCGCAGGCGCTGCCGGGGTTGGTGCTGGCGATGGTCAGCGTCAGCGCATTGCTGGACACCGCCACGCAAACCAGCCGCCGGTGTCCATGCGCGATGGTGTGCGCCTGGCGCAATGTGGCAACCACCTGGTCGCGCCACAGCGGCCCGGACTGTGCGCCGTAGGCCGCCATTCGCGGCAGTGCCACCACCGCCAGCACCGAGACGACGACCAATACGGTAAGCACTTCGACCATCGTGAAGCCGCGGCTGCTGCGTGGCAGGACCGGCCGGCTGGGCGGGAAACGGGTGCTCGACATGGACCGACTTTCGGGCCGCAGCGCCCGTGGCCTTGCGATGCAGGGCTGGTGCCGACCAGAGCGCGACTTGGCGGCGAAGGTCGGCGTGCGCCGGCCATCTACCCCATCGGCTGGCCTCAGTTGCCGGCACCGATGCCGGTGAACGAGGTGGACCCGCCCGGCGTGTACGCGGTACCGCCGGGCGCGTAACTCAAAACGCAGGTGGCCTCGGTACCGATGGCGGCCGGTTCGGCGCCGGATGCCGCAACCGTGTAACCGGTTGGCAGCGCCTGGCCTTGCAGAAGCGAGGCCACATCGGTGCAGGCGCGGACCCTGACGCACTTGCCGGTGGCGGCGCCGTGGTTGTTGACGACGCAACCGCTGTAGTTGACGACCATCGCGCTGGCGGCGGCGGCGCGCACGCCTTGATACGCCGACTCCTTGGCGTCGGAGGTGATGTCGACAAAGCGCGGCAGGGCGGTGGCTCCGAGGATGCCGAGGATGACGATGACGACGATCAGTTCAACCATGGTGAAGCCTTGGGCGGCGCGGCGGGAACTCATGAGGATCTCCTTGCGAGGGAATGGACAGGGTGATTGGGGGCGGGTGGGAGACCGGGCGGTGTGAGCCGCGAGGATGCTGGATTCATCGACCGAAATGGCCCGGTTCTTGAATACCGGCAAGGCCCATGCCGCGTGCTCACCCGCAGCCACCCCGCGCAACCACCAAAACCGTCACACGATGCGGTGATTCAGACTCGCCAGACCCTGGTTTTGCGCTGGCGGCCTGTGGGGGCGCAGGTGCCCGGGCTGACCGACGCATCAACGCCGGTGGCGCAGCGACGATCGGAGTCGACGGTCAATCGCCTTGTGACACCTGCACCGCAAGACGCGGCGCATCTGACACCACTGATGGGCAACGCTGAGCAAATTGCTGCCAACGCGCGTGCTGGGGACCGGGGTGCGCCACAAGGCGCAACGCGCAGCCTTGCCGATTGCCAACCAGGCAAGTCAGGATGAGCATCCGCGATGCCGCGGCACGCCGCAATGCGCAGATCCGCGCGCCGCGAATGGCTGGTTTTTTGTGGCGTCACGGCGGCGCCGCGTTGAACAGCACAGGCGTCAGTAGACCTGCTGCAACTGGATCAGCTTGCGACTTTCCGGGGTGTAGACGCCGAAGGTGGCGGTCGCGCTGGGGTCGCGGTCGTAGGTCGACGCGCACGTGCCGTTCAGGCTGCGCAGCCAGACCCTGCCGGCGCCGGTGGAGGTGGGATGGGTCAAGCGGCAGGAATTGTCGGCACTGCTGCTGCCAAGGTTCAGTGACACGTCGTAGCTGACGGTGGCGCTGGCCGGGCTGGGTGCGGCCAGCGTCAGCTGCCCGCTGCCGTTGCTCAGCGCCACGCTGCTGACCGAGGTGGTGGCGCTGCTGACGGTGCCGGCGGCCGTGCGTGGATTGGACAACGCCACGTTGGCGGCAGACAGCGTGGTGCAACTGTCGTCACTGCTGGGCAGCCAGGAGCCCCCGCCCCAATATTCCACGGCCAGCGGCAACTGCAGCGCGGTGCCTGGCTTACCGTAGTTGCCGCCCAGGCGCAGCCGTCCTTGGCGAATGAAGGTCGAGCCCTGCAGGTGGCCGCTGGAGCTGACGCCGTCGCTGTCGACGGCCGACACCGTGATGTAGGCCGGCGCCGTGGCGGGGTTGGTGAAGACGTAGCTTGGCGATGCGCTGGCGACGCCGGCGCTGAATGACGCGGCACTGATCGTCGCGCCGTTCAGGCTGCCAGTGGTGGACGGCGGCCAGATTGAGGACAGCCCGAGCGTGACCGTGCGCGCAAAGCCATCGCGGTAGTTGGGTGAGACGACGTCGTCGCTGTTGTAGGCGCGAACGATGAAGCTGGCAAACGGCTGGCCTGCGTAGGTGAACGCGGTGCAGCCCGGGGTCAGCGTGGTGGTCAGGTATGACGGCGCGACGCGGCCGACGACCTTCGAGTCGCCCAGCGGCTGCGAGCCCAGGTAGTCGGGAACAATGGCATGCACGCGCATCGCGCCGATCTCGCCCCAGCGGATCGATGTCGCGTTGCCGATGCCGCCGGACATGGCAAACGACACGGTGCCCCATAGCGCGCCGTTACTGCCGCCGCTGGGCGCGACGAGCACCGGCCCGACCGCGGCGCTGGCGGTGCTGAAATTGGGTGCCACCGGGTTGTCGCTGAAGTCGGTATCGCCGGCGCCGGTCCACAGTGCCGCGGCGACGGTGGCGCTGAAGAGGTCGCTCGACGAGGCGTTGCGCGGCGAGGCCGCGGCGGCCGTGTCGCAAGCCGCCGACATGCCGCCGGCGCAGGCGGTCTGGGTGGCGGAATCGGCGAGCCGGCCCGCCGGAACTGTCACGCCCAGCCCGACCGGGACCGCCGAGATGCTGCTACTGCCACTGAGCGACAGCGGCGGCGAGGCGTTGTCCAGCCGCGCCGACAGGGTGAACTGGCCGGTGTCCATGTGCTTGAGCCAGACGGTGGTGGTGGCGGTCGAATCGAAGCTCAGGCTGCCAAGCGTGTTGGCCGCGGGGGTGCTGGTGGTCAGCGCGGTCCAGGCGCCGGTGGAGGCGGTGGCGACCTGCGGCGTGCCGCCGACGGTGACGCCGGCCGACGTGCTGGTGCCAGCAAACGTGGCCGGGGTCACCGGCGTGGCCCACAGCTTGAGTCCGGCGCCCGACAGGTTCTGGATTGGCGCACAGGCGGTGTAGGGGCCGCTGCCGGTGGTCTGCACCGCCTGCACCGAGATGGCGGTCGGCTGGCCGCCGGTGACCGTGCCGCCAGCGACCACCAGCCCGCTGCTGCTGCCGGTGTGGACGCACGCGGTACCGCCGCTGCACCAGGCGGCCGCGGCGGCCAACGGGGTCGACGAGGTGACGGCCAAGGTGTTGGCGCCCGGAGCGCCGTAGAAGTCGACGGTGACGCTGGACTGGCCGGCCGGAATGGTCACCGTCGTGGTCGCCGCATTGGCCGGAGAGAACCAGACCGAGCCGCTGCTGGCGCCTAGGTTGACGCTGGCACCGACCGTGCTGGGCGTCGCGCACGGCTTGGCCGAGTCGGTGCAGGCCTTGATGGTCAGCGTCTGCTTGGCGCAGGCGACGCTGGCCCACGAGGTGGATGTCAATTCGAAGTGGTTGATCGACGGGCTCGACGCCAGCGTGGTGGTCAGGCTCGCGACGTTGTCGTCACTGTTGGCGTCACCGTCACTGCTGGAAAGGGCGGCGCTGGTGGTCACCGAGCCGCTGGCGCCGGCCGCCACGTTGACGGTCAAGGTCAATGCCGGCGCGCTGGCGCCGGCCGCCAGCGCGCTCGCGCTCGTGTGGGTGCAGGTGACCACCTGGCCTGACGTGGTGCAGCTCCAACCACTGCCGGCAGCGCCGTTGAAGGTCAGCTCGGTGGGCAGTGTGACGACCAGCTTGCGCGGCCCGGCGTCGGTGCTGGAGCCGTTGTTCTTGACGGTGAAGCTATAGGCGCCGGTGGCACCGGTCGTTAACGGGCTGCTGACGGTCATGCCCAGTGTCAGGTCGACCGACGACGGGTTCAGCACGATCAGCGAGGCCTGTTTGGTGTTCGACGTGCCTGACGCGGTGATGCCGATGTTGAGCGCGCCACCGCTGAGCATGTCGGCGCTGACGACGATGTATGAATGACGCATCGAGATGGCATTGGCGCCAGTACCAAACGTCATTAGCAGGGATTGCGTCGCGGGCCAGATCAGGGTTGGATAGTAGACGTTGTTGACCGGAGTATTCAGGCCTTTGTTGTAGGCGTTGAGGCCGACATGGAGCGCCAACTGTCCCGCCGACGACAGTTGCCAGACACTGGTAGTCGCAATGGAATCGTATTGAGAAATCGTCTGCGTTGCGGCTGGCACCGTCTTGCTGGCGCCCCGGATCACCGCAGTAAACATCCCGAGCCGTGAGCTCGTGCTGATCGTCCTCGTATTGAAGGTAATGTTTGCGCCTTCGGTACCGTCAACCACGTGCAACCAGTGGGAGACCAACATCGTCGAGGTCTGGTTTTTAGGCGTGACCGCGACCCAGCTGCTGTCCGTGGGTGTTGCAATGTGAGAGTCGGTACTGCTGCCGAAGGTGATCATCATCAAGTCGCCTGGCACGGCGCCCGGGGGCTTGGGCACCGGTATCGGGAATGCGGTGGTCGAGAGCAAAGTGGTGCCCCAGTCCGTAAACGTGGTCACGCTGATCGGCATTCCGGTGGCCCAGGCCGCCGGGACACAGAAATTTGCCAGCACCAGCACCAGCCACGGCGCCCAGCGCGGGCGTGGTGCGGCGGCACGCGCAACCGCTGCGGCCACGCGCCCCAGCCCCCACTGCAAGAGTTGGCCGACGGTGGATGGGTAGGCGATCGGGGTCGACATGGAAAAGGACGCTCCAGGAAGAAGTTGCTTTCAGGTGGCGTTGCAACTGCCCGCCCGACCTGACTTGCCAGCGTGCCGGATGGCGCTGGGCGCCTTGCCGCGCATCACTGTCGGAAGTACGCGCACTCGCGGCGACCGAGAGGCTGAAAGTTTCTTGATCATCCCGCGCACCACCCCAAGGCGCTCCCCTCGTCGCTGCAAATGCTCGCCACGGCACTGGCCATGGCTGTGCTTGTCGCCTGGGTCGGGAACGCTTTGGCGCCTTGCCCGGGCACGGCTGAATAAAGTTCATCCTCTGAGTCAGCCGCTCAGTTCTTGATCGCCACCTTGCCCAGATCCCACATCGGCAGAAACACACCCAGTGCCAGCACCAGCACCATCAGGCCCAGAAACACAACCAGAATCGGCTCGATCTGTTGCGACAGCGTCTTCAGTTCGTACTGCACCTCACCGTTGTATAGCTGCGCCACCTCGTCCATCAGGGCGTCGAGCTGGCCGGTTTCCTCGCCGACGGCGATCATTTGCAGCACCACCGGCGTGAACACATTGGCGGCTGTGGCCGCGCGCAGAATGGTTTCTCCGCGCTCGACCGCCTCGCGCATGGCGTCGACCTTGATTGAGATATGGGCGTTGCCGACCGTTGACGCGGTGATGGTCAGCGTCTGTTCGATCGGCAGGCCGCTGCGCATGGCCAGCGAGAAGCTGCGCGCAAAGCGCGACAAGGTGGCCTTGCGGACAATCTTTCCGGCCAGCGGCAGGCGCAGCGTCAGGGCGTCCCATTGCGGTCGGCCGGCGTCACTGCGTTTCCAGCGCTGCCAGACCACAAAGGCGACCACCAGGCCCAGGGCGATCGCCCAGCCCCATTGCAGCGTGAAATGCGAGGTCGCGATCAGCAGCCGCGTCGGCAGCGGCAGTTGCGCATTGAAGGCGGCAAACACGCCTTCGAACGCCGGGATGACCATCAGGTTGATCACTGCCACCGCCACCGCCATCGCCGAGATCACGAACAGCGGATAGCGCAGCGCGCTTTTGACCTGCTGGCCCATGAATATTTCAAAGTCGAGGTGGTCGGCGAGTCGGCGCAGCACGTCGTCCAGTCGCCCGGTCATTTCGCCGACCCGGATCATTGCGATATAGAAGCCGTCAAAAATCTTGCCGTGCTGCGCCAGACACACCGACAACTCCATCCCCGATTCCAGGCTTTGTCGCACCTCACCCAGCACGCGACGCAGCGTCGGGTTGGTGCATGAATCCTGCAGCCCGTTCAGTGCGCGCAGGATGGGCACGCCGGCGCGCAATAGCGTGTGCAACTGCCGCGACAACAGCATCACGTCGACCGGCGTGACCTTGGGCTGTGCCCACGCCGGGCCGCCGGCGGTTCTGGACGGCGCCGAGGAGGCGGACTCGCCGCCCGCCTTGCCCGAGGGCGTGATGCGCAGCGGCGCAATGCCACGCGACTGCAGTTCGCTGGCCACCGCCGCCGGGTCACTGCCCTCGAGGACTCCGGAGACCGGTTGGCCGTTCGAGCGACCGGCGTAGGCGTAGCGTGGCATGGTGGGTTCAATTGAAAGACGAATCGGCCCGCGGGCGCGTGGCCTTGAAGAATGAGTCGGCCCGCTGGCGCGTGCCTATGAACGATGAGTCGGCACGCTGTGCGTGCCTATGAACAACGAATCGGCCCGCTGGCGCGGGCCAGGCACGCTGAAGCAAGCCGGCGCATGCGGCGGCCGGTACGCTTTCGTGCGCAGCAATGGGCATTGGCACAAGCATGGTTCATCATTCATGGCCCGCGCAGCGGACCGATTCATCATTCATAAGACACGCGCCAGCGGGCCGTTTCACCATTCATCGTTCATCCATCATTCGTCGACCTGCGTGCTCACGCGCAGTGCTTCGTCTATCGTCGTGCGGCCCTGTGCGGCCAGTCGCAGCGCGTCGCGGCGCAATGTGTGGCCGGCCATCTGGCGCCGGCCGGCATCGGTGAAGGCGGCCGGGTAGGGGTCGTTCAGCGCCTCGACCAGTTCCTGCGTCATCACCAGCACCTCGTAGACGCCGGTGCGGCCGGCGTAGCCGGTGGTGCCGCACTCGACGCAGCCGCGGCCGCGCTGCCAGCGCGGCTCGACGTCGAGCTTGCCGAGTGCCACGCGCAACCACTGCTGCTGCTGGGCGTCTGGCGTGTGCACTTCGGCGCAATGCGGGCAGACGGTACGCACCAGCCGCTGCGCGACCACCAGGTGCAGCGACAGCGCCACCATGTAGCGCGGCACGCCCATGTCGATCAGCCGCAGCGGCGTCGACAGCGCGTCGTTGGTGTGCAGCGTCGACAGCACCAGGTGGCCGGTGATGGCGGCGCGGACGCCGATTTCGGCGGTGTTCTGGTCGCGCATTTCGCCAATCAGGATCACGTCCGGGTCTTGCCGCAATGCCGAGCGCAGCACGCGACCAAAGCTCAGGTCGATCTTCTCCAGCACCTGCACCTGGTTCAGCCCGGGCAGGCGGTACTCGACCGGGTCTTCAACGGTGATGATCTTGCGGTCGGTGCTGTTGAGCTGGTTCAGCGCGGCGTACAACGTGGTGGTCTTGCCGCTGCCGGTCGGCCCGGTGACCAGCAGCAACCCGCTGGGCTTGGCCAGTGCCGACTCCAGCGCCACCGCCATGTGCGTTGGCAGGCCCATCCGGCTGAGCGACATCAGTGCCGCGGACTGGCTCAGCAGCCGCATGACCACCGACTCGCCGTACTGCGTGGGCAGGGTCGAAATGCGCACATCGACACCGCCAGACTTGAGCTTGACGTAAAACCGGCCGTCCTGCGGTAGCCGCTTTTCGCTGATGTCCAGGCCGCTCATCAGCTTCAGCCGCAGCGCCACCGCGCCAGAAATTTTTGGGTCGGCCTCGGTCTGCACGTGCAGCACGCCGTCGACGCGGAAGCGGATGCGCAACTGCTTTTCCTGCGGCTCGATGTGGATGTCCGAGGCCCGCGCGCGCAGGGCCTGTTCGAACATCGAACTCAGCAGCCGCACCACTGGCGCGTCCTCGGCGGTGACCGTGCCCAGACCGAGCAGTTCACCCAGGCCGTCCTCGGCGCCGGTGATGTCTTCGGTCAGCTCGCGCGCCAGTCCGGCGATTTCGTCGCCGCCGCGGTAGACGCGGTCCAGCGCGGCCAGCAACTGACTTTCGGCGACCACCGCCACGTCGATCTCGCGCCGCGTCAGCCGCGCGACTTCGTCAAAGGCGTTGATGTCGGTGGGGTCGGCCAGCGCGACACGCAGCGTCCGGCCCGGCAATTCCTCGATCGGCAGCGCGCGCAGCCGGCGCGCGTGGACTTCGGACAGCAAACCGGTGACTTCAGGCGGCAGCCGGCGTGCCGCCAGTTCGACATAGGGCGCGCCGATTTGCCGCGCCACCGCCTTGGCGATCTGGACTTCACTGACCCACTGTTTGTCAATGAACACCCGGCCAAGCTTGCGCCCGCTGCGCTTTTGTTCGGCCAGCGCTTCGTCGAGCTGCCCGGCGCTGATCAGCCCTTCCTGGATCAGCAGGTCACCGAGCCGGAACCGTGCGGGACGCGACATGTCAGTCTCTCAAGCGGCGGGGGATTGCGGCGGCCGATGAACGATGAAGCGCGCCGCTGCGCGGCGCATGAACAATGAAGAAAGGCACGGACTGCGCGGGATTGGCGTTGTTCATCGTTCATCGTTCATCGTTCATCGTTTTCATCGTTCATCGTTCATCGCTCATCCTTCATGCCCACCGTCGTCGCCACCTGCGGCACGTTGGCGGCGGGCCAGTGGCCTTCGTCGTCAATGATGGTCGGCTTGAGCATGATGACCAGTTCGCTCTTTGACTTCACGTCGCTGGTCTGGCGGAACAGGTTGCCAAACACCGGCAGGTCGGCCAGGCCGGTGACCCCGCTGCGGTCGTTGCGCAGTTCGACCTTCATCAGCCCGCCGATGGCCACGATCTGGCCGTCGCGCACGCGAACGATCGAGTCGGTCTCGTTGACCGCGGCGGCGGCCAGCGGCAGCTTGTAGCTGCCGAGCGCGCCGAGGTCGATGTTCTTGGCCTTTTCGCTGACCGTGCTGATCGTTGGGTGGATGTGCAGCATGACGTTGCCGGCGTCGTCGATCTGCGGCGTGACGTCCAGCGAAATGCCCGAGAACATCGGCTGCAGACTCAGCGTCGGCGTCGACACCGAGCCGCTGGCGCTGGACGTGGTGGTTGTGCTGACGTTGGTCAGGTACAGCTCGTCGCTGCCGACCTTGAGCACCGCCTTCTGGTTGTTCAAGGTCGCAATGCGCGGGCTGGACAGCACTTGCACGTCGCCCTGGCTTTGCAGGAAGTTCAGCAGCGCGGCAAAGTTGGAGGCCTGCAGCGCCAGGCCGTAGAAGCCGCGGCTGGCCGCGTTGGCCGCCAGGTTGACGCCGGGGATGCCTTGCGTGCCGTCGGCGCTGGTCAAGGCGCCGGTGGTCGCCAGGACGGTGCCGGGCGCGGCGACGCCTATCGTGGTCGAGACGCGGTCACCCAGGATCTTGCCGAATCCGGCCCAGTTGATGCCGGTTTGCGTGTCCTTGGACAACTGCACTTCGACGATCTTGGCCTCCAGCATCACCTGGCGCTCGATCGACAACTGCACCGCCTTCAGGTAGTTCTCGACCTGACGCAGCTCGGCCGGGCTGGCACGCACGACGATCACTCCCGCGGCCGGGTTCAGCACCACGCTGCGCCCGCCTATGGTGCCGACCATGGTCAGCAGCGAGGCCTGCACCTCGCGCCAGAAATCGGCGTCGGACGTGGTGCGCACCTCGGCGTTGTCGCGCCCGCTGCCGCTGCTGCCGCTGCTGCTGCCGCTGGAGCCGCCGGTGGTCGGCGTGGTGCCGCTGCTGCTGGAGCCATTGCTGCTGTTGCTGCTCAGGTTGCCCGCGCTGACCCGCAGGTCGCTCGACCCCTGGCGCCGGCCGGGCAGGTAGTTGATGCGAAACAGCCGCGTTTGCACCGTGTTGGGGTAGACGAAGATGCGGTTGCCGGTGATGCGGTACTCGTAGCCAAACAGCTCGCGCAGCGTGTCCATGGCCTCGGGCACGGTGGTGTCCTTCAACGTCACCGACAGCGTGCCACCGAGTTCGGGCGACACCAGCATGTTGTAGGTCGAGCCCTGGGCCAACTGCAGAAACACCTGCGCCGCCGGCGCGTTGCTGACGCTCAAGTCAAAGCGCGGCTCGCTGCCGGCGCGGGTGGCCGCTTCGGCCGCCGGCTGCGGGCGCGCCAGCACCGTGGCCCCGGCCGGGGTCACGATGACCGGCGTGGCGGGCGTGGGCACGCCGACGGTTGTCCGCGGCACGGGCGAGCCGACTACCGGCCGCGTCGCTGGCAGCTCGGTGACCGGGGCTGCCGCGACGGTCGGCGCGGGCTCGGCGTCGGCGATTACCGTCGCGACGGTGGTTTCGTCGGCGGCCTGCGCCGTCCACAGTGGGGTGGCGGCGAGCAACGCCAACAGCGGGCGCAGCGCAAAGCGCGGGGCAGTCATGGGCGGGTTGTCCTCTGTTCCAACGCCATTGCGTTGACCGGTATGCCGGGGTCGGCGGGTGGGGCGGCCGAGGCCGCGGTCGCGGCCGGGTCGGCGGCATAGGCGGTCAGCGCGCTGGCCTGCAGGCTGCCGGCCGGCAGCTTGATGCCGCCGCCTCGCCACAGCGTCAGCCGCTCGGCCACGCCGCCGGGTCCACGCAACAGCACCCCCGAGGCGTCCACCGCCAGCACCTGACGCTCGGCCACCTGGTCGCCGACGCGAACCAGCCGGCCGTCGACCATCGCGGTGGCGGCGCCACGGCGGTCGACCTGCAGCGACTGCAGCTCCGGCAACGGCGGCGGTGGCGCCGGCGGCGGTGGCGGCGGCACCGCGGAGGCTGGCGCGGCCACGCTCGGGCGCGGCGGCAGCAGCGCTGTCTGACCGCCGGCGGCGGTGGGTGCGCTGTCGACGATCAGCCCCGGCGGCGGCCGTGTCGGGTCGGCAAGCTGGCCGGGCGCGGCCTGGTTGGCGCCGGGCAACACGCCAAGCGCGGCCAGCGGCAGCGTCAGCGAGGCCCAGCGCAGGCCGCGTGGTATGCAGGGCAGCAACACGAGCTTCATAGTTCCAACCAGTGGCGGTCGCGGCTGACGGTGTACAGGCGCAGCGTCATCGCGGAGTACGGGTACTGCTCGACCTTGAGCGCCATGCCGCCCCACAGCACGCGTTTGGGCTGCGACTCGACGGCACGCAAATAGGCCAGCAGATCCGGGTAACTGCCGACCAGAACCAGTTCGACGCCGTGGCGGTACAGCGAGCCCTCGGCCTTGCCGTCGGTGGCCGGGTGGGCCGGCGCACTGGCGGCGGCACTGGCCGCCGCGCTGGCTGGGCTGCCGCTGTTGCGGGAGATGGCGTTGGCGCGGGCCACCGCCGCGGCGGCGCTGGGTTCGGACGTGGTCGCCGTGGCGTTGGCCACCGCCGCGGCGGCTTCCTTGACCGCGCTGACGGCAAGCGAACCCAGCGAATCGGTGCTGGAAGCCTTCGGCGCCGCCGCCGCCGCCGGCGTCGGCGCCAGCAGGTCCACGCGCGGCAGCGTGCGCAGGCTGCGCACGCGCAACTGGCCGTGGCGCGCGAGCAGGCTGTCGATCAGCCCGACCACCTGGTCGGGGCCGACCAATTTGTCTTCAAAGCGGCGCAGCGACTCCTCGCCATCGCGGGCCCGCTGGCGCCAGGTCGCCAGTTCCTTGCGCAGGGCAATGGTCTGGCTTTGGCCGTGCAGGCTCAGGCGTTGCAGGTCTTCCTGCAGCGCCTTCTGCGCGCTTTCGGCTTCGCGGGCCTGCTTTAGCGCGCTGGTCAGCCGGTGCTGCGCGGGGGACAGCCACAGCGTGTCACTGGCCCACAGCAGCACGGCGCCGGCGGCGACGATCATCAGCATGCGCTCGCGCTGAATGCGCTCGTCAAAGCGCTGGCGAAGTTGTCGAACCCGGCGCAGCAGGTCGATGGCGGCGGCGGGCAGTTTCATGGCAGGCGGTCCGGCGCGGCGTCAATGGCCGCCAGCGTGTCGGTCGATGGCGGGGTGGCGCCGGGCAGGACCAGCGGCGTCGCCGGCGTGCCGGCGGCTGCCGTCGGCGCGCGCCCGCCGCCGGCCGCGGTCGTCGAGCGCAGGGCAAATTCGGTCACCGCACCGCCGTCGGCGGTGCCCGCGGCGGCCAGGCCCTTGAGTTGCAACTGCGCAAACGGCCGGCCTCTGAAGCGCGGTTCGGCATTCAGCCGGCGCAGATAGTTGGCAAACACCGCGGTGTCGATCATGCGGCCCTCAAGTTCGATCGCGCTGCCGTCTTCAGACACATTGAAGCCGGTGATCCACACCGTGCCAGGGGCCTGCCGGGCCAGCGCGAGCAGGTATTCGGCGTGGCCTTCGTGGTTGCCGGCGATGCCGGCGGCCAGCGTCGACTGCACGCGCTGCTGTGCCGCGGCGACTGCCTTCAGCCGCTGCAGCTCGGCGTCGGGGCTGCCGTCCTGCGCCGCCACCTTGGGCAGTGCCAGCAACTGGGCGCGCAGCAGACCGTTGCCGTCCTGCCGTGTCTTGGCCTCGACCTCGGTGCGCGTGGCGCCCCATTGCATGGCCTGGCCTGCGGCGACGCATGCGGCCAGCAGCGCCGCACAGGCCAGCATGCCCTGCCGCGACGACCACGGCAGTGGCCGCGGCGTGAAGCGCGGATCAAGCAAGTTGAGCTGCTGGACCATGGTGGTCTGTGGGTAAACGGCGATCAGGGGCTGCGCAACGCAGCGCCAATCGCACACAGGTGGTGGTTGAGGGTGCGCGCATCGGCGCTGAGCGCTGGCACCGCGCCAAGGTCGAGCACGGCCTGCGCATCAAACACCGCGACCGGCACATACAGCAGCGGCCGCAGGTGCTCGCACAGCGTCTCGACGCCAGGCATCGGCGTGACCAGCATTTGCGCCAGCGTCACCTGGCCGTAGCTGCGCTCGATGCCATCGAGCGAGCGCTGCAGCTCCAGCACCGCCTGGTCCCAGGCGTGCTGGCGCACTTGTTCGTCATCTGAAGAAAGTTGTTCCTGCGTCAGGTCCAGCCGGCGCGAGGCCAGCAGTTCGCCCTGCCAGGTCACCACCAGCGTGGTGTGGCCGCTTTCGCCCGACTGGCAATGCAGCAGCGCGACGGCGCGGTTTTCGGGTTCGACCAGCGCGCACAGGTTGCGCAGCGCGGTTTCGCTGATGTCGACCGCGCTCCACGGCAGGCCAACACGGTGCGCCAGTTCGACTTGCGGACGCACCACGCTATCGGCAGCAGCCACCGCGATGAGCTGCGTCTGCGAGCGGTAGCCAGTGCCGTCGGGCACTGCCAGCACGTCGATGGCGGCGTTGTCGACTGGGAAGTCGACGCTGTCCTTCAACTGCCAGCGCACGCCGTCGGCCCATTCCTGGCGCGGCACGCCTTCGGGCGCGTCGAGGACGTTCAGTCGGTATTGGTCACGGTCGAGCAGCAATACGCGGCGCATCTCCTGCACGCCGTCGCGACGGCGCATGGCGCGCAGCGTCTGCGCTGGTTCAGACCAGGCCTCGCTTGCCACCCAACGCACCGCCGGGCGATCGCCCTCGCGCCGCTGCACGCACGCCCACATCGCCAGGCTGCCGCGCGGTGCGCAGGCAATCCAGCCGGAAGAAGACGTTTGACGTTGAAACCAGGCCACCCAGCATTCCCAAGAGTGATGGGGGCCATCCTTTCATGCAGCGGGTGGGGACGAAGGCGCGAAAAGCTGCCCGAATGGCGGCAATCCCCCTCGGCCGGGGTCAAGTCTTGCCTTTTGCCAGCAAAAGGCAAGACTTGATAAACATCTAGCCCGCGAGGTCGGCCTCCGTTCACGGCCTATCGTTTGGATTCCGATTCAACCGATCGAGCCACGAAGGAGACCGACATGGAACTTTATGCGGGGATTGATTTGCACTCCAACAACAGCGTGTTGACCGTGCT
>WBZS01001109.1_pt1 | contig 23832 bp, 17 predicted proteins | sample 5204201 | NCBI WGS metagenome assembly WBZS01 (sample SAMN12344357, study PRJNA552823) | activated sludge metagenome | biome: Activated sludge suspended growth; feature: Nitrification reactor; material: Wastewater; isolation source: activated sludge from nitrification reactor of wastewater... | reverse complement strand
GACGTTGGTCAGGGTTGGAGCGCTGCCGTTGAAGGTGAACATCCCGCCGCCGTTGCCGGTGGTGGTATTGCTGCCCAGAATGACGTTGGTCAAGGTGGGGCTGCCGCTGACGGTGGCCACGCCACCGCCCCCGAAGGCGGCGCTGTTCGAGACCACGCTCAGGTTGCTCAGCGTGACCGCGCTGTTCTCAGTGTACACGCCGCCCCCGCAGCCGAGGGGGCAGGCGATGGAGAGGCCGTTCGCGCTCCCGTCCCGGATGGTAAAACCATCGAGGATGGCCGCGCCGTTGGCCCCGCTGGCCGTCACGACGTGGTAGCTGTTGTCGCCGGCGTTGTTGGGCACGCCGATGTCGCCGCTGAGAAGGGTGACATTCGCCTGCCAGTTACGCTGGCCGCGCGTCGTCTCCGTCCCCGCGAAGCCACCATACACCGCCACGCCGCTCTTCAGGGCGAAGGTCGCGTTACGGTCTGCGCCGGCCGTCGGCTTGTACGTTCCCGCCTTGACCCATAGCTCGTCGCCGGGGGTGGCGCCCACCAGAGCCGCCGCCAGGTCCTTCGCCGTCCCCCAACTGACGCCGGTCTGGGTGGACGCGCCCCCCGGCACGACGTACACGATGCTGGCCGCCTGAGCGGGCTGCCCGCCAGCCAGAACGACGGCCAGGGCGAGACAGGCGAACAGGGCCACACCAAGCGAGCGCACACGGTAAGCGGTGTCCATCAGTCCCCCTCTGGTCGTCGTCGGCGCGGAGAACCCAGGCTGCCATTGTATCACGCGCGCCAACCGCGTCAAGGGGATTCGCGTCGCAGTTGTGCGACATGGGGGAGCGGGGGAGGGTATTGCCAGCCACGACGGGCCGAGCGCGGAAAACACGGAAGACACGGAAGCGCCCTGCTCGGCATTCCGTGTCTTCTGTGTCCTCCGTGGTTCCTCCTACGCCAGCGCGCGGCTGACGAGGCGCTGGGCTTCGTCGACGATGGCCTGCAAGTGGGCCTCGCTCTTGAAGCTCTCGGCGTACAACTTATAGATGTTCTCCGTGCCGGATGGGCGCGCAGCGAACCAGCCATAATCGGTGACCACCTTCAGGCCACCGATAGGCGCATCGTTGCCGGGGGCGCGGGTTAGCCTGGCGATGATGGGGTCGCCCGCTAGCTCAGTGTCCGTGACGGCAGCCGGGGATAGTTTCTCCAGCGCCTGCTTCTCCTCAGGCGTGGCGGGCGCGTCGATGCGTGTGTAGTAGGGCGTGCCGAACTTCTCGGTCATGGCCTGGTAGTGCTGGCCGGGGTCGCGCCCCGTGCGCGCCGTAATCTCGGCGGCCAGCAGGCCCAGCAGCGGCCCATCCTTGTCCGTGGTCCACACCGTCCCGTCGCGGCGCAGGAAGCTGGCCCCCGCGCTCTCCTCGCCGCCGAAGCCGAACGAGCTGTCGAACAGGCCGGGCGCGAGCCACTTGAAGCCCACCGGCACCTCCACCAGGCGGCGGCCCAGGTCCGCCACCACCCGGTCGATGAGGCTGCTGCTGACGAGGGTCTTGCCGATGCCCGCCGAGGCCGGCCAGTCGGGGCGATGTTGCAGCAGGTACTGAATCGCCACCGCCAGGTAGTGATTGGGGTTCATCAGCCCCCGCGAGCGGGTGACGATGCCGTGGCGGTCGGCGTCGGGGTCGTTGCCCCAGGCAATGTCGAACTGGTCCTTCAGCTTGACCAGCCCCGCCATCGCATACGGGCTGGAACAGTCCATGCGAATCTTGCCGTCGTGATCGAGGGTCATGAAGCTGAAGGTGGGGTCAATCCGGGTGTTGACGACGGTGATGTCCAGGCCGTAGCGGTCGGCGATGGGCGCCCAATACGCCACCGCCGCGCCACCCAGAGGATCGACGCCAATGTGGAGGCCCGCCTCGCGAATGGCGGCCATGTCGATAACATTCTCCAGGTCGGCCACAAAGGGCTGAACGAAATCGACAGCGTGGGTGGTCGGGGCGCGTAAGGCGGCGTCGTAGGGCATGCGCTTGACGTCGCGGTTGCCCTGGCGCAGCAACTCGTTGGCGCGATTCTGAATCCAGGTGGTGATGCTCGTGTCGGCCGGGCCGCCCTCCGGCGGGTTGTACTTGAAGCCGCCGTCGGCGGGCGGGTTGTGGGACGGCGTGATAACGATGCCGTCGGCCCCGCCGCGCGCATGGTCGCGATTGTAGACCAGGATGGCGCGCGAGATGACAGGCGTCGGCGTAAAGCCGTCGTCGGCTTGAATCATCGTTTCGACGCCGTTGGCGGCCAGCACTTCGAGGGCGGTGCGCTCGGCGACAGACGACAGGGCGTGCGTGTCCTTGCCCATGTACAGCGGGCCGTCGATACCCTGGGCATGGCGGTACTCACAGATGGCCTGGGTGATGGCGAGGATGTGCACCTCGTTGAAGCTCCCCGCCGGTGACGTCCCACGATGGCCGCTCGTGCCGAAGGCAACGCGCTGGGTGGGGTTGTCCAGGTCAGGCTGCTGGCTGTAGTAGGCGCGTTCGAGTTGGTTCACGTCAATCAGCATACTTGCCGGTGCAGGCTGTCCGGCCAGGGGATGAACAGGCATCGTGCTTACCTCATCGTGGGGTGATTGATTTGGCGACGGCGGCCCCTGCGGCTGCGCCGTGAATGTCCTGATTATACTCTACGCTATCAGCATCGCCAGGCCTTTGGCAAGGAAGATGATACCGAGCAGGAACAGCGCTCCCGCCATCACTTCCGCCCGATGCTGAATCACCCACTCCTTCCAGTGGGTCAGCGTCGCCTCGGCGTTGTCGCCACCCCTGACGCGGTACACCACGGGTACGGCGACAGCCACACTGGCAATCACAATGAAGACCACGAAATCGAGGGCCGTGTCAAGGAACGTCGGGGCCGCCTTCGCCATCCCTACCGATGCCGCCAGCACCAGGGCAATGGCCTTTGGGTTAACGGCGGCCAGCGTGAAGCCCAGGACTGTAGCCCGATTGGGGGTAATGACATTGCCCTCACTGACCTTTGCATCGGTGGCGGTGAGCCACTTGGGCAGCGGCTCCGGCTCGGCTCCCTTCGGCCGCTTTCGCCACTGGGACAACCCCATGCCCAGCAAGGCTATGCCCAGGACAATCGTCAGGGCCGCTTGCGCCAACGCTACCGAGGGGTTGTCGGCCGTCATGGTGTTGGCAAGCCCGACCAGGGAATGCACCACGGCGATGACGAACGCCAGCCCGCCAATCCAGCCGACAAGGAACATGATGCCGTTCAGCCCCCCCTCCCTGGCGAGCAGCACGATGATGACGGCGATCACCGCGAAGGCGTTGGCCGCGACGCCGACAGCCGTCGGCAGAATGTCGCTTAGTAGCAGGGTGGCGTTAATGTTGGCCTCCTCAGGTCGCAGTCCAGTATAGACTCCTGCCAGCGCCGCGTCAAAGCACGAGGCTCACCGCTGCTCCGATGAGCGCCGTGGGTTCACTTGCGGCTTGCCCTCACTGCGGCTATACTCCTGCTCACAAGGAGGCGCTATGACCGAGACCACCGCTCCCCCGATGACCGTGGCCGAATTCGCCGCCGCGCTCGACCAGCACATCCGCCCCGCCACCTTCCCCGTCACCATCAAGATGCTCGTCCCTGGCGAGCCGCTGCCGCCCAAGACGCGCCGCCCAACGGAGATGGGCTTCCAGACGGCCATCTGCCAGGGCTTTGCCCTCGCCCGCCGCTACGGCTGGCCCATCGCCATCGGCGTCGAGGACCTGTCGTGCCCGCTGGCGAAGGCCGTGTTCGGCTTCGCGCCCCTGGTGGACTTCTACGAGCAGGGCCACGCCTGCGCCGGCATGTATACGGCGACGCCCGCCGCCGGGGCGATGACCGAGGCGGCAGTGGACAAGTTCCCCTATCGCCGCTACGAGCATATCGTCGTCGCGCCCATCCAGCGCACGAACTTCGACCCCGACGTGATCCTGGTCTACGGGACGCCGGGCCAGGTCATGCGACTGGTGACGGCGGCGCTGTGGAAGACGGGCGGGCGGCTGGCGGCGTCCTTCTCAGGGCGCATCGACTGCGCGGATGCGGTCATCACCACCATGCAGACGCAGCAGCCGCAGGTCGTGTTACCATGCTACGGCGACCGCGTCTTTGCCCAGACCGAGGACCATGAGATGGCCTTCGCTCTGCCTGTGGCTACCATGGCCGACATTGTGGAGGGTCTGGAGGGGACACACAAGGGCGGCATCCGCTACCCCATCCCCAGCTTCCTGCGCTACACCGGCCAGTACCCCGACCACTACAACGTTCTCAACGACAAGCTCGACGACGCCCGCGCCGAGCATCCTCAATCGGCGCGTGAAATCTGACAGAGATAGGCGCGGTGCGGGACGGAACCGCTCACTGGGTCCACAGCGCCGTTGCCGATGATCAGGTTGAAGTTGGCTCCATCGGCGCTGAATGGGTCATAGCCGGGCGCACCGATGTCCGAGCAGGCCTGCCACCAACCGTGCTGGCCGCAAACCACGTTGGGCTGGAGCGTGTCATTGAGCCGCGCCCGCGCTCGCACGCTCCCGTCAGGTGTTTCAATGCGTACCCAGTCCCCGGGCGCAATGCCGCGTTCGGCAGCCGCGACGGGGTGTAGCTCGACCTCTGGGTCGAGCGCCAGGCGTCGCAGGCTTGGCAGCGCGCGATGCTGGGTCTCACAGAACAGGGCATGCTTGGCGCACGTCAGAATCAACGGGAACGCCTCCACCAGGTCGGGCCGTGAGATAGGCCCCATGCGCGGCTCTTCGTATTCTGGCAGGGGTGGATAGCCACCGGCCAGCAAGGTCTCTGAATACAACTCAATCTTCCCGGTTGGCGTGGCGAAGCCCCGCGCTACCCCGTCAGTGTGCTCGGCAAACTTGCGGTAGCGCGTTTGAACCGGGGCGCGAACCCCACCAGGGTTGGCACGCAGCGCATCGAGCGCAATACCGGAGGGTTGGAGCTGATAACGATAGGCCGCCTCGATGTCGCCATCCCAGAAGTAGTCGCCGAGACCGAGGCGGCCAGCGAGATCAAAAACAATCTCCACATCGCCGCGCGCCTCACCGCGCGGCTCGACCACGCGCCGACGCAGTTGCACCAGCGCTTGCGCCTCGGGGCTAATCTCGAAGCCAATCTTGAGCGCTTCGCGCTCGAAGGCGCTGGCAACGGGCAACACGATGTCAGCTAGCTCGGCGGTAGGATTCATGAATAGATCGGCGTGGACATAGAAGTCGAGGGCGGCCAACGCCCGGCGCCCATGCCGGCTGTCAGCATGGGCCATCAGGAGGTTGGCGCCGAACCCCACCAGGCCACGCACCGGGTACGGCTTCGCTTCCAGGATCGCCCGATACATATCGTCCGTTGTGACGAACTGCCAGCGGGCCGGGCCGAGGGGCCGCTCTAGCAGGCCCAGGCTGCGGGCGCGCTGCTCGGCCGGCAGAAGCTCCGCCCCCTGGACATTGGCCGTGGGGGCGGCCGCAAACAGCACATTGCCGCCCGGCGCATCGAGGCTCCCAGTCAGCGTGTAGAGTTGGGCAATCGCCCGCGCAATCTGGGTGGCGTTCGTCTGCATCTCGACGCCGCTCCACGCATAGTAGGCGACGGGGCGAGCGTCCCACAGCATCCTCGCCGCGCCCTCGACGTGAGGCGCAGCCAGGCCACAAATCGCGGCCACGCGGTCGGGCGAATACTGACGGCAATTGTCGGCCGTCAGGTCAAATACCGGTCGGCACACGACCAGGCCCTCAAGCGTCGGGATGGGAAAGTTGCCGAAGAGGGCCAGCTCGCCATTGCTACCCTCATAGAGACCTGACGCCGGATCATACATGACGGGGCGCGCCGTAACCGCGTTCCAGGCGACGTAGCGGCGCTGGCGGCCGCCCGTCGCGAGGTCGCTTTCCATCAGCAAGCGCCCGTTGTCCGTCCGGACGAGCAGCGGGCCGTTCGTCCAGTCGCGGATGAAGTCCACGTCATACCAACCCCGCTCGATCATCACGGCGGCGATGCCCAGCGCAAGCGCCGCGTCAGTGCCTGGTCGCACACGTAGCCAAAGGTCGGCCTTGTTCGCCGGCCCGGTGCGGCGCGGGTCGACCACAATCAGGCGCGCGCCACGCTTGAGAGCGCCTGTCGTGGCAACGGCATGCGCGATGCGCGCCAGGTTCGGGTTGTAGCCCCAGAACAGGATGCACCCGGCCCGTTCGAGATCAGGCATGTAGTTACCTGGGACACCAGCGCCAAACGTGTAGGCTGTGGCCAGGTATCGCCCCCACCCGCACAATTCCATTGCCACACAGAAGTTGGGGGACCCGAACGCATTCTTCAGGCGCTCGATCCACACCTGCGCATCCGAGGAGGCCGATGTGGATGGTGAGACGCTACTGAACACGACGCTCTCGGGTCCATGCGTGGCGGCCAACTGGCGCAGCCGGGCGGCGGTCATGGTCAATGCCTCATCCCAGCTAATCCGCTGCCAGCCGGGGTCTGGGTCGCCCTTAGGGCGGGTACGCTTCATCGGATACAGCAGCCGATCTGAGTGATAGACAAGCTCTGGCGCTGCCCGCCCTTTGGCGCACAAGGCTTTTCCCGTCGGGTGCGATGGATTCGGTTCCAGGGCGACGAAGCGACCGTTCTCGACAACAGCGATTGAGCCGCACCGCGAAACGCACAAAGCGCAGTAACAAGGAATCCGCTCACTAGCTCGTGTGTCTGCCAACATCAGATGCCTCCCTATTAACCGAATACATCGCCATGGCCGCCGGGCCTAAGGCCGCCAATCATATACCCAATGACAACGCTGTCAAGCAAGTACAGCGGGCGTGGCTCACCTGCCACGCCCAAAACTACTTGCATTCTGCAAGCAACCAGATTATGCTCGTAGGTATGAAACCTGCTCCTGAAGACATTCAAGACATGGTACAGGCCCTGTTCACCGTGACGATGGGGCTGGAACGCGCCCGCCGACGCAATCCAGGCGCGAGCAACCTGGCGCTGCTCCAACTCATCGCTGCCCGCGAGGGGAGCCGCCCCTCGGGCCTCGTGGCCGAGCTTGGCCTTCATCAGTCCACGATCACTCGGCAGCTTCAGTCCCTCGAAGAGGCTGGCCACGTCACCCTCCGCGCCGACCCCGATGACCGCCGCTCGTACCTCATCACCCTCACGGAGAACGGTCGGAGCGAGCTAGATCGGCTCATGGAATTGGGCCTCGACCGGTTGGCGCTCTTCGTTGCCGATTGGAGTGCGGAGGAGGTCCGCACCCTGACGCGGCTGCTGATGAAGTTCGAGGACTCTAAAGCAACGGTGGCCCGTCGCGAGCGGCGGCCGCATGGCCGTCGCTGGCGGACCAAGGAGGCGAACCATGAATCGCGGGACACTGGCTGATGTACCCGGCCGTGTCATACTCCCCAGTTGACGCGCTGCCGCGCCGATCCTGACGCTAATCTTCCTCGCGCCCGTGCTGGCTGACGTGCTGATGGGCGCGACAGGACTGACACGACTGTGGCTACTGCTACCTGAGATGGGAGTCTATGGGGTTGGCGCGTTGATGATTCGCGAGGTGACCCGGCGCCAGCGACGCGGCTGGCCGACAATCCTGCTACTGGGAATGGCCCTGGCCATCGCCATCGAGTGCATCATCTTGCAGACCTCGTTCACCCCGCAGTTCTTCTCACCGGCCTTTACCGCCAACTTTGGTTGGGCCTTCGGCGTGCAGTGGATCTACCTGCTCGCGATGGTACTGCTGCCAATCAGCGTTGGCGTGGCCTGGCGCGTGCGGCAACGCACTTAGAAAGGGGTCTACTTCATGCTCGCCTTCATCAAGGCCGTTCTATGGGCTATTTTTGCCCTCATCATCGCCGCGGCAGCTCTACTGGGTATCGGCCAGTGGACCTACAATCGACGAGTGAGCGCCGAGGTCCGCGGCTTCTTCGCCCGCCAATCCGGCGGCCAGGCGGCGGCCGACGTGGTCGTGAGTGAGGCCATGCTAGACGATCTGCCCGCGCCCCTCCGCCGCTACCTGACCTACAGTGGGGTCATCGGTCAGCCTATCCCGCATACTGTGCGCCTCCACCAGGTAGGGCAGTTCCGCACCGCCCCCACCCAGCCCTGGCTGGACATCACCGCCGACGAATACTACACCGTCGACGAGCCGGGCTTTGTGTGGGACGCGACGTTCTACATGGCGGGTGTGCCCTTCATGCGCATCCGCGACAGGTACACCGATGGCGAGGGCAACATCCGCATGACGGTGTGGTCGCTGGTCCCGGCGATGGACAGGCGGAGCGCGGGGCTGAATCAGGGTGCGCTACTGCGCTATTTCAACGAGCTGGCGACGTGGTTCCCTGCCGCGCTGCTGAAGGACAACGTCACCTACCGCGCCATCGACGACGAGACTGCCGAGGTCACCTTCACCGATCGCGGGCAGAGTGTGTCCGCCATCCTCTACGTCGATGCCGAGGGCCGGCTGACCAACTTCATCGCCGATCGCTACCAGGATGGCGTCGACGAGTATCGGCGCTGGGCCACGCCGCTAACAGTGTATGGTGAGCAGGCGGGACTGCGACTGCCGCTACGCGGGCAGGGGGTGTGGCTCAACCCCGAGGGCGATTTCGAATATATCAACCTAGAGGTGACCGAGATAGTCTACGACGACGCAAGGAGCTAGCCTTCGCTGGGTGAAGATTTTACCACGCAAGCGAAATTGGTCGATTTTGGGCGCGCCAGTCGTTGACATGGCGCGCTTTGTGTCGTATACTGCATCATGCCGCTTGTGGTAACGATAACATGGTAAGTGTACCAGAGTAGTCCTTTCATCGCCCTTCGCTTCGACCCACGGACCCGGCAGCGATGCCCACCATAAGCGATGTTGCGAAACGAGCCGGCGTAGCCCCCATCACTGTCTCGCGCGTTCTCAACGGCGCGGAGAATGTGAATGCGGCCACACGGCGTAAGGTCGAGCAGGCGATCCAGGAGTTGGGATATTTGCCCAATCTGGCCGCCCGCAGCCTGCGCTCCGGCCAGACGCGCACCCTCGCCCTGCTGGTCCCCGACATCGGCAACCCCTTCTGGCCCATCGTCGCGCGCGGTATCGAAGATGCCGCGCAGAACGGGGGCTACTCCATCTTCCTCTGCAACACCGACGAGAACCCCGCCAAGCAGTTGAACTATCTCCGCGCCGTGCTGCAACAGCGCGTGGACGGCGTCATCCTCGCCCCCTGCGACCCCGACGCCCACAGCCTCCAGCCGCTCCGCGAGCAGGGCACACCCACAGTCATCATCGACCGCCGCGTCGATGGCTGGGATGTGGATTCCGTAGCCGCCGACTCGGTCTCTGGCGCTCGCGCCCTGGTCCAGCACTTGCTAAGCCTGGGTCACACCCGCATCGCCATCCTGACCGGCCCGCGCGGCGTCAGCACCGCCGAAGACCGCGTGGTCGGCTATCGGCTGGCGTTGCACGACGCGGGCATCGAGATCGATGCGCGCCTTGTTCGCTACGGCGAGTATCGCATCGCCTCCGGCTCTCAGATGGCGCAGGCCATTCTGGACGAGGGACTGGCGCCCACCGCCATCTTCACCGCCAACCAGGCCATCGCCCTGGGCGCGCTGGATGCGCTGACGGCGCGCGGCCTGGACGTGCCCCGCAATGTGGCCCTGGTCAGCTTCGACGACCTGCCCGACGTGGATCACCTGTTCCCCTTCCTGACCGTCGTGGCGCAGTCGGCCTATGACATGGGGCTGAATGCGGCGCAACTGTTACTCAGCCGCATGAGCGCAGATGTTGCCCTCCAGCCGCGCCACGTCATCCTGCCCACGCGCCTCATCCTGCGCTACTCGTGCGGGCGCACGCTCCGCACCAGCGAGGCCGAGGGCTACCGCCTGCTGCGCCCGCGTGATGTCGCCGTGCAGACCGTGCTGGTCAAGCCCCTGACGCCAGCCGAGCGTGAATGGGCGGCCACCCTCGTGCCTGAAGCCGCCCGGTCCGGCCTGGCGCGGCGCGATGCCCCGACGGATACGGACCGCTCCAGCGTCCGCCGCCTGCGACGCGCGCTACAACACCAATCGACAGACCGCGTGCCTTGCCTCGCCTACCCCATCGCCCATCGCGCGCTGGTCGAATCCGTACTGGGGCGGAGCGCGCCGGCCGCCGTCAACGGCAGCGCGTCGTCGATTGCGCCCGGCGACCAGGTGGAGTTTGCCCAGCGTCTGGGTCTGGATGCGGTAGGCTGTGACCTGACGTGCCGCCTCGAGCCGGGCACAGCCCGGGGCGATCTGGTCACACCGCCGCGCCTGGCGGATCAACTCAGCCGGCTCGAAAGCTACCTGCGCGCCGCACAACGCACCGAGGTGGGCGTTTTCGCCACGCTTGGTAGCCGCCTCTCCTCCGACGCCGCCTCCGTTGCAGCGGACGGGCACGAGTGGCTCGACGTGGCACTAGCCCAGCAGGAGAAGGTACTGCGTGCCGTGTGCGATCGCTTCGCCGCTGACCTCGTCTTCGTCATGCTCGACGACACCGTTTTAGGCCCCCACCCAACGCACATTCAGGCCCCCTTTTTCGCCAACGAGATTCTGCCGCGCCTGCGTCGCCTGATTCAGCCGGCGCGCGAACACGGCTTGCAGGTCGGGCTGCGCGTTCGCGGGCCAATCGACGGCGACCTGGCAGAAGTGCGTGAGGCAGGCTTCGAGATTCTCGCACCCAGTGACGCCGACCTCGTCACATTGGCGGCTATCAAGCGTATGTGGGGCGACGCGCTCACCCTGGTGGGCGGCGTGCCACCCGATCTGCTGCTGACAGGATCACAGGAGACCATCGAGGCACAGGTACGTGAGGCCTGCCTGTCGCTAGGCGCTGGTGGCGGCTTCGTACTCAGCCCGTCCGATGGCATACCCGAAGCGGCGAGCGCCGACAACTTCATGACGCTCGTTCGCGCCATGTGGCGATGGGGAAGAGAGAGCACAGATTCGGGATTGGAGATCGGGGATTGGGGGCTGAGACCCTAAAGGTCTCCCAGACCTTCAGAGTCTGCCTCCAGATAGGAGATCGGTCGTGCAATACCGCCCGCTGGGAAACACGGGCCTGGAAGTGTCGGCGCTGAGCTTTGGCGCGTCGTCGTTGGGTGGCGTCTTCCACGACATCGACGAGGCTGAGGGTATCCGCACTGTCCACGCCGCCATCGATGCAGGCATCAACCTCATCGACGTGTCACCCTACTACGGCCTCACGAAGGCCGAGACGATGCTGGGCAAGGCGCTGCGCAGTATGCCGCGCGACCGCTACATCGTGGCGACGAAGGTCGGACGCTACGGCGAAGACGACTTCGACTTCTCGGCGGCGCGGGTCACAGCCAGCGTTGACGAGAGTCTGGCGCGATTGGGCATCGACCATATCGACATCATTCAGTGCCACGACATCGAGTTCGGCTCGCTGACCCAGGTGGTGGAGGAGACATTGCCCGCTCTGCGCCGCCTGCAAGGGCAGGGCAAAGTGCGCTACGTAGGCGTGACCGGCCTCCCCCTGGGCGTCTTCACCTACGTCCTCGATCGCGCGCCCCTGGATACCATCCTGTCCTACTGCCACTATGAGTTGAATGACACCTCCCTGGGCGACATGGTGCCCTATCTTCAGGCCAAAGGCGTCGGCATCATCAACGCCTCCCCGTTGGGTATGGGGCTGCTCACGGAGCGCGGCACACCGGCCTGGCACCCGGCGCCCGACGAGGTCAAGGCCGTATGCGCGCAAGCCGCGGCCTATTGCCGGGCACAGGGCGTCGACATTGCCCGGCTGGCCATCCAGTTTAGCGTCGCCAACCCCAACATCCCCACCACGCTGGTGGGCACAGCCAGCCCGGCAAACCTGGCGAAGAACGTCCGTTGGAGCGAAGACCCGATGGACCTGAGTCTCCTGGCCGAGGTGCAGGCCATTCTCGCGCCCATCCACAATCGTACCTGGCCCACCGGCCGCCCGGAGAATAACCCGTGAAGGAGCCGCCTATGGGGGATGTGTTAGTTTCAATGGAAGGCATCGACAAGAGCTTTCCCGGTGTCCACGCCCTCAATCAATGCCACTTCGAGTTGCGCTCTGGCGAGGTACATGCCCTCGTGGGCGAGAACGGTGCGGGCAAGTCGACACTGATGAAGATTCTGGCCGGCATCTATCGCAAGGATGCTGGAGCCATCGTCTACAAGGGCAAGGAGGTGGACATCGCCTCGCCCCGCGCCGCGCAGAACCTGGGCATCAGCATGATTCACCAGGAACTCAACCTGATGAACCATCTGACGGTGGCCCAGAACATCTTCATTGGCCGCGAGCCGCGCCACCTGGGACTGCTGGACGACAAAGCCATCAATAGCCAGGCGCAAGCCCTCTTCGACACCATGCGCCTCAACCTCGACCCACGTGTCAAAGTCGCCGATCTGACCGTCGCCAAACAGCAAATGGTGGAAATCGCCAAGGCGCTGTCCTTCAACTCCGACGTGCTTATCATGGACGAGCCGACAGCGGCCTTGACCGACGTCGAGATCGACGATCTGTTCCGCATCATCCGTGACTTGCGGGCGCGGGGTGTCGGCATCGTCCACATCTCCCATCGCCTGGAAGAGCTGAAGCAAATCTCCGACCGGGTCACCGTCATGCGCGATGGGCGCTACATCGACACCGTGCCAACCCAGTCCACGACGACCGACCAGATTATCAGCATGATGGTCGGCCGCACCATCTTCGAGGCAACGCCGGAGGTCCCTGAGCACCCGAGCGACGAGGTCGTCCTGGAAGCCCGCCATCTCAACCGTGGTCGCGCCCTCAGGGACGTCAGTTTCAGCCTCAAGAAGGGCGAGATTCTAGGTTTCGCCGGTCTGGTCGGCGCCGGTCGCACCGAGGTCGCGCGAGCCTTGTTCGGGGCGGACCGCCTCGACTCGGGTGAGATTCTCATCCACGGCCAGCGGGTCAACATCAAGAGTCCCCAGGACGCGGTGCGGCACGGTATCGCTTACCTGTCGGAAGACCGCAAGCGCTACGGTCTAGCCCTCAAGATGGACGTCGAGACGAATGTGGCGCTGGCGACGATGCGCCAGTTCGTGCGCCTGCTAGGCATCGTCGATACCAGCAAGACGCGCACGACGGCCCAGCACTACGTCGACGCTCTCGCCATCAAGACACCTAGTATCCAACAGAAGGTAGCCAACCTATCAGGCGGCAACCAGCAGAAGGTCATCATCGGCAAGTGGCTGACCGCCGACACCGAGATTCTGATCTTCGACGAACCGACGCGAGGCATCGATGTCGGCGCCAAGAGCGAAATCTACCGCCTGCTAAACGACCTGGCCCAGCAGGGCAAATCCATCATCATGATCTCGTCGGAGTTGCCTGAGATTCTGCGTATGAGCCATCGCGTCCTCGTCATGTGCGAGGGGCGCATCACCGGCGAGCTGACCAGCGCCGACGCCACCCAAGAGAGCATCATGCGCTTCGCCACTCAGCGCGCCCCCGTCGCAACCGCCGAGCCAGCCACCGCCTAGCCGCCAACGGAGAATCATCACCTATGCAAGCCCAAGCGCCCGCTGTTCAATCCAAGTCGCTGTTCCGCTCGGACGCCATGCAGCGTCTGCTGGCCTTTGGCGCGCTCATCGTCCTGTTCATCGTCTTCTCCCTGTTGTCGCCCAACTTCCTCCAGTTCGACAACATCGTCGGCATTCTCCTGGCAACCTCGGTCAACGGTATCCTCGCCCTGGGTGTGACCTTCGTCATCATCAGCGGCGGCATCGACCTGTCGGTCGGCACAGTGATGACGCTGTCGGCGGTCATGACCGGCGTCTTCATCACCATGTGGGGATTGCCCATCCCCCTGGGCATCCTGGCCGGGCTGGGGACGGGCGCGCTGTGCGGCCTCGTCAACGGCACGGTCATCTCGCGCATGAAGATCCCGCCCTTCATCGCCACGCTGGGTATGTTCTACATCTCGCGCGGCCTGGCGCTCATCTTCTCCGGGCTAAAGCCTGTCTACTTCAACGACACACCTATCTTCCGCGACCTCGCCATGGGCTCAATCCTGGGTGCGATCATTCCCGGCTTCGATATCCCCAACGCCGTGCTCATCATGTTCGGCGCGGCCCTCGTCGCCGCCTTCATCTTAAACCGCACCGTACTGGGCCGCTACACCTTCGCCATCGGCAGCAACGAGGAGGCCACGCGCCTGTCAGGCGTCAACGTTGCCTTCTGGAAGACGTCCATCTACGCCCTGTGTAGCGCGTTCGCCGGCCTGGGCGGCGTCGTCATCGCCTCGCGCCTCAATTCCGCCCAACCCGCCCTCGGCGCCGGCTACGAGTTGGACGCCATCGCCGCCGCCGTCATCGGCGGCACGTCGCTGAGCGGCGGTGAGGGAACGATCCTGGGCACGGTCATCGGCGCGTTCCTCATCAGCACCCTGACCAATGGCCTGCGCATTCTATCGGTACCCCAGGAGTGGCAGATCGTCGTGACGGGCTGTATCCTGATCCTGGCCGTCTTCCTGGACATCCTCCGCCGGCGGCAGCGCTAAGCCTGGCGGGGGCAGCCTTCCTACGTTTGTTAGCTCCACAGTGGAGCTTAGCAATATCCTCACTATGACATCAAAGAGGAGAAAGGACACTCGGTATGAAATCCCTGAAGTTCGTTGCCGTTCTCGCCAGCCTGGTGGCCATCCTGGGCCTATTGGCGGCGTGCTCGCCGGCGCAACAAGCCGCCGTCCAGCAGGCCGCCCCGACCGCCGCCGCCGCCGCCAAGGCCGTCGCGCCCACCGTGGCCGCTGCTGCCGCCGCCAAGACCGGCGACATGTACATCCCCGTCATCTCGAAGGGCTTCCAGCACCAGTTCTGGCAGGCGGTGAAGCAAGGCTCCGAGAAGGCAGCCAAGGACCTCGGCGTCCGTATCACCTTCGAAGGCCCAGAGAGCGAGTCCCAGGTCGACAAGCAGATTGAGATGCTCCAGGCGGCTATCGACAAGAAGCCCGCCGCCATCTGCTTCGCCGCGCTGGACTCCAAGGCCGCCATCCCGCTACTGGAGAAGGCCAAGGCCGCCAACATTCCGGTCATTGGCTTTGACTCGGGCGTCGATAGCGACATCGTCAAGACGACGGCCGCCACGGACAACATCGCCGCCGCCGCCGCCGCCGCCGACAAGATGGCCGCGCTGATCGGTAACGAAGGCGAGATCGCAGTCATCGTCCACGACCAGACCAGCCGTACCGGCATCGACCGCCGCGACGGCTTCGTCAACCGCATCAAGGAGAAGTACCCCAACATCAAGATCGTCGACATCCAGTATGGCGGCGGCGACCAGCTCAAGTCCACCGACCTGGCCAAGGCGATTCTCCAGGCCCGCCCCAACCTCAAGGGCTTCTTTGGCGCGAACGAGGGGTCCATCATCGGTGTCCTCAACGCCGTCAAAGAACTGAAGAAGGAAGGCAAGGTCGTGGTCATTGGCTACGACTCCGGGAAGCAGCAGATCGACGCCATCAAGGCAGGCACTGAGGCCGGCGCCATCACCCAGGACCCCATCGGCATCGGCTACAAGTGCGTCGAGGCCGCTGTCAAGGCCGTCAAGGGCGAGACGCTGCCCAAGACCATCGACACCGGCTTCCACTGGTACGACAAGACCAACATCGACTCCGACCAGATCAAGCCGCTCCTGTACAACTAACGGGCGCCGCCCAAGCCCGACAGGGAGAAGAGGGGCTGGCCGCTCTGGACGGTCCCTCTTCTCTGCAGGGAGCAAGGAGATTCGCTGGTGCGCATCGACTCCCATCAGCATTTCTGGCGCTACAATCGAATCGAATATGGCTGGATGGGTGACACTCTTGCCAACCTGCGGCGCGATTTCCTGCCCACCGACCTGAAGCCTCTCCTGGCCGCCACGGATTTCGATGGCACGCTCGCCGTGCAGGCCAGACAGACCCTGGCCGAGACAGAATGGTTGCTGGACCTGGCAGATCGATTCGACTTCATCAAGGGGGTGGTCGGCTGGGTCGATCTGCGCTCGCCCCACGTCGACGCGCAACTTGACCAGGTATCACGCCATCCGAAGCTGCGGGGGATACGCCACGTCGTCCACGATGAGCCAGACGACCGCTTCATGCTCGGCGCTGATTTCCTGGCGGGCCTTAACCAGTTGCGGGGCTTTGGCCTGACCTACGACCTGCTATTATTGCCCAGGCATCTGCCCATCGCTGCGGAAGTCATACGCCGCTTCCCTCGCCAGCATTTTGTGTTGGATCACATCGCCAAGCCACCCATCAAGGACCACCACATCGACGCATGGGAGCGTGACCTGCGGCAACTGGCGGGCTTCGACAACGTATTCTGCAAGCTATCGGGCATGGTGACCGAGGCCGACTGGCGGCAGTGGCAGCCAGGCGACTTCGATCCATACCTGGATATTGTATTCGACGCCTTTGGCGTCGAGCGGCTGATGTTTGGCTCCGACTGGCCTGTCTGCACCGTCGCCGCTGACTACGAGCAGGTGGTCGGCCTGGCAGAAGACTACGTCGCTCGCCGCGCGCCCCACGCCCACGATGCAATTTTCGGCGGCACAGCGGCAACAGTCTATGGATTAACCAAGTGAGAATGCCATGCTATCGACCGGCTTAGGCGAGACGAGCCGCTTCTTGAGTGAGGCGGAGATTGAGCGCGTCGTGGCCGAAGGTCTGGCCGCCCTGCCGTTGGCCGGGCAGCGGGTGTTGGTCCTGATCCCTGACCACACCCGCACCATGCCATTGCCCCTGTTCTTCCGCCTGCTGACACGGCATCTGGCGGGGCGAGCCAGCGCCCTCGACTTCCTGGTGGCCCTGGGTACACACCCCCCCCTCGACGAGGCGAGCCTGCTACGCCTGGCGGGCATCACGGCCGAGGAGAAGGCAACGACGTATCGGGACGTCCACCTCTTCAACCACGCCTGGGATGACCCCGCCGCCCTGGCAGATTTGGGCGTCATCCCCGCCGCTGATATCGCTGCCCTCAGCCAGGGCATGTTGCGCCAGGACGTGCCGGTACGCCTCAACAAGCGCGTTCTCGACTACGACCACATCCTCATCTGTGGCCCGGTCTTCCCCCACGAGGTCGTCGGGTTCTCCGGCGGCAACAAGTACTTTTTCCCCGGCATCGCCGGGCCTGACATCATCGACTTCACCCACTGGCTGGGCGCACTCATCACCTCCTACGATATTATCGGAACGCGGGACACGCCCGTACGGCGCGTCATCGACCGCGCCGCATCCCTCATCCCCCGCCCGCGCCATGCCCTATGTAGCGTCGTCAGCCACGACGGTGTGTCGGGCGTCTTCTGCGGCACGCCCGAGGCAGCTTACGCCGCCGCCGCCGACCTGTCCGCCCAGGTCCACATCAAGTGGGTAGATCAGCCCTACCGCACCGTGCTATCCGTGCTGCCGAGCATGTACGACGAGCTATGGGTCGGCGGCAAAGGCATGTATAAGCTGGAGCCTGTCGTCGCCGACGGCGGCGAGCTCATCATCTACGCGCCCCATATCAAGGAAATCAGCGTGACCCACGGCGCGGCGATCCGGGCCGTCGGCTATCACGTGCGCGACTATTTCGTCAAGCAATGGGGCCAGTTCCAGGACTATCCCTGGGGTGTCCTGGCCCACTCGACCCACGTGCGCGGTGTAGGCACATACGAAAACGGTATCGAGCGCCCACGCATCCAGGTCACCCTGGCGACGGGCATCCCCGAGGACGAGTGCCGCGCCGTGAACCTGGGCTACCGTGACCCGGCGACCATTGACCCGTCCGCGTGGGCGGGCCGCGAGGCCGAGGGCCTCCTGGTCGTGCCACGCGCGGGCGAGTATCTGTACCGCCTCAAGGACAAAACCCATTCGACCCTTCCGTCCACAATGAAGGTGAACCCATGACCCAGTCTGCCCCTATCCCGACCGCCTGGAGCATCGGCGGCCTGCCCAAGATCGGCATCCGCCCGGCCATCGACGGGCGACGGCGCGGCGTGCGCGAGTCCCTGGAAGCGCCAACGATGGGCATGGCCCGCGCCACGGCCGACTTCCTGAGCGCCCACCTGCGCTACCCGACGGGCCAGCCCGTCGAGTGCGTCATCGCCGACACCTGTATCGGCGGCGTGGCGGAGGCGGCCCAGTGCGCCGAGAAGTTCGCCCGCGCCGGGGTCGGCCTGACCATCACCGTCACCCCCTGCTGGTGCTACGGCTCCGAGACAATGGACATGGATCCGCTGATGCCCACGGCCGTGTGGGGCTTCAACGGTACGGAGCGACCCGGCGCGGTGTACCTGGCCGCCGTGCTGGCCGGCCACAACCAGAAGGGGCTGCCCGCCTTCAGCATCTATGGCCACGACGTGCAAGACCTGGGCGACCCTGCTATCCCCGACGACGTGCAGGAGAAATTGCTGCGCTTCGCCCGCGCCGGGCTGGCCGTGGCGATGATGCGCGGCAAGTCGTACCTGTCCATCGGCGGCACGTCGATGGGCATCGCTGGCTCCATCGTCGACCAGCCCTTCTTCGAGACGTACCTCGGCATGCGCGTTGAGGTCGTCGACATGAGCGAGTTGACCCGCCGCATCGACGAGAACCTGTTTGACCAGGCGGAGTACGAGCATGCCCTGGCCTGGACGAAGCAAAACTGCGCCGAGGGCCGCGAGTACAACCCGCCCGCCTTCCAGCGCAGCCGCGAGCAGAAGGATCGCGACTGGGAGACGTCGGTCAAGATGGCCCTCATCGCCCGCGACCTGATGGTCGGCAATCCGCGCCTGGCCGAGATGGGCTTCGGCGAGGAGGCCATGGGCCGCAATGCCCTCGTGGGCGGTTTCCAGGGTCAGCGCCAGTGGACCGACCACTTCCCCAACGGCGACTTTATGGAGGCCATTCTCAACTCGTCCTTCGACTGGAACGGCATCCGCGCCCCCTACGTCTTCGCCACCGAGAATGACAGCCTCAACGGCGCAACCATGCTCCTGGGGTACCTGCTGACCAACACGGCCCAGATCTTCGCCGACGTTCGCACCTACTGGAGCCCCGAGGCGGTCAAGCGCGTAACGGGCTACGACCTGGATGGCATCGCTGCCCAGGGCATCATCCACCTCATCAACTCCGGCGCCGCCACCCTGGACGCCACGGGCGAGCAGGAGCGCGACGGCGCGCCCGTGATGAAGCCGTACTGGGAAATCAGCGCGGCTGAGGCCGAGGGTTGCCTCAAGGCGACCACCTGGTACCCGGCCATGACCGAGTACTTCCGGGGCGGCGGCTACTCGTCCCAGTTCCTGACGCGCGGCGAGATGCCGGTTACCATGGCCCGCATCAACATCATCAAGGGCCTGGGGCCGGTCCTCCAACTGGCCGAGGGCGTAACCGTCGATGTGCCCCCCCACGTGCATCACATCATCAACGAGCGCACCAATGCGACGTGGCCGACTCACTACTTCGTGCCGCGCACGACGGGTGAGGGGCCGTTCCGCGACGTGTACTCGGTCATGGCCGCCTGGGGCGCGAACCACGGCGCGATCAGCTACGGCCACATCGGCGCGGACCTGATCACGCTGGCGTCCATGCTGCGCATCCCGGTGACGATGCACAACGTGCCTGGGCCGCGCCTGTTCCGCCCCGCGACGTGGAACCACTTCGGCGCGCTGGAACCGGTCGGCGCGGACTATCGCGCTTGCGCCACCTTCGGCCCACTGTACGGCCGGTATGCGTAGAGCTTTGTTCTCCGTAGGGGCAGGCCTCCGTGCTGGCCGCCAACCAGGGCTGCGCCTGACCGTGGCGATGGAAACAGCATTGCCGCCAAGGGCGAGGGCGGCCACGGGGGGGCCGCCCCTACGGGTGCGGGGGAGATACTCATGTCCACATCCATCGGCACAGCCTACCTGGCCTTTGACCTCGGCGCGGAGAGTGGCCGCGCTGTCCTCGGCTGGCTCGCTGATGACGAGTTGCGCTTGGAAGAGGTGCATCGCTTCGCCAACGGTCCGGTACGCGTCGGCGACAGCCTGCACTGGGATGTCCTACGCCTGTGGAGCGAGATGCAACACGGCCTGGCCCTGGCCGCGGCGAAAGCGGGCGACCGGCTGGTGAGCCTGGGCGTCGACACCTGGGGCGTCGACTTCGGTCTGCTGGCCGCCGACGATAGCCTGCTTGGCAATCCGCACCACTACCGCGACCCGCGCACTGACGGTATGCTCGAAGCCGCCTTCGCAGTGGCGCCCCGCGATGAAATCTACGGCCAGACTGGCATCCAGTTCATGCAGCTGAACACCCTCTACCAGTTGCTGGCGATGGCGCGCGCCGACTCGCCCGTCCTGGCCAGCGCGCGCCACCTGCTTATGATGCCCGACCTGCTCAACTTCTGGCTGTCCGGCGTCAAGGCCAACGAGTTCACCGACGCCACCACGACGCAATGCTATAACCCACGCGACGAAACATGGGCGACGGGGCTTCTGGAACGGCTCGGCATCCCGACCGGCTTGTTCGGCGACATCGTACCGCCGGGAACCGTTCTCGGCCCACTGCGGCGCAGTGTCGCCGCCGACGCCCATTGCTCGCCCGTGCCGGTCATCGCCACGGCCAGCCACGACACGGCCTCGGCGGTGGCCGCCGTGCCCGCCACGGCCGCCCACTATGTGTACATCAGCTCCGGCACGTGGTCCCTCATGGGCATCGAGTCGCCGCAGCCCATTATCAGTGACGCCAGCCTGCGCGCCGACCTGACCAACGAGGGAGGCGTCAACGGCACGATTCGCCTGCTCAAGAACATCATGGGCATGTGGCTCGTCCAGGAATGCCGCCGCGCCTGGGCCGCCCAGGGCAAGGCCTACACCTACGACGACCTGACCGCCCTGGCCGAGGCAGCGCCCGCCTTCGGGCCACTCATCAACCTGTCCGAGGCGCGCTATCTGGCCCCTGGCGAGATGCCCGCCCGCATCCAGGCCGCATGCCGAGAGAGCGGTCAGCCTGCGCCCGACACGCCGGGCGCGCTGGTACGCTGCGTTCTAGAGAGCCTGGCCCTGGAGTATCGCCGCGTCATCGACCTTATCGAGGCCATCGTTAGCCGCCCCATGACCGCCATCCACATCGTCGGCGGCGGCTCGCGAAATCGGTTGCTCAACCAGTTGACGGCCAACGCCACCGGCCGCCCGGTCATCGCCGGCCCGGTCGAGGCGACGGCGACGGGTAACATCCTGGTACAGGCCATCGCCACTGGGCGACTGGCCTCGCTACGCGAGGGCCGCGACCTGCTGCGCCGCATCGTCGAAACCACGACCTACGAGCCGAGGGACACCGCTCGATGGGACGAGGCGTATGGACAATACCTGGGACTTGTTGGCGACCAATGACCAAGGGCGAAGGACCAGCTAGAGCATTACCTTGGTCCTCGGTCCTTCGTCCCTGGTCCCCGAAGGGAGACTGCGTGGATAGCGTCACTACCGACCTGGAAGCCAAACTCAATGACCTATCGCTCCAGCAGCGGCTCGAAGCCCTGGCGGAACTGGTGCGGCGGGCCAGGCTGTCCGATACGCCCCGTCCGGCTGAGACCGAGCTGGTCAACATGCACTGTCACAGCCTCTACTCGTACAACGCCTACGGCTACTCGCCGGCCGCTCTGGCCTGGCTGGCCTATCAACGCGGCTGGCGCGCCATTGGCCTGGTCGACTTCGACGTACTGGACGGCGTGGACGAGTTCCTCGATGCCTGCGACCTGCTCGGCGTGCGTGGCGCGGCCGCCCTGGAGACACGCGCCTTCCTACCGGAGTTCGCCGACCGCGAGATCAACTCGCCGGGCGAGCCGGGTGTATTGTACCACATGGGTCTCGGCTTCAGCAGCAGCCAGGCCCCCGATACTGCTGGCAGCGCCCTGGCCGACCTGCGCGCCCGCGCCGTGCGCCGCAACCGCGACATGATCGCGCGCCTGAACCGCTACCTCGACCCGGTCACCGTCGACTACGACACCGACGTACTAAACATGACGCCTTCGGGCAATGCGACGGAGCGACACATGCTCGTCGCCTACGTGCGCGCCGCTGAGACGCAGACGCCCAACCCCACCGCCTTCTGGGCTGACCGGCTCAACTTACCCGGCGACAAGGTCGCCACGCTCATGGAGAACCCGGCGCAGTTCCAGAACACCCTGCGCGCCAAGCTGATGAAGCGCGGCGGTGTGGGCTACGAGCAGCCCGGCCCCGACACCTTCCCCCCCTTCGCCGAGGTGCAACGCCTCATCCTGGCCTGCGGCGCGCTGCCGTGCTACGCCTTCCTCGATGGCACATCCAGCGGCGAGCAGGCGCTAGACGAGCTGGTGGGGCTGCTGGTGGACCACGACACGGTGGCCGTCAACATCATTCCCGATCGTAACTGGAACATCGCCGACGCCGCGACCAAGGCGGTCAAGCTGCAACGCCTGCACGACCTGGCACGGCTGGCCGACGACCTGGCGCTGCCTTTCAACATTGGCACCGAGATGAACAGCCCCGGCCAACGGCTGGTGGACGACCTGGACGCGCCCGAACTGGCGTCGCTACGCCAGGCTTTCCTCGACGGCGCGTCCTTCGTCTACGGCCATACTGTGTTACAACGCGCCCGTGGCCTGGGCTACCAGAGCGACTGGGCGCGAGACTGCCTCCCTGAGCGGCGCGCGCGCAACACCTTCTATACCCACGTCGGTCGCGCCGTCCCACCGGGCCGCGCGGGCCTGGCCCAACTCCAGGCGCTGGATTCTTCTATATCGCCATCAGACCTGTTAGCGAGGTTAAGCCTATGAGCGTCACTACCATGAAGCACGACAAACTGGATGAGTACAAGCGCGCCGACGCGCCCCTGCCGGAGCACAACGTCGTGTGGCCCACCTACGGCGCGGGCTTCGAGAACTTCGGCCGCGACGAGCGGCCCATCGAGACGCCGCTGCCTCCCGCCGGCGCCGATGAACTGATCGTTCGCCACGACGCCTGCGGCCTGTGCTTCTCTGATATCAAGATTATCTCCCTCGGCGAGCAGCACCCGCGTATCTTCCGCGACATCCGCCAGCAGCCCGTCGTTCAGGGCCACGAGGTCGCCATGACCGTCGTCCAGGTCGGCGAAGACTTGCGCGGTCAATACCACGTCGGCGACCGCTTCATCATCCAGGCCGACATCTTCAAGGACGGCGTCGGCTACGCCTACGGCTACATGATCGACGGCGGCCTGTCGCTGTACGGGCGCATCGACCAGCGCGTCCTCAACGGCGACGGCGGCAACTATCTGATTCCCATCGAGCCACGCGACGGTTACGCCGAGACGGCCCTGGCCGAGCCGTGGGCATGCGTCATCGCCGCCTACGAGCTAACCTATCGCAGTAGATTGAAGCCCGGCGGCACGACCTGGATCGTGGGCACAGGCACGACCGATACGGCATACACCATCAGCGCGGGCTTCGACGCCACGAGCCATCCGGCGCGGCTCCTCCTGACCGATGTACCGACCGCCTTCGCCACCTGGCTTCGCGAGCGCGCCGCCGCCCTCGGCGTCGAGGTGCTGGACGCGCCGGACCTGACCGCGCCGCCGGTCACTCCCAGCGACGACATCGTGCTGCTGGCTCCGACCGCCGATCTGGTGGAGACCGTCAGCCCGCATCTGGCCGATTTCGGCATCGTTGCCCTGCTGGGCGACACGCCCCTCGACCGACCGGTCCAGGTGGACGTCGGCCGCGTCCACTATAACCGCTGGACCTACGTCGGCGGGCGGGGAACCGATGTGGCGCGCGCCTACAGCGACGTGCCTGTGCGCGCCGCGCTGCGGCCGGCCGGGCGGGCGTGGTTCGTCGGTGCGGGTGGGCCGATGGGGCGCATGCACGTCCAACGCGCCCTGCAAAGCCC
>WBZS01001108.1_pt1 | contig 23845 bp, 19 predicted proteins | sample 5204201 | NCBI WGS metagenome assembly WBZS01 (sample SAMN12344357, study PRJNA552823) | activated sludge metagenome | biome: Activated sludge suspended growth; feature: Nitrification reactor; material: Wastewater; isolation source: activated sludge from nitrification reactor of wastewater... | reverse complement strand
AGGGCGCTTTGGGAATTCGAAAGGTTGCGCGCAGAGTTGAGCGAGGCAACGTTGGTGTTGATGATCTGAGGCATTTTTACTTCTCCTTGGCTTTCTGACTGTTTAACCGGAGAACCGAGCCGCCACCATTTCCCCTAGGTGCGTGCATGTCGCCGACAAGCTGTATTACGTCCGCACTCGTCCGATCTTTAGGATTTCAGCGCCTGAACAACCATTTGCTGCATTTTCCGGGGGGCAGGTGCCGTGTGCTTGAGCCAGTTATCGGCGGTGGTTCCGGCAAATTTAGGGCCAGAGAAGGAATTGCGGTCGATACACCTGCCAATTCACGGTGAATGCCCACCATTGTGGAACCTGGCTCCCGATGCGATCCCGGAAAGTCGTTGGCTTAGGCCCGTCTTTTCGCCACATCGGACTGGCGCCGCGCGGCCTAGACTCGCTCGCATCCGGCCCAAAGAGGGGGCCGACATCGATCGCACGCAAACGGGAGTATTCAATGAGCTACATCACATGCGACGTCGCCGGGCTCGACCGTCTGCTCGACGAACATGGCGGCAATCGCGGCGTCATTTCTCTCGATTGCTTCGACACCCTGGTGTGGCGGGAGGTGATGGCGCCAACGGATGCCTTCTACCGTCTAGCCGAATACCCGACGTTCCAACGGCTGGGCCTGACTGCGCGCGCGCGGATCAGCGGCGAGTCTGCCGCCCGATCGGCCCGCCAGTTGCGAGATGCAAAGCACGAGGTTTCGCTGGCCGAGATCTATCGTCACACGGCCCCCGCTGCGACGCCAGAAGAGATCGCCCAGCTCGTGGCCGACGAACTGGCGTTGGAAAAGGAAATCTGCTTCGGCTTCGCGCCGATGCTCTCCCTGGTGCGGCGGGCGAACGCAGCCGGCAAGCGCGTGATCATCGTTAGCGACACCTACTTCGATGAGCAGCAACTGCGCGAACTGATCGCCGCCGCGCTCGGCGTGGCTTCGCTGGACGGCCTGATCAATCAGGTGTTCTGTTCCAGCCGCTTCGGCGTATCGAAGTTCAACGGCCTGTTTGCCGACATCCTGCGAGAACTCAACGTCGATGCTGGCGACATTGTGCACGTCGGCGACAACGTCGCGGCGGACGTTGCCGGCGCACTCAAGTGTGGCATACGCGGTGTGCATTTCGCCACCTTCTCCGAGCCGATCGAGGAAGTGATCCGCCTGCATGCTGCAGCGGCCAACGTCCTGATGCCGCAGATCCGCAGCGAGCGTCCGCTGCCCAGCCTGTGCAATGCGTTCTGGGCGCAGCATGCCAACCAACTAGATGCCGTGCAGCGGATCGGCCACACCATGCTCGGGCCGGTCATTCTCGGCTATATGCGCTGGGTGGCAGACCGGGCGCTGGAACTGCAGCGGCAGGGTAAGCGACCGCACTTGGTATTCCTGCTGCGCGACGGCTGGTTCCCGCACCGCGTCTATGATCGCCTGCTTGCGTCCGATCCGCTGCTGGAAGGAATTCCCCACAGCGAGGCCGAGGTATCGCGCTTCTCCGGCTACGCCGCGTCCTTCACCGACATCGAGCAGGTCAACGAGTATCTATCGTTCATCGGCGCGAGCGACCGCTACGATGCGCTGGCCAAGCAGTTGCTGTTGCCGGCCAAAACGGCGAACGCGCTGGTCCGCGAAGCCAGGAGCAAACCCAATGGCTGGCGGATCTTCGTCAAGCGGTTGCGTGAGCAGCAGAATCTGCGCCAGATCCTGGCTTCGAGCGCCGCCTTCCGCCGCCGCATGATGAACTATCTGAGCAAGACGGTCGGCGTGCAGCGCGGCGAGACAGTGATATTCGTCGACCTCGGCTATTCGGGTACCGTGCAGAGCAAGGTCCAGCAGGCGATGGAGCAGGATCTCGGCGTCGAGGTGCAGGGCGCCTATCTGCTGTTGCGCGATGTGCATACCGCGCTAGCCGACAAGACCGGCTGGCTAGATCGCCGCGGCATGGATGCGCGCAGCGTTCAGGCGCTGGTCAATCACATCGCGATGCTCGAGCAGCTCTGCACCTGCGACCTGCAGAGCGTCGTCGACTATACGGACGACGGCAAGCCGGTGCGCCGCACCGGCGACCTGAGCGAGCGGCAGGATGCTTTGCGCGACCGGATCCAGTCTGCGGCGCTCGATTTTGTCGATATCGCACTGGCCTCGAACCGGCCGGCAGGATGGGCGCGACCCGAAGCGGTTCGAGATACCGGGGCCGCGCTGCTCGGCCGTTTTCTCTTTCTGCCCTCGCGCGAGGAAGTCGAGGTGCTCAACGATTTCCAACACGACGTGAACCTCGGCACCAAGGATCTGCTGCGCCTGTTCGACCCGGAACAAGCCACCATCGGGCTGCGCCGCCGCGGCATGATGTATCTCAACGGCAGCAAGCGGCAGACCCTGCCGATGGAACTGCGGCCGCACGGCATCCACCTGCCGCTGACCCTGCTGACGCAGGAGCGCTTCGGTCTCGATCTGCGCGCACGCGACTTCGGCGAGACACCGCAGAGGCTCTCCGTCATGGTCTCTCGCGGAACGCACCTGTCGGTCGAGGATGTGCCGTTGCACAGCACGCACGATGGCTACCTGATGGCGGCAATCGGAGTCGGCGATTGCGAGGCGGATCTCGGCCTGATGTTCGGCAAGTGCTGGTCGTGGGTTCAGATCGAACGCGTCAGCCTGGTGCCGGTAGACAAGGTCATGGACAACCCGGACGACACCGATGGCGTGAGCCTGATGCATGCCCTGTCAATGGAGAACGTCGAGCTGCGTGGTAACAGTCTGATTGAGTGCCCAGACGATTCCGGTTTTGTCTTTGTCCGGGTAACGAGCAAAAAGGTCACCCGCGCGGGATTTCGTCAGGCCTGCGTTGTCGTGTTCCGGCCGCTCGAGGAACGCGCGGCCACGCACTGCGAAACGCGCGAGACTTCGGCCGAGGCGACCATGGTAGGTGCGTGAGCATTGTGCCAGCGAACGCGACGCCTCCCATTCACCGCAGATACGAACGAGATTGAAGTGACTGAACCCCCACTTGTCCATTGCGTCGCAGAGTTCCCGCCGCTTACGCCGCGCGCGCTCGATCTGGCGCAGGCTCGTCACGTGTGCGAGATTCGATGTGGCCGCGTTCAGGCCCAGCCCTTAACCGCGCGATCACTGGAGCCATTGCCTTGAACTGCGGACTGCATCTGTTGTCGTGCTACCTGCCACGAGATCCATTCGTCGACGGTTTCGTGTCCGATCTTTCAGCCGAGATGGCCGGGCGCGGCCAGCGCCTGATCCTGCTTCCCACCTACGACCCCCTGACGGACGACCCGGAGTTCATCAAGATCTCGTACACGCTGGATGGGTACCGCGACCTGGCCCGAGGCGGCGACGCCACCGCCGGACTTCTGCCGGAAGCGTTCTCCGAGGTCGAGGCTGCATGGACACACAAACCCGTCGGCGTTGAGGAGCACCGGGCGGCCGTTTCCGCTTGCTCGGGGTTCTTCGGTCGACTGCTCGACGAACTCGAGCCGGACACTGTTTTGATCTGGAATCCGACCGTACCGCAAGGCCGGCTGCTCCAGTTGGCCTGCCTCGGTCGAGCGATCCCATGCTTCGGCATCGAGCGCGGCGTCTTTGCCGAGACGATGATGGTCGAGTCGCGCGAGGTTGGAGCCCAGGCCGATATCGCCCTGAATCCGGCGCTGCGCTCCCTGCTCGCGTCGAGTCCGGCTGATCAGGCTCGGTTCGAGGCGATCCGCCAGTACTACGCGCAGCGCGACTTCTCACGCTATGCGATGGCACCACGCTGCGGTGGGCCCGAGTTCAAGCAGGGGATCGGCCTGCCGGCCGACGCGCGGGTGATGGTGTTGATGCTGTCGGTCGCGGCCGCCAACTGGCTACCGCGCTCGCTGCCCGGCGCACGCTTCACTTCGCCCTGGTTCGCCTCTGCGGAGCGAGCAGTCGAGGCCTTGGCAGCGGTGCTGCCGGCAGATACCTACCTGGTGGTCCAGGCGCACCCGGTCGACCACGGACACTGGTCGCCGCCGTCGCATCCGAAGGTGCGCCACGTCAGCGGCGTGCACTTGCAGACGCTGTTCGATGCTGCCGACGCTTTGGCGATTCTCGGTGCCACCACGGTGCAGCACGAGGCGCTCCTGCACGAGAAGCCGCTGTTGCTGCTGTCGCGCAGCCAGTTGTCCGGGCAAGGTGTGGCCCATGAGTACGCGGGTCGAGATCTGCCAGAACTCGTGGCCGGCGCTCTGGCGCGCAGCGTACTGCCGGCGCAGTGCGAGGCAGCAGCGCGCTACGTGCCTTTCCTGTTCGACCACCTGCTGTTCGGCCGGGACGGTTCGCCTGCCAGACAACGCCCAGGTGACCTGGCACGCCATCTTGCATCGCTGCAATCAGCCCACGACTTGGACGTCGATGCCCGCATTGAGCGCTGGCTCGCCGCCGCAGCCGCCGACCTCGCGCCGGCCGAAGCCGATAGCCTTTCCACCGGAGCCACACAATGAAAGTCGCCGCCTTCCTGCCCGCCAAAGGCAGCAGCGACCGCATCGAGAACAAGAACCTGCGCCTCCTTGACGGCAAGCCGCTGTTCCTGCACACGCTCGAAAAGCTAATGACCTGCCCGTTCATCGACGAGGTGTTCCTCGATACCGAGTCGGACGAGATGATCGAACTCGGCCGCGACACCGGCTGCAGCGTCATGCGGCGCGACCCCGCGCTCGCAAGCAACCGCACCGACGGCAACCGGCTGTTTCTCAACGAAGTCCAGCACACCGACGCCGACATCGTGATCCAGGTGCTATGCACCAGCCCGTTTATCAAGACCGAGACGCTGGAGCGCGCGGTCGCCACGCTGCGCAAGAGCCTCGAATATGACTCGGCACTGCTCATCCGGAAGGACAAGCAGTACCGCTGGGAGAATGGCAGACCGGCATATGATTCCGACAACATACCGAACAGCAACACGCTGCCCGACACGGTGACGGAGACAATGGGCCTGTACGTGATGCGGGCGGACGCAGCGCGCCGGCTGCGCAGGCGCATCGGCGATGCGCCGCTACTGCTCGAGGCCACGCCGTTGGAGGCGATCGACGTCAACTGGCCGGAGGATCTGGAACTGGCCAACTTGATCGCCGCTGGCCAGCGCGAACAGGACCGCAAACTCCTCGCCAATCTGCGCACTCAGATGAACAGTTCGCTGCTGTCGGACATTCTCGATGACCTCGGCCTGCGTCACCAGGTGATCAAGGGCCTGCGGCCCAACATCGATCATGCGCGCGTAATCGGGCGTGCCAAGACGCTGCGACTGCGGGCCCTCAGGGAGGGCGAGGACTTCCGTGGCATCTACCGGGCGCTCGAGTCATACCGCAGCATCGTGCCCGGCGACATCATCGTGGTCGAGAACGAGGTGCCGCAACACGCGTACTTCGGCGAACTCAATGCGAATCTGGCGATTCGCGCTGGCGCGGTGGCGGCCGTCATCGGCGGCCAGACGCGCGACTCGGCCGATGTCGTCAACGTCGGCCTGCCGGTATTTGCCAATGGCTACACCTGCCAGGACGTGCGCAAGCGCGCGACACTGGACACGATCGACCGGCCGATCACGGTGCAAGGCGTCCGAATCGGGCCGGGTGACCTGGTCTTCGCCGATCGAGAAGGGGTGGTGGTCATCCCGCGCCGCGTCGAGCGCGAGGTAATCGCCACCGCGCTGCACAACGCCGGTAGCGAGAAGCACCTGCTGATCGACATCGCGCAGGGAGTCGACGTTGACTCGCTGACGTCCAAGTACGGCTTCTTCTAAGCCATGCCATCACCGGCGCTGGCCAGCGCCGTCGCGCTTCACTGCGGCATGTTCAAGCCGGATTGGCTGCCGGCACCGCCGGGGCGCCCTGCGGCGCGCGCCGTGCCAGCGGACGGAGAACCACGCGCTCGACTACTGCGCCGCTCTGAACCGCATGGGCTGGACTTCTCATGGAGGCTATGCTTGGGAGCGGCATGGACTGGACATTTCCAGCATGGCAGGCTGAAGAGCGCCCATCCATGAGGCTCCCAGGCCGCCCGCTACAAGGGCGCATCCGAGTCGCTGGTATCCTGCCGCGTCCGCCGCCAGGCAGCTCCGGCAGGCCGCCGTTGCGATCGGCGCAACTGTGGTTCACCGAGTGCGGCGCTTTGATCAGTTGCTGGCGGCTGCGCCCGTGTCCGGCCAGGACAATTTTCGCTCGACTTTGAGCCCGTTCTCCGGTGCGACCTGACCAACGGCGCCAATCTGCTGCAACTGGCTTGGCGAGATCGTATCGCTGGCCCGCTGGATCACGTGCGGTGTTATGACGACGACAGTTTCTGTCGTCCCGCCGACCTCCTCGTGGTTCGAGAACAGGTAGCCCAGTCCCGGCAGATCGCCGAGCAAGGGCACGCCGGTGCGCCGTTTCCCGCTGGTGTTCTTGATCAGTCCGCCGATGAAGATCGACTGTCCGTCCTCACACAGCAACTGCGTCGTGACCTCGGTGCTCTTTTTCGACGGAATGCCTGCGGCGATGCTGGCCGAGCTGACTTCGGGGTGAATGCGCAGCATCACGCGGCCCTGCTGATCCACCGACGGTGTGACCTTGAGAATGACGCCGGTTTCGAGAAACTGGATGCTCTCGGTCGTTACCTGGTTGATCGTTGTCGTCACCTTGTAGCCGACGCGGTCGCCGATCACGGTCGAGGCTTCCTGGTTCTCCAGCGCCAGCAGTTTCGGCGTCGACAACGTGTGCACGCGACCCTTGCTCGACAGTGCGGACAGGAACACCTCGAGATTCTTGTTCACCAGGTTGAAGAACAGGCCCGATATGTTGCGCGGCGCGAGGCCGGTGGTGCCGCCGCGGCTGACGCCGTTCGCGGAAAAGATCTTGCTCCAGTCGATGCCGAAGACTTCCGAGTTATCGAGCGCGATTTCGAGAATTTTCGCCTCGATCATGATCTGCTTGGGCTCGGTGTCGATCTCGGCGAGCAGGCGCTGCATGCGCTCCAGAAAATCCGGCAGATCTTCGACTACCAGTTGATTGCGTTCGACCAACGGGGTGATCTTGCCGTAGCGAGACAGATGCTTGGTGAGGATCTCGGCGACCTGCTTGGGATTCGAGTACTGCACCTTGAACGAGCGGATCTGCGTGTTGCCGTTGGCAGTGTCGAGGCCGCTTTCCTTGCGGTCGAGTATCAGGTAGTCGCCGTTGCGCACTTCGACCGCATAACCCGCCGCCTCGGCGATGGTGTGGATCGCCTTCCTCACGTCCACGTTGTATAGGCTGACGGAAACCGTGCCGGTCACGCCCTTGCCGAGCAGGATGTTGATGCGCTCGCGTCGCGAAAGCAGATCGAACACCTCGTGCAGCGAGGCATCGCGAAAGCTCATCGACACCGGCTCGCCCGGCTTGCCGTAGGGGCTGTCGAGCGGCTGTCCAAGGGCTGGCGCCGCCCCGCACATGTGGACGGCGATGACCGTCGCCAAGATTAGCCGAAGCGCATGCTGCATCATTTACCGCCCGCTTTCTCTCCACCCATCGTCAGTTCGACGCGTGCGCCGTCCTTCGTGAATACCGCCTTGCGATCCTCGACACCGGTCAGGCGAAATCCGTCGATCTGCCCGCCGAGCGAGACGATCGTTCCCTCGACATTGACCATCGAACTCCTGCCCGCAAGGATCACGGCGCGCAATTGCGGTTTCCACTCTTTCGACGCGACCTCGCTTGCCTGGGCGGCGGAAGCGGGCGCAAGCGCAAGATTGGGCCGTGCAAAGGGGTCGTTCCGCAGCCCCGCATCCGGCTCGCCTGCCATCACCCAGGCCGCATACGGGCCAATCAGCAGGACGAACAGCCAACTTCTGCGTCCGCTCATGGCGTACCTCCCTGGACTGTAACGGGCCGATAGTCGGCCAGCTTGAGCGCGAGGGTGATGCGCGGACCTTCGTCGATCGATCGCAGCGAGAACCCGGTCACGACCAGCGGCGCAACCCCGGCCTGCGCCTCGCGCAGCCACTGATAGAGGCTGCGGTATTCGCCGCGTGCCTCGATGTCATAGACCGTTTCCTCGAATCCCTGCACGATCCGCCGTGCGCCCGGCCTGACGCTGCCCAGGCTGACACCCTGGCGTGTGGCGGTGCGGCCGAGCACGTCCATCAGGAACAAGATCATGCCGTCGTCGGTGCGTGCGATCTTCTCGCTGCCGAGGGCCTTCTCCAGTCGCGGCAGTTCCGCAGTCAGGCGTTCGATCTGCGCCGCCGTTTCTGCGCCGTCGGCGCCGGCAGCGGCCAGGTCGGCATGGAGGATCGTCTGATTCCTCAGCTCGGCCAGCGGCGCGCGCAGTACCAGCAGCCAGCATTCGATGCCGGCGAGCGCCACGATGGCCGCCATCACGCCGATCAGGATCCGACCGTCCAGCTCGGCGAGCTTGCGCAGAAGGCGTTGTTTCATCGCGCCACCGATCCGCTCGCGCCTAGCGTGGCGGCAAGGCTGAAGTCTACGACTTCCATCGTCGAATATTTGCGCAGGCCGGTGTCGGTCAGCCGCACTGCGCCGACGCCCGGCCGTTCGCCCATCGCCCGCATGAATTCGGCAATCGCCGCATGGTCGAGCGCATGGCCCTTGATGTCGAAGCCCTGGCTGATGCGCGGCGGCGCAGCCGGCGGCACACGGCTTGCCGCATCCGCGGCCGGCGCAATGCCCGGCGGCGGCGCATCGACCTGCACAGTACGCGAGAAGGCGAGTTCGTCGAACCACAGCTTGCGGTTGTAGGCATGGTCGATCGCCTTGAACATCGCCACCCAGGTCGCGTCTTCGCGCAGGGCGTGCAGCGAAGCCTGCCGGGTTTCAGCGGTCTTCCGGCGGGCTTCCAGTTCGGCCAGTTGCGCCTGCCGCTCGACTGCCATTTTCGCCCGCTGGCGCATCTGCTCGACCGTCGGTCTTTCGTCGGACAGGCGCAGGGCGATCCAGCCGCGGCCGATCGCCGTCACCGTCGCCAGCACCGCCAGCGCCAGGCCGAAGTTGCGCAGCCGGCGCCGCAGCCGCCTTGCCTCGCTGTAGTCGCGCGGAATCAGGTTGATGTCAGTCATGATGCTGGAATCCGCGCAGCGCCAGGCCGCATGCCAGCGAGATCCCGGCTATCGGTCGCAGGCGGGCGAGGTCCGCCTCGCGCAGCCGGCCGCCGAATGCACGGAACGGATTTAGCACCTCGACCGGCACCGCGAGCATCTCGTTGACCAGCCGATCGATGCCCGGATAGCGACTGACGCTGCCGAGCAGGTAGATCTGGTCGATGCTGCGGCCGCGGCTGCGCGATGCCGTGTAGATCAGCGTCTTGTTGACTTCGGCGGTCAGCGCGGCGAGTTCCGGCCGCAACACTTCCATCAGCGTCTGCGCCATTTCCGGGTCGCCGCCATGTTGCGCCGGCTCGCTGCGGAAGCCGCAATCGTTGAGCAGGCGCAGTGCCATGTCCTCGTTCATGCCGAGCAGCCGCACCACGCGTTCCACCAGCGAGCGCTGGCCGACCTCGATTTCGCGGTCGAGGATCAGGCGGCGTCCCCACACCACGCTGAGGTAGGTCTTGGCGCTGCCGAAGTTGATGACCAGCGCATTCGGGTGCTGTTCGCGCCTGTCCGTCTGATTGACGAACGACACCAGTCGCGCCAGGGCAGCCGGCCCGATGTCGATCGCGCTGGCTTGCAGGCCGGCATTTTCGAGCAGGTCGAGGTGGCGCAGTATGGCATCGCGCGATGCGACCGCCACCAGCGCTTCGCGCCGTGTACTGTCGCCGTCGTCCTTGCGGATCGGCAGGTAGTCGATGACCGATGCATCGAGCGTGCCCTTCAGCCGCTCGCGCAGTTCGCCGAGGATGGCGGTTCCATCGTCGCGACCTTGCTCGACGGTGTAAGCGATCGGGAATATCTGCAGCTCCGCTGCGCGCAGGCAGGAGACCACGCGCCGCCCCGTGAACGCGTGCTCGCTGCGCGCCTGGCGAATCAGGGCCTTGAACTGCCGCGGATCGGCCAGCAGTTGGTCGCGCGGGCAAGGGTAGGGCAGCGATGCCGCGGCGCGGATCAGCGGTCCGCCGGCCGAGTTGTCGAACTGAACCAGGTTGGCGCGTTCGTTCGACAGGTCGAGCCCGATCTCGCCGCTCGCCTCGGCGGCGAAGCGCGTCAGCGGCGCGAGCAGATTGCCGGGCAGTTTCATTTGCGGCTGGGTACCTCGGTCGTGTTTGTCGCAGGCGCGGCTGCCGCGCCGGGACGTCGTTTCGCGAGTTAACGGCAAGCGCACCCCGGCGCTTGACCCGCGCTGCGTGATCGATTGCCCGACCTGCCGTTATTGATAGGTCACGACCAGCTCGGGGCGGTTGGATGCCGCCTCGCGGCTGTTGAAGATCAGTTCCTCGGTCGACGTGGTCGGCAGCGCCAGGATGAGCCCGTTGTTGGCGGTCACGCCATCCACCCATTCCTGCACCAGCGGCGTGACGGTGAACTCGATCCACACGCCGGTCGCGGTGCCCGCGGGCAGACTATTGCCGGTGACGGCAGTCGAGTTGTAGTCCCCACCTGCGGTCGTCCAGTTGGTGCTGCTGACACGGCGTTTCCAGGTCGCCTCGAGCTCCTTCCAGGCCTTGGTCACCGCGTGCACTTTGAGTGTCAAGCTCACGCTCGTCTTGGTGGCGCTCAGCGCGTTGACAGTGAGCGCGCCGAGATACAGCCTCAGCGTGGCGTTCTTGACCTTGCTGCCGGCCTTGATGCCCGAGAGGTCGAACTGCAGCAGCGAGCGCGCCGGATAGGCGTTGGACACATAGAGGTCAGGTTGGCTGCCGAAGTTGGTGGTCTGGAAGTTCCAGTCGATATCGGTGTCCACCGCCGGATTCAAGCTTACCGTGACATCCGGTGGTGTCCAGCCGCAGGGCGGCAGGAAGGTCACGGCGAGCTTGGGGAACTGCGCGGCGGTGACGGCATCGCTGCTGGCGAATGTGATGCTGGTTATGCCGGTGCCGGCGCGCAGGTGCACGCCCTGGTTGGGCAGGCTGCCCTTTAGCCAGCGGTCGGCCAGCGCGGTGACGTCCCAGTTCAACCAGCCAGCGGCGCCCGTGAAATTCACGTTGGCCACCGGGTCAGCGTGATAGTCGCCACCGGGCGTGGACCATGCCGTGGAACCGTCGCTCGTAACCCAAGTGGCCTGTTCGGTCCAGTCGTGTGTCACGCGGTGCAGCGCCACGGAGCCGGTGCCGCTGCCCGATTGGGCATAAGCGGACAAGGTGGCCGACGTGACATGGGCGCCAGCCGGCAGTGAAGATAGGTCGAAGCGCAGGAGCGGCACCGACGGGCCGGTATCGGCGATCACCGTCTTCTTGTCACCGTTCGACGACGCGCCCCCCGAGATCAGGTACGTGTCGATGCCCTCGCTCGCCGGCTGCAGCGTCATCGTGGTGGTGGTGGCCTGGTGCATCGGCACGTCCTTGCGGACCAGCGTAATCGACGCGTCGCCGTAGGTGCCGGTCGAGTAGATGTCCGCCGGCGAACCGCTCAGGGCGCCGGCATAGGCGTAGTACTTGCCGCCGTCGAAGGCGTTGTCCTGCATGGGTGAAAACAGGAAGATCGGGTAGCTGCCGCCGCAGCCCTTGCTGTGCATCTGCATGATCGTGCGGTGCAGCCCGGCCTCGGCCGCGTAGCGCGCCTTGTCCTGGTCGGTGGCGCCGCCGGCCATCGCACTGGCGAGCCCGGTTTCGCGGTTGCCGAGCCAGGCCATTGCCGCCACCAGCGTCAGCAACAGCACCACCGGCAGCAGGACGAAGCCCGCGCCGTGACGCGGCGGCCGGTTCAGTGGCGCATTCGGTCGCCTGTTCATTTGGCGCCCCCGCCGAGGCGCAGGCGCTCGTTGAACGTCAGCGGGGCGTTGCCGGGCACGTTGACGGTGACCGCGACCACCGCCGTCACGGACTCGAGCGCGCCCGCACCGACCGGCAAGGTGGCATTGAAACTGTTGACGCGCTCGGCGATCACCTGGGTGCCGCTGCACGCGGTATCGGTGGTGATGGTTTCGATCAATGCACTGGCCGCGTTGACGCAGAAGTACGCGGGGTCGAACCAGTTGCCGCTGGTGTTGGCCGCCGGCGGCAGCAGCGTATGCGGCGCCGTGGACTTGGCCGTGGAAGCGACACGCTGCAAGGCGAAGCGCGCCTGGTATACCGCCTCGCTGCTGTCGCGCACCAGTGCGCGTGACAGCAGGCCCTGGCGCGCCACCGAGGACAGCCCGGCCAGCAGCAGGGCGCCGATCGCGGTGGCGATCAGCAGCTCGACCAGCGTGATGCCGCGCTGGCGCATGGCACCGATCGACGGTCGAAATGCGAAGCGGGTTGTCATTGTCTTCAGAACCACTTGGATTTCAGCGTTTCGAGTGCCGTGCCGCCGGCCTCGAAGGCCACGCGTACGCGCACCAGGCCGGTGTCGCTGGCCGACACCGCCGTACCGTCGGTGCGGTAGAGGATGACGATGCGCCGATCCGGGCCGGCTGCATCCGACAACGCGGTGCTGACCGAGGTCGTGGTGTTGCCGCCGGAAAGGAAGGTCTCGGCGTTCACCGCGTCGAACGGCTTGGCCAGCACTTCTTCCATCTTCGCCCGCAGCAGCGCGTCCCGCGCCGCGATAAAGACGAGCGCCGGCGTTCCGCGGGTGTCGGTCTGCAAGGCGTTCAGCGCCGGCACCAATGCAATGACAATCAGCACCAGCGCCACCATGACCTCGAGATAGGCCAGCCCGTCTTCTCTTGCAGGTCGTCGCGAAAGTGGTGCGGTGTTCACGTCGCTCGCCCGGGTACAGGCTATGGGCCGGAGATGCGGCCGGTCGCCACATCGAGCACCAGTGCGACTTGGCGCGTGCCGAGCGAGAGCGCCACGCCGCTGCCCGCTTCCGGTACGCCCTTGCTGTTCATGCCGGTGACCTGGCAGGCGTCCACCACTGCGCCGGTGGTGCCGAAGATCACGCCGCCGTAAGCGGTGCCGGCGACCATGAAGCGCGGCGTCACGCCGACGCCGCCCGAGAATGGGCCGCCGCTCACATCGACGTCGAACGAAAGCTTGGTGCGCGGATCTTTGACAACGACCGGCGTGCCCATCGACGTGCAGGCGGTATCCGACACCTTGATGTGGCCCGGGGACGATTCGGCATCGACCAGCACCGTCTGGCCGCGGCGCATCGCCTCGCTGCGCGCGAAGCGCAGCGCGTTGCGAACTTCGACGGCGGCGACGTCGAGTTTGTCGGCGTCGGCGGAGTTCATGTTGGGAATCAGGGTGGCTGCGAGGATCGCCAGGAATGCGACGGTAATCAGCAGTTCGGCCAGGGTGAAGCCGCGCTCGTTGGCCATGCCCGGCCTCCTTGTCGGGCGGCGCAGTTCGACCCCCAACCTGCTCGCGACGCGGCTATTTGCTCCGCGAAAGATGCCTGAAGGCCCAGTATCCATGCGGCTTCCAGAGCATCGTCCGGCGCCCGGACAGGCGCGCGGCGGGTTGCCGCTGCGTCGATTCGGGTGCGGGCCGTCGTTAAGCACGGGAGCGTGCGCCGGCGTGCACCCGAGGGCCGACTCAGTGGGTGGAGTAGGCCTTGGACTTGCTGTCGTTGGCGTTGCTGTTCATGACGATCTCGCCGGACTTGAAGTCGTAGGCCCAGCCGCCGGTCGCCGCGCCCGGGTTGATCTTCGCGCCGGTGTTCGTGACGACGATTTCGGTTACCAACGAGCCCTTTTGCGTGATGGGATCGTTCGGGATGCCCTTGCGCAGGTAGGGACCGAACTTGTAGGTGGTGTCGCCGACGGTACAGGTATTGCCGCTGGCATCGGTATACATCAGCAGGTGATCCGAGAAGGCCTGGCTCGTGGTGGCGGCCCCGCTGCCCTTGGTTGCGCAGCCGGTGCTGGAGGCAGCTGAACCCGGGTAGCCTGAATTGGTGGCGGTCGCAGTGTGCTGCGCCTTGTACAGTTCAATCGCGTTGCGCAGACTGCCGAGGTTGGAATCCAGCGCGGCTTCCTGCGCGTCGGTCGTCGCGCTGCTGAACTGCGGAATCACGATGGCGGCGAGGATCGCCAGGATGATCACCACGATCAGCAGTTCGACCAGGGTAAAACCGCCTTGGCGTTGAATGCGGCTGGGTGGGGTCATGCTTGTTTCTCCTGCGATACGGTTCGGTTTCTTGGGAACGGGTTGTCAGGCAGTTTATCGGCTGCGACAGAGTGCGACTTGAGCGAAGAACCGGCGCCCGAGCGTCTCGCTTTGGGGTGCGACGTGACGCGGGTCACGCCGCGGTCAATGCACCGCACGGCTCAGCTTGAAGATCGGCAGAATCAGCGACGAAACGATGACGCCGACCACCGCACCCATGATCAGCAGCATCACCGGCTCGGCCAGCTTCGACAGCACGGTGATGCGTTTGGAGAGCTCGCGGTCGTAGAAGTCGGCAACGCGCGTCATCACCTTGGCGAGGTTGCCGGTGTCCTCGCCGGTGCGAATCATTTGCCGCACCAGCGGCGGGATGAAGGCGGTTTCCTCGAAGCCGCGGGCGATGCCGCGCCCTTCGGTGACCTGCAGGCGCAGCATGTCGATGAAGCGGGCGAAGACCGAGTTGCGCACCAGATCCTGGCAGGCCTGCAGGGTGTCGACGACCGGTACGCCATGCGCCAGCGACAATCCCATGACGCGCAGGGTCTGCGTCAGGTAGATCTGCACGAACAGGTCGCTGACCAGCGGGATACGCAACTTGAGCCCGTCGATGGCGCCGCGCGCCGCCGGCTGCTGCAGCCACGACACCGCGCCGGCCAGCAGCACGGCGCAGCCGCCCAGTATCCACGGCCAGTGCTGACGCAGCGTATTCGACACCGCCATCAGCACCAGCGTCGACATCGGCAGGTCGGCGCGGATGCGCTCGAACATTTCGGTGAACTTGGGGAACACGCCCACCAGCACGAAGATCACGGTGGCGAACGAGAAGAACACCAGGAATGCCGGGTAGGACAGGGCGGCGAACAGGGTGCTGCGCAGGCGCTCGGCCTTTTCGTCCATGTCGATCAGTTGTTGCAGCACCTGCGGCAAGAAGCCGCCGTTTTCCGCCGCCGTAACCAGGTTGACGTAAGTGGCGGGAAACATCTTCGGATGCTGCCGCAGCGCCGCCGATAGCGGGCTACCCTCCAGGATCTCGTCGCACAGCGCGCCGATGATCCGTTCCAGCCGCGGGTCGTCGGTCTGTTCGCGCAAGCTCTTCAGACCGGCATGCAGGCTGACGCCGGTCTCCAGCAGCAGCGCGAGCCGCTCGGTGAACAGCATGCGTTCGCGCACGCCGACGTGTCCGCTGCGCCATTGCAGCAGTTGCAGCGCGGCGGCGAGCGTCGGTGCCGGCTTCGGCGGGGCGGTCGGGCTGGGGAGTTCGAGCGCCATCGCGGATTCAGACGGCGTGCACCACGCGCGAGACTTCCTCGAGCGTGGTGCGGCCTTCGAGCACGCGCTGCAGGCCGTCTTCGAACAGCGAGCGGGTGCCGGCGGTCTTGAAGAACGCCGCAAGCTCGTCGCGCGACGGGCTGCGCACCATCAGCCGCTGCAGGGCATCGTCCGACTGCAGCAGTTCGTGTATGCCGAGCCGGCCCTTGTAGCCCGAGTCGTAGCACATCGCGCAGCCGCGCCCCTTGACGAGCCGGATCGGTTCGCTCTGATCCCAGCCGTAGGTGGCGGCGAGATCGGGCGTGGCGAGGTAGGTGGTCTTGCAGCTCGGGCAGACGTGACGCACAAGGCGCTGCGCCACCACGCCGGCCAGTGCCGAGGCCAGCAGGTAGGGTTCGACGCCCATGTCGATCATGCGCGAGAGTGCGCCGATGGCATCGTTCGTATGCAGCGTCGATAGCACGAGGTGGCCGGTCAGCGAGGCCTGCACGGCGATTTCGGCAGTCTGCCGGTCGCGGATCTCGCCCACCATCACGACGTCCGGGTCCTGCCGCAGCACGTGCTTGAGCATGCGCACGAAGGTCAGGCCGATCGCTTCGTTGACCTGGTTCTGGTTGATGATGTCGAGCTGGTATTCGACCGGATCCTCGATGGTGACGATGTTCGTTTCCATGCTCTTGAGGTAGTTGATCGCGGCATAGAGCGTGGTCGTCTTGCCGCTGCCGGTCGGCCCGGTAACCAGGATCAGCCCGTTGCTGCGACCGAGCAACTGCTTGAAGCGGTCGAGCACGGAAGTGCTCATGCCGAGCTTTTCCACGTCGAGGATCGACTGGTTCTTGTCGAGCACCCGCAGCACCACCTTTTCGCCATGCACGCCGGGCAGCGAGCTGAAGCGCAGGTCGACGGTGCGGCCGTGGGTGGCGACCTGTATGCGGCCGTCCTGGGGCAAGCGGCGCTCGGCGATGTCCAGGTTGGCCATCACCTTGAGGCGCGAGACGATCGCCGGATGCAGCTCGGCGCGCGGCGTCATCACCTCGTAGAGGAGGCCGTCGACGCGAAAGCGCACACGCGAGCGACCGCGCGTGATCTCGATGTGGATGTCGCTCGCCTTGTCGCGAATGGCGCGCTGGATCAGGCTGTTGACCAGGTTGATGACCGGACTGGCACCGGCCATCTGGTCGATGGCGGTGTAATCGTCGGGAATCTGGCTCTCTATCAATTCGAGATCGCCGGCCTGCGCTTCGAGCAGGGCGTTGCCGAAGTCGCCGTGCTGGTAGGCGTCGAACATGCCCTTCAGGATGTCGTCGCGACGGCACAGCACGATGCGCAGCTTGCAGCCGGCAAGCCGGCGCACTTCGTCGAAAACCGGAATCGCCTGCGGGTCGGCGGTGGCGACGGTCAGCGTGTCGTCGACCTTGAACAATGGCAGCACTTCAAGCCGGCGCGCGACCTCCTGCGGCAGCAGCGCGGCGGCGGCCGGCTCGTAGAGGCCGGCACGCACGGCGATGTAGGGCAGGCCGAGCTGTTCGGAGAGCGCCTTGAGGAGTCCGGCTTCGTTGACGAAACCCTTCTCGATCAGGATCTGCCCCATCCGCTTGCCGGTCTCAGACTGCAGACGGACGGTATCGGCGAGTTGCGCTGCGCTCAGCACGCCCTGTTCGACGAGTATTTCGCCGAGGCGCCGACGCTGGGCGCCGGGTACATTGGGACTGCCCGGCACGGATTGTTGGCGCTCGCCGAGTTCGGCTACCGACAGGCGTTCGCCGACACCGGTCGCAAGAAAGATTTCCTGCACCAGCGGAACGGGGTTGACCAGCTTGAGCCGTCCGCCCAGCGCGGCGAGCTTTCCGCTGATGTCGAGCAGGAACTCCAGCGCCTTGCCGCCGAGGGCCGGCACGCGCCCGAGGTCGAGCACCAGTTGCACCTGGTTGGAGGCGATGCTGGCGGTCAGCGCGCCGAGCAGCGCGGCATTGGTCGATTCGTCGAGCAGGGGACCGCTCGGCGAAAGGTAGGTCATCGCGCCGACACGACTGCGCGCGATGACTTCATCCATGCTGCGGTTCCTGCTGCGGTTCTTGCTGAAACTCGCGCTTGATGCCGAAGCGACGCAGCCACGCCGGCTCTGCCGCGCAGATCTCGCAGAATTTGGCGACCAGCGCCGGATCGAGCTGGCTGCCGCTGACACGCTCGATCTCGGCGATTGCCACTTCGTGACTGCGGCCGGACCGGTAGGCACGCGAGCTGGTGATCGAATCGTAGGTGTCGGCGACCGCGATGATGCGCCCGTGCAGCGGGATTCGTTCGCCTTTCAGCCCATGCGGGTAGCCGGTTCCGTCGTACTTCTCCTGGTGATGGCGGGCGCCCGGCACCGCATCCTTGAGGTAGTCGATATGGCGCAGGATTTCGTAGCTGCGCTCCGGGTGAACCATGATGAACGAGTACTCGTCCTGCGACAGCCGGCCCGGCTTGCAGAGCACCGCGTCGGGAATGCCGATCTTGCCGACGTCGTGGAGCAGGGAGCCCCAGTGCAGGTTCTCCAGCTCGTCGTCGGGCAGGCCGAGCGCACGGCCGATTTCCATCGAGAGGAAGTTCACCCGCTCGCTGTGACCGCGGGTGTAGGGGTCTTTCGCCTCGACGGCCTCGACCAGTGTGGCCGCCATCTGCTGGTTGAACGCGCCGAGTTGCTGGACCAGGGCCATCGACTGCAGCAGGCTGGAGAGCTGGTTGGCCAGGATCTCGGCGAGACGGCGGTCGCTGTTGGTGAAGTTCCGCTTGTCGTCATGATTGATCAATACCAGTGCGCCGTCTATCGCCGCTTCCTGGCGGATCGGGCAGGCAAGCACCTTGTATGGCATGTCGGTGAACAGGTAGGCACGCCGGGGGTCGTCCTGCTCGTTGAGCACGACGCTGTCGCGCGAGGCCTGGACGAAGCGGAACAGGTCGCCGCGAAGTTCGACCAGCACGAGGTCAAGGTTGTGGATCGGCTTGCTCGGCAGGGCGGCCGAAAAACATGCATTCGCGCCGGGCCGAACCAGTGCCACGACATCGGCGCTAAGCTGCTCGGCACAGTTTCGCAGCAGGCTTTCGATAACCTCGGGGCTCTTGCCCTGAAGGCAGAGTTGCTCGTCGACACGATAGAGCAGGTGCAACTCTTCGTAGCGCTCGGCCAGTTCCTCGGTCACGCTGCCGAGTTCGAAATGCAGCCGGTATTCGTCGGCGATCGCCGCGGCGAGGTCGTCGAGCGCGTCGGCGACACCGTCCAGTTCGGTTGCCGCCGCGTCCGGCCGCAGGCCGGCGACGGTGACGACGAGCCAGCCCAGGCGCTGCTTCTGTGCGAGTTCGATCGGGCGGTAGAGCAGGTTGCTGCGTTCGCCGAAGGTACGCCACCCGAGGCCACTCCCGTCGAACGGCCAGTCGAATCCGGTTGCTTCCAGCGCGCGCAACTGCCTGAGCAGCGTGGCGCCGCTGTCGCTCGCGCTGGCCCACACCGGCTTGCCGGCCACATTGCAGGCGGCGAGCGCGAAGTCCCGGCTGAGCACGCGCGCCAGCCAGCGCTGATATTTTGCGAAATCCACATCGTCGAGGGCGCGTTCATACATTGCCGGTCACCTCGGTGGTTGCCTGCTCGTTACCGAAATGGCGGTCCAGGCGGGCGATCAACTGACGCGGACTGACGGGCTTTTCGAGGAATTCGACACCCGGGATCGCGCGTACCCATTCGCGCTCCTCGCGTGCGGTCATCGACGTCATGACGAGCACGGGAAAGCGGCGCTCCGGCATCAGTTCGTGCAGCATCTTCATCAGCTCGCGGCCAGTGAGGCGCGGCATCTGGATGTCCGTGATCATGGCGTCTGGCTGGTCGTGCAGCACGCTGGCAAGCGCGGCCTGGCCGTCGGGCTCGGTGCGTACCGAATAGCCGGCGCGCTCGATCGTCAGCTTGAGCACGCGCGATACATGCGGTTCGTCGTCGACTATGAGAATTCGCTTCACGCTGCGATTGCCTCATCAAAGGGGGTGGTTTGTTTGCGGATGCGGATGCAGAACTCGGTGCCCTTGCCCGGTTCGCTGCGCACGCCGATGGTGCCGTGATGCAGTTCGACGATCTGCTTGGCCAGGTAGAGCCCGAGACCGTGACCGGAGCGGGATATGCCGTCCGCGGCGGACTCGGCGACCCGGTAGTATTTGTCGAAGATCCGTTCGCGGTGTTCGGCAGGGATGCCGATGCCGGTGTCGCGTACGAAGATTTCCAGGTGCTGGTCTCCTGTCTCCTCGGCAGAAAGGGTGACCTTGCCGCCCGGCACGTTGTACTTGATGGCATTGCTCAGCAGGTTGTTGAGCGCGATGCGGAACAGATCCTTGTCGAGCGCTGCCAGTCCGAGATTGGGCGGCACCTCGATGCGGAACTCGATGCCCTTGCCGAGCGCACCCTGGCGCAGCGAGTCGAACGAATCGCGCAACAGCTCGCGCAGGTTGACGCGCTGGGAGTCGAGCGCCAATGCGCCGGTCTCCAGCTTGGAAATGTTGAGCAGGTTGTTGATGAGCGAGGCCATGCGTTCGACCTCGTCGTGGATTACGTTGGCCGATTCGATGCGCAATGCGTCGGTCAGGTTTTCCACGTCCATCAGCACCTCGCTCCACGCGGCGAGGGTGTTGAGCGGCGTCTTGAGTTCGTGCGAGACGTGGGCGACGAATTCGGCCCCAGCGTTCTTCGCCAGGTGCTCCTGTGTGACGTCGCGGACGACGACGAGCGTACCGAAGACGTTGTCGTGGTCCTGCGGCGAAAACAGCGGGTAGGAGGCCAGCGCGATCTGCCGCGGCGTGGCGCCGTCGAAGGCGATCTCGGCATGCGTGGCGTGCCCGGTAGAGTTGCACTGGCCGTGGTGGCGTACCAGAAATGCCAGTACGTCGCGGTTGCCGCACCACTTCTGTGGCGCGTGGCCGATGATCTGATCGCGGGTGATACCGAGCAGCGGCTCGATCTTCGCGTTTGCGAAGGTCACGATGCAGGTGTCGTCCATCACCAGGACGCCCTGGGGCAGGGAGTGCAGTACGGCTTCGACCTTGCTCTGCTTGTAGGCGAGCAGACGATTCGACGTCACCGAAGTCAGACGCTCGGCTTCGAGTTCGCGAATCCGCGTTTCGGTTGCGTGGAGGAACTCGCCGAAGCGCCGGGCGAAGTCCTGCATCTGCAGATCTGGCGGCAAACTCGCCGCCGGCGCGTTGACCGACTGGGCCATATCCTGGATCTGCCGGCCGAGCGCAGCCAGCGGCTTCATTTCGTGGCGCATCAGGAAGTAGAACAGCGGTGTCAGCAGGAACACCGGCAGGGCGAGCAGGGCGGAGAACGAGACCTGTTCGAGCCCCAGCAGCGCCGGTGCGGCGAAGTAGCCGATGCGTATGAAGCCGGCGAGATTGCCGTCGCGCATCACCGGGCCGTGAAATTCCAGTATGCGTCGGCCATCTTCGGGCGAGCGCAGCTCGCGCTCGCCGAACCAGCCGGCCGGCTCCTGCGGCAGAGCCGTGTCGGGGGGCAGGCTGGCGACCGAAACTTCCACGAGCTTGCCGCCGTTCGGCGAAACCAGCAGGCCGTAGGCAAAGTCCGGGCTGCGCTGCACGCGAACCATGTTCTGCAGGATGCCGGCGCGTTCCGGCGCGTTCGCCAACTGGTCGAAGGGCAGGCTGGCGAGCGACTGCGTGAGCCCGATGCCCTGGGCGCGCACACGCTTCTCGTGCTCGGCGCCCTGGTGAAACAACATGGCGGCCACGATCAGCGCAATTGCTGCCAACGTGGCGACTATCATCGTCAGACCCAGACGGTCTTGCTTCATGGGTGGCTTACGCAATTCATGGTTCCGCGCCGCTCTTCTGCGGGCCCGGTTTGCAGGCGGATCCGGCGCCGTGGCACTTGTGGCGACCCGATCAGCTTCTCGACATTCCGACCTGCAGATCTAACGGCAGGGGAATCCGTGGCTTAAGCGGCGAAGGGTGGCAGTCGTGGTGTGAACGCCGGGGAAGCCGGCAAAACCGCGTGCTCGCGTGGAATGCGTCACGGCCCGGTCACACACTTCCATCGCGATGTTCGCGAGACGCAGCGTCGGGTTTGCGCCGAGGTGCATCGGAACTGACCCGGGAATCGTCCGTCCGGGCGCCGACCGATGCCCTGGAACCCGCATGGATACTGGGCCTCAGGGCATCCGTCGTGGCGCAATTGTGGTCGGGTATCAGGGCGCGGCGATGACGCGATTCTTGCCCGCACGCTTGGCCTGATACATGGCACGGTCGGCGCGGGCGATCGCTGTGTCGCAGGTTTCGTCGGGATAGACCTGTGCCACGCCGGCGCTGAAGGTGATGAGCTTCTGTTCTGACAAATGCAGGAAGAACTTGCGCGTCAGGGCGCGCTGCAGTCGCGTGATGGCGGCCACGCCGTCCTCCAGGCGGGTGCCGGGCAGCACGACGAGGAACTCCTCGCCGCCATAGCGCGCCAGCGAATCGCCTGGTCGCAGCGTCTCCCGAATCACCTCGGCCAGATGTACCAGTGCGTCGTCACCTGCCTGATGACCGAGCGAATCGTTGAGCGCCTTGAAGTCGTCGACATCGAGCATGGCGACGCTCAACGCGCTCTCGCTTCGGTGCATGCGCGCGACTTCCCGTTCCAGCGTCTCCTGCAAACCCTTGCGGTTGAGCGCGCCGGTGAGTTGATCGTGGCGCACCAGCTTGCTGGTCTCCGTCAGTTCGGCCTGCAAGCGCTGGATTTCGCGGTCGGACTCCTCGACTTTGCTGCGCAGACTGACCATGTCGTCGCGTGAGCGTGCGGCGCTCTGCTGCATGCTGCGGGTTTCCTGGACGACGTCGGCGATCAGGTCGGACAATTCACCGATGCTCTTGGCCGCACCGATGCGCTCGGCGGCGTGTTCGATCTTGTTGTGGTATTCCGACGTCGAATCGGAAATGTGCGCCACCTGGTCGACGAACCCGGCCAGCATTGCCCGGAGCTGTTCCTTCTGCGAGTCGAGATTGGTCTTGAGTTCTTCCTGACGCGCAATCAGGTCGCCAAGCCGGCGCTCCGCATCGTCCAGCACGTTCTGCGACAGCGGGCGCGTGACGATATCCTGCACAACCGCGATCTGCCCCTGCACCCATTGGTCATCGTCGACCAGGCCGCCGAGGCTGGTCAGCATCAATTGCAGCAGGCCGAGCAGGCCGCGGCGGGTGTCGATGGCATCTGCGGCAGCCCAGCGTAGTTTGCCGACTAGCGTCCGCATGCGAGCGCAAGCGGTCTCGCAGGCAGCCGCGCTGCGCGCCTCGCGCAAGGCCGTGGCAACCGCGCGCGCCTCGAAGCCCAGACGAGGCGCGTCGATCAACAGGGACGAAGAATGTTCGAGCAGGTCGGCCAGGGCAAGCCGGAGTTCCGCGTCGTCTCCATCAGCGGACGGACCGGATGCCGGTTTGGCTGCTGGGGTCTCCGCCGGTGCCGCCGCGGGCACGGCAAGCGGGGGAATCCCACCTGGTGTCAAGCCGTTCGATGCGGCAGCACTGCTGCCCTCGCCCCACGCGCGCAGCACGGCAGTCAGGCGGGTATAGAGCTGCTCCGGGTCATGGCCCGAGGCCTCGAGCACGTAGTCGATCTGCTGGCGTTTGCGGGCGGTGGTGAAGCCGGTGTGCTGGCGCTCCCATTGCTGGAGCAAGTCACGAATCAGCACCGCCCAGGTGAGTTGAACGCCCACCCGTTGTTCGGCAATTTCGATCAGCGCGCGACGCAGCGCCGACCAGGATTTCTCCTCGACAGCGGTCTCGAAGGTGCGCGCCATGCGCGCCTGTTCCGGGTTGCGGCGGGGCAGCGCAGCGGCGATGGCGCGCATCACCTTTTCCGGGAACGATTCATCGATGGAAAGGCCGGCTATCTCGTTGAACAGCGTGCGGTAATTGTCGGGCGTCGGCGGAATGCGGCGCAGCGCCAGCCGGCGCAACGCTTCACGTGCGACTTCGGATGGTTGCTGGGAGGTCACTTCAGCCATGGTTGCCGGTAAAGGTTGTTACCTGAATTAACGTCGGCCGGTTGGCGGACTTGAGCCCGGGGGGCGAGTCACCTGCCGGCTCAGGATTGTCGAGCCTGCGCTCAGTCTACCAAGCCATGTTTGAGCGCGTAATGGGTCAGTTCCGCATTGTTCTTGAGGTTCATCTTCTCCAGCAGACGGGCCCGGTAGACGCTCACTGTCTTGACGCTCAGGTTGAGTTCCTCGCCGATCTGGGTCAGTGTCTTGCCCGAGGCCATCAGGCACAGGGTCTGGTATTCGCGGTCCGAGAGCTTCTCGTGCGCCGGGCGATCCGAGTCCTCGTCGGAGATCGCGTTGGCGAGCTGCTCGGCTACCGCGGCGCTGACATACTTCTTGCCGCTCGCCACCTGGCGGATCGCGC
>WBZS01001107.1_pt1 | contig 23851 bp, 29 predicted proteins | sample 5204201 | NCBI WGS metagenome assembly WBZS01 (sample SAMN12344357, study PRJNA552823) | activated sludge metagenome | biome: Activated sludge suspended growth; feature: Nitrification reactor; material: Wastewater; isolation source: activated sludge from nitrification reactor of wastewater... | reverse complement strand
TCACCGTGTTTTTTTTTTGCGCTCGCAAGGAGCGTCAAGTATAGACCCGGACGCGGCTCTGACTACAACCACTCCCTATCCGTAGGATGCTTCCGCCAAACAGCGGAAAATGATTGCGTGTTGGACCTGGGCGTTTTGCCGCCCACTGGGATAGCTGCACTCCTACAGCGTCAAACATCCCTCTAATACCAACTCGTTGCCGGGAAACTCAGTTAGCACTACCGCAGTTGTCTCACGACAGTAGCGGCGATCCTCTTACCGAGACTGGCGTTGCCCGTTGATAGGCACATAAGCCAGCGGGGAGATTAGCCCCCGAACACGTTATCGACATACTCTTTCAAAGATCGCCGACATTGACACTGTTACTTGGCTCCGTGTGTCAGCGGAGGTCAGTTCCGTTTTCGCTTCTGGCTGGCCGGTAAACGTCCCTTGGCTCGCAACCGCCCCTTGCGGGGAAACCGGGTAGTGATGGGTAGTATTCGGTGGTGACGGGTAGTGGCGGTAGTAGTCGGTAGTCTTTATTTTATCGTCCGAAGGGCCAGAATTGTAAATACTGAAAACGATTTTTTTTGCCCCCCAACGTCCTCGACAACAAATGGAAATGACGCACCCATAAGTCGCGATCTTCATTCATCCCCGTCAAATGTGGCATGAGGCAAGTTGTAAACCTCTTCAGCGCTGCCTCTGACGAGGACAGAAAAGTTGCCGGCGATTTTTACGGGCAAGGGATTTGTCAGAATTTTTGAGCCGGGGCCGAAAACGGGAGTGAATGAAAGAAACCAGAAATGCAACAAGGTCTTAAAGAAGGAGGACCGCGAAGGGTAGAGATACCCGGCCCTGGAAGAAGTCCCTTGGGCCTTTTTCGCAAGCGCAATACTTCATTGTTGGGCATGTTACTCGTCCACCAAACTGGTCGGCGAGATTCACGCAAAATGTATCATGTCATGAACCACTCATTCCGCATTTGGCCGACTGCCTTTCACGTCGGGCAGGCCCGCCAGGAAGATCGCATCGAATTGATGGTGATGGTACGCCTGTAAGACGAACTCGCTCCATGACCTGTCCGCCCTGCGGGACTTCGCCGCCTTACCAAACTTCATGAATTCATGCAGAGCTTTCTTCGTGTCAGCCGCCCCCAGCAGGTTCTTGTTGATGTAGGCCATCCAGTCTGCCTTGCTGGTTCCGATCAGGATGTAGGGTGTCGTGACGGCAACATGGTAATTCACCAGATCGAGAATCGGCGGGCATAGCCGAACGTACCAGAGTTCTCCTGGCTTACCCCGGTAGTGGGAAGCAACATGGCAGGTGAACTCGTCATCTGTGACCAGCTCCCGTAGCCGCCAGCGGCCATCTTCGATGCCGCAATGCTCGTAGATGCCCATGCGGGAATCCTGAAACCGGCGTATCGTCTCGACCATGAACGGGTCCATCTCCACCAACTCGGCCACGTCGAGCAGGCAGGAGCCAATGGTTTCCCGGTCTGGCCCAGAATGCAGGTCGAAGAAGGCCCAGGCCGTGAAAAAGCTCTTCGTCAACGGACTTATCGGCGGACCACTGGGCATGTATTCCTTTTGGGCGGGACCGTAGATTTTCCAATAAGAATCGAATTCTGGGAACTGCGTTACTTCCTCCATGAACAACCCCGTGAAGTTCTGCGCCGCAATATAGGCAGCATGAAGGGGGTCGTAGCCAGGAACATCCAAAGTTACCTTGCCCTGCAAGTTCTTGGGAATCTTGGAGAACTCAATGGCTACTTGCCGCCGCAGATCGCCCACCAGTTTTTTGGCCTTGCGGAGACGAGTCGCCAACTTCTTGCTGATGACTCCCATTCATCACCATCCTTCCGACGAAAACCCGTGTGCTGTTTTTGCTCGTTTCGGCCTCAGGCCTTTTTGCGTCAATCTTACAAGCCGACCGGCTTTTGTTGCAAGAATGGCGAGTCCCTGTCGGAGCAGTTCGCCGGGGCTTTCGGAGTAAATCCTCTATGGGGCCAGTGGTTGCGACGGATCGCTCACCGGAGCGATTCCTTTGGCACGATGATTGCTTTATGAAATGACGACCCCAATCGTTCACCGAGAACGGTGCGGCTGCTGAAGATCTTCCCCCCGACCTTCGCGGCCTGACCTTCTCCCCGTCATACTCCCGCCACGACCCCATCCCCATACTTCTCCCCCGGCCACCTGCCTACCCCCGCAGGTGGCTCTTTTTTTGCGCCTGCCGGCGACCGTGCCGCAGTGGAACGACCATGTTCCGCCGGCAAAGGAGTAGATAAGGTGAAGAGCATAATACTCCGAGGAAGGATTGCCCGATGACCAAGAAAGAATTGGCAAATACGATTGCCGGGGAAACTGGAATGACGCAGATTCTCGTCAAGGAAATCATCGAGCGGGTTTTCGACGGCATCATCGACACGCTGGAAAAGGAAGGCCGCATCGAACTACGCAACTTCGGCGTCTTCGAGGTCAAACAGCGAAAACCGAGGAAAGCCCGCAACCCACGCACCGGCGAGAAAGTGATGGTTCCCGCCAAGAAGGTCGTCACGTTCAAGCCAGGGCTGGAAATGGAGGAGAAGGTGAAAAACACGGCAAAGAAATAAAAGGACCGCCGGCGTCTTCATGAACGAGCTTGCGGACGTACAAGTAAGGTCAGCAGCCCATAGATCGTCAAAACAATTGCGACAGAAGCGGCCACACCGATGGTCGCACCATAGATCGCCCCTTCCATTGCCTTTTCTTGATCGAAATAGAATGCTTGCAGGGTAGCGCCGGCGGCGGCTCCCAGTGCAACAGCAAGTATCCTCTTTCCACCGCGTAGAAACCATTTGCTCATCAATGCCGCGATCAAGCTGCCGACCAGCATCCCGATAATTCCTGCCAGCAATGCCCCGAGCAAGGCTCCCAAGCTTCCACCAACGATTCCCCCCAAGATGCCTCCGTAAAGCGATCCGTGCTTCAGCCGATTGACGGCTCCGAAAATCATCCCAAATCTGGCTCCCATCCAATAGCCGAGAACGCCCACAATGACGGCTCCAACTATCGCTCCGATCTGGACGAGTTCCATTGCAGCAAGAAGCGATCCGAGCGGAATTCCGATGATCCCTCCACCAATCCCACATCGGAGGATGGCCCCGAACAACGTCCATTTCTTCGGATGGTAGGATGAAGATTCAAACGTGATCCATTCTGAGGAGGTCGTAACGCTGCCGCCAGCCCATGTATCAATGTCGCTTCCAGGCGAGTTGTGGAACCAATACGCATAGTCCCCCATCAACAGACGATTGTGGATGTTGACGGTCGATTCAAGTTCCGCCAGGAACAAATCCACCGACTCATCTTCTTCCATCGCATCGCAAAGTATCCCACGATCTTCATCGCATTGATCGGCATCCGACAAGCCCATCACGGTCACCGGAATCTCTTTCTCCTGAAAAGGGCCGGTTTCGGCTCTGTATGCGGCCTGGAACGGAAACGAAAGATGGGTTGCCAGATAGCGATGGTACTTGCGTAGATTGTCGTCGTTTACGAACGGCAGGGGATCGTCGCTGGTCAAACCAAAAATGGCGCGAATGCGGTCATCCTGATCGTCCTTCGAGAGCGAACGGGTAATGAGATTGGTGGGCTGTTCGATCTTCGCTGGTTCGCCGATGTCGAGTTCCAGTTCGTCCTCGGCCAGCCACATGTTTTCCATTTCAAGATCGTCACGCTGGCAACGTTTGCGATAAACGGGGTGCATCTGGTCTAGCGTGTCTTGATTCCACTCGATCAGATAGACTCTTGAGCGGGCTTGCTGGTCAACGTCCTCAATCGTGCCGGTCCAGCCGCCGAGAGGAATGTCAGCAAAGTCCGGGTCCATCGTGCCAGCCTTCACACGGACGATCATTCCCACCGAGAATTTCGCCTGCGCCAAGGGGTTAGTTTGCGTCCGCTTTTTCTTCCGATGCTTCTTGCCCACGACGACCTCTCCTTGGCGTTCGGGAATGACTGCCTCTCGATTCATCTTGCGTAGCAACATATGATGGTGGCAAGGTCAGCGGCAGGGATTTATCCTTTCCAGAAGCTCGTAGCAGATGCCAGGGGGAGCCATGCAATGGCGAAGAAAAAACGAAAAGGGAATCGTCGGAAACAGCCATCCCCAGTGGATATGCCCAGCCTTCCTGACCCCAGAGTGATGGAACATTTCATGAAGCAGCTTCCTCTTGGTCCGCAGAGCGAAACCGATCAGAACACGCCCCTGGCAAAAGCCCACGAAATCCTGCTTCATGCGTATCAGGAACCGAATGAGCAGCGGCGAATCCAGCTTGCGAGAAAAGCCCTGACAATCTGTCCCGACTGCGCCGATGCCTACGTCCTTCTGGCCGAACATGCCGAAAGCCGCAAGGACGCCCTCGAATTGTACGAGAAAGGTGTGGCGGCGGGCGAGCGAGCGTTGGGACCAGCAGGATTTCAGCGAGGCGTCGGCCATTTCTGGGGCATCCTTGAAACCCGACCCTACATGCGATCCAGGCTGGGGCTGGCGCATTCTTTGTGGGTCGCCGGTCGCCGTGAAGAGGCCGTGGTGCATTTGCAGGACATGCTGCGGCTGAATCCGAACGATAACCAGGGACTCCGCTATACGCTGGCAGGTTTTCTCCTTTCTCTGGATCGGGACAAAGATCTCGCCAACCTTCTCCAGCAATATCCCGACGAAGCGTCGGCTGCTTGGTCCTACACAAAAGCATTGCTCCGTTTTCGTCAGGATGGCGATACGCCCGATGCCCGGCAATTGCTCAAGGAAGCGGCAAAACGCAACAAGCATGTCCCTGCGTACTTGCTCGGCGACAAATCGCCGTCCGCCAGGGAATCCGGCTATTACAGTCCAGGCGATGAAAGCGAGGCTCGGGAATACATCGGCAGCTTCATGGCGGGATGGAAAGCCACGCCAGGGGCCTTCGCTTGGCTGCGACAAAACGTCAAGAAGAAAGCGGCCAAGAGCGAGCGGCCCGCGCCGAAAGGACCGCTCGGTTTCATCAAGAAGTGGCTGAATGATCGGCTGCCACAAGAATACGACGTATGGCAAGCCGATTGCCGTCAGCTTCCCCAATGGCTTGACGAAGACGGTGAGAAGTTCCAGCCGTGGTTGGTGCTGTTGGCGAGCCGAAGCAACCAGATGGTGATGGCCCATGACATCACCCGGACGGAGCCTTCAGCGGCTTTTCTTTGGGATACCTTGGTCCAGGCCATGCAAGATCCGGTTTCGGGCGAACCCCATCGTCCGAGCGAGATTCAGGTCCGTTCCGACGAGCGTTGGGAATCCTTGAGGCCGCACATCGAGCAAATTGGCATCGAGCTTGTCGTGAGTGAGGAACTCGATCAACTGGATGACATTCTGAACCAGATGAAGGAAGAGGTCGTCGGCAAAGCGGAACCAGGGTTGCTCGACATGCCTGGGGTCAAACCGGAGCAGGTTGGCAGCTATTACGACGCCGCAGCATTTTTCTACCAGCAGGCTCCGTGGAAAAAAGTGGGCTACGAGTCAGCGATCAAGGTGGAGTGTGATAAATTCCAGAGCGGTCCTTGGTACGGCGTCCTGATGGGGCAGTCGGGTCTGACGATGGGCTTGGCGGTGTACGACGATTTGGCAACGCTCCAAAGGCTGTGGGCAGATGATCATGCCAATGAGGAAATTGCCCGCCAAACCGTAGGCATCAGTGTTCTCTTTGGGGAGCCATACGAAATTCCTGTGACCGATTATGAAGCGTCGAAAAAAATGGGCTGGAAAGTGGCTCGTCCCGATGCCTATCCCTTGATCTTTCACAAGGAGCGTGGCATGTCCTTGCGATTGCCGTTGGCCTGGGAACTGGAATTGATGGAGGGTTGTTTGCGAGCGGTTCCCGACTTCGTGAATCGTCACAAGCAGAATGATCCCGCCAGGGAAGTAATTGTTGTGCCGGTGGCATCGGGGCAATTACGGCTTTCATTGTCCTGGGTGGTTGATTCGTAGGCAAGTCGGTCGATTGGCGAAAAAACGAATCAACGGCTCGGTTGGCCGCTGACGAACTCGCCATGCCTGATGAGGGCAATGCGGCATGAAGGAGACAGCCGTTGCTCTGGTTGCTTTCGGCGAACCGTCTTTTTCTTTGTTGACGCGGGGCCGGTAAAGAGAACGATTCGGCTGCCGCTCTTGGTCTGGTTCATGACGCTCTCCATTTTGGCGATGAACAACAAAACTCTCGGTAAGTGTACGCTTGACCATGCTCAATGGCAAGGAGTCGCTGGAGGAGAAAACGATGTCCCACAAGAAGATCTCCCGCAACGATCCGTGTCCTTGTGGCAGCGGCAAGAAGTACAAGAAATGCTGCTACGGAAAGGACTTCGACTTCGAGGAGGACGACCAGGGCAATGTCTTCAAATCGATCCCGATGTCCGAGGAGATGGCCGAAATTCTTCAAGAGCAACGCCGGAAGTTCATCGAGAAGCACGGGCGGGAACCCGGCCCTGACGACCAGATTTTCTTCGACATGCCGCATCCCGAACATCTGGAACACATGATGGTCGAGGACATGAAAGCGGCTGGGATCGATCCGGCCATCATCTACGCCTACGAGAAGACCGGCAGGCTGGTCACGGAAGAAAACCAGAAGTTTATTTCCGACGCCGACCTCGATGAGTGGGACGCCGCCATCGAGGAGTACGAAGTCAAACACCGGAAACCGCCCGAATATCCTATCGGCACGGTCGCTCTCTACGGCCCCGACGACAAGACGACGACGAAGATCGCCGCCGGCGTGATCCTGCATGACGGGGCCGAGGCAATCATCGAACGCTGGGTTGCCACCGATGTCACGACGAACCCGAAAGTGCAGAAGGAGATGCAGGCGTTCTTCAAGAAGCACGGCGTCAAGTCCGTGGCAATGAGCGACGGCAACATGGGCTGCCCCCATGAAGAAGGCCAGGACTTTCCCCACGGCGAGGACTGTCCGTTTTGTCCTTTCTGGAAGGGGAAGCAGGGGAGTGGCGCGGACCTGTTTTGATTGCGGTGGAACTTGCACAGAACCACCATCTCATCCAGCCTCTCGTCCTCCGTTAAAGACGCTCTCAACGCCTGCCGATACATCCCGAGTTCAAACGAATCTTCTGGAGGCCGTTGATGAAACCGATGGAACTCTTCCGAAATGCTGTTGCGGAAGTGGGGGATGTTTCGGCTGCGGAGTTGTCGGCACATCTGGAAAAGAAGCACGGCGTCAAGATCCAGCCGGCTTTCATCCCGGTTTTCAAGGCAACTCTGCAAGATTTGGAACGGACGAACAAACTTCGCCAGGACGCAAAATCCATTCCACCGAAAGATTCCGCCCAGGCGATGTGAATCAAGCAACTGGCATCCTGGCTGGTCAGTCCAGAAGCATCGTCCCATCAGGTTCAGAGAGTCCACAAACTGGCGACGGAACTTCTGGCTGCCCACGGCTTGCATGATTGGTCCTTCGGCTTCAACCGCCGCAAGCGCACGCTGGGCTTGTGCGTGTATCATCGCCTCACCATTGAACTCTCCGTCTTCTTCGTGCTACAGAACCCGCCCGAAGAGATCGTGGACACCATCTTGCATGAAATCGCTCATGCCTTAGTCGGTGCTGGTCACGGCCATGATCGGGTCTGGAAGCAGAAATGCCTGGAGATTGGAGCCAAGCCATTACGATGCGGGCAGGCGGATATGCCCGAAGGAAAATGGCGGGCAAGCTGCGGCCAGTGCGGCAAAAAGTTCCACCGGCATCGCAAGCCGAAGAGGATGAATCGCTGGCATTGTCGAAGCTGCGGTCCAGAACGTGGCACGCTGAAGTGGAAGGAAGAGGTTTGACGGAAAATAACGATTGCCTCAGTCTTCTCTGGCACACGTCAGTTCTTACGGCTCCCCGCACCCATCTCTTCTACCCGCCAGTCTGCCCACGCTGTACGCCCGGCTGCTCGATCTGCTGACCCGAAACAACGTGAATGACTATGCCGCCAACCGGCACAGGATCGACGGAGCCAGAATCCAGACCAGTCCGATCCCGGCCAGGACCAGACCGAGAGCAAGCAGTATCCAGCCGAAACTTGGGTGGTCACTCATGACAGACTCAACTTCTGCATCTCGGCCCGCAACGTGGCTTCCGGTGTCAAGCCGACATGCCGGGCCGCGATCTGTCCGCCCTTGAAGATCAGCAGCACCGGGATCGAAGAGATGCCATAGTGGGCGGCAAGTTCCTGATTGTTATCCACGTTGACCTTGCAAACCTTGAAATCCCTCGCCAGCGACTCAATGACCGGGTTCAAGGCTCGGCAAGGTCCGCACCATGATGCCCAGAAATCGACCAGCACCGGCTCGGTGGACTGGATCACTTCCTTTTTCCAGTTGAATTCGTGGAGCAGCATGCGCGTCTCCGTTCAAGTTTGTTCCGCTCACCTTCCTACCTTCATTTTACGCTCAAGCTTGCGGAAGATGCCACGGGACGTGCCGGCTAAACGGTGAGGCCCGCAGCAATCAACATGCAATCCGATAAAATGCGTGTGGAGGTTGCGATGGCGAAGAATTTTCCCAGGACCGGCAAAAAGGTGCGTCCGAAGACCGCCGTCAAGGGCAAGCGCTTTCTCTGCGCCAAGTGCCGCAAACGAAGCCCGAAACCCGTCAAGACACCGGCCCCCTGGTACTGCCCCAGATGCCTGAGCCGAGAGGTGGACGACAGACCGAAGGAAAAGAACGGATGACGATCATCGGCAACCACATGAAGTTCAACGTCCACAAGAGCCTTCGAGAGCGAGTGCGGTCATTCTACCTCGATGTCCTTCAATGCACGACGATGCCCAGCCCGGCTCCTGACTTGGACCTGTTTCTTCTCCCCGACTCCTTCGTTCTTGGCGTTTTCTTTTGCGAGCAGGCCGACGTACTGTCCGAGGAAGACCACCTGAAAGCAGCATGGTTGGAAATCAAAACCAACGATGTGCAGGAAGTGAAACGACGGCTGGTTGAGTCCGGGGTGAAGGAAGTCGAATACCCGGACAAGACCCGCTTCTACTTTCAGGCTCCGGGCGGGCAAGTGTTTCGTTTGGCTCCTGAAGATGGCGGGATTTGAGTTTCCTCGGGGACATCTGAGTGTGCCGGACGAAGGGGATGGCTTCAGCGTGAATGAACCCGAAACCACCAGCGATGCCATCCCAAACAAGACGCTCCCTCGCAGCGTCAAGGTCGTGGGCGTAGCGAGCCTGCTCAATGACACCGCCAGCGAGATGATCTATCCGCTCCTGCCCCATTTCTTGCTCAGAATCCTGGGTGGCAACAGCTTCTACCTGGGTGTGATCGAAGGGATTGCTGATTCGGTCGCAAGCTTCGTGAAACTGTGGTCCGGCGACCAATCCGATCAAGTAGGGCGGCGGAAAGGATTCATCGTCTTCGGCTATTGCGTGCCTGCTCTGGTTCGCCCTCTGATCGGACTTATTGTCGCCCCTTGGCAGCTTTTCTCCATTCGAGTCTTGGACCGTATCGGCAAAGGCGTCCGAAGTTCGCCACGGGACGCCTTGATCGCTGACTCGACCGACGATTCCATTCGGGGCCGAGCGTTCGGGTTCCATCGGGCGATGGACAATCTCGGCGCTGCCATCGGGCCACTCTTGGCAGCCGGGTTCCTTTGGTTCTGGCCGGACGAACTGCGGACACTCTTTCTCATCGCTTTTGTGCCGGGCCTTCTGGTCGTCGTGTTGCTGGTCTTCGGGCTGCGAGAGAAACCCGTCGCGCAACCATCGCAGGAACGATTGCGTTTGACACTCAAGCCATTCGACCGGAACTTCAGGATTTATTTGTTGGCCTTGGTTGTCTTCACGCTCGGCAATTCCAGCGATGCGTTCCTGCTGTTGCGGGCAGGCGAACTTGGTATACCCACGGCGATGTTGCCTCTTCTGTGGTGTGGCTGCCACGTTGCCAAGAGTGCGAGCAATCTGATCCTGGGCCGTGCCGTGGACCGCTTCGGCTCCCGGCCTGTGTTGTTTGTGGGCTGGCTCACGTTCGCTGGCGTCTATTTGGGCTTTGGCTTGGCGACGAACACCTGGGACATCTGGATTTTCTTCATCGGCTACGGCCTCGTCTGCGGCTTGATTGAGCCTGCGGAGAGGGCGTTGGTAGCGAACCTTGTCGGAACCGAACGCAAGGGACTGGCCTATGGCTGGTACAACTTCGCTATCGGGATTGCCACGCTGCCGTCGAGCCTAATTTTCGGTGCGTTGTATCAGTATTTCGGGCCGGTCGTGGCGTTCGTGTGGGGAGCGGTGCTGGCCCTGTTCGCTGCCATTCTTCTGATGGGCGTTGCAGCGAAGCCAATCGAGAAGCCGGCCTGATTGTTTTCATCGAAGGGTCTTCCATGCCATAAACACCGCACGTCGAAAAGCACTTCACCGCTTCGGAGTACGTCCGTGACATTGTGATCGGGATGTCGGACGGCCTCACCGTGCCGTTCGCTCTATGTCATTTGCAGAAAAGGAGAGTCCCATGAAACTCATTGCCGTGAAGATCGAAAAGCCCGAGGACACGAACTTCATCCTCGGCCAAACGCACTTCATCAAGTCGGTCGAGGACATTCACGAAGCCTTAGTCGCCGCCGTTCCCGGCATCAAGTTCGGACTGGCCTTCTGCGAGGCTTCCGGCAAGTGCCTTGTGCGATGGTCTGGCACGGATGCGGCCATGACGGAACTGGCGAAGAAGAACGCCGCCGCCATCGGCGCAGGCCACAGCTTCATCGTCTTCCTGGGCGACGGTTTCTTCCCGCTCAACGTTCTGAACACGTTGAAGCTGGTCCCCGAAGTTTGCCGCATCTTTTGTGCGACCGCCAACCCAACCGAGGTCATCCTGGCCGAGACGGAATCAGGTCGTGGCATCCTCGGCGTGGTGGACGGGTTCTCGCCCAAGGGAGTTGAGGACGAGAACGAGATCAAGTGGCGGAAGGATTTCTTGCGGCAAATCGGGTACAAGGCGTGAAGCACCTTCGCTGACGGCTGCTGTCTATCGCTTGTATGTTCCCATGAATTGCCCCTCGGCCACAATATGTCCCTTCATGGCGTTCTCCAGTTGTGCCTTGGTCGCACCCGGCGGAAGGTCCAGGGAAACGTCGAGAGCGTAAAGCTTGAAGAAATAGCGGTGAGCTTTGCCCTTGGGTGGAGCGGGACCGCCGTAGCCGATATTGCCGAAGTCATTCTTCCCCTGCTTGGCCCCGTTGCCGAGCATTGGTGTCGTTGGCACGCCCTCTTCCAAATCGCGGGCCGAGGGTGGCACGTTGAAGAGAACCCAATGGACCCAAGTGCCACGGGGAGCATCTGGATCATCGCAGATCAAAGCGATGCTCTTGGTCCCCGAAGGCGGCTCGGACCAGTGCAGCGGCGGGGATTGATCCGCACCGTCGCCCGTGTATTGCTTCGGGATGCTTGTTTCTGCTTTGAGTGCCGTGCTGGTGATTGTGATGGACATTGGTGTGTCTCCTTTTTCTTTTGACGACTGCCTATACGCCGCGCAGGCAGAGAGAGGCAAATATCATCAGGCCCAAAGCCTTATCCAGACGGACGATAACGGCCTGTCGCTCAATTCTGCAAACTATTCCACCAACTCGATCTGGCTGAGGTCGCTGACCTCGATGTACGGCCCCTTCTCCTTGCGGATCACCACGCCATGAACTCGGATCGTCTTTCCCTTGAAGTGAGCAGTCGGGTCGGCAATTCCCGCCTCGGCAAATTTCGCCCGCCCACTCTCCGTGACAACCACTCCCAGGTTTTTCGGGTCACGGTAGCTCGTCTCGGAATCAAGAAAGACTTGGCTGGAGCCGGTGCAGCACTTCGTCCGTTGGACGAGCATTTCGACCGTGACCGACTCGTTGACCCGGTTGACGGCTTCCTCGGCGGTTATGCTCATGGCACATTCCTCATATCTGCGGCTTGTTCTCTGCCGTTATCTTACGCTTTTGCGTGTTGTGGCGTCATCGCTCGGCCCAGCGGCGAGCAACACGCAATCCGATAAAATGCGACTGGAGGTTGCGATGGCGAGGAACATTTTCAGGAGCGGAAAGAAGGCACGCCCGAAAACTGCTGTGAAGGGCAAGCGGTTCCTCTGCGCCAAGTGCCGCAAACGAAGCCCGAAGCCTGTCAAGACACCCGCCCCCTGGTACTGCCGCAACTGCCTCAAGGAAAAGGAAGCCTCGGCCCCATGAAGATTCTGTTCCTCCACGGCTGGCACTCGGTCCCTGGCGGCATCAAGCCGACGTACCTGAAGGACCACAGCCACGAAATCATCAACCCGGCCCTGGATGACGACAACTTCAACGCCGCTCTTGCGACCGCCCAGGCCGAGTTCGATCAACACCAACCCCAGGTCGTCGTCGGATCGAGCCGAGGCGGGGCCGTCGCAATGAACATCAACAGCGGCAATGCGAAGCTTGTTCTGCTTTGCCCGGCCTGGAAGAAATTCGGGAAGGCCATGATTGTGAAGCCCGACACAGTGATCCTGCACAGCCGAGCCGATGAAGTGATCGCGTTTGCCGACTCTGAAGAGTTGGCGAAGAACAGCGGGGCGACCTTGATTGAGGTCGGGACTGATCACCGGCTGGCCGACCCGGAGCCGCTGGCGGCGATGTTGAGGGCGTGCGAGGGAGCAGCATGAAGCCGATCTTCTTCAGTTGCGAAGAAACGCTGCCCCTGGCCCCCGAAGAGATTGCCGAGCAAATCCTCGACGTGACGAAGTGGCCGGACTTTCGAGGCTATGGGCCGATCCCCGGCATCAAGTCGGCGGAATTCGAGACGAGAACACCGAACGTCGTCGGTTCCCGCATTAGGGTGACGAACTTGGATGGATCAACCCGCGTCGAAGAAATCGTAGTGTGGCAACCGGATCGTCGGCTTCAGCTTCAGATGGGGAACTTCTCCAAGCCGTTGTCCCGCTTGGCTTCCAGCTTTGTGGAAACGTGGGAGTTCGAGCGGGTAGGCAACGAAACCAAGGTGGCTCGTTCCTTCGAGTTGAACGCTAAGTCGATGCTGACGAAGCCGGTTCTCTGGTTTATCTCGTTCTTCTTGAAGCGGGCCATCGCTCGTCACTTGACTGAAATCAAGCACGCTGCGAAGGAGTCTTGAATGCTTGGACCGTCTCCCGATGAGCCGCACCCGATGAAGGGCTTCCCGCAGGTCGGATTCCTGAAGCCGCTGGTCAAGAACCCGAGCATCGTGGTCGATGACTACAGCTACTACGACGATCCTGAAGGCCCGGAGCAGTTCGAGTCGAAGTGCGTCCTGTACCACTTCCCGTTCATTGGCGACAAGCTGGTGGTCGGCAAGTTCTGTGCGTTGGCCCGTGGCGTGCGGTTCATCATGAACGGGGCCAATCACCAGATCAGCGGATTCTCGACATATCCCTTTTACATCTTTGGGAATGGCTGGGAGTCGGTGACGCCGCAGCCGGGCGATTTCCCGTACAAGGGCGATACCGTCATCGGGAACGACGTGTGGCTGGGATACGACGTGCTGGTGATGCCGGGTGTGAAGATCGGTGACGGGGCCATCATCGCCGCCCGGTCAGTGGTCGTGAGCGACGTACCGGCCTACTCGGTAGTTGGCGGCAACCCGGCCAAGGTCATCAAGCAGCGGTTCCCCGATGAAGTCATCAACGAACTGCTGGCGATCAAATGGTGGGACTGGCGGGTGGAAAAGATCACTCGGAACCTGCCCGCCATTGTCGGAGCCGATGTTGCGGCGCTGAAGAATGCAGAGTGACGGAAGTGAGCTATGCCGAAGGTTGTCCTGTTCATCGCCACAAGCCTCGATGGTTACATCGCCAGTTCCGATGGAACCGTGGACTGGCTGTTTCATGACGCCGACTACGGGTACACCGAGTTCATGGCTTCGTTGGATGCCGTGGTGATGGGAAGAAAGACGTGGGAACAGGCCAAGACATTCGAGGCCGTCCCTTTCGCCGGGAAGAACGTGTTTGTCTTTTCCCGCACGCTTCTGACTTTGAGCGACGGACGCATTCACCATGTCCAAGGGGAGGTCGGAAGCGTCGTCGCTGCAATGCGGCAGAATCTTCAACGAGACTTGTGGTTGGTCGGTGGCGGTGAACTGATTCGGCAGTTCATATCGCATCGCTTGATAGACGAGTTCCGCCTGTTCGTTCATCCGATCATCTTGGGCGAGGGCATTCCTCTCTTTCTGCATCACTCCGAACGAACGAATCTAACGTTCGAGGGGAGCCAGTCGTTTCCCAGCGGGTTGGTCGAACTCCGGTATCGGCTGGCGCAGGGCGGACCAACTCCATGAGTGAACAATCTGCAACGACCGAGGACTTCGAGAAGCTCGACATTCGGGTAGGCCAAGTGATCGACGTGCAGCCGTTTCCCGAAGGGCGGTATTCCACGCACATCCTCATGATCGACTTCGGCTCCGAACTTGGCACGAAGAAGTCGCTGGCGAAGCTGGCCCCAAACTACAAAGGATCGGAACTTATCGGCAGGCAAGTTCTCGCCGTGTTGAACTTCCCGCCGAGACAAATCGGCAAGCATCTTTCGGAAATGCTGACGCTCGGTGTGCCGGACGTGAACGGCAACGTCATTCTGTTACGCCCCGACCAAGACGTGCCGTTGGGCGGCAAGCTGTATTGAAAGGGAGAACACTATGACCACCTACACGCACATCCTCGATTTGGCCAAGGAAGCCGAACCACCTGCTGACGGCATCTTGAGCAAGACAATCTATCAGGACGACCAGATCAAGGCGGTCGTCTTCGGATTCGGCCAAGGCCAGGAACTTTCGGAACACACGGCGGCGAATGTCGGCCTGGGTGATGACATGCAGGAGGCGCAGGCGGGAACCTGGGTCCACATGCCAGCGAACCTGAAGCACTCGATCAAGACGAAGTCGCCGGTGGTGATGCTGTTGGTGCTGTTGAAGTGAGCCACGACAAGCCAAACCTGCCGACGAAGATTTGCCCGGTCTGCAACCGACCGTTTGCGTGGCGCAAGAAGTGGGCGAAGGTTTGGGAGCAGGTGAAGTATTGCTCGGAGGCGTGCAAGAAGAAGCTGGGGACACACCGATGATGCGACCGATTGTTTATCTGCTCGTTGCCATCGCCACGGCAAAATCTGTTGTTGCCCAGGACACACCCAAAGCCGATCCACTCGGCCCCGGCGATCACACCCGCAAGCTCACCGTGGGCGACCTGAAACGCAACTACCTCGTCCACATCCCGCCCAAGTACGACCCGAAGAAGCCGACTCCCGTGGTCCTCGCTTTCCACGGCGGGGGAGCCAACGCCGACAACATGGTGGTGTTCAGCGGACTCAACAAGAAGTCCGACGAAGCAGGCTTCATCGTGGTTTATCCCAACGGGACAGGCCGACTCGAAAATCGGCTGCTGTCTTTCAACGGAGGCAACTGTTGCAGCTACGCCATGACCAACAAGATTGACGACGTGGAGTTCACCCGCAAGTTACTCGATGACCTCGCCAAGTCAGCCAACATCGACCCCAAGCGAGTCTTCGCCACCGGCATGTCGAACGGCGCGATCATGTCGTATCTGCTGGCTTCGTAATTGTCGGATCGAATTGCCGCCATCGCCCCGGTCGGTGGTCCGATGGGAACGGAAACCTGCAAACCCAAACGTCCGGTGTCCGTCATCCATTTCCACGGGACCGACGACGAGTTTGCTCCGTTCAAGGGTGGCAAAGGCAAGGGGCCATCCGGCACGGAGTTCTACTCGGTCGATCATTCGATCCAGGCGTGGGTGAAGGCCAACGGCTGCGACAAGGATCCGGGCGTCACGAAGCTCCCCGATCAGGCCAAGGACGGCACGGCCATCACTCGCAAGACTTACGGCAGTGGCAAGGATGGCTCCGAGGTCGTGCTGGTCGTGATCGAGGGCGGCGGGCATACTTGGCCGGGGCAAGAGCCACGCCTCAAGGCGCTGGGCAAGTCCACCAAGAACATCTCGGCCAACGACCTGATGTGGGAGTTCTTCGAGAAGCATCCGATGAAGTGAGGCAATCGTGGACCCGAAGACAGTCGAGAAGCTGGAAGAGAAGATCGAGGAGGCCATTGCGGTGGTCATCGTCAAGATGGGCCTCAAGAAGTTGCCCCTTCTTCCGGCCCGCCCAACGATGCACCTGATGGCGAAGGCGGCAGTCGCCGTATACGAGGCGGCGGTCGAGAATCGGCGAGGAAAGGAAAAAGTATGGACAAATCGGTCATTGCGTCGTTCGTACTCGGCCTGACGGCTTGTCTGGCATCTGCCCAGGACACGCCGAAACAACTCGAACCTCTCGGCCCCGGCGACCACACTCGCACTGTGCTGATGGGTGAGCAAAAGCGGGCATACCTCATTCACGTTCCCAAGGGCTACGACCCGAAGAAGCCCGCCCCGGTCGTTCTGGCGTTACACGGAGCGGCGATGGACGGGTCAATGATGGTCTGGTTTTCCGGCCTCAACAAGAAGTCCGACGAAGCCGGGTTCATCGTGGTCTATCCGAGTGGTACGGGAGTCGGGCCATTTCGCACATGGAATGCAGGTGGATTCAGCGGCAAAATGGCTGAGGGCAAGGCTGACGATGTGGCTTTCATCGGCAAACTGCTGGACGACCTCAACGTGGCTGTCAAAGTAGACGAGAAGCGGGTCTACGCCTGCGGCATGAGCAACGGCGGCATGATGTGCTATCGTCTCGCCGCCGAGTTATCCGACCGGATCGCCGCCGTCGCACCCGTGGCCGGGACCATCGCCATAGACGAAAGCAAACCGAAGCGGCCCGTGCCGGTCATTCACTTTCATGGTACAAAGGACACGTTCGTACCTTTCGAGATGGCGAAGGGCAAGACGCCTGCGTTCATGACGCTGAAAGGCGTCGAAGACTCGATCCAGACCTGGGTGAAGTTGAACGGCTGCGAAGAAAAGCCGAAGACCGAAACGCTGTCCAAGGACGGCGAAGAAATGAAAGTGATCCGCAAGACCTACAGCGGCGGCAAGGATGGGGCCGAAGTTGTCCTGATCGGGATCGACGGCGGCGGTCACACATGGCCCGGTCAGCAACCGCCCGTGGGCTTCACCGGCAAATCCGTCAAGAACATCTCGGCCAACGACCTGATGTGGGAGTTCTTCAAGAAGCACAGGCTGAAGTGATTCACTCGTCCGCCACTCTCGCTCTGGTTCTTGCAACCCGCTTCGGATATTTTACCCGTTGCGACGAAAACCGATGGCGAGGGCGGCATGAGCGATGAACAACTTCAATCAGACCGTTGACGAACCCGGACGGGAACCCGTCCCGCCCGTAGAATCCACGCCCAGCCAAATCGGTCGCTATCGCATCGAAAAGGTCTTGGGCAAAGGCGGTTTCGGCCTCGTCTACCTTGCCCACGACGGGCAGTTGCAGCGGCCTGTCGCCATCAAGGTTCCGCATCGCAAGCTGGTGGATCGGCCCGAAGCTGCCGAAGCCTATTTGACCGAAGCCCGCACCGTTGCAAACCTCGATCACCCGAACATCGTTCCGGTGCATGACGTGGGCAGCACGGACGAATTTCCGTGTTACGTCGTCTCGAAGTACATCGACGGCACGGACCTCGCCACCCGGCTCAAGCAGTCTAGGCTGTCCATCCATGAAACGGTCGAACTGGTGGCGACGGTGGCCGAGGCGTTGCACCATGCCCACAAGCAAGGGCTGGTGCATCGGGACATCAAGCCCGGCAACCTGCTGCTCGACAAGAGCGGGAAGCCGTTCGTGGCCGACTTCGGGCTGGCTTTGCGAGAGCAGGACGTGGGCAAGGGGCCACGTTATGCCGGGACGCCTGCCTACATGAGTCCTGAACAGGCCCGTGGAGAAGGTCATCGGGTCGATGGCCGCAGCGACGTCTTCAGCTTGGGCGTGGTCTTCTACGAATTGCTCGCTGGCAGACGACCGTTCAAGGCAGATTCGCAGGCAGAGTTGCTGGAGCAAATCACCAGCGTCGAGGCCCGTCCGCCTCGCCAAGTGGATGATGCCATCCCGAAGGAACTGGAACGCATCTGCTTGAAGGCTTTGTCCAAACGAGCCTCGGAGCGGTATACGACGGCCAAGGACATGGGCGACGATCTGCGGCACTTCTTCGTTCATGCAACCGAGGCCGAGAAATCGACCCTCAGCGTCAAGCCCGCTAGTGATACCCCGGCTGCACCTACCCCGGTCCCGACGCCAACGACCGCCCCCGCCTCGGACAGCCAACCCGTCAAGATCGTCCCGAAAGGCTTGCGATCTTTCGACGCCCACGATGCTGATTTCTTTCTGGAACTGCTGCCGGGGCCACGGGACCGGGACGGACTACCGGACAGCATTCGGTTCTGGAAGACTCGCATCGAAGAGATGGACGCCGATGCCACCTTCACCGTGGGCCTGATCTACGGACCTTCGGGTTGCGGCAAATCATCACTGGTGAAGGCGGGTTTACTTCCGAGATTGGCGAAGTCGGTAACAACGGTCTACATCGAGGCGACTGGTGATGGAACCGAGGCCCGGCTTCTCAGTGCCTTGCGAAAGCAGTTTCCAGAACTGAACTCATTCAACCCGTTCGCTGACGTGAAAAAAATCATGCGGGGCGTATTCACCGAAGAATCTTCGGAGAGTCTAACTCTTCGCCAAGCCATCTCTGATCTGAGGCTGGGACGGGTTTCACCACCCGGTCAGAAGGTGCTGATCGTTCTCGACCAGTTCGAGCAATGGCTGCACGCCCAACGAGCCGGAAGCGTTAGCGACGGAAGCAGCCCTGAATTGGTCCAGGCTCTCCGACATTGCGATGGAGGCCGAGTCCAGTGCATCGTGATGGTGCGGGATGATTTCTGGTTGGCCGTGAGCCGATTCATGACCGCTTTGGAGATCGAGCTATTACAAGGCAAGAACATGGCCTTGTCTGATCTCTTTGATGCACGCCATGCGAAGAGAGTGTTGGCAGCTTTTGGTCGAGCGTTCGGGACTTTGCCGGATCGTGCTGGTGATCTATCCAAAGACGAAGAGGCCTTTCTCGATCAAGCCGTTGCAGGTTTGGCCCAGGAAGGCAAGGTCATCTCGGTACGACTCGCCTTGTTCGCCGATATGGTCAAGGGCAAGCCGTGGACGCCTGCCACGTTGAAGGAAGTGGGCGGCATGGAGGGCGTCGGCGTCACGTTCCTCGAAGAGACGTTCACCGCCTCGACCGCTCCACCGCAACATCGCCTGCATCAGAAAGCGGCCCAGGCGGTGCTGAAAGCTCTGCTGCCCGACCTCGGCACGGACATCAAGGGCAACATGCGGTCGCAACAGGAGTTGCTGGAAGCGTCGGGCTATGCCGCTCAGCCCATAAACTTCGACGCCTTGCTGCGGATTCTCGACGGCGAACTTCGGCTCATCACGCCGACCGATCCCGAAGGGGTTGATTCTGAAGATGCCTCAAGTACGAAGATCGTAGCCGGGCAGAAATACTACCAACTGACCCACGACTACCTCGTTCACTCCCTGCGAGACTGGCTGACACGCAAGCAAAAGGAGACTCGCCGGGGCCGGGCCGAACTGCTGCTGGCCGACCGTGTAGCCGTGTGGAACGCTCGCCCGGAGAATCGGCAGTTGCCATCGCTGCTCCAGTGGATGCAGATACGCTGGTGGACGGCGAAGAAAAACTGGACGACGCCGCAACGGAAGATGATGGCGAAGGCGGGGCGGTATCATGCGTTGCGGGGGATCGCTGTCGTTTTGATCCTGGCCGTCATCGGCTTGGGAAGCTGGGAAGGGTTTGGCCGGTTGGAGGGGCGGCGACTTCGAGATCGGCTGTTCGAAGCGACGACGGCAGATGTTCCGGGGATTGTCATGGACATGGCAGGGTATCGTCGCTGGGTTGATCCTCTCATGCAAGACGCCTATGCCCAGGCCGAGCAGGAGAAAGGCCCACGCAAGCAACTGCACGCCAGCCTTGCCTTGCTGCCGGTGGACGCTGGGCAGGTTGATTACTTGTACAAGCGACTGCTCAAGGGTGAACCGCAAGAGGTCGTGGTCATTCGAGAAGCGTTGTTGGACCACAAGACCGACCTGACGGAACCATTGTGGACGCTGCTGGAGAACCCCAAGACCGATCAAGACGAACGCTTTCGTGCGGCCTGTGCTTTGTCCGTTTTTGCTCCTAGCGATTCTCGGTGGGGAAAAGTCAGTGGTGATATGGCGGCAACGCTGGTGATCCAGAAACCTTTTGTGATAGGCCAATGGACGGATGCCTTGAAGGGGGTGGGACGTTGGCTGATTCCGCCGTTGGCTGACTTTGTTGTGGACGAGAAACGCAGCGTGTCGGAGCGAGGTTTGATTGCCACTATCTACGGCAATTACGCCGCCGAAACACCCGATGCCTATGCCCGGTTGGAGAAGCAGTTGGCCGAGGCGAGTGAACCGAATGCTTTCATCGAAGCCAAAATTGGGTTGGCAAAAAAGCAGGCGAGTATCGGCATGGCTCTGCTGGTGATGGGCAAGGGGGAGAAAGTGTGGCCGCTCTTGAAGCACAGCCCTGACCCGACGATGCGGAGTTATCTGATGGAACGGTTGGGTCCGGGCGGTGTCGATCCCAAGGTTCTGACTGGCCGGTTGAAAGAGGAGAAGGAAGTATCGGTGAAGCGGGCGATTCTGTTGAGCTTGGGCGAATATGGACTGGACCGTTTGTCCTTGGCCGAGCGACAGAATCAATTGCCTTGGTTGGTGGAACTGTACCGAGACGACCCCGATCCTGGGATACATGGAGCCGCCGAATGGCTGCTGCGACAGTGGCAGGCGTCGGACGAAATGAAGGCAATCAACAAGGGCTTGGCGACGGGGAAGGTGGAAGGCAAACGGCAGTGGTATCTCAATCGGCAAGGTCAGACGATGGTGGTGGTTCCGACGCCTGGGGAGTTTTGGATGGGCGAAAGTCAGGAAAAGCACCGCAGGAAGATTGATCGCATTTTTGCCATAGCGTCGAAGGAAGTGACGGTGGAGCAGTTTCTCCGGTTTCGGAAGGAACATGAATACGATAAGCAATACGTTTCCACGGTCGCCTGCCCGGTGAACGCTGTGAGTTGGTACGATGCTGCGGCGTATTGCAACTGGCTGGGTGAGCAGGAGGGACTCCCGAAGGAGGAGTGGTGTTACGAGCCGAACCAGCAAGGCCAGTACGCTGCGGGCATGAAGGTGGCCCCGGATTATTTGAAGAGAACGGGTTATCGTTTGCCGACCGAGGGGGAATGGGAGCATGCGTGTCGAGCCGGTGGAGACACCCTGTATTCCTTTGGTGAGTCGGCAGACCTGCTGGAGAAGTATGGGTGGTTTGACAAAAACTCTTTGAGCAAAAGTCATCCAGTGGGATTATTGAAGTCAAATGACCTGGGGCTGTTTGACCTGCACGGGAACGATTGGGAGTGGTGTCAAGACGTTTACAAGCCGTACCCGGATGGAGTAGATGGCAAGGCTTACGATGACAAAGAGGCGGATATAGGCATAATTACCGGCAAGGATAGCCGTGTGTTGCGTGGCGGCTCGTTCGACTATCGAGCGTCGAACGTCCGCTCGTCCTACCGTAACCTCTTCGTGCCGTCGTACCGGGTCGGCAGCTATGGGATCCGTCCGTCGAGGACTTTACCGCTTGGCTCCTTTACTGCTTTACCACCCACCCCGTAGGAGCGAAAAATAAAACGGCAAAATACACATGTACACTTTACAGTGAGTTTGCATGGCTGACGTTAAAAGGCACGAAGAGTTGGTCGTCATCACGAAGACCTACGATTTGATTCTCTGGTCGTGCAATCACACCAGCAAATTCCCAAGGAATCATCGCTTCGTGCTGGGCGAACGCATCGAACGAAACCTGTACGAACTGCTGGGGACACTGATAAAGGCAAAGTACACCCGCTAACGCCAGGAATTGCTGGAGAAAGCCAACCTGATTCTCGAAATCCTGCGTTTCCAGATGCGGCTTGCCAAGGATTTGCAATGTCTCAAAGTGGAAAGCTACGGCTTTGCAGCGAAGGCCATTGACGAGATCGGCAAACTGATCGGCGGCTGGCTCAAGAGCGGCGGCAAGCCATGAAGCGGCACGGCAACCTCTGGCCGCAGGTCATTTCGTTCGAGAGGCTGCTGCACGCCGCCGAGGAAGCCCGCAAGGGCAAACGCTTCCGCCCCGCCGTGGCCGCATTCCACTTCGATCAGGAGCGGGCGTTGTGGAAGTTGCACGAAGAACTTGCCGCCAAGACCTATCGGCCTGGAGAGTACCGCAGCTTCTTCATCTACGAACCCAAGAAACGGCAAATCAGTGCCGCTCCCTATCGGGATCGTGTCGTCCATCATGCCCTCGTCAACGTGTTGGAGCCGATTTACGAACGGACCTTCATCCACGATTCCTACGCCTGTCGCAAGGGCAAAGGCACACACGCCGGGGTGAAGCGATGCCAGGAGTTCGCCGGGCGTTTTCGCTACGTTCTCAAGGCCGACATCCAGAAGTTCTTCCCCTCGCTGGATCACGAAATCTTGAAGGCTCTGGTGGCCCTCAAGATCAAAGACCCCGACGTGCTGTGGCTGGTGAATCACATCATCGACGGCAGCAATCCACAAGAAGAGATTTTAAGCTACTTCCCTGGCGACGACCTGTTCACGCCCGGCGAAAGGCGACGGGGTATCCCCATTGGCAATCAGACGAGCCAGTTCTTCGCAAACGTATATCTCGACCCGCTCGATCACTTCGTCAAGGACCGGCTGGGTATGAAGGGCTACGTCCGTTACGTCGATGATTTTCTGGTGTTCTCCAACGACAAGAACCACTTGGCCGACGTGCGGGAGCAGATCAGCGAATTTCTCGTTCGCCTACGGTTGCGGCTGCACCCGAAGAAGAGCGTGATCTTCCCGGTCTAAGACGGCATCCGGTTCCTCGGCTACCGGGTTTTCCCCACACACCGGCTGCTGCCGAGGGAGAACGTCTGGCGTTTTCTTCGGCGGGTGCGGGGTATGCAGGCCGATTATGCGGCAGGCCGGGTTGCCTTCAACGAAATCTACCAGCGACTCATGAGTTGGAGCGGCCACGCCCGCCAAGCGAACACCTATCGACTACGATGCCGCCTGTTCGATAGAATCAGTTTTCAGAGGGCGAAGACCGTTTAGCCGTGTGTTGCGTGGCGGCTCGTTCAACAATCAAGCGTCGAACGTCCGCTCGTCCAACCGTAACAACAACGTGCCGACGAACCGGAACAACAACAATGGGTTCCGTCCGTCGAGTACCTTGCCGTGCCGGAATCCGCAGCGTGACACCTGCGGAGCGTGCCAGGGTGCAAAGTCCAGGTGGTCGTCCTGTGTCGTGCCGTCGCTGGATGGTTCGGCCAAATGAAGTCGAGGCCCGGCAGGTCTGGTAGGCCGCAAGGCTCGAACGCCCTGCCGGGTCATTTTTACTTCCCCGCCTTTATCACCTTGATCCACTCGACTTCCAGCTTGAACGGCCCGGCCTTCTTGTCGCCGAGCAAGAAACCCAAGGCGTTCACCTCTTCCGGCTTCACCGCACCTGCGTCCGTGACCACTCGACCAAACGAAGTCGCCACGAACTTGTCGAGCGGCAGCATGACTTCGATCCACTCGTCCTTCTTTGTCTGAATCATCGACCGATAGGAAAAGGCGACGAGCGGCCTGGGAACGTGCAGGTTCATCGAGTATTCCCGGCCATCGCCACGAACTCTGGCGACAAGCGTATCTCCCTTCTCCAGCCCGAGTTTCTTCGCCTTAGTCCGAACGGAAGCGAAGCCGCCATTGTTCTCCAACGACAGCTTGCCGTAGAACTCCATCGTCTTCTTGTCCGTGATCTTGAACTTGCCCTCGGACACGCCGCCCATCACGCCGTCGTTG
>WBZS01001106.1_pt1 | contig 23902 bp, 24 predicted proteins | sample 5204201 | NCBI WGS metagenome assembly WBZS01 (sample SAMN12344357, study PRJNA552823) | activated sludge metagenome | biome: Activated sludge suspended growth; feature: Nitrification reactor; material: Wastewater; isolation source: activated sludge from nitrification reactor of wastewater... | reverse complement strand
GAACCGGTACTCGATGCCGGCGCCGGTGTGGGAGGCCGTGACACCGCGGCCGCCGTCCCACCCGGTCGAACGCCAAGGGATCTCCCCGCCGCCGATCGACCGCACCCCTGCCCGCTGATCGCCCAGAACAATCAAGCCGCCCTCCCCGAGGCGCAACGTCCCGGGCATGGGCCTTTGGAAAGGGAAGCCCCAGATGGCCGAGAACGACACTCCGATCACCGACCGGGCACTGGTCGCGCATGACCTGCTGGACGAGATCGAGCAGGCACGCCTCGAGGGCCGCGACCAGGCCGCCATCGACGCCCTGGTCGCGGAGTACCGCGAGCTGCGGCAGGAGCTGTGATGGCGCGACGCACCCCCACACCCGAACAGCGAGAGCAGGCCGAGGCGCGCCGGCGGGAAACCGTCGAAGAGTTGCACCAGCAACTCGCTGAGGGCGCCGGCAGCCTCCATGAGGGTCAGGCATGGCAGGACTGGCTCGCGATCGCCGGCCGGTTCCACCGCTACAGCTTCCAGAACACGATGCTGATCATGAGGCAGCAGCCCGACGCCACCGCGGTGGCCGGATATGTCGCGTGGCAGAAGCTCGGGCACCAGGTGCGGAAAGGGGAGCAGTCCATCAAGATCCTCGGCCCGGTACATCGACGCCTCCAGGTGGTCGACGGGATCACCGGGCAGCCCATTCTCGACGAGCACGGCCAACCGCAATGGCGCCGGCAGATGGTCGGCGTCAAACCCGTCTCGGTGTTCGACGCCTCCCAGGTCGACCCGCCGCCACCGCAGCCACCCACACCCGTCCTGCTCCAGGGGGAGGCGCCGGCCGGACTGTGGGACGCGCTGGCCACCCTCGTGGCCGATCAGGGCTACACCCTCACCCGCGGCAACTGCCACGGCGCGAACGGCTTCACAGACTTCCACAGGCGCGAGGTCCGGGTCCGTGGCGATGTGAGCGACGCCCAGGCGGTGAAGACCCTCGCCCACGAGCTGGGCCACGTCCTGCTCCCACCGGCACCCGGCGAACCGTTGACGGGCCACTGCCGAGGGCTACGGGAAGTCGAGGCCGAATCGGTCGCCTACATGGTCACCCAGGCGCACGGGCTGGATTCGGCCCAGTACACGTTCAACTACGTCGCCGGCTGGGCGGGAGAAGCTGCCCAGGCCGGCGTGAGCGTCGCCGACGTCGTCGCCACCACCGGAGCCCGGGTCATCGGGGCCGTCGACCAAATCCTGCGCCGCACCCAACCCGACGACCTCGAGGCCCGCATCGTCGACGCCCACGCCGACTCCCTCGGCATCAGCCACGATGCACCATCGGCTCCCACACCCTCCTGGGAGACGGTCAAACCCGTCGTGCCCGCAGCCAGCCACCATCAGGTGCCTGTTCCCGAGCGGCAGGCAACCCTCACATGGTGAAACTAATCGCCCTTGTGAGGCAACTGTTCAGGCCTCGAGCGGAAGGAGCCGCTATGTCAACGCCACTCACCGAGGACGTTGAGGACGACTACGACGACTACTACGTGTGGCCCGATGAAGGTGAGGACGAAGAGGACCTGGAGGCCGCCATCTTCGATCTTGAGGCGCCGCCGCTGACAGTGATGGCGGCAGACGCGCCCCCCTATCTGCGGGTGGCGGCGGCACTCATCGAACCATTCGCGCCGAGCGGACTTGCGATCCCGGGCCAGATCGCACACTTCGACGGGCTGCCGGCCGAGGTTGCCGCCGAGTTGCTGCGGGTCGTCCCCGACGAACACCTCCAGTTCCGCCAGGGTGGGGTGGCGCCGACGGGTCGGGCGATGCTCGAACAGTGCGCCGCCCACCCCAGCCGCACCTGTCAGGGCTACATCACCCTGCCTCCCCGCGACGATCAGCGCCTAGCCGTCGACGGCCTCACCTGCCCAGACCTCGGCTGGGACGCACGGGAGACAAGCGCCCTCTACGCGAAGCTCGCCCCCTTGGAACAGCCGGACGCCGCTGGCTACTACCCGGAGTTGAATGCCTGGCATCTGTGGTGGGACTGAGGTGGGGCTGGTGAATCGAACCGTGGCCGGGCAGGGCTTGGCCGTGACCTACCTGCCGAACAAACTGTCAGCGGGTTCTCGTATGCTTCGCCCAGAGCAAGGGCGAACTCATTGATGTAACAGCTTGTACGCTGTAGTATCAATGCAACGCCATCGGCCGAGCAAGGGGGTGTACCGCGATGTGGGGACTGTTTCTTCTGGTGGGTTTGATCTACGGGGCTGTGATGACGGCCCTATCGAGCAAGCCCATTTCCGGGACGGTTCTGCCTGCCGGCCCGGCCCGAATCGGTTATGTCGTGATCGCAGTGGTGGGAATGGTGCCGCTTCTGGTCGTCAGGCCCGACAGTGCGCTCCCGTTCCTGGCAGGGGCGGTGTTTGGCTGTGCCAGCATCATGGTCGTCCACCTGGTCGACCGTCGGTGATGATCAGTTCGGTGCCCGATCCGGGGACACCTTCGTTGGACCTGTTTCCCGGATCGGGTGGGGTGCGCGAGCCTGGCACGCTTTCGCAACCACCGACGCAGCGTCGGCGCGCCTCTTAACGCAAGGGCCGCCGCAGTGACCGCACCACCGACCCCGCTCTTTCGAAGAGGAATCACCAATGCCGAACCAGCAGCCCAGGCGGTACCCCACGACGATCGAGGACGGCCAGCCACTTCCTTCGCTAATCACATGGGGGCTGCTCGGAGGTGCAGCGATTGTTGCCCTTCTGGCGTACCTGTTGCCACGTCTGGGCGGCTGAATGGCGACCCCGGCGCCGGGCAAGATTCCCGGCACAACAGGGCTGGATCCATGGAACCACTGGATGCTGGCTCGGCTCTCTCTTGCGCACGCCATGCGCGGCTGGCGCGGGTGGGGGCTGGGGGCGATCCTCGGAATCACCTTGGCACTCGGCGCGTACCAGGCAACACAGGAACCCCGACCGTGGCTGTTGTGGTGGGCGATTGGTTTGATCGTCGCGCTACTGCTCTTTCCGGTCGTGGCGAGGCTGATCCAACACGCTGCATGGCGCCAGCACGGCGGGTGGGTGAAGGGCTACTTCGACAAGACCGCCACTCAGATCGTCCACCCTGCCGAAGGCCGCTGGGTGCTGACCGACCACCACAGGGCGGTGCGAGGCTCCGGCCGAGCGCAGCCGTTTCGTCGGCGAGTTTTCCGGTCTTTGGCCCAACAGGCTGACCAGGCCGGGGTCGACATTTACATGGAGACGACGGTGGCGAAGTTGATGAGGAACTACCTCGAGGACATGCCGGGTCTGGACGTCATCGACGCGACAACCTCCAAGAAGACCGTCAGGTACAGGATGCTTCGGCGATCGGGCGACTGGACCCTGCGCCAACCACCGGACACCGCACTGACGACTTCACCGCCTGAGAACCCTGCTGCGCCACCGCACTCCGCCCCGCACTGAATCTTGACGCGACCCGGTGATGCCGAGAACAGGGCGAGGCCCTTCCGTGGAAAGGCGTGCGACACCTTGGGTGACTAGATCGGCAACTCAGGAAGCGCGTCCACGATCTTCATCGTCTCCACGGACACCCTGGTCACGCGCTTGATCAGATCGACGATGTAGCGGGGATCGTCGTGCTCGCGGCCCCAGTCGTTGGGGTCGTTCACGATCCCGGACGCCTTATCGGTCTTCACCTGGTAGCGGTCGATCAGCCACTCCAGCGCCGAGCGTGAACCGAGCATGTAGCGGTGCGCGTCGGCGGGGATGTCGCCGAGCGTGACGTGCTTGTTGTAGATGATCGCCTTCTTGGTGGCCTTGTCGGCCCACTTCATCTTCTCGACCCGGTACACCGTCCACGGATCGCCACCCAGCGGCCCCTGCTCGGCCAGCGGGTACGGCTCGGCGTTCTCGTAGTCGACATGCAGATCAGCCAGATCCTGGCCGGCCTCCACGAAGTGCGCGAAGTCCTCGGTCGACGAGGCCAGTGGGATGCGGGGGAGCATCCGCTTCAGGTCGGCGGCGAACGTGGTTCGGTACTGCTGGGAGTGCAGTACCCCGTAGACGTAGAAGAAGATGTCGTCCTTGGTCACCGTGTTACCGAAGGCGTCCCGGTAGATCTTCAGGATGCCGTCAGTGACGTTGTCGACGCGGCGGTAGCCCCACTCGTCGACGTCTCCGGACGGGTCAACCAGGAGCGCTTGGCCGCCTCCGTCGGCCTTCTCGTAGGTCCAGCGGGGGAAGAACTGAGCTGCGTCAACGTAGGTCTTGCTGTCTGGCAGAAGGCCCGCCATCAGAACGGCGAACGGTGCGCGCGCCCCGCCTTCGATGACCGTGATGCCTCGGTTCGAGTGCTGCCTAGTTGGGAACACCGCTTCGAGCCTGTACACGCGCTCGTTCACGCTACGGTCGTAGTAGCAAGCCATCTTGGAAAACGGTCGGTAGAGCGCCGTCGTCATATGGTCTGTGCTGAAGGTAAGCGCCTTGCCACCGAGGGCGTCTCGCCTCAGTGTGTCGCTCCAGCTTATGAGCCTAGAGTCGAGCGTCAGAGCGTCTGGGTCTCCCTCAGCATTGCCTGCCTCGGCGTTGTAGGTGGCCACCATCCTGGACATGTTCACCGTGACTGCGTTGGCGGAGAAGTTGTAGCACCAGGCGTCTCGGTTGGTTTTGAGACCGCTGGTGTGGAGCGCGAAGTGACGAACCTCCGATTTCGTGTCCTTGTTTCCGATCGGCGGGAAGGAAGCAAATGCATCACTGCGCTGGTTGAGCCAGTCACCGGCGTCGTTTGCTGTGACCTTGGTCCACGTCACCGAGCCGAGGTTCGCCTCGGAGATGTCGGCCAGTTTCTGTTCGCGGGTGAGGTAGTCGGTAACTCCGAAGTACCGCAACGTGCAGAGGTCGGCGGGGGCTTGTCGCTTGAGTGCGATGAGGACTGCGACGCCTGTCCTGGCCCCAGACCCGAACACTTTGCCGCCCTCTTGGCGTGACAGCTCTCCAGCAGTTCGTTGGTTGCCGCGCAGGTTGTAGACCCAGATGTCGCTGAACTCTTCGGTGAACGTCTTGCGGATGCCGTCGGCGGTGTTGCCGTCGACCCAGCCGTTGTTGGAGACGAACGCGACCACACCCTGCTCCCCGATCCGGTCAGTGGCCCACCGGAAGGCCCTGATGTAGGAGTCGTAGAGGCTGTTCTTGTTCGTCGCTGTCGAGCGTGCCGCGTAGGTTTCAGCGATGCGCGCGTCGAGCGTTGGGTACTTCAGGTTGGCATTGTCGTCGTTGGCCGAGCCCTGGTTCGCACTGTACGGAGGGTTCCCCACGATGACCTTGATGGGTGCAGCCAGCTGCGCTTCGATCCGGTCGTTGTTGACCGGGATCAGCGAGGTGTCGGCCTTGTCGCCTTCCTCCGTGATCTGGAAGGTGTCGGTCAGCGTCGCGCCGGCGAACGGCTGGTAGGCAACCTCGGACTCGGGGTTCTGTGCCTGGCTGATGGCCTGGTAGGTGGTCTCGATGTTGACGCAGGCGATGTAGTAGGCGAGCAGCATGATCTCGTTGGCCCACAGCTCGCTGCTGTACTTCCGGGCCAGGTCCTCGGGCCGGATGATGCCGGACTCGAGCAGCTGCACGATGAACGTGCCGGTGCCGGTGAACGGGTCGAGGATGTGCACGCCCTCGTCGGTGAGGCCGTAGCCGAACTCCTGACGGCACACGTCGTCGGCGGCCCTGAGGATGAAGTCGACGATCTCGACCGGTGTGTAGACGACCCCGAGCGAGCTGGACTGCTTGGGGAAGGCCTTCTTGAAGAACTGTTCGTACAGCTCGTGGACGATGGTTTGCCGGCCGGCGGGGGTCTGGATCTGGGCGGCGCGTTTGCGGACCGACTCGTAGAACGACTCCAGCTTGGCGGTTTCGGCGTCGAGGCCGTGCCCGGCCAGGGCGTTCACCATCTGCTCCATGGTGATGGAGACGGGGTTGTGGGCGGCGAAGCTGTCGTGTTCGAACAGGGCGTCGAAGACTGGCCTGGTGATGAGGTGCTGGGACAGCATCGACACGGCGTCGTCGCGGCTGATCGAGTCGTTGAGGTTGGCCCTCAGACCGTCCAGGAAGTCATCGAACTGCCCGCGAAGCCCCGATTCCGCCGCGTTCAGGATGGCGTTGATGCGTGCGGTCTGGTTGTTGTTGATGTTGATGACGTCGTTGGTCCAGGTGTCCCAGTACTGACGGTCGCCGACCTTCTTCACGATGCGGGCCAGGATGGAGTCGCGCCATTCGGCCAGGCCGAACAGCGGCAGCTGAACGCCGGTGTCGGGTTTGCGGGTCGGCTTGCCCTCCTCATCGTCGGTAGGTCCGCCCTTGCCGATGACGTCGATGATGACCTTGTCTTTGGTGTCACCGTCCAGGTCGATGGAGTTGATCATCGCGTTGAACCGGTCGTCGTGGGAGCGCAGGGCGTTGAGCACGTCCCAGACCACCTTGAACCGCTTGTTGTCCTTCAGCGCGTCCTCGGGTGGCAGGCCGGCGGGGATGGCGACGGGCAGGATCACGTAGCCGAAGTCCTTGCCCTTGGCCCGCCGCATGACGCGGCCCACTGATTGCACGACGTCGACCAGAGAGTTGCGGGGGTGTAGGAACAGCACGGCGTCCAGGGCGGGCACGTCGACGCCCTCGGACAGGCACCGTGCGTTGGACAGCACGCGGCACTCACCGTCGGGGACGGGGGCCTTCAGCCAGGCCAGCGAGTCGGCGCGCTGCAGGGCGTTCATGGTGCCGTCGACGTGGCGCACGTCGACCCCGAGCTGCGCTTCGCTGGCGTCGTCGACGAGTGCGTCCACGACGTCGGGGAACGCCTCGGCGAATCCCTTGGACGCTTTGATGTCGCGCAGGAACGCCACCGCCCGCTTCATGGGTGTCGGGTCGGGGCCGAAGTCGGCGTCGGTGGTGCGCTTGGCCAGGCCGTTCCAGCAGCCGACGATCTTGGCTGCGTCGTCGATGGACAGCTCGTGGTCGGCGTTGGCGAGGCTGCCCTGCAGGCCGGTGGCGATCGCGTCGCCCTCCACGACCAGGACCATCACCTTGTAGTCCGACAGCAGGCGCTGTTCGACCGCCTCGCCGAAGCCGAGCCGGTGGAACTCCGGCCCGAACATGTCCTCGTTGTCCATCGACGTCAGTTCGGCGTCGGCGTCGGCCGCCTTCTGCTTGACCGCTTCGCCGTAGATGCGAGGCGTGGCCGTCATGTACAGCCGCTTCGTGGTGGGCAGGTAGGTGTTGTCGTGGACCTTCACGAACGACGACTCGTCAGCGTCGCCGGGCAACTTCACGCCGGTGGTGCGGTGCGCCTCGTCGCACAGGATCAGGTCGAACGGCTGGTCGGACTGCTTCTGGGCCTGGGCGACGACGTCGATCGACTGGTAGGTGGAGAACACCACCGTCATGCCCCGCATCCGCCTTCCGACCGAGGCCAGGTGGCCGGCCAACTTGGCGGCGTCCGTGGTGGGCAGGGGGATGTCGTGGGTAGTGATGTCCTCGGCCTGCCGTCCGGCTTTGGTGTCGGAGCACACCACGAACGGCCGGATGTCGGTCTGGGTCTGCGCCATCCACTCCCTGAGCGACTGCGACACCAGCGAGATCGACGGAGCCAGGAACAACACCTTCAACTGTCCGCCGTTGTCGGCACACCGCTGCTCGGCCAGTTTCAACGAGGTGAAAGTCTTGCCGGTACCGCACGCCGAGATCCACTTGCCGCGGTCGTGCTGCTTGAAGCCGTCGGTGATCGCGGCGATCGCCTTCTTCTGGTGGTCGCGCAGCCCGTAACGGACGGCCTTCTTCAACTGGAACTCGAGCCCGTCCTTGGTGAGCTGCATCCAGTCAATCGGCGACTCGGCGATGTCGGCCAAGCCGATCCGCTGCACCGGGATCGCCTGGTTGGCCAGCGCGTTCTCGGCGTGGATCGACCACCTGTCGGTGGTCGAGATCACGATCCGGTTCGTGAACTTGATTCCGTCCCACGACTTCCCCGAAGCGGTGAAGAACGTCGCCAGGTCTCCCAACTGCAGGGAGTGCTTGGGCTCGTAGAACTTGCACTGGATCGCCGTCCACTCCCCAGTGGACTTGTTACGGGCAACAAGGTCGATGCCGGTGTCGTGGCTGTTCTCGCGGTGCTGCCAGGTCGACCAGCGCTGCACCTCGTCGTACTCGGCCGCCAGGGTCGGATCGAGCTGGAAGTACTGCACCATCAACTGCTCGAACTTGGTGCCGCGCTCGGAGTTCGAGGGCGCGGTACGGAACTGCTCGATCACATCATGAACGGTCGCCTTGGTAGCCAACGCTGGTTTCCCTCTCGCGAGTCGGGGTGCCCTTACGTTAACGGCACGCCGACACTCTGTGGAGGTGGCCCGTCAAGCGGTGTGCGACACGGCGAAAGGTCTGATCTGAAAAGAGCGCCAGCCGAAGGTTAGCTGGGCCACACTGCTCCCGTGACGCCAGCGCTCAAGCCGCCAACGACGCCTTCGTGGATGATCAGGCCGTTCTCCCGCGCCGGAGAGTGGGCGGGGGGTCTGAGGTTGCCGGCGGCGGCCGCGCTCACAATCCTGTTCCTTCTGACGGTCGCGGCCGTCGTGCTATGGGCTACCGGCCGACCCCAGGGTGGCGATTGGTGGGATATCCACTATGACGTCCTTCCGTGGAAGGAGCGACTGACAATCGCGGGCGCTGTTGCTGCGGGCGCCGGTGCCGCGGTCGCCTTGGTCGTCGGCTACCGAAAGCAACGTGACGCGGAGGACGGTAAGTTCGCGGCCGCGTTCTCCGACGCGGCCGCTCAGCTTGGCGATGAAGCCCCCGCTGTGCGCATGGCCGGTGCCTACGCCCTCGCAGCCCTGGCCGACCGATACCGCCAGCACCGCCAGCAGTGCATTGATGCACTGTGCGCCTATCTGCGCCTTCCCTACGACCCCGACGCGGCCAAACGCAACGTCGTCACCATCACTCGCACTGAGGGCGAGCGGGTCGAGACGACCGTTCATCGGGCGAATGACCGGGAAGTACGCCTCACGATCATTCGCATCGTCCGCGATCACCTTCGCGACCCAGAGGCACGCACCGCCTGGTGCAGATACGACCTCGACTTCACCGGGGCTATCTTCGACGGAGGCGACTTCTCCGGGTCGACGTTCAGCGGCGGTCGGGTGTCGTTCGAGCGGTCGACGTTCAGCGGCGGTCGGGTGTCGTTCGAGCGGTCGACGTTCAGCGGCGGTCGGGTGTGGTTCGGCTGGTCGACGTTCAGCGGCGGTCGGGTGTGGTTCGGCTGGTCGACGTTCAGCGGCGGTCAGGTGTCGGTGGCAGGGGCGACGTTCAGCGCCGGTGAGATGACCAAGGAGGCGGGAGAGCCCTTTCACGGCTGGTCGCCCGAGCAAGGGTTCATTTCTCGGTGATGGATTCACACTCGATCTCCACAGGATCCAGGGGTGAGCGTGCCTTGGAGAACCATCGGAGTCCAACAAACGATCGTTTACGAGACGGCCGTGTCGTCGCCCTGCAACTGTGGCCTTGGCCGTTATGTGGCGGGGTTCTGTCGCCGCTTCGTGAGTTCCCTGATGATCGGGCGAATCGTCCCGTGGGTCGATCCCCAACTGACACAGCCTCGTTCGCACGCTTAGCGACTCCGGGCTGCGTAAAACCACTTCAGTCCTCGCTGTATAGTTCAGCGCATGCTGACCATTGCTTCTCGCCTGGACGTGATGAACCGGTTGGGCCGCGCGCTGGCCGACCCGACCAGGTCCCGGATCATCCTGACGCTGCTCGACCGGCCGGCCTACCCGGCAGAGCTGGCCCGCGATCTGGACCTCACACGCTCCAACGTGTCCAATCATCTGGCGTGCCTGCGCGACTGCGGCATCGTTGCTGCCGAACCCGAGGGCCGCAAGACGCGCTACGAGATCGCCGATCCCCACCTGACGCAGGCGCTGACCGCCCTGGTTGACGTCACCCTCGCGGTTGACGAGAACGCCCCGTGCATCGATCCTGCCTGCTCGGTGCACGGATGCGACGCAGCAGAGGCGGGCGCGTGATCCTGGCTGCGGTCCTGCAGGCAATCGGCCTGTTCATCGCGACCAACATCGACGACATCATCGTGCTCTCCTTGTTCTTCGCCCGCGGCGCGGGCCAACGCGGGACGACCACCCGCATCTTGGTCGGCCAGTACGTGGGGTTCGCCTGCATCCTCGGTGCCGCTGTGCTGGTGACTATCGGAGCCGGAGCATTCCTGCCCTCAGCAGCTATCCCGTACTTCGGGCTCATCCCCCTGGCCCTCGGTCTCTGGGCTGCATGGCAAGCCTGGCGCGGAGACGATGACGACGATGACGCCAAGGTCACGGGCACGAAGGTCAGCGCGTGGACCGTCGCAGGAGTCACCTTCGCCAACGGCGGAGACAACATCGGCGTCTATGTCCCCGTCTTCCTCAGCGTGGAACCCATCGCAGTGGTCGCCTACTGCCTCGTCTTCCTCGCGCTCGTCGCGGTCCTGGTCGTAGTCGCCAAGTTCGTTGCCACCCGGCCGCCGATCGCTGAAGTCCTCGAGCGCTGGGAACACATCCTGTTCCCCATCGTCCTGATCGGCCTCGGCATCGTCATCCTCGTCAGCGGAGGAGCGTTCGGTCTCTGACGGAGCCAAAGCGAACGAGAGAGGTCGCCAGGCTCGACGCTCCGGTATAGGGATCCCTGTGCGGGTTCATGCTGCGCAGCAGGAGAGTTTGGTGATGTCGGTGGTGAAGGTTTGGGCGGTGAGTTTGAGGCCTTCGGCCATGGTCAGGTAGGGGCTCCAGAGGTTGGCGACCTGGTCGGTGGTCATGCCGGCCTCGAGGATGTAGACGCCGGCGGCGGCGAGGTCACCGGCGTCCTGGGCGAGGGCGGTGATGCCGATGATGCGGCCGGTGTCGGCGTCGGTGACGATCTTGATGAGCCCGCGGGTGTCACGGTTGACGATGGCGCGCGGGACGTGCGCCAGGGGCAGGACGCGGCTGTCGCAGCGGATCCCGGCAGTGCGGGCCTGCTGGTCGGTCATTCCGACGGAGGCCAGGGCGGGGCTGGTGAACACGACCCGGGGCAGGTGGCGGTAGTCGACCTCCCGGCCGGCTCCGGTGAGGGCGTTGTCGGCGACCAGGGCGCCGTGGGCCGCGGCGACGTACACGAACTGCGGGTGGGCGGTGACGTCACCCGCGGCCCAGATCCGCGGGTTCGTGGTGCGCAGGTGGCTGTCGATGATGACCTCGCCGCGCTTGCCGGCGCGCACGCCGATGGTGTCGAGGCCGAGCGTGCCGGTGACCGGGCGGCGGCCGGTGGCAACGAGGAGCTCGGCCGCGCGGAGCTCGTGTGAGCCGTCGGCGGTGGTGGCGGTGACCGTGACCTCGCCGGTGGCCGGGTCGCGGCGCACCGCGGTGGGCACCGCGCCGCGGATGATCTCGATGCCTTCGTCGGCGAGGATTTCTTCCAGGGCGGTGGCGGCCTCGGGTTCCTCGTGGGAGGCCAGCCGTGAGCGGACGAGCATGGTGACCTGGGCACCGAGGCGGGAGAAGAGCTGGGCCTGCTCCATGGCGACGTAGCCGCCGCCGATGACCAGCAGCGACTCCGGGACGTGGTCCAGCTCCATCGCGGTCGTCGAGGTCAGATAACCGGCCTCCTGCAGGCCGGGGACCGGCGGCGCCCAGGGCGTGGAGCCGGTAGCGATGAGGTGGTGCGCGGCCCGGACGGTTTCCGCCGTGCCGTCCGGGCCGGTCACGCGGAGTGCCGGCTCAGTCGGTGTGCCGACGAAGGTGGCCTCGCCGGGGTGGAGGGCCCACCCGTACTCGGCGGCCAGGGCCGCGTACTTCTCGCTGCGCAGCGATCCGACGAGCTTGTCCTTGCCGGCGACCATGGCGGGCATGTCGACCGGTGGGGCGTCGGGGAGTGGCAGACCGGGGAACCGGGCGGCGTCGAGTGTGACGTGGCGGGCCTCGGCGGCCGCGAGCAGGGCTTTGGAGGGCACACACCCGGTGTTCACGCAGGTACCGCCGATGGTGCCGCGCTCGATCATCACCACCCGCTTGCCCAGGGTGGTGGCGCGGATCGCGGCCGCGAACGCCGCCCCACCGGACCCGATCACTGCCAGGTCATACGACCTGCCCTTGTCCGTTGCCGCCATAAGTCCTCCCTTGTTGCCGCGCCTCAGGACCAGGATCGACCTTCCAGTGCACTGGAAGGTCAAGGCAGAATGAGTGGCATGCGGATCGGTGAGGTGGCTCAGGCGTCGGGCACGACAGCTAAGACCCTGCGGTACTACGAGGACGTCGGACTCCTCCCCGACCCCGACCGCAGCCCGGCGGGGTACCGGGACTACGGCCCCGAGGTGCTCGACCGGCTGCACTTCATCCGCCGGGGCCAAGCCGCCGGGCTGACCCTGGCCCAGATCGGCCAGGTGCTGGCCATCCGAGACCGGGGCCAGGCCCCCTGCCAGCACGTCACCGACCTGCTCGACACCCGCCTCGCGGTCATCGACCGGCAGCTCGCCGAGCTCGCGCAGCTACGCACCACGATCGCCATCCTGCGCGAGCACGCCACCACCGGCGACCCGGCCACATGCTCCCCCGAGGACGTCTGCCGCTACCTGTGACCCGCGAAGGTCACCGGCCCGTGGCACCATCGCGACATGGCCGATGACACCCAGCAACGATGCTCGTGCTGCGGCCGCCAGCGGCCACGAAGGTCGCTCCACGCACTCGGGAGCGAACCGGCCTACATCTGCCGAAGGTGCGCGCTCTGGGTCGCCCTTCACATCGCTCGCGACTGAACGACTCCGCCCGCAACGCGGGCACGCCGCCGGCCGCGGCGAACATCGTCGGATGGTGCGCGAAGGAACCAAAGGGCGCGAATGACGACCAATCATCACGCCGCCAGCGCGATCGCGGGCGCCCGTTGCCGCACTCCTCATCCGACGGTCTGAGCTCCACCGCCTGGCAGCGGTCCGAAGCCTGGAGAGGGCATCGGAGCCGGACGGGACCCCCTAACGCTCAGTGGTCCGCCCTCGCAGCGGTTGCGGTCGGTCCAGTTGTCCGTCCCGTAGGAGGAACCCGTTGCGGAGGCGGTGCAGGTCATCGGCGGAAACCCACGCCCGAATGTTCGCAAGACCGCCCGAGAAGGGTTGTCCGGTGACGGTGCGTCATATGGGACGGCCTGTCGTCCCGTAAACGAACGATTCCGCTACAGCGATGACGAGGGTGCGTTGCCCTGTGGAGTTCAGCGTCCGGTGGCGGCGTTCTGTGATCGCTTGATGGCGGTTCAAGTGCCGATGACCAGGGTGCTGGCGGCGGCTTCGACGACGTCGTCGGTGATGGTTTCGAGTTGGTTGATCTTGAGCACGCGGTTGATTTGGGGGAACAGTCGTTCGAGGAGTCGGAAGTTGCCGCGGGTGATGCGTTCGATGGCGGCGACGGCTTGGGCGTCGGTGAAGTCCTCGGGGTTGAGGGTGCGGCCAAGTCGTTTCCAGTGGCGGGCAAGGACGAAGAGCAGTTCGTCTCGGCCGAGTGCGCGGTAGCGGTGGGAGAAGCCGAGTCGGCTGTAGAGCTGGGGGTAGTGCCGGAACCGTTGGTCGATGCCGGGCATGCCGATCAGGATGATGGCGAGCTGGGTGCGGTCGTGTCGGTCGCGGAGCAGTTCCAAGGAGGTGGGGGTGAGCCGTTCGGCTTCGTCGACAATGAGCAGCTCGACCCAGCGTGTCGTGTCGCCGACCCTGGTGCCAGTGATCTTACCGATGGTGCGTTGATGTTCGTCGACGCAGTTGCCGAGGCGGCTGATCCATCGGTCCATGTCGCGGAGGAGTTCGCGGTGTCGGGGCAAGACTTCGGGGGTGTAGACGACGGTGCGGGCACGGTTGGCGAGCATGTTGTGCTTGGCGTCGTCGTCGCTGCGTGGTCCCCAGGCTTGCAGGTAGGGCTCCAGGGTGTCCCAGTGGGCGTAGCGGCGGGCGGAGTTGGTCTTCCCGACACCGGCGTCGCCGTGGCAGATTCCGATGGTGTGGTCGGCGCGGACGGCGTTGGCGAACTCGATGAAGCGTCGGTGTTCTTTGGTCACGATGAAGTTCTGACTCATCGGTCGTCCTCTTCGTAGGTCCGCAGCCGCTGTCGACGCGGTGCCGGGTCCGGTGTGGTGCGCGGTTCGTCGCGGTGGGCGACGGTGGGGATGCGGTCGTTGAGGGCACGGCGGAGCTGGTGGCGGCGGGCACGTCGGGCGGTTTCGATATCGCGGAGGCTGAGGCGTTGGTTGGGGTGGTCCTCGTCGACGGCGACGCAGAGGAAGGTGTTGCGGTCGTAGACGCGGATCTCGGAGAGGTCGCGCGGGTCGTAGCGGATCGTCACGGGGTGGCCGACGAAAGGGGCGAGTGTCGACGCCAGGTAGCGCTGGCCTTGGAAGTGGATGCCGTCACGTTGCACGGTGCGGTGTTTGGCGACGGTGAGGAGCAGCCCGTCGAGCTGGTCGAGGCTGTCGGGCATGCGGGGCAGCCATCCGTCGGCGACCCATGCGTCGCGCGGCGAGGTGCCGAGTTCGCGGTGGGGTCGCTCGTTGTAGGTCGTGACAAAGTCGCCGATCGCCTGGTCGAGGGCCGGTAGGTCGAGGACCGGTGCCGGTGCCCGGCTGCCGGGTCCGAGGTGGCCCGGCAGTGTGGTGAGGAGTTCGGTGTTGACGGTCCCGAAGAACCGCTCGATCTTCCCCCGGCCTTGCGGGCGGGCAACGGCGGAGTGGATGAGCCGCATGTGCAGCTCGATCGCGGTCCGTTCGAGGTGCTGGCTGGTGAAGTCGGAGCCGTGGTCGACGTACAAGATGTTAGGGATGCCGCACATCGCCCACCGAGGGTCGTTCTTGCGCCAGATCGCCTGTCGTAACGCCAGCGCGGTTTGCAGCGCGGACGGGGCTCCGGAGAACACGGTGTAGCCGCAGATGGCGCGGGCGTGGTCGTCCATCACAGCGGTCAGCCATGGCCGGTCTGGCCGGCCGTCGGGGCCGACGACCAGGATGTCCAGTTCGGTGTGGTCGGCCTGCCATATTCGGTTCGGGCGGTCGGCCCGGAACCGGTAGACCAGCTCGTGGCGATCTCGGTACGAGGCTGGACCTTCCAACGCCAAGGTGACCAGGGCAGGGTCGAGGGCTTGCACGATGGCCCGCACGGTCGAGTAGCTGGGTCCGGGCAGGTGCTGCCGGTCTGCCTCGCCGATCGTGAGTCGGTGCAGGGTGGCGATGCTGGGTCGGGGCCGGGTCAGCGCGAGCCGTTCGATGAAGAGGACCAGGTCGGCACTGGTGTGTCGTTGGCCGGCGTCGGCTCGGGGCCGGGGTTCCAGTGCGGGGATGCCGCCGACGCGGTACCGCTGATGCCAGCGTTGCAGGGTGCGCTCGCCGATGCCGGTGGAACGCGCGAGGGCGGCGAGCGGCACCTGGTCTTCGACATGCAGCCGAAGCACCCGCCACCGCTCCTCTGCGTCCACCCGCCGTCTACATTCCGCTGTCCTCGCGGGCCGCGAAGGTTTGCTGGTGGCGGTACAGGGTGGCGCGGCTCCAGCCGACCAAGCGGGCGGCGTCTTCGGCGGTGCGGCCTTTTGCGCGGGCGTCGGCTGCGATGGCGAGCTTGTCGGTGATCACCGCCGGCTCCACCGGCGGACGGCCGAACCGGGTGCCGTTCTGCCGGGCTGTGGCGATCCCGGCGTTGACGCGTTCCACGATCAGCTCTCGCTCGTACTCGGCGAGGGTGGCCAGCATGTTCAGCATCAGCCGGCCGGTGGAGGTGGCGGGGTCGATCCCATCGGAAACTGACCGGACCTGCACATCGCGGTCGCGGAGGAGGTTGACGGTGTTGAGAACGTCGATCAGCGAGCGGCCGAGCCGGTCGACCCGCCACACGACCACGGTGTCGCCGGGCTCGGCGTAGTCGAGGAGCCTCTTCATGCCGGGCCGCTCCGCCGCCGCCTTACTGCCCGAGGTGACGTCGGCGAACACATCACGCTTCTGCACCCCGACGGCGACCAGCGCGTCCAGCTGCAGCTGCGCATCTTGGCTCGCTGTACTCACCCGCGTGTACCCAAGCTGTCTCACCGCAGCAAGTCTGCCTCAGAAACCCTCCGCATCATTCGTTCCGAGACAAATTGCGGTGAGACATCTTTCTGCGACACCCGGTGCCTACCTGGTTGAGCGCAGCCCAGGGATCTGGATCGACTCCGTCGGCACGTCTTATCAATCTGTAGCTTTGCGAGACGAAGAAGCGACGAACACGGCGACGGTGACGGCTTGGCATTCCGGTATCGAGTGCGCCTGCCGATGACGCGCCTGGACGAAGAGATTCAGTGGCCTCGGCTCCAGCGGACTCATCGTCCGGCTGCCACGTCTTGTACAACACCCACCAGCGTCGCCTCCGTGGTTTCCCCGATGATCCGAGCGGCTAGCCGGCCGTCGAGATCGACCACGATCGTGCTCGGGATGGCGTTGGGCGGTAATTGGCCCGAGAAGCTCAGTAGAAGGGCGCCCGTGGGGTCGAAGAGGTTCTCATAGGGGATCTTGTAAGCGCGTACGAATGCGCGTGGCGCGGCCTTGTCGAAGTCGCGAGTGTTCAGCCCGACGAAGACTGCCTGGTCGGCGAGCTTCTTACTTGCAGCGACCAGTGCGGGCGCTTCAGATACGCACGGCGCGCACCAGGAACCCCACACGTTGTAGACGATCACCTTGCTTGAGACGTTCGCGCTGGTCCATGGCTGGTCGTCCAGCGTGACGCCGCTGATGGTGGGAGCGGTCGGACGCCGGTCTTTCGGCAGGATGGTCAGACTCCTATCGCCAGAGACGAACCCGTCATCGTTCGTCTGTGTTGAGGTGCAGCCACCGAGGAGGAATATGGACGTGGCGGCCGCGGCGCGCCAGAGCCGTCGCCGGCTCAGGTGTCCGACGGGTGAAGGCTGATTTGCGGTGGGCACCCAAGCGATAGTACAGCCAGGACTTAATTCATCCTAGGCTGTGTTGATGGGTGACCTGTGTGGGTGTCGTCAACACCTCAAGGGGAGAACAGCAGCAACAGGCCGGCGCAGGTGTAGGCGATCATGAGCAGCAGGATGGGAACTTGGCTGAGGATCGCTCGGCGCCGTTGCCCTACCGCCAGCGACAGGTCGTGAGCTATCAGGACGCCGAACATGTGGCCGAGGACGATCGCGGCCAGTTGAACCACTGCAACCACGTCGGGATAGTCGAAGATGCCGCTGTTCACGCCCAGCTCAGCGGTACCGAAGACGTTCCAACCAAGGCCGAGTGGGTCGGAGGCCAGGATCGCCGTCCGTTGGCCTTCGATCACCAGCAGGCTCAAGTAGTGGGCGGCCGAGTATCCGACCACGATGGGCACCAGACTCGCGGCGGCGACGTCTGACCAGCCTGGTGCAGTCGCTCGGCAAGCCAACGCGAAGCTGGATGCCACTAGGCCGATCATGGCCAGCAAACCGAGCGTGCCCCAGAGCTCTCCTGGCGCATCCGAGGACTGTACCCATCCCACCCAGGAGCGAGAGCGGCACGACGCCGACCCAGAGCCAGACGAAGACGAACCCGAAGATGGGGTTGGTCACCCTGTCCTGCCCGAACCACAGCGCCAGCGCCATCCACCCGTAGAGGCCCAGCAGGAATAGGCGCAGGATGAGGCGGCAAGCGCGACTGTCCACCACGCGGGTCAGCCTGGGCAACGCGTACCCGCTTGGCTGGGTGTAGCGCGGTCGGCGCCAGGCGAAGGCCAGGACCGCGAAGGACAACACGATCGCCAGTGCGGCACCCAGCAGAACGAACTCGAATGGCAGTGGAAGATCCTGCCGGGACGAGAGCCCGTGTAGCGGCAATCTCACCTGATCTGCAGCACGACAATCAGTAGCGCAGGGTCGTGCGACTCGACCTCGTACCGGCCGGTTCGATCGGCCACTAGTTCGAGTGTGGCCTGCTTGCCCGCTGCAACATCGATCTCCTTGTCGAAGCCGTGTACGTGCACCTTGTCATCACGATCGGAGGTGATGTCGAGGACGAACCGTTCGCCCTTGGACAAGTTGACCCTGGCTCCGTTGGGGGAGACCTTGCCGTTGGCAAGCTCGACAGCGATGGTTCGGATGCTGGGACTGGGGGTGCTGATCCTGGGTGTGGTCGCGGTAGACACCGGGCCCGGTGCGACAGATGGCGGAGCTGACGTGGTCGAGTTCGTTATGGGTGTGGCGAGCGGGCTCGCGCAACCAGCAACCGTTAGGGCGAACAGAAGCCCCGCCACTGGCAGACCGATACCCAAGATCTTCCCTGGAGCTCCTCGGTCGCGGATGGAACGGGTGATTTGTCGTCGACGCCGGAGCGCTACCTGGAGCCTGTGCAGCGTCATTCTTGCGATACTGCCCAACACCCAACTGGCCCCATTCTGCTCGGTGGCTTGCCTATTCGATCGCCGTGATGACGCGGACGCGTCGCCTCCCTCGGGAGGTGACCTCAGGCCGGAGCGGAACGTGATCATGAAGGGTCAGAACCCCCACGCGGCCGTGGCGACGATAATGGCGATGACCAACAGCCAGCCGGCAAGGATGGCGCTGTGGTGGCGGTGCGCGACGGCCGACGCGGCCGCGATCCGGGCCGGCAGCCGATCCCGGCCGCGGCTCAGGTTGGCGAGGGTGACGTACCAGAGGGTGGCGAATGTCGCCGCCCACGCTGCCATGCAGTACGGGCAGAGTGCCTGGATGACGACCAGGCTTTGCACCATCAGCCAGGCCACGAACACCGTTCCCGCAAGGGACCCGATCTGCAGACCGGCCGCATACCAGCCGGCGAGCCTGCCGCCGGATAGCAGCATTGCACCGGTCGCGGCGACGATTGCGAACCCGGCGATCCCCAAGTACGGGTTGGGGAACCCGAAGACTGCCGCCTGCGGGGAAGTCATCACCGGCCCGCAGGAGATGGTGGAGTTGATGCTGCAGGACGGGGTGTAGAACGGGTTGGTCAGCAGCCAGTACTTCTGCACGGCCAGGATGAATGCTGCGGTGAAGCCGACCAGGCCGGCGACCAGCAGCACCCAGCCCACCGTTCGGTCCTGAACCAGTTCGCTGTCGGCCGGATCTTCGTGGTGGAGCAGATGGGTCGGTTCGTTGAGGTCGGTCACTGTTAGTCCAACGCCTGCTCGAGGGCGGCGGTCACGTCGGCGAACGACTTTGGCTGCAGCCGCTGCCCGTTGACAAAGAACGCCGGGGTGCCGGTCACCCCCAGCGCGTTGCCGTCGTCGATGTCGACTTTGATCCGCGCCCAAGTGGTGTCGGATGAGTAGTCGGTGTCCCAGCGGGCCATGTCCAGGCCCAACTCGACAGCGAACTGACGAAACAGGTCGTCATGGGGAACCTGCTGATCGCCCCACTGCTGCTGTGTCTCGAACATCTTCTTGTACATTGCCTCGAACTTGTCCTGCTGCGCGGCGGCCTCGACCGCGCGGGCGGCCCGTTGCGCGTTGAAATGCCCTTCCAGCGGGAAGTAGCGAACGACGAACGACACCCGATCACCGTAGGTGGCGCGGAGCTGTTCGATCGATGGGTACGCCGCCCCGCACGCTTCGCACTCGAAGTCGAGGAACTCCACGAACGTCACCCGCGCGTTCGGCACATCGGTCAACCGATGCGAGTCTTGCCGCACCGTAGCTCCCGCGGTCGACGCAGCGGTCGGTGGGTCAACGCGAGGCGGTCGCGGCTGGAGAACCATGCCGAACACGAGCAACACCACCCCGACACCTGCGGCGACAAGTGTGAGGATCCTGTTCCGTTTCCGGGCTCGGGCAGCAGCCTGTTGCTGGGCGGCCAGTCGGGCCCGCCGTCTGGGTTTCTGCTCCTGCATGGTCTGTTCGGGTCTCTTTCGGCCCGTGGCCATGACAAGTCACCGTCCTTCTGTCGTCGAGACCGCACACATCCAAGCGTTGCCGGCGGCCAGTTCTGTGGTGGTCAGTTACAGCAGCTGCAGCCCGGCTCGCATCCGCAGTCATCTTTCACGGCGGTGGCGGTCTCGGCTGGGGTGGATGTCAAGGTGATGAGCTGGCCGGCCGGTCGGCCCGCCGCGCTATCACCGGCCGGGGTGAGTGGCAGCGAGATGGCCGTGGCGCCGATACCCGTTGCCGGCTGGCGTGCCTGCGAGTACGCGGCTGCGGGCCGGGAGGTGCGTGTGCCGCTGAGCGCGGGTCGGGTCGGCAGCAGCCGGCGTCCGCCGGCGCGGATCCCGTTCAGGATCACCAGCACCTCGGCGAGCTCGTGTATGGCGACCACGGTGGTCAGTCCCAGGATTCCGAGGGCGGCCAGCGGCACCAAAGCGGCGATGATCAGCCCGGACAGGATCAAGTTCTGGGTGAAGATGGTCCGGGCATGCCTGGAGTGCCCGATTGCGTCCGGCAGCCGCCGTAGGTCTTCACCCATCAGGGCGACGTCAGCGGCCTCGATGGCGACATCGCTGCCCATCGCGCCCATCGCTATGCCCACGTCGGCGGTGGCGAGGGCAGGGGCATCGTTGATGCCGTCACCCACCATCGCAACCCGCCCACGCGCCCGCAGGTCGGTGACCAGGCGCGCCTTGTCCTGCGGGGAGAGCTCGGCACGAACGTCGCCGATCTTTGCCTGGGCGGCGATCGCGGCAGCGGTGCGGGCATTGTCGCCGGTCAGCATCACCACCGACACTCCCTGTCGGCGGAGCATTTCCACGGCCTGTGCCGCCTCGGGACGGATCTCGTCGCGGACCGCCACCGCCCCCAGCACAGTGCCGTCGTGTTCGATCAGCACCACGGTCGCGCCGGCGTCCTGCAGACGCTCCACGTCCGCAGACAAGCCGCCGGCCGCAACGAAGCCAGGCTTGCCCAGCCTGGATGGACGGCCGGCAACCACACCGACCAGCCCCTGCCCGGGCACCGCCTCCACCTCGCCGGACTCCACCGCCGGGAGATGACCAGCTGCAGCCACGATTGCTGCCGCAAGGGGATGCTCGCTGCGGGCCTCCAACGCGGCCGCCACTCGCAGCACGCCATCGGTGGTGTGGCCGCTGGTCGGTACGACCTCGATCACCGACGGGCTATTGCGGGTTAACGTGCCGGTCTTGTCCAGGGCAACCAGCCGCACTGCGCCGAGCGCCTCCACCGCTGCGCCGCCCTTGATCAACACCCCGGCCTTCGACGCCGCCCCAACCGCAGCAACCACCGCGATCGGCACGCTCAACGCGAACGCGCACGGCGCCGCCGCGACCAGAACCACCAAGGCCCGCGGTATCCAGACAGCAGGATCGTCGAGCAGGCTGCCGACCATGCCGACCAGGGTGGCCAAGATCAACACGCCAGGAACCAGCGGCTGCGCGACTCGCTCGGCGAGCCGCTGGCTTGAACCCTTGCGTTCCTGAGCCTCCTGCACCACATGCACCAGCCGGGCCAGCGAGTTGTCGGCCGCGGTCGCGGTGACCTGTACCTCAACCGCGCCGGTCCCGTTCACCGTGCCGGCGAACACCTCCGAACCGGGCCCCACCTCGACCGGCACCGACTCGCCGGTCACGACCGAGGTGTCGATCGCGGTTCGGCCGCCTGTCACGACGCCGTCGGTGGCGACCTTGTCGCCCGGCCGGACCAGCAGCGTGTCACCGACCCGCAGCTCCGCCAACCCGACCGTTGTTGGGGTTCCGTTTCGCAGCACGGTCGCGGTCGGAGGTACCAGATCCAGCAGTGCGCGCAGGCTGTTGCGGGTCCGGGTCAGCGCATAGCCCTCCAGGCCTTCGGCGATGGCGAACAGAAACGCCAACATGGCTGCCTCAGCGATCTCGCCCAGCAGCACCGCCCCGATCGCCGCAATGGTCATCAACAGGCCGACACCGAGCCGGCCCTTCCTCAACCCCCGCAGCGCGCCGGGAACGAACGTCGCCCCACCCACAACCGCCGCCGCCCAGAACAGCACCGTCTCAACCACAGACCCGGCCGGCGCGATCAGCCCGGCCAGCAACAGCAGCCCGGCCAACGCGGCCGCCTGCAACTCCCTGATCCGCCACACCGGCGTAACCTCAGTCGGCGTCGTGTGGTCGTCCGAGGAAGCCTCGTCCGGGCCGCAGCACTCGTCAGCCATCACACACCCCTAGCGTTCAAGCCAATACTGTCCGCGCCGGACTCGGCGCAGGCGTAGTCCTCCGGGCCGCACGGCTCACCAGCCGCGGCGACGACCAACACCAGCGACGCCAGCTGCGCCAAAGCCCCCGCCAGCCGCGGATCGGCCAACTCGTAACGCACCCGCCGCCCCACCGGCACCGTCACCACCAGGCCACAACCCCGCAAACACGCCAAATGGTTCGACACATTCGCCCTGGTCAACCCCAACCGGTCAGCCAGACCCGACGGAAACGCCGGACCCTCCACCAAGCTCAACAGCAGCCGCCGGCGGGTCGGATCGGCCAACGCCGTTCCCACCCGACCCAACGCCTCCGCATCCACAACCACCGACCCCTTGGTCATCTCATCAGCAGCACAACCGCATGATACAGCGATCACTGAATTCAGTCCACGCTGTCCGATCGTTGAACGATGAGCCGGTTGGCCAACATCAGTCGAACAGTTCGCCGAGCCAGCCGCGGCGCTCGTTGCGGCGCCCGTGGCTGCCGCCCTTGTGACTGTCGCCGTGACTGGATCGTCCGCGATCGTCGTAGTCCTTCATATCTTGACTGGGGCGATACTGGGTTGTGGAGCGTTCGATGATCTTGTCGAGTTCGCCCCGGTCGAGCCACACGCCTCGGCATTGTGGGCAGTAGTCGATCTCGACTCCGGACCGGTCGGCCATGACGAGGGTGGTGTTGTCTACGGGGCATTGCATGATCTGTCTCCGTTCAGGTGTGTGGGGTGTGCTCGTGCTCGGCGTGGCCGGCGGGTTCGAGTTGGAAGGTGGAGTGTTCGACGCTGATGTCGAAGTGTTCGGCGACGCACTGCTGGAGGTCGTCGAGCAGGTCGTGGAGCGTGCCGTCGTGGAAGCTGTCGGGCTCGACGACGACGTGGGCGGTGAGGACGGGCAGTCCGGTCGCGATCTGGGATGCGTGCAGGTCGTGGACGTCGATGACTTTGCTGCACTCCAGCAGGTGGCTGCGGACGTCGTCGAGGTCCAGGCCGGTTGGGGTGGACTCGAGAAGGACGTTGACCGTTTCGCGGAGCAGTTTGAACGCTCGCGGCATGATCAGCACGCCGATCAGGATGCCGGCGACGGCGTCCCACCCGGTCCAGCCGGTGATGGCGATTGCGACTGCGGCGAGGATCACGGCGAGCGACCCCAACGCGTCGTTGACCACTTCGAGGAACGCCGCGCGGAGGTTGAAGTTCGCGTTGCGGCCCGCGGCCAGCACGAGCAGGGACGCTGTGTTGCCAAGGAGTCCGATGACGCCGAATACGAGCAGGCCGGCTGAGGCGATCTCTGGGGGTGCGAACAGGCGCTGAACGCCTTCGATGATCACGAATACGCCCACCGCGAGCAGGACCGCAGCTTGGCCGGTCGCGGAGAGCACTTCCGCCCGGGCATACCCCCACGTCCGGGTCGCGCTGACCGGTCGTCTGGCCAGGTGCGCCGCGAACAGTGCCGTTCCCAAGCCGGCCGCGTCGGTGAGCATGTGGGCGGCGTCGACCAGCAGCGCAAGGCTGTTGGTCACCACCGCTCCGACAATCTCCGCGAGCAGGATCGTCGACGTGATCGCGAACGCGATGGCCAGCCGGCGCCGGTTCACGGCGTGTTTGTCTGCACCGTGGTCGTGCCCCGCGGCCATCAGTCCTGATCCGCACTGTGGTGGTGGCGGACCACGTCGCCAACCGTGTGCTCGGCTTGGAAGATCGCGTCCCGCACCAGTTTGTTGGCGTGATCGTTCGCCAGCCGGTAGAACACCCGGTTGCCTTCCTGTCGGGTCGTCAC
>WBZS01001105.1_pt1 | contig 23905 bp, 17 predicted proteins | sample 5204201 | NCBI WGS metagenome assembly WBZS01 (sample SAMN12344357, study PRJNA552823) | activated sludge metagenome | biome: Activated sludge suspended growth; feature: Nitrification reactor; material: Wastewater; isolation source: activated sludge from nitrification reactor of wastewater... | reverse complement strand
AGAATCACAGAGTCAAAGTTTTAGTTTTCAATTTGTGTCGGTAAAAGTGATGACAACAATTCGTGAAAGCTAGGAAAATAGCGGTTCTCGGGCCGGTTCGGCAGTCAAACATTTACTTCGTTTGACGCCTGCTCTGGCGCCGTGCCAGCGCGGCCGTCGTCACCTCGGCCACTCTGGCTTCCTGCGATTCCTTCAAGCCATTCATGAAACAGGCCGGCCTGTCGGTCTATCCGCAGGTGCGCACGCTCAAGGTCGACTCCCCGTTCGACTACCGGAACAAGGCCCGGCTGATTCTGCCGCCGATGAACAGCACGCCGACCGACGCGGCGGCCCATACCGACGAGGTTGTCCGGTTACTCCCGCGTCTCATCCACGGCCGCGGCAGTCTCGTGCTCTTTGCCAGCGGCCGGCAGATGCGCGAGGTGTACGCCGGATTGCCCGAGGGCCTTCGCGCCGTCACGTTGATGCAAGGCGCGATGCCCAAGATGGACATGCTCAAGCGTCACAAGCAGGCGATCGACCAGGGCGAACGCTCGATCCTGTTTGGTCTCGGTTCGCTGGCCGAAGGGGTCGATCTGCCCGGCGACTACTGCACCCACGTCATCATCGCGAAGCTGCCGTTTTCGGTACCGGATTCACCGCTCGAGGAGGCGCGCAGCGAATGGCTCACGAGCCTCGGCCGATCGCCTTTCGTGGAGGTCGTGCTACCTGAGGCGAGCATCCGCCTGCAACAGGCCGTGGGACGCTTGCTGCGCACGGTCAGCGACAGCGGCACGGTAACCATACTCGATCGACGGATCGTCACCAAACGCTGGGGTAAGGCGCTGTTGAAGGGTCTGCCGGACTTCCAGGTCTGCGTCGGCCATGCAGCGAGCCGGGCGATCGCCGCATTTGCCGCGAGCGACGCTGGCGAGCTTGCCGTGGTGGCCGAGACGGCGCCGGCGGGGTAGCGCTTGGCCTCGATTTACAGGCACGAACTCGACCGCGAACGCGGGGTTGCAACCCGGCAATCTCACGAGAAGATGGGTTTGCGACTGTTCGCAACCCTCAGGAGCGACTCATGACAAATGCAGTAATGGCGATTTCGCCGGCCGGCCTGCCGGCGACCCCCAGCGTTCTGGGCACCCGCCGGTTCGCATTCCAGGCCGGCGGCACGATCCGCCCCGGTATCAAGGTGCTGACCAAAACTGCGGCGAAGTCCCAGGCCGCGCGCGACCTCTACGACGCCGGCCTGGCCGCCGGCGAGAGCTTCGAGGCCATCGAGAAGCGGATCAAGGAAGCCGTCCCCACCCTCGACAATCCGCTGACCCCGCGCAACGTGCCGTACTTCACCGCCCGGCGCGGCGATTTCCTGATGCCGGAGATCGCCACCCAGATCATGGACATGTACGCGGAGGATCGCGGCGAGGGCGTCAAGCGGCTGTTTCGCTTTCCGATCGTGTTCGCCGCCGACAACCTGCTCGACGTGATGCCGCACAAGCTCGCGGTCTATGGCGCCGGCTCGATCAAGTTCTGGTCGACGTTCTCGGACCAGGACGGCGAGCGCCAATGCATGACCTTCGCCCCGATACCGAAGGCGGGCAACGGCAAGGCGATCCGCATGTTCGGCGGGCGCAAGCAGATTGCGCGTCCCGACACCCAAGGCAAGTGCGATCCGGAGAACTGCCGCGAATACCAGACTCGCCAGTGCAACGTCACCGGCAGGCTGATCTTCTACATCCCGGGGATCACCAGCGTCTCGCCGATCGAACTGCCGACGCACAGCATCTACGGACTGGATTCGATCCGCGAGACGCTCAACACGATTGCCGCGATGCGCGGCGGACGGATTTCCGGCTTTCTGCAGCAGCGCGAAGCGTTCTGGCTGACCAAGACGCTCAAGGAAGTACCGCATATCGACGAGGAAGGTCGCGCCGTGCGGGTCAAGCAATGGATCATCGGCCTCGAAGTGATGGTCGACCCGACGCGGCTCCTGAATGCACCGGAAGAAACCGTTGTCGCCGCCGGCGACATGGCGGCCGACATCCTGCAGGGCACGGCCGAGCGCGTCATCGACGGCGACGGGTGGATCGGCGAATTCGGCGCGCCGCCTTCGAACGACGGCGGTCTTGCCAACGAGGACGCAAATGCTGCCGTGAGCGGGCCGGTGGCACAGCCAGCGGCGGCGCCGGCGACCGAATCGCAGCAACCGGCGGAACGGCCGCCTCAGCCGCCCCCGGCGCCGAGCGCGCCGCCGGCGCAGCGCGCACAAGCGTCCGCCCCGAATCCGAGCGCATCGGCGGTTGCCGGGAGTCCGCCCGAGGACATCGCCCTGGCCGACATCGACGCGCAGGCGACTGCCATCGGCATCGATCCGGCGGCATTCCGGCAGTACGCCGACAAGCGCTGGGGGCAGGGGTGGTCGAAGAACCCGAACGGACGGCGCAAGGCTATCGACGAACTCGAAAGCGCCCAAGCCGATCCCGATGCGTTGCGCCAAAGGATGAGCGCCGAAACCCACGTCTTCGCGTAGGAGTCAAGCAATGACCCGTCATCAAGCAGTCCGCGTCTGTCAGATGAGCGACCTGCACTACTCGGGCAAGAACCTGATCGAGTCCGAGGCCTGTTTCGCCCACGCCGTGGCCTGCGCGATAGAGACCGGCGCAGAGTGCGTGGTGGTGTCGGGCGATTCGACCGACCATGCGCTCGATGCGCATTCGCCGGCCTTCGTGGCGTTGGTGCGCAACATCCGGCGCCTCGCCGATCATTGTCCGGTGCTGATGCTGCAGGGCACGTTCAGCCATGAGCCGCCGGGCACCTTGTCGGTCTTCCGGCTGCTCGGCGGCCGCTATCCGGTCTTTGTCGCCGAGACGATCCAACAGGTCGCGCTGATCGAGGGCGGCAGCTGGGTCGCCTCGGACGGCTGGCACTTCGAGACGCTGCCCGATGGCGCGCGGATGGTCTTCTCCTGTATCCCGACGGTCAACAAGGCGGCGGTTGCCGCGGTCGTAGGGGCCACCGCGGCGGCCGAAGCGGTCGGCGAGCAGATGGCCAACCTGCTTGCCGGCTACGCGCCGATTCATCGTGCGGCGCGCCTGGCGGGAATTGCCACGGCCGTCGTCTCGCATGGCACGGTGAGCGGCTGCACGACCGAACACGGCGTACCGATGGCAGGCCTCGACCACGAGTTCACCGTCGGCTCGCTGTTCGCCGCGCAGGCCTCGGCGGTGATGCTCGGCCACATCCATCGCCACCAGGGCTGGGAGCAGGGGGGCAGGACGATCGCCTACGCCGGCTCGATCGGCCGCTTCCACTACGGCGAGCAAGGCGACAAGGGCATGCTGATCTGGACCATCGGTGCCGACGGCGCCGCTATCGAACTGGACCTGACGCCGGCCCGGCGAACGATCGAACTGCGCTTTGCCGGTGCACCCGACCTGGACGAATTGCGCGCCATCGCCGCCGACGCGCACGGGGCTTATGTCAAGGTGACCTGGGAGATCGGTGAAGAGGATCGCGCGAGCATCGATCGCGACGCCATCGAGGCGGCACTGGCCGGCGCGGCGGAAATCAAGCTCGAAGGCCGGATCGTCCCGGTCGTGCGCTCGCGTGCCGAGGGCATCTCGCGTGCATCGACGCTCGACGAGAAGCTGCGGCGCTGGGCCGACGTTGCCGACGTGCAGGCCGAACCGCTGCGCGAAGCGCTGGCCGAGTTGACGCTGAGCACGCCCGAAGCGATCGCCGCCGCCATTCTCGGCGCGACCGACAGCACGCCGGCGCCGCGCATTGTTGACGTCAAGCCGACACCGCCGGCGGCGGTGCCGGAGGAAGTCGAAACGCTCGACCTGTTCGGTTGAAGTGCGCGGCGGGGGCGAGATACTGGATTCATCGAAAGGAGAGACGAATGAGTGATTTGCCTGAGTTCTGCTATGTGTTCCGCAAGGACCAGTTGCCGGGGCACAAGATCGCCAAAGTGCGCCGCGACGAGACCGGGTTCTGGCCGGTGAGCGAGCTGCCGGACGCGACGGACGAGGAAGCACTGGACTCGATCCGCAAGGCGAACGAAGCGCTGGGCGTGGACGGGGTACAGGCGTTCTGCATGAAGATGGGATCGCTGTTCGGATTCCACACGAAGGGATCGGATCCGCAGTGGGTGCGCGAGCACAACTGGCATGTCGATCCCAATGATCGATCGGGAGAGGGGGTTCGCCATGTCTCCTGAAAGTCTGCGACTGAAAGGGTTCCGCGGCATCCGCGACGGGATGGGCCGGGACGAGATCGTGCTCGACTTGAACAGGCTGCCGGCCGAAGCCGTGCTGGTGGCCTTGTCCGGTCCCAACGGCAGGGGCAAGACCACGCTGATGGACAATCTGCACCCATATCCGGTCATGCCCTCGAGAACCACGCAAGACGGGCTGGGCCGCTTCTCCTACTACGAGCACCTGTGCCTGCCCGAAGCCGAGAAGGAACTGATCTGGCGCCATGAGGGAAGGCGGTTTCGCAGCCACCTGGTATTTCGCGTCAGCGGCAGCAAGCGGAAGACCGAGGCGTTCCTGCTCGAATGGATCGATGCGCGCTGGCAGCCGGTGAGCCTGGCCGACGGCACGCTGTCCGACGGCAAGATGGACACCTATACGCGCTGCGTGCTCGACATCCTCGGTTCGCCGGAGGCCTTCTTCACGTCGGTGTTCGCCGCACAGGGGCGTCAGCCGCTTTCGTCTTACACCAGTTCGGCGATCAAGAGCCTGCTGGCAGAGCTTCTGGGGCATGCGGCGATCCTCAAACAGGCGGCCGCGGCCGGCGAAGTCGCCAAGCTGCTGAAGGCCGGACTGGTGGCGGTACGGACCGCCCTTGCCGACATGGAGACCGAGTGGGACACGGTCGGCCAGGCTGCGCGCGATCTGCCCGGCGCGAAGGCGCAGGAGACTGCGGCACGGGTGGCGCGGGAAGCGGCGCAGAAGGCCGTGCAAGACGCCCGCGACCGGCTCACCACGCTCAATGGGCAGGCCAGCGCCGACCAGGCGAATGCCGCCCACCGGCAGGAGATCGGCCGTGCGATGGGGCAGGTGGACCGGGACTGGGAAGCGAGCACGGCGCAGTTGAAGCAGCAGGCCGAGGCGCAAGCGACTCGCCAGCGGGCGCTCGAGCGCCGGCAGACGGCGCGAATCGCGAACCTGCGGTCGGACCAGTGCGCCCTCGACAAGCGCCTCGACAGTCTGAATGCGGTGTTGGCCGACGCCTCGCGCATCGGCTTCGCGGTGCGGCGGAGCGCCACTGCAAAGGACGTGTTCTCGAAACGGGAAGCGCGCGAGACCGCGTGCCGGGCGCAGGTACAGCGCGCGCGGGACATCGATGCGTCGATCGCGGCGCTGCGCACACGGATCGCCGGCCTCGAACGCGAAGCCGGGCGGGCCAGCCTGACGGCCGAAGACCTGACGCGCCGGCTGGGCCTGAGCGGGGAAGTGCCGTGTTCGGGCACCGAGATGCAGGCGCAATGCAAATTGCTCGGCGATGCGCGCGAAGCCAAGTCGCTACTGCCGTCGGCCGAACACTCTATCCGCCGCCTGAGCACCGAGCGGGAAGAAGCGGCGCTCGAATTGCGCAAGCTCGAAGCGGAACTGGCGGGACTGGGCACCGTCGCGGTTGCTTTCGACATCGCCGAACGCAAGCGTGCCGCCGCCGGCCGCCGCATGCAGCGGTTCGATCGGTTGGCCGCCCGGGCGGCGGAGATCGATCGGGCACGCCAGGACCTGGGCGAGGCGCTGCGTCAGCGTGCGGCGCTCGGCGCCGTCGACGACCAGCCGACGGCCGAGGAGCGCGAGGAGCGACTGGCCATCGATGCGGCGATTTCGCAGATTGCCGCGGCACGCCGCACGATTGATGACAAGCGCACGCGTGAGACCGCGGCGCTGGCGCAACAGCTCGCCCAACTGCCGGCGCCTTTCGATACGGCAAGCGTGCAGGCGGCAGCGAAGGCAGTCAGCGAAGCGCAAGCCGCAGCCAACGCGGCCGACCAGTGCCTCACCGCGACGGTACGCCGGGTGCAGACCCTCGCCGATTCTGCGAGCAAGCGGGAGGCGCTGGAAACGAAGGTCGCGGATGCGCGCGGGAACGTCCAACGGATCGAGGCCAAGGTGATCGTTTGGACGCTGCTCGCCAAGGCGCTGGGCAACGACGGCATCGTCGCCTTGTCGATCGACGATGCCGGTCCGACCCTCTCGACACTGGCGAACGATCTGTTGCTCAACTGCTATGGACCACGCTTCACCGTGTCCCTGCGCACCCAGGTTGCGACAGTGAAAGGCGAGGCGCGCGAAGGCTTCTCGATCGTGGTCCACGATGCGCAATCCGGCCAGACCAAGGAACTGGAGAACACGAGCGGCGGCGAGAGGGTGTGGGTGAATGACTGCCTGACCCGCGCGATTGCGCTCTATCTTGCGCAGAACAGCGGACGGCGATACGAGACCCTGTTCTCCGACGAAGCGGATGGCCCGCTCGACGAAGAGCACAAGCGGATGTTCATGGCGATGAAGCGGGAGGTGCTGCGGCTCGGCGGATACGGGCGCGAGTTCTTCATCTCGCAGACACCGGCACTGACCGCAATGGCCGACGCCGTGATCGACCTGGACGCGATGCGAGAGGAGGTGGTCTGATGTTGGACATACTTTGGTCCGATGGGCGGCTGCCAGAAAGTTGCTTCGTCGTGGTCGCCGGGCTGGCGCCGGGCGCAAACGTCGCCATCGCCCGGCGAGGCCGCAACGGGGTCGAAGTGACTTCGATGAACTTTGGCGACGAACAGATGGCGCGAGCGGCGGTGCGCGTCGTCAACGAAGCGAACGGCATTTCCGCGGCAGTCGAGGGTGCGATGCTGGCCGGGGCGATGTTCGGCTGGGACTGCGAGCGCGCCGATCCGGCTTTCGCGATGGGGTCCGACAGCGGCCTCAAGGTCACAGCCCAGATGGGTTTCGCCGGGTCCACGCGGATTCACTAGCCCAGAGGCAAGGCGGCTGAGCGGAGGCGGTGGTCAATCGGGATATCGACGTGCAGAATCCGAAACGGGATATCGGCAAGGCCGGTAACCCCGGCGCCACAGGAGGGTGACGATGGAAAACGGAAAGGCCGAACCGCGCAAGTCGTGCCCTTGCTGCGGAGCGGTCCAAGGGATGCACTACTCGTTTTCGGGGTCTTGCGGGTTCGTCGAGTGCAGCCGATGCGGCGCAACGGGGCCGCTGGCCGATGAGGCTGCCGACCCGATTTGTGACGTTGGGGCAGCTCTAGCAGCATGGGACAGCAGAACCGAAGGCGCGGGCGGATGTCCGTGGTGCGGTTGCGTCGACAACTTGCACGCCCAAGGAGAGCGCGGCGAACGGATCCATTGCGGAGATTGCGATGCCCGCTGGCCTGGAGCGTCCAACGAATAGGGTATCGGCAGTGGCCGGTCTGCTCGTGTTCCCGCCCTTGGGCTTCGGGTTGGTTCGATGACGGGCACCGACCCTCATCGGACGGTCGCGATCTTTCCGCAAAGCGGCCGGTGATCCAGCGCAGCCACCCCAGAGCGGTCGTTGGACCGGAGGCGCCTGTCTTTCGGCATTACCGTCGGCTCTGCGGCGACATCGGTCGGCGACGTACAGTTTGGCGAAGCCAGCCCCCCGGCGAAGCGTTTAGTCGAGCATCGACTCCGAAGCGCACATCGACCGCAATCGCCATGCCGGCTTCGGCTTTCTCCTAACGCCGTGCTTGTTGGTGCGTCGAAGCCGCCACGCACTGGGCATTGACCAGCCGGAGGAGGAGCGTCTCGACCTCGGTGCCGTCCATGGCTGCCGAGTGGCACAGGCCATGGAATCAAACGAATGTGCGCACCCAATAGACATACACCGCATTTGCAATTATGCTGTACTGCAAGTAGTGAATGCGCTCGCCTAGCTGATGTACTTCAAGGGTAGCAACGATGGAAGGCCGCTATTCACGACTTTTCGGCACTGGAGTAAACGACAGTATGTAGTTTGGGAGCCTGACGGGCAGGCGGGTTCCATCCCGACGGGCGGCGCGGAGTTCGGCAGCAGGCGTCGGGGTTAGCCGGCGAAACTGTCTCCCGATAACATGACTTGGCTGCACATCATGATCATAGATGCGAAGACCACTCTGGAAGTAGTCATTCAGGCTGCTGCAATCAACTACAAATGTGCCTTGGACACCTTCAAACCTTGGCCCACGAACAGCTATGCCAAAAACCTTGTAATAACAGAACGGAATCTCTCCTTCCACTTTGCTCGAGCCTTTGCAGCTTGCATCGGTGGCAGTGTTGCCTTCATGGAGCAGCAGTTTTCGGTGCCAGGGAAGCCACGCAAGCTGCGGCTCGACGTATACGCTGCCAGTCCAATAATCGCTGTGGCAATGGAAACGAAGACGTTCTTCGATACGACTGAGGCTCCAGGAGTCCTAAATGACCTCGACCGGGTCAGCTGCGGCAGCGCGCAGCAGCAACGCCAAAGGCATCCAACGCTACTCCCCGGCGAAGTCCGCGGCTTGGTGCTCGTAGAAACCTGGAAGGATCCAGTTCGAAGTTGGTGGGAATTAGGAGCAGCGTCACCACACGCGCAAGCCTTCGATCCCCGATGTACAGCTACTCTAGACGGCTATCGAAGGTCGGGCTGGACATTCTCAGAGATTGAAATTGGCACTTTTTCACACCCTACTGGTCAAGTATCAAGTACTCCGCAAGTTTGCTGGTGGCTGTATGCGTATTCACCGCCCCTGTAACCCAGTGCAGCCTCACCGGGTGGCGCGCCCAGTGGCTTGCCGCCGGTCCAGCCTAAACTCGAACGTTGAGGATGTAGAGGAACTCGAAAGACGTCGAATTTTGCGAATGGCAGCATCGCGCAATCAATGCCTTACGAGAACAAATTCTTGCCAAGAACAGTCTTTCGATAGCCTTGTTAGGCCTTGCAGGAACCCGAGTCATGCGTCTGGTTCTCTGCATGGTAGCGTTCTCGATCACACTTCCACCTTCCCCTTTCTCGGCAAATCCGGACTACCCGATGGCACGGAACGTCGCAGGCGCCATCACGGCTAGCGAGCGACTTCCTCTTATCTTGCCGGGAGTTCGAAACAAACCGGCGCTTTATCGATTCACGATCTACGACGGTCCATCAGTTGAGCGGTTCTATATTGGGGAAACCGTGCATTCTGCGTCGCGCATGGGTCAATACTGCGGAGTGATTCGCCGCCGTCTCCCCTTATCCTTATGCATCAGTCGGTACCGAACGTTGTCATCGAAAAACACGCAATGCGGCACGTAGATTACTACTTGGCGCGTTCGTTGGTGAACGCAAATGGTCGAATCGATCTGGATTGGACTTGGCTGAATCCAGCATGGAGCAGGAAGCAACGTGTGCTTCAGGAGCGGCTTGAGCAGCGGCGAGTTCAACGCCAACATCCCAGCGCTATTCTAATTGCGGGGCATGCCAACGGAAACTTCAAAACCCACCCGCCCGCACTCTCAGTACCTTGGACTAAAGTTCACGCGCGGCTGCAGACATGCCCTCAGCGGAGAGGGGAGAGACCTCCCTTCATTGTCTGATCTCGATCGATCGCGCGCGCAGCGACACCAGCCGCTATCGCCGGTCAGCGTCTCTAACAGACACGGGCCGTACTGCGCCTCCCCGATCAGGAAAGCGAGCGTGTTGCTGAGAAAGATCTCGCGGCCGGATTGCCACAGGCGGATCATGAGCGGATCTGCATTGGATACGTGTGCAGGGGTTGGCAGTGGCATTCCAAAATCTCCAGTGATCTGTCAACTAATCGTCACACTACCCCGGCATGCGTACCTGGCCACGCAAGCGAATGCAATAAACAAAGCCTGAAGGCTTGATCGCATAGGTCTTGTTAAGCGGTCTGTTCCTCGAGCGTTTTTCAATTGCGTGGAATTGCTGAACTCGAGGCGCCGCTCCCGGCCTATGGCACCCGAGAAGTCCCTACCGCCAATCCTCTGCGACACACCCTGTCGCACCCGACCCGCACAATCGCCCCATTGTTACTGCTGCGGAGAATGCGAGATGGATGACCTGTTTGAAGATCCTTCGGATGATTGCCTCGATCTGGGTCTTGCGACGGGGGAATTCGCGGCTGCGCCCGATGCGCTTGTGGCGCTCTGGGTCATCCGCCTGATCCTGGACTACCCGAAGGCGATCGGGTTAATGCGCCGCGCGGGCCATGCCGATGATGTGGTCAAGCTGATCGGCGCACATGTCGAATGGACGCCGCGTGCTCTGCAGAGCATTGGCGAGCGGCTATCCCCCGAGAAGCGGGGAACGCCCGCCGACGCGATCAAGCTGGCGCAGGATGGCGATCTGGGCTGGGACGACCTTGGCCGCGCGCTCGCCGCGGCATTTCGCGTCGAGACCGACGAGTTTCTGCGCTGCCTGAAGCACTCGGAAGGAACACTGGCCAAGCGCGCACCGCGCGGGACTTTGCGCATCGCGGGGCGTAACGTCGCATTGCTCGCGAACATGCTGGGCTTGGATCAGACCGAGCAGGCGCTGTTGCTCTATGGCGTGGCACTGAACCAGACCGAGGGTTTGCGCACGCTGCTGCGCAAGTTCGACAGCGTGAGCACGCAGGAAGCCTCGCGGTTGCTGTCAGTCATGCTCGCGCTTCCCGTGAATGACGTCGCCCGGGCATTGAGCCCCCTCAGCATGCTCGCCAAGACCGGCCTGGTGCGAGTGCGTGCCAACCCCTGCGACATGGAGGACAAGGTCCAGAGCTCCCCTAGCCTGGTAGACATCCTTTGCTGTGCGTACGAGGATCGCAACGCCTTGAGGCGTCGCTTCATCAGGGCCTCCCCTGCGGCCGGGCTCGATGCGGCGGATTTCCCCCACCTGGCGGTCGAACTGCTCGATACGCAAGACTACCTGCAGGGCGCGCTGCGCGAGCGCGCGACCGGGGTCAATATCCTGCTCTACGGCCCCCCCGGTACCGGCAAGACCGAGTTCGCCCGGTTGCTGGCGGGTGCGGCGGGCGCGAACTGCTTCGACGTGGCTGCGAGCGGCCGCGACGGGGAGGCGGCCGACGACAAGCAGCGCTACGCCTCGTATCTCATGGCTCAGCAATTCCTCGCTGCGAGCAGCGACAACGTCATTGTCTTCGACGAGATCGAGGATGTGTTTCCTGACAACGGAGAGGGGCTGATGCGCCGGTTCTTCGGCGCCTCGTCTGGGAAATCGGCCGCGGCGACGAGCAAGGGCTGGGTGACCGATCTGCTGGAAACGAACAAGGTGCCTGCGATCTGGATCTCCAATGCCATCGAGCAGATCGACCCCGCCTATCTGCGCCGCTTCGGTTATCACATCGAGTTCCGCACCCCGCCGAAGGCGGTGCGCCGGCGCATCGCGCAGCGCCACCTCGGCGCACTGGCGCTGCCGGCCGAGATCGTAGAGTCGGTCGCCGAGTACGCCTCGGTCAGCCCGGCGCAGATCGCCACCGCCGCGCGTACCGTCGGCCTTTGCCAGGGGACCGACAATGCCGACTGCGGCAACATGCTGCTGCGGGTGTTGCGCGGGGGCATGGCCGCCATGGGTGCGCAAGAGAGCACAACCGGGCGCGACAACCCCACCGGCTACGGCCTGCAGTATCTGAATATCGATGCCGACATCTCCGTCGAACGCATGCTTCTCGCGCTGCAACGCACTCCCCGCAGCGCGCTGTGCTTCTACGGCGTGCCCGGCACCGGCAAGACCTCGCTGGCGGAACGCATCGCCGAGACGCTCAACCGCCCGCTGATCGCGCGGCGCATGTCGGAACTGCAGTCGAAGTGGGTCGGGGAGACGGAGAAGAACATCGCCGGGATGTTTCGCGAGGCCACTGAGGAGGGTGCCGTGCTGCTGTTGGACGAGGCGGACAGCCTGCTGCGTTCGCGCACTCAGGCGCGGGCGAGTTGGGAAGTGACCCAGGTCAATGAATTGCTCCAGCGCATGGAACGCTTCGAGGGGCTGTTCATCTGCGCCACTAACCAGTTCGAGGACATCGACCCCGCTGCGCTGCGCCGCTTCTCCTTCAAGCTGCGCTTCGACTACCTGACCACGGCACAGCGCCTGGCGCTGTTCGCTCAGGAAACCGGCACCGCGGAAGTCGCTGACGAGCCGCTGCGCCGCAGGCTGGCCGCGCTCGACACGCTGGCGCTGGGTGATTTCGCCACCGTGCGCCGCCAAGAACGCTTCCTGGGCGAGCGCTTCACGCCCGAGCAGTTCGTGGCACATCTGGAGGAGGAATGCCGCGTCAAGCGCAGTGCCTTTGCACGGCCCATCGGCTTTACAGTCTGAATCGGGCGGTTCTCTGATCGGGCGCAGCGCAGTTCGTGGTTCAAGTCACTGCCGCTGCGCCTGTCATCGCTGCCGAAAGAACGGCGCCGTCGGCTTGCGCGTCAGATGGTTCTATCCCAGAGCGAACTACCGGTACCTACTTGAAGTTGTTTTCGCACTTGGCCCGTTTACTTCAGCGGACACGAGCGTGTGAAACACCAGAACCAGCATTCATGCGAGTTTTCGAGCCGTTGTTGTCGCCTAAGTTCCTGACTTTCTGGGTAACATCCAATCAGGTCATCCACGTTTGCTCGTGATGTGGCGCGCAAACCGAGCACGCGGGAATCGACCAGCTTTTCATCATCCAGGTGTCCCAACGCTTGACTTCGACCGTTGCCTTCCTAGTCTTGCAGAACTCACAAGGTACTTGCCCCCTGCCGTCTGCGATATTGGCTCGCTCATCTCGCTCAGGTGATGGCCGCGAATCTCTCGTCGCATTGGCCGTCGGAGAGTTGCCGGGCTGCTGGCCGATCAAGGCTTGCACTCTGCCAATCCAGGCGTTGATTAGCGTCGTGTCTCGCTCGACCAAATCGTCTCGTCCGGGGTACACCTGCGGTAGGTGAGCGAGGCGATCACGCAAGTGCTGAAGTGCCTTCACATAATCGCCCTCTGCCTCCGCGATCTCGGCAAGCGTGTGGTTAAGCTTGTGAACCGCGTCAATCTCGCCGTTCGCTGCCCATTGCTTGAGTAACACCAAGCGACGCGACGGTTTTAGGTTGCCCCAAGTCGTGAGCGTTTCGTAGACACCGAATGTTCCGTTCAGGCGCTCGTCCCAGTTTTTATGTTGTTGCGAGCCCGGCGCGCTTCTCTGATACTCATTCCGCCACGCGTCGACGCGGCTTTCCAAGTGTCGATGGAATTCGCGTTCGAAATCGACGGCGTCAATGGACTGGTTCGATCGCAACTGCTCCACGAGCTCTTCAACGGGCGTGCCGATCTCATCGAAGACAAAGTTCCATCGAGCAGCATCTCCGTCTTGCTTGAAAGATGCCCAGGTCTGCGCAGTCCTGAGCGTCGATTGCAAGTCCCCCGACCAGAGACCGCCCTGTTTGTAGCCCTCTGGTTCAGTGGCCATGAACGCCTTCAGGAAATCGAGTTCCGGTTGCCGGAGTTTCTGTTTCAGCGTAAAGGCATTGGCCAGGCTCTCCTCGATGAAGTGGCGCAATCGCTGCCACTTGGCGTGGATTGAGCATCTGGAGTGCATGTGACTGCTTGTTGGGAGGTTGTGGCCCGGCCGGTTCTCTGCCCACCACTTCCATGGCACAACGTCGTGGTCATGCGTGCCGGAGTCGTCCATGATCCAGTGAGCGAGTTCGTGAATGACGACGGCGTTTAGCAGTGTGGGGTATCGGCGAATCTGAGGCAGCGTACTTTCAAACGACGCGCAGGCGTCCCAGACCTTCTCGGGACTCACCTTGATGATGGAGCGATGGAACTCGGGGTGCAACGGGAAATAGACGCCCAGCAAATCCGTTTCTCCTTCGATCCGCTCTCGCTCAAGATCCTGTTCGTCTACAAAGAAGACATCAACATGTGCGTCGTGCTGCCCGGGCCGGGGTTGTATGGCATCCCGAAACGCAGGACGCATCGTCTTCAGAAATTCGTCGTAGATTTCGCCGTCAACAGGCAGTCTCGTCGTTGTGTTGATGAATCGAATGCTCATGCTGGCGTCTCCTAGTCGAGTATTTCCGCGCGATCCAACATGCCAAGCGGTTCGCGCGTTAGTGAAATGAGATGTGCCGCAAGTATCGGCACAATTCAGCGCGTCGTTTAGTCCGCGATTCCGCGGTTGGCGATCGTCAGCGCCCTTGCGCGGTGTCGTCGAGGAACCGTCGCAACTCTGCTTCGTCCTGGAACCAGCCGCCGGGCTGGAGGGGATGTTCGGCGCTTTCCTTGGTCACGAAGGCGCCGAGGATATGCTCGGTTGCCGAAACCCTGTCGGGCCTGAAATCGCCGCTGCCACGTTCCCGAAGAATCATGAAGGTGCCCTCGGAGCCCGCGGCTTGCAGATGACAAACCGGGCATTCCCAGTAGTCTCCGCGGTTGAGCAGCATGTCGATCTGTTGGTCGACCAGGGCACATTGCGGGCAATAGCCGTCACTGTAGTTGTCAAACACGATTGGCTCCCAATCTAGAACATCGCATCTTGCCGAGTCGCGTGGCGGAAATGCTCCCGTGCGTCTTTGAGCTCGCCACCGCATTTCTCGCAACTTCCAAACGCCAGTCCTCGCATTTCTTCCTCCTGCTTCGGGCCAAGTGAATTGGCTGTCGTCGCAACCGCACCACGGCATATTCCGAGCTATACGGCATGTTTCAGCGCATCCTTAAGCCGGCGCGATCTCATGACCGTTCAGTCGCATCCGGGTACTCGCATACAGTCCAGAGGCGGTGGCGCCGGCGCGCTTGACCTCCAACTCCCGGGCCAGGCGGCTGACGAATTCTTTGGCGCCTGGCGCCGTGCCCAGCAGTTCGTACTGTCGCACCACGGTGGCAACATCCCCGGCGGTCAGCCCCTGGAGCGCCTTCACGGCCGCCTTGGTCGTCGTCATGTCATCCAGGTCGCCGCCGAGCCGGGCGAACTCCTGAACGACGAGCGCCCATGCCTGACCGGGCCGCAGCGCGTCGAAGCGGATCTTCCAGTCGAACCGTCGTAGGCTGGCCGAATCGAGGCGCCCGAGCAGATTCGTCGTGCAGAAGAAGATCCCGGGGAAGCCTTCCATTTGGGTCAGCAGTTCGTTGACCTCCATCGCCTCCCAGGAATGCTGGACCTGGGTGCGCTCGCGCAGGAAGGTGTCCGCCTCGTCCAGGATGAGGATGGCCTCTTCAGTGCGTGCCTGCGCGAACATCTCGGCGAGGTTGCGCTCGGTCTCTCCCCACCACTTGCTTACCAGATCGGAAGCGCGCCGCGCCAGGACCGGGCGCCCGAGGCTGCGCCCGACATGCCGCGCGAAGGCGGACTTGCCGCTGCCGGGCATGCCGTGCAGGCAGAAGGTGCCGAGGGGACGGCGGCGCAGCGCATCGATCAGGGCACCCGCATCGATGTCCGCATTCACGAAGCGCAGGTCATATTGCGTGCTGGCGGCGCGCTCACGAGTGAGCGGGCCGTGGCCGAGCAGTCGGGAGGAGCGCTCCAGCGAATGCCGGATGAGCGCCCGGGCGGTGCCACGGTCGTCTCCGGGGAGCGCCTGGGCGAGCTTGGCGGCTTTCTGCAATTGGGCGGGAGTCAGACGCTCGCTCTCGGCCAAGGCGTGGAGCCATGGATCTTGCGGACCGTCGGCCCAGGAGCCGAGGTGGTGCTGTGCCACGCGGATGCGCACCTGCAGCGGCGGTGTAGTGAAGCGCACCGACAGGTCGAATCGCCGCAGATAGGCGGCGTCCATCGAGGTGGCGTCGTTGGTGACCCAGATTGCGGGAACCGAGTTGGCTTCAAGCGCGCGATTAACCCATGCCTTGCCGCCGGTGGCGCGGCTGGCAGACTGAAACAGGCGGCCGAATCCGTCCGCCTCGAAGACGTCCTCGGCCTCGTCGAACAGCAGCATCGCGCCCGGCTTGTGTCCGAGTAGCCGTTGACCGAGGTGATACCAGCCCAGGCGCGCCTTGCCGCGCACCGGATCGCCGTCGCTGTCGGAGAAGGGAACCTCATAGAGTTCCGCGCCACTGGATGCGGCGAGCGCGCGGGCGAACTCGGTCTTGCCCGTGCCGGGCGGCCCTTCGAGCAGGATGTTTACGCCTCCTGCCGCCGTGCCGCGCAACAGGGTCAGAACCGCATCGGCATCGGCTGCAAGATGAGGAAAATCGGCGAGGCCGAGGCTGGCGCCGGGTGCGCGGCGCAGACAGTGCTGGGCGATCGACTCGATGCTGTCGCCACTGAGCAGTGCCTCGCATGCGTCAGCCGAAGCTTGGACGTTGTGCTGAAGATCACGGCCGAACCTATGGGGTACCAGCCCGGTGAGCGCGAGGCTGCCGTGCGACGACATCGCGGCACGCATTGCCGCCGGACTCTGGTTGAGCACGGCGCCCAGGAGCCGGGCGATGGCGTCGCGCCCAATCGGCAAATCGCGGCGTCCGATCAGCCTGCTGAGGTCTTCATCGCAGGTGACGAGCACGGCAAAGGCCAGCAGCGCCTGCTCCGCTTCGTTCAGACCGACCTGGCCCGCCAGCGAGCGCAGGTTGCGGACCAATGGCAGTTCGCCGGTCCATCGCGTGCGCGCGAGCTCACGGCGGCGGCGGCGCAGCACGCGCATCCATTGATCATGCGAGAGGCGCGCAAACGGATGGGGCGAAGCGGGGTCGGCTTCAAGAACAGCATGTTCGGTCTGGCGGTCGAGCCCGGTGAGCCGCAGGAACATCTCGTCCTTCTGCAGTGGCGTGTCGCGCTGGTCGCGTGAATGGGTCCAGCCGAGCAGGAATGCCATCTCCATGGCCCAGCGCCCGAGCAAAGGCTGATAGGCCGGATTTGTAATCGCAAGTTGCGCCTCGGAATTGTCGCGGGCGGGCAGCAAAAACGAAGGCAGGTCAGGTTTCATGTCTCGCTCAACGGCATTTGAATTGGGAGGAGCCAAGCATGCCGCGCCCATGCGACGGCTCGTGTCGCATGGGCGAACAGGGGGAGGCGCGACCAGAGGCTGCCCGTCCCGCTCCCGCATGCGACACGAACTGACGCATCGCGAGCGCACATTGCCGCTACCCGAAGTGACGACTCTGCCGTGGAGAACGCAATGCACGACAAACCCCTAGACCCTGAGATTCTCAAGCGCATCCGCGCGATGACCGGCGAGGCCGACCCCGATGGTGATTCGACAGATGCCCGGCAACGGGCGGCCGAGCACGGCGAAGAGACGGCACCGGAGAATGATGCCGCCCGCCTGCGCAGCCTGTTCGCACGCCTCAACGACGGCCGGGAAAGGTCGCTCAAGCCGGGCATGCTCGCGGTATGGAAACCGGGTCTGAAGAACAAGAGATTGCCAGCCTACGGTCAACCCGCGGTCGTCATGGAGGTGATGAAGGAACCGGTCTTGGATCACACGGAAGAAGCAGGCTCTCCCTATTTCCGTGAACCCATCGGCCTGCTTCTCGGCGTGCTGATGGAGGGGACCGACTTCTGGGTGTGGCATTTCGATGCCCGTCGCTTTCAGCCCGTGAGCGATTGACGGCAGGCGATCCTGCGCGCCGCGAGGTCCTGGGATTTGCCGAAGCGATCCGGAGAGGAGTCGGAGATGCGGCCGGAGTAGGTGGAAGGCGATACAGGAGCGCAAATGGGGCCGGCTCAAGTTTGCCGTCCGCAAGCCGCTATCTCATTGGGATTGTCAGAAGGGACCGCCATGATGCCGTCCACCCGATTCACCTGCCGCGCGAGGGAAGGCCGCAGCCACCGCGACAACCGGCGTGGGTAACGCGAACGTTGGGACGTTTCATTCGGCCAGCACCACCGCCGAGTGTATCGAGTGCGGGCACCTGATGGCTAAGCGAGACGACGAGCAGGCCGTGCTGCCGGAGCAGAAGGGTGACGAGCGCGAATGGTGCTGCGTGACGCACCGCAACGCGCAGTGTTCTGCGAAGGACCAGGTTCCACGCCCTGTCTCACCGGAACAGGCTGGGAAGCAGGCACGGGCGGCAGCGCACCGGCAACCCGGTGGCACGATCGCAAGGAAAGGGTGCGACATGGCACATCCAAGGAATCTTTCAAAGTCGAAGCTGGTGGCGTTTCGCCAGTGCCCGAGGCGTCTTTGGCTGGAGATCCATCATCCGGAATGGCGTCAGGACTCGGCCGCGACCCAGGCCAGCTTCGCCATCGGCGCGAGCGTCGGCGAAATCGCCCGCAAGCTCTACGATCCGGACGGCAAAGGGGTACTGATCGATGCCCAGACCATCGGCTTCCCAGCGGCCTTCTGTCAGACACAGAAGGCTCTGCAAACCCGGCAACCTATTTTTGAAGCCGGCTTTGCCGCTTCTGGTGCCTTGGCGTTCGCGGATGTGCTGCTGCCTGTCAGCGAACACGGCCCGCAGACCTGGCGCATGGTGGAGGTGAAGTCCTCCGGCAGCGTGAAGGACTATCACCGGGACGATCTGGCCATTCAGCACTTCATCGCCCGCAAGGCAGGTGCGTCGGTCGTCTCGGCAGCTCTGGCCCATATCGACACAAGTTGGGTCTATCGGGGAAATGGCGACTATCGCGGGCTCCTGGTCGAGCACGACCTCACCAGCGAGGTTTGCGCCCGAACGGATGAGGTTGCCGCCTGGATCAGCGGTGCTCACGCCGTCGCCATGCAGGCAACCGAGCCGGTTCGACAGACCGGCGCGCATTGCCACGCACCGTTCGACTGCGGTTTTCTGGGCCATTGCCGGGCCAGTGAGCCAGTGGCGCAACACCCGGTCGAATGGCTCCCATGCGTCCGGACCAAGGCACTGAAACAATTCGTCGCGCAGGATGGGATCATCGACATGGACCAAGTGCCGGACGAGTTGCTTGATCCGCAACAGTTGCGGGTCAAGCAAGCCACCTTGGAGAGCCGCGTCCATTTCGATGCCGCAGCAGCAGCTTGCGATCTAGCTGCCCATGCCTTGCCGGCGTTGTTCCTCGACTTTGAGACCGTCAGCTTCGTGGTGCCCATCTGGGCTGGCACTCGGCCATACCAGCAAGTTCCCTTTCAGTTCTCGCTGCATGTACTGGGTGCCGATGGCCACCTCAGCCATAACGAATTCCTGGACCTGTCTGGCAAGGATCCCTCGGCGCGATTCAGTCGGGCGCTGGTCGAGGCCTGCGCGCCAGCCGGGCCAATTTTCGTCTACAACAGGGGTTTCGAAAGTGCCCGGATAAGCGAACTCGCCACTCGTTATCCTGAATACAGGGAAGCGCTATGCGCCCTAGTGCCGAGACTCGTGGACCTGTTGCCCATCGCCAAGAAGCATTACTACCATCCCTCACAGCAAGGTAGTTGGAGCATCAAGAAGGTGCTGCCGGCGATGGCGCCCGAGTTGCGCTATGACGCCCTCGATGGGGTACAGGACGGCGGTGCCGCAATGGTTGCCTACCAGGAAGCCATCGAGTCGCATACCTCGGCCGAGCGGAAGAGCCAAATCGAAAAGCAGCTTCTGGCCTATTGCCGGCTCGACACTTTCGCCATGATCCGGGTCTGGTCGACCCTGGCTGGACGGACCGATCTGCGTAAATTGCCGGACGAGACCTGACATGCCACGCCGTCCCGATGCATTGGAAACGGTCCGTTTGATCCTGGAGATACTCAAGCGCATTCCGAAGAATCGCAAGGTCTCGGCGCCGGAACTGCACCGGCAATTGAAGGATGCCGGGCTCGATCGGGAACTACGTACCATCCAACGGCAGCTGGACATGCTGGCCGAGAACTTCGACATTGATCGCGACGACCGGAATCGTCCCTATGGCTACAGTTGGAAGCAACACGCGCGCGGCTTCTCCGCGCCGGCGCTGACTGAGCAGGAGTCGCTGCTGCTGACCCTTGCTCAAGAACATCTGCGCTACCAGCTACCGGCCAGTCTGATGAAATCGATGGAAGGGTTCTTTACCCAGGCGAAGGGCAATCTTCAATTCCACACGGGCGCGCTGCGGGAGCGCGAGTGGCTTGGCAAGGTGCGGGTGGTGAGCACGACCCAGCCGCTGCTGCCGCCGAAGATCGCAGATGGCGTCTTCGAGGCGGTGAGCCGGGCACTGTACGAGAATCACTGGTTGGACGTCGACTACAAGAATGCACAGGGCAAACGCAACAAAGCCAAAGTCATGCCGCTGGGGTTGGCCCAGCAGGGTCCAAGGCTTTACCTGGTTTGCCGATTCGAGCGATTCGACAACGAGCGCAGCCTCGCCTTGCACCGGATCATTTCCGCAACCGAAAGCACGCTGTCGTTCCAGCGGCCCACCGCGTTCGATCTACAGCGATACGACGACGACGGCCGCTTTGGCTTCGGCGAAGGCAAGCGTATCCAGATTAAGTTCCGTATCGCCAAAATGGCCGGGCAGCACTTGCTGGAGACGCCGCTGTCGCGCGATCAGCAGGTGGACGATTGCGGTGACAGCTACGAGATAACCGCAACGGTCGTCGAGTCTGAGCAGTTGAAGTGGTGGCTGAGGGGCTTTGGGGAGGCGGTGACCTTCTTGAACCCATCGAGTCTTGCAACGTAGTAAAGGCGGTAACGCATGGCGTCCATGCCAAACAGCCAGCTACAACAAACACCGGTTCAGCCTGAGCCGGACGAGCGGGAACCAAACACGGACAACGACAGGCGCCTGACCGGAGAAGGGCAGATGGACCATGACTTTCGGATTGCGTGGATCTTGAGCGGCGAAACTGCACGGCGTGCTGTCATGCTTTGATCGCATCATCGCTACTGCCGCGCTCCCTGGTGCGCGCGGTGCTGCTTGGACTTGAACGCTTGGCGCGGAGCAGAAGGTCGATCTTGTCGTGGCCGACTGTCAAGTACAGGTACTTTCACTTGCCAGCGACGACTTGTTCAGTCATTCCTCGATGTCAGAAGTCTTCCGCCCATCGATCCCAGAACCCTGGTTCGTCGTGGTGGGCATTCTTCATGGCGTCCTCCAGCGGTAAGTAGTACCACCTGACATTGGAAAATCTCATGGTGCCTTCGGGCGTTTCCAGGTAGTCACGCAAAACCTGATAGGTCGGGTCCTTCGTATCGAATGGCACATCAACATAGATCCACCCCTGATAGCTCATCATCAGGTTTTCACTGGCAACATGCCCGCAGGGGCTCCATTCAATCTGATGCTGATCCAGCCACTCGATGATCGTCTTCCGGATGGTTGAGTTCTCCCAATCCGAACAAAAGGGACTAAACCCGTCGTCTAACCCGCGTTGAGAGACTTCGGAGTCTTCGGAGTCTTCGGAGTCTTCAAGGTCTTCAGTGACTTCGAGGTCTTGAGTGTCTTCGCTTAGGTCGTCCGATGAGAAGGCGATAAACAGAACGTCTCGCCCTTTCTTGCGGCAGATAGCATCTATGTGTTCGATTTGTAACGGCATAATGAGGAGTGGGTACTCGATGGTGAGGGAATTTCAATGACGGTACTCCCTGTGAATCTCGCGAAAGCCATCCTTGTCGAGACGATGACTCACAATCCCGGCGTCTGCCATTGCATCCAACAACTGGACTGCGCGGGTATGGCCTAGCCTCAACGTTCGTTGAATCAAGGCTACGCTGGTATTCTGGTTTTTGAGCACCAGATGAACCGTCCTTTCATAGAGCGGGTCAATCATCGAGGCGATGTTCCACAAGCATATTGTCCTGTCCGAGCTCGATGAAGCCAACAGCTTGCCGTCTGGACTGTATGCCAGGCTACTGACGGCGCCGGCATGGCCGTGCAGGTACGTAAACGGCGTTGAGGCGAAGCCGTTTAGTCGCCAAAGAAATATTTCTTCGTCGAAGTCACCGACCGCAATTTGCTGGCCGTCAGGGCTGATGGCAATGCAGCTTGGGTTGAAGGTGGATTCCTCCTGAATGTCCTCAACAATCTGCGCTGGCTGAACGTCGAGGCCGAAGCATCGGATGCGATTGCCGGAGGCAACATCCCACAAACCAACCGTACCATCACTACTGGCCGAGACCAGCTTGCCCCCGTCCGGAGAGAATGCAATTCCACGCACAGTGGCTTTGTGGCCCCGCAATACCGCAACGGCTGCGCCGGAGAGAGCACTCAATAGTCTGATGTCCGGACCCTTGCTCGCCACGGCGACTAGCGTGGCGTCGGGGCTGATGGCCAGGCATTCGGGCATGTATTCGAATTCTCGCGTCCAAACGGGGCGCGCCCCGACACCAAGATTCCACAGGCAAACGCTGTAGTCACGGCTGCAGGACGCGACAAGTTGGTTCTCGCGACTGAAAGCCACCTGACCTACGCTGAGCAGGTCTCCTCTCAGAACCGACGGGTCGTCGTGGTTAGCCGATTCCCAAATCCAGATGCTCCCATCGCTATCGGCGACAGCCAAGCGACCTTCTGGGTCGAAGGAAGCATCACAGAGCAGACGACCCTTCGCCCCAGCGATTTCATCGGACGGTGGTGGCGTGAGGATCCGATGTTGATTAGGGTGGTGCACATCCCATAGGCGGATTGTTCCGCCCCAGCTCGTACTGGCGAGGTGCGTCCCTGTGCGATCGAATCTGACCGATGTCACAGATCCGGTATGGCCTTCGAGTCGAATCTTGTTCGTCTGAATCGCGTGATCCTTCCGTTCATGGGAATGGAACAGACTGTCATTGACGAGCGGGATAAGGCCCAGTGCCATTGCCCAGGAGTTGACTGCCCAATCAGACGCCGCGTCGTCGACTCCCGTGTCTCGTGCAAGCAGTCGGATTAACTTGGGCAGCAGTACTACGGGCGAATTGAAATGGCGCAGCCGCACCATGTCCCTTACTGCACCTGATCGGAACGCCTGAAGCAGTAGTTCAATCTCGCGGTCCGCATCCGGGCATTCATCCATCAGCGCAACTTTCAGAGCCACCGCTGAATGTAGATGGGCTGGCAACACGGGCTGAATGATTGATGACAAGACTTGGCGAATCGATTGCGATCGCGGCATCGGTCTCTCCGGATGATCTGAGATGCCAGTGTGCACGGTCAAGGCGACAACATGTGTCGCAGACCCGCATAACATCGCCGTATCCCGCAAGTGAAACTTGCCTATCGGGGAGACGCGAACGAATCCAGAGAGCGGCGAGTCCTCCTACGAGCGCTACTCAAGGCTCGATCAAGGTCGATCGCTGTGGCAACACAAAATCTGGGGTAGTGCGCGACAATTCGACGTGGCGATAGCTGGCTTGGGCTTCGGGAACGCTGCAGCTTCTCGATTGCCAGGGCGTCGAACGGTTGTTGTAGGGTTCAACAAGGGCGCCAGCGGGACGCGAAGCTCTCGCACCGCCGGCGCCGCGCCGAAGCGCCGCGCAGCCTTTCGGACCCGCGGCATCGCTTCGACGATGAGATCCAGACGAGAGTTTGATGTTCCCCTTTCGAATGGCAGCTTTTCGCATATCAGCAGTCGACACAAACGGCGGCTTTCGAAAACCCTGACCGTCGCCTTTTGGCCGGGTCAAGGCAGAGCGCACTTGAACTTGCTCGCCGCAAACCGGTCCTCCGGCGAAGTCCAGAGATAGAAATTTCGACGGCATCTCGAATGGCTGGTAATGGCCGGCAGCCGCCCGTCATGCCCTGATGGACCCATCCCTCTTTGCTCTACTGATTTCAGCTTGTGACGGTCGGCGCAGCCCGCTGCTGAAACCGACAACACCCGAGCGTAGCCGGCCTTTCACGAGTGTTCCCATTTCTCGCTGTTGCGGGAAGTTGACGGACTCGGTTTTGTAAACGCTATCTTGGACCGGTGACAGCCCAGCGATGGCAACCGTCACACAAGGTAAATCTTTGACTTTTATGTAGGTAAATCTTTGACTGCCGTGATTTGTGTAGGTAAGTTTGACTGCTCGATCGATGGGAACCGTGACAATTCAATGCGTTACGGACGTTCGATTTGTGAATCGTTGACTTGCCTTCCTGTCAAAGATTGTTGGCCAAACAAGGCGGTGCCTCACGGATG
>WBZS01001103.1_pt1 | contig 23956 bp, 26 predicted proteins | sample 5204201 | NCBI WGS metagenome assembly WBZS01 (sample SAMN12344357, study PRJNA552823) | activated sludge metagenome | biome: Activated sludge suspended growth; feature: Nitrification reactor; material: Wastewater; isolation source: activated sludge from nitrification reactor of wastewater... | reverse complement strand
ACATCTCCGGCGGGAAGAAGTTCGCGGCAGGCTCGTCCGGCGAGCTGAAGGACGTCTACTCGACCATCGCCAAGTCGATCGGCTACATGAAGGAGGAGCAGGAGGTCACCGAGACCTACACCGGCTACGCCTTCGGCTTCGCCGTCCTGGCCGCGATCGCGGTGATCTCGCTGGGCTCCCGCTGGCCCTGACCGTCCTCGCCCCGACCCCGCCGGCCCCGACCACTAGGCCCTCCCTAACTACCTGGGCCCTCCCACATACGGGAGGGCCCAGGTAGTTAGGCAGGGCCTAGCGGTCGGCGTCTCCCCGGAGCGGCTCCGAACCGGAGCCGTCAGCCGGGCAGCGAGAGCCGGTACACGCCGTCGGTGCCGCCGCCGTTCGACGTGGTGAAGTACAGCGAGCCGTCCGGGCCCTGCTGGACGGTGCGGATGCGTCCGTAGCCGGTCGCCAGGGTGGCGACCTTGGTGAGGGTCTCGGTGCCGCTGGGCCGGAACAGCAGGATGCCCTCGCCCTTGAGCATCGCGACGGCGAGATGGCCGTCCCACGACTCCCATTGGGAACCCTGCAGGAAGGTGGCGCCGCTGGTGGCGACGGTCGGCTTGCCGGACTTCCAGCGCGCCTTCTTCGCCTTCTTGAACCGCTTGGTGTCGGTCATCGAGCGGGATTCGTTGTAGCCGGGCGTGGGCGACCAGCCGTAGTTGTGACCGCCGATGATCCGGTTCACCTCGTCGTCGCGGGACGGCCCGTGCTCGGCCGACCACAGCTGGTCGGGGCCGCCGCGGAAGGCCAATCCCTGCACGTTGCGATGGCCGTAGGTCCATACGTACCGGGCGTTGCCGCCCTTGCGGTAGAACGGGTTGCTGGACGGCGGCGAGCCGTCGGCCCGCACCCGCAGCACCTTGCCGCCGAGGGATTTCAGATCCTGCGGCGCGGTTCCCTTGGTGGCGTCCCCGGTGGCGATGTAGAGCCGGTCGGCGGAGCGGAAACGCAGCCGGCAGCCGTTGTGGCGTCCGGAGCCGATCGGAATGCCGGTCAGGATCGTCTTGACCTTGGCGGCGTGGGTGTCGTCGGTGAGGCGCCACTGCCAGACCTCGACATCCTTGGCCTTGCCTTTGTCGTCGGCGACCGACATGCAGGTGTAGAACAGCCCGTTGCTGGCGGCGTCCGGATGGGCCACCATGCCGAGCAGGCCGCCTTCGGAGGAACTCCAGATCCGGGGCAGCGCCAGGCTGACCTGCTGGGGCGTTCCGCCGGTCCGCAGCGACCAGAGCCGGCCGGGTCGTTCGTTGAACAGCATGACGTCACCCACCCAGGTGACATCCCACGGAATGGTGAGCCCGTCGGCGACCTTGGTGATCACCGGGCCTGGGACCGCGCGGACGGGCTGGCTGGACGCCGCCAGGCCCGACGCGGTCAGGGCGAGCGTGGCAGTGGCGGCGAGCAGACGACGGGGGAGCAGCGACATGGGGGGTGCCTCTTCACGGTGTCTTCACTGGGGGTGGCCCGACTGTACCGCCGGACGCCGCCGTCAGCGACCCTCGAACCGCACCGGCCTGCCGTCGAGGTAGCCGGCGACGGCCCGCTGCGCGTCGGTCGTCCGGGCCAGCATGGCCACCACCGGGTGCAGGCGCCCGGCGGCCGCGCGCGGGTCGGTCCGGGCCAGCCGGGCATTGGCGAGGGTGGCCTGCACCGCGAGTGGTGCCTGCGCGGCGATCCGTTCGGCCAGGGCCAGCGCGGCGTCCAGCTGGGTGCCGTCGGGGACGACCTCCTGCACCAGGCCGATCCGGTGCGCCTCGGCGGCGTCGAAGAAGTCGCCGGTGAGCAACCAGCGCATCGCATCGCCCCAGCCCAGCCGCGGCAGCCGCACCGTGGCGCCGCCGAACGCCATGATCCCGCGGGACACCTCGAGTTGGGCGAAGCGGGTGCCGGCGGCCGCCACCACGACGTCCGAGGCCAGGGCGAGCTCGACGCCGAGGGTGAGGCAGCTGCCCTGCACCGCGGCCACCACCGGCTTGGCGACCGGTTCGGTGAGGAGGCCCCACGGGTCGATGGTGCCGCTCGGCAGCAGGTCGAGGGAACCCGACACCAGGCCCGGGCCGACGTCGGTCAGGTCCAGCCCCGCGGTGAAATGGTCGCCGACCGCGTGCAGGACGCCGACGCGCAGGTCGGGCTCGGTGTGCAGCAGCGTGTAGGCACGGGCCAGCTGGTGAAGCATCGCCAGATCGGCCGCATTGCGCTTCTCGGGCCGGTTCAGCCCGATCAGCAGAATCGGCCCGCGGCGTTCGATCAGGACCCGTTCGTCGCTCACCCGATCATCCAACCCGGGCGCGGACGCGTTGTCACGCGTCTGGTCGGGGCGGCGCGGGCGTCATCGACGCTCCCGGGCCGCCCGGTCAGCGGCGCGCCCTGCCCTCTGCGGGGCCGACCAGTTCGTCCGTGGCTTCGGCATCGGCCGCCCCGCCTCGCGGGTCCCGCGCATCGGGCACGCCCCGAAGAGGTGGGATTCGCCGGCCTCGGCGGTTGGTTCTGCTGTGACGGGTGGGGCAGAATGGACGCACTCCGACGACCGAGTGATGCAGGGGAAGGCAGCTCTCGGACGAAGGAGAAGACCATGGCGACAACCCATGGGGTGGTGCAGATCCACTCTGCGCCGTCCGCGTTGTGCCCGCACGTCGAGTGGGCCGTGGGCGGCGTCGTCGGCGTACCCGTCCACCTCGACTGGACGCCGCAACCGGCCGAACGGGCGTCCTATCGCGCCGAATACTCCTGGACGGGTCCGGTCGGTACCTCGGCGAAGCTGGCCAGCGCGTTGAAGGGCTGGCAGCGGCTGCGCTTCGAGGTCACCGAGGACGCGACCGCTCGTTCCGAGGGCGTCCGCTACTCCTACACGCCGGCGCTGGGCGTCTTCCACGCCACCGTCGGCCTGCACGGCGACATCATGATCGACGAGGAACGCCTGAGGGCGGCCGTGGCCCGGGACGCCCTCGGACGCCGCCGACTGCACGACGCCGTGGCCGACCTGCTCGGCACCGCCTGGGACGACGAACTGGAGGTCTTCCGCCAGGCCGGCGAGGGCGCCGGCGTCCGCTGGCTGCACCAGGTGGTCTGACCGCGCACCAGAAACCCCTGCCCAACTGCCTGCGCCCTCCCACACGTGGGAGGGCGCAGGTAGTTGGGCAGGGGGTTTGCGTCCGGGCGACGGTCAGCGGGTGACGTTGGCGTTGGTCACGGTGACCGCGACGTTGGCGCCACCGAAGCCGAACGAGTTGTTGATCGCGGCCAGGTCACCCTCGGGCAGCGGACGCGCCACCTTGGCGGCCACGTCGATGCCGAGATCGGGTTCCGGATGGTCCAGGTTGATCGTCGGCGGCACCATCCGATCCCGCAGCGCCAGCACCGTGGCCAGGGTCTCCAGGGCCCCGGCACCGCCCAGCAGATGCCCGGTCATCGACTTCGTCGAGGTCACCACGCATTGGTCGACGGCGCTGCCCAGCCCGTGCCGGATCGAGCCGGCCTCGGTCATGTCGCCCTGCGGCGTCGACGTGCCGTGCGCGTTGATGTGCCTGATGTCGGACGCCGCCAGGCCCGCATCGACCAGCGCCTTCTGCATCGCGCCGTACTGGCCGGCGCCGCTCGGGTCGGGCTGCACGATGTCATGGCTGTCGGCGGTGATGCCGGCCCCGGCCAGGGTGCCGTAGCTCTTCGCGCCCCGGGCCCGGGCGTGCTCGAGGGTCTCGATGACCAACACCGCCGAACCCTCGCCCATGACGAAACCGTCGCGGTCGATGTCCCACGGGCGGGACGCCTTCTCGGGCTCGTCGTTGCGGCGCGACAGCGCCTGCATCTGCCCGAAGGCGGCGATCGGCAGCGGGTGGATGGTGGCCTCGGTGCCGCCGACGACGGCGATGTCGGCCCGGCCCAGGCGGAGCTGGTCGAGCGCCAGCGCGATCGCCTCGTTGGACGACGCGCAGGCCGAGACCGGGGTGTGCACGCCCGCCTTGGCGCTGATCGCCATGCCGACGTTCGCGGCCGGGGCATTGGCCATCAGCATCGGGATGGTGAACGGGCTGACCCGGCGATACCCCTTGTCGCGGTGGGCGTCCCAGTTGTTCAGCAGCGAATGCAGGCCGCCGATGCCGCTGGCCAGCGAGACGATCAACCGGTAGGGGTCGACCTCGTTCTCGGTGCTCCAGGTCAGGCCCGCGTCCTGCCAGGCCTCCTGGGCCGCGATCAACGCGAGCTGGGTGGAGCGGTCGAGCCGGCGGGCCTTCACGCGGTCGATGATGGTGGACGGATCGACCTTGACTTTGGCCGCGATCTTGACCGGGAGTTCCTCGACCCACTCCTCAGTGATGCGGCTGACTCCGGACGTGCCGGCGAGTAGTCCGGCCCAGGTCGAGGCCGCATCGCCGCCGAGCGGGGTGGTGGCTCCGATGCCGGTGATCACAATCTCAGGCATGATTCTCCGAGGTGGTTCGGGAACGGTTGACTGGGGTGCCCGGGCCCGCCGTGGCGGCGGACCCGGGGCACGTGACGACAGCGCAGGTCAGCTGTGCGCCTCGACGTAGGCCACGGCGTCGCCCACGGTCTTGAGGTTCTTGGAGTCCTCGTCGGGGATGGTGACGCCGAACTTCTCCTCACAACCGACGATGATCTCGACCATCGCCAGCGAGTCGACATCGAGATCGTCGACGAAGGACTTGTCCAGCTGGACGTCCTCGACCGGCACACCGGCGACGTCGTTGACGAGCTCAGCCAGCTGAGCGCGGATCTCTTCGGTGGTGGCCATAGGGTTTCTCCTTGTCGTAGGGCCTTTCCGGGGGCTCCCGGAAGATCTGGGGGTCAGGGCAGGGTGACGACCTGCCCGGCGTACACCAGGCCGGCGCCGAAACCTATCAGCAGGGCGGTCTGCCCCGGCTTCGCCTCGCCGGAGGTGAGCAGGGCGTCCATCGCCATCGGGACGGACGCCGCCGAGTTGTTGCCGAACTGCTTGATGGTGCGGGCCACCACGACGTGCTCGGGCAGCTTCAGGTGCCGCAGCATGGCGTCGGTGATCCGGTTGTTGGCCTGGTGCGGGATGAACACGTCGAGGTCTTCGGGGGCGAGGCCGCCGGCGTCCAGGACGTTCTTGGTGGCCTCGGTGATGAACCCGCTGGCCCACTTGAAGACGGAACGGCCGTCCATCGCGAGGTAGGGGCGCTCGCCCGCCGAGACGGCCTCGCTCCACTCCGTGGTCTGGGTGATCGCCTCGGCCTGGCCGCCGTCGGAGCCCCACACCACCGGCCCGATGCCGTTGACGTCGCTCGGTCCCACCACGGCGGCGCCGGCGCCGTCGGCGAACAGGAAGGCGGTGCTGCGGTCGTGGATGTTGGTGAACCGGCTGAGTTCCTCGACCCCGATCACCAGGGCGTAGCGGGCCGCGCCCGCGCGGACCAGCGCCTCGGCCTGGGCGAGCCCGTAGCAGAAGCCGGCGCAGGCGGCCGAGATGTCGTAGGCGGCGCCGTTGGTGCCCAGTTGGTGGGCCAGCTTCGCGGCCATGCTGGGCGTCTGGTGGAAGTACGAGACGGTGGCGACGATGACGGCGCCGATCTCGGCGGCCGGGACGCCGGAGCGCTCGATCGCGGTGCGGGCCGCGGCCAGCGCCATCGTCTCGACGCTCTCGCCCTCGCCGACCCAGCGGCGCTCGGCGATGCCGGTGCGCTGCTGGATCCACTCGTCGGAGGAGTCGATCCAGGTGCACATCTCGGCGTTGTCGACCACCCGGGACGGCACGAACGACGCGACCGAGAGCAGCTTGGCGAAGGGGCCGCCGCTGCCGGCGGTGATCGGGGCGCTCATGCCGCGACCCCCGCGTGCTCGGCGGTGAATGCCCGCGCGTCGACGAGTTGATCCGGGGTGTTCAGGTTGAACAAGGCGACTCCCTTGAGGTTGCGCTTCGCGATGCCGGTCAGCGTGCCGGCGGGCGGCAGTTCGAGGATGCCGGTGACACCCAGCGCGGCGAGGGTGTCGAGGCACAGGTCCCAGCGCACCGGGTTGCCGACCTGGCTGACCAGCCGGCGGAGCATCTCGGCGCCGTCGTCGACCACGGTGCCGTCGGCGTTGCTCAGCAGCTGCGTCGTCGGCGCGCCGGTGCTCAGGCCGGACGCCAACGCCTCGAGTTCGGCGACGGCGGGCTGCATGTGCACGGTGTGGAACGCGCCGGCCACGCTGAGCTGGATCAGCCGGGCCCGGGCCGGCGGGTTCGCGGACAGCTCGGCGAGTTGTTCGACGGTGCCGGCGGCCACGATCTGGCCGCGTCCGTTGTTGTTGGCGGCGGTCAGCCCGGCCGCCTCGATCGCAGCCAGCACCTCGTCGGGGACGCCGCCCACGACGGCCATCATCGAGGTCGGGCGCAGCGCGGACGCCGCGGCCATGCCCCGGCCGCGGGTGGCGACGAAGCGCATCGCGTCGGCCGGGGACAGCACGCCGACCAGGGCGGCGGCGGTGATCTCGCCGACGCTGTGACCGGCCACCACGTCCGGCCGGACGCCGTCGTTCAGCAGCGCCTGGCCGGCGACCAGCCCGGCGGCGACCAGCAGCGGCTGGGCGATGTCGGTGGCCCGGATCGTCTCGGCGTCCGCCTCGGTGCCGTAGTGCGCCAGATCGACGCCGGCGACCTCGGAGAGCGTGTCCAGCTGCTCACGGACGGCGGCATCCTCCAGCCAGGGGCTGAGAAAGCCGGGGGTCTGAGCACCCTGTCCGGGCGCGAGGATTGCTAGCACGGGAATACTCTTGCGCGAATCCGTCCGTGAGGGACAGCGGGACATGACGAAAATCTCACAGACCTTCTTGTGGGAATCTCACAACGACCCGCACACCCAGACCCCGTCCGACTGTGCTCACCTTTGTGGTACTACGACGTCATCAGCCGGCCGAGGGTGACCGCGAGCCGTAGCACGTAGGCGCTGCGGGCGTCCGCCGGGTGGTAGCCGGAGACCTCGGCGATGCGCCGCAGCCGGTAGCGCACCGTGTTGGGATGGACGAACAGGGTGCGGGCGGTGGCCTCGACCGAACCGCTGTTGTCGAGGTAGGCGACGAGGGTCTCGAGCAGGTCCGCCCCGGCGTCGCGCAGCGGTCCGTAGATCTCCCGGGCCAGGATCCGCCGGGCGTGGCCGTCGCCGGCCAGGGCGCGTTCGGGCAGCAGATCCTCGGCCGCGACCGGACGCGGGGCGCTGGGCCAGGCGTCCGCCGCCCGGATGCCGGACAGCGCGCCGCGGGCCGAGGTGGCGGCCTCGACCAGGTCGCTGACCTCGGGGCCGACGACGATGTGGCCCGGGCCGAACTGGTCGGCGATCTCGGTGATCACCGACAGGGCGGTGCCGGCCGTCCCGGAGTGGCCGCCGAGCACCACCACCAGGCGGTCGCCCTGGGTCGAGGCCAGCAGGTCGAAACCCCGCTCGGCGACGGCCCGGCGCATCGCCTCGACCGCCTGGTCCTTCGCGGGGGCCTCGCCGATGGTCACGGTGATCGCGGCGGGGGAGCGCCAGCCGAGCGTCGAGGCCCGCGAGAGCACCGTCTCGTCGGCCTCGCCGCGGATCACGGCGTCCACCACCAGGGCCTCCAGCCGGGCGTCCCAGCCGCCCCGCGCCTCGGCCGCCCGGGCGTACAACTCGGCGACCCCGAACGCGATCTCGCGGGAGTACTGCACGATCGCCAGATAGACGCCGGATCGGTCGCCGCGCGGCACCAGCCGCTCCAGCTGGGCCTCGACGGTGTCGATGGTGGTGCGGATCAGATCGACGCTCTGATGCAGTGTGATCCGGCGCATCAGCGCCCGCGGCGCGGCGTCGAAGACCTCGGCGGGGTTGACGTCCCGGCCGTCCTCGGCGAACCAGCGGACGAAGCCGTCGATGCCCGCCCGGGCCACCAGGGTCACCCAGGAGCGGTGTTCGGCGTCCAGTTCGCCGAACCAGGGATGCCGCTCCGCGATCTCGGCGAGCGCGGCCGTGGTCAGGTCCGGGGCGGCCTGGGCGAGCCGTCTGGCCAGCGTCGATCGTTGCCGGCCGGGCTGCGGCCAGCCGCGTCCGATGCCTGGAATGGCGGCCACCGGTCTCCCTTCGTCGTGGACACCTTAGGCTGACCGCATGGATCCCGTCGTCGCGCTGCGCGAGATCGCCTACCTGATGGAGCGCGAGCGGGCCGACAGCTACCGCGTCCGGGCGTTCCGGAAGGCGGCCGACATCGTCGCCGCCATGGACGCCGACGAGCGGTCGGCGCATGCGGCGGCCGGCGACTGGAAGCGGGTCCCGGGCCTGGGCACCACCTCGGTCGCGGTGATCGAGCAGGCGCTCGCCGGGCGGGTGCCCGAGTACCTGGCCGGCAAGCGGGCCAAGGCCAAGCCGCTGGTGGATCCCGAGCCGGCCCTGCGGAAGCTGCTGCGCGGCGATCTGCACACCCATTCGACCTGGTCCGACGGGGGCAGCTCGATCGAGGAGATGATGCTGGCGGCTCGCGCGCTGGGGCATGACTACGCGGCGGTCACCGACCACTCGCCGCGGCTGCGGGTGGCCCGCGGGCTGTCCGCCGAGCGGCTCGCCGAGCAACTCGACCTGATCGACGACCTGAACGAGGTGCTCGCCCCGTTCCGGGTGCTGCGTGGCATCGAGGTCGACATCCTCGACGACGGCACGCTCGACCAGTCGCCGTTCATGCTCAATCGGCTGGACGTCGTCGTCGCCAGCGTCCACTCGAAGCTGGCGATGGACGCCGAATCGATGACCCACCGGATGGTGGCGGCGATCGCCAATCCCCGCACCAACATCCTCGGCCATTGCACCGGACGCCTGGTCGAGGGCGAGCGGGGCGTCCGCGGCGAGAGCTCCTTCGACGCCGAGGTGGTCTTCGAGGCCTGCCGGGCCTTCGGCGTCGCGGTGGAGATCAACAGCCGGCCCGAGCGGCGCGACCCGCCGAAGGCGCTGCTGGCGCTCGCCAACGACGCCGGCTGCCTGTTCAGCATCGACACCGACGCGCATGCGCCGGGCCAGCTGGAGTTCCTCTCCTACGGCGCCGCACGGGCCGAGGCGGCCGGCATCGATCCGGATCGGATCGTGACCAGCTGGCCGGTCGAGCGCCTGCTGGAGTGGACCGGGTCCCGCTGACGGCGTGCCGTTTCGCCCGGTTCGGCCCTCCGCGCGGCGGCCCGGCGGACACTCTGTGGTCGTGGCGATGTGCTCGACGGCGCTGATGGGGCAGGATGGACCCGAATCACCCCGGCGTGGGCTTTGCCGTGAGCCGGGGACCGCGAATGAGAAAGGACTCCCCGGTGGCCATGAGCGAGAATGTCGGCCCGATCCTGAACGGACTCCCCACGAGTCTTCCTGACATCGATTCGGACGAGACGGCCGAATGGTTGGAGTCGCTGGACGGTGTCATCGACGAGGGCGGTCGCAACCGCGCCCGCTACATCATGCTCAAGCTGCTGGAACGCTCCCGCGAGCGCCACCTGGGCGTCCCGTCGCTGACCGTCACCGACCACATCAACACCATCCCGCCGGAGCGGGAGCCGTGGTACCCCGGCGACACCGAGCTGGAGCGCAAGTTCCGCCGCCTGGTCCGCTGGAACGCGGCGATCATGGTGCACCGGGCCAACCGCCCGGGCATCGGCGTCGGCGGCCACATCTCGTCGTTCGCCTCGTCGGCGACGCTGTACGAGGTCGGCTTCAACCACTTCTTCCGCGGCAAGGATCATCCCGGCGGCGGCGACCAGATCTTCTACCAGGGCCACGCCTCGCCCGGCATGTACTCCCGCGCCTTCCTCGAGGGCCGGCTGGACGAGAACGACCTGGCGGGCTTCCGGCAGGAGCACAGCCACGTCGTCGACGGGCGCATCCGCGCGCTGCCGTCCTACCCGCACCCGCGGCAGATGCCCTGGTTCTGGGAGTTCCCGACGGTATCGATGGGCCTCGGCCCGCTCGACGCCATCTACCAGGCGCAGTTCAACAAGTACCTGCACAACCGGGGCGTCAAGGACACCTCGCAGCAGCACGTCTGGGCCTTCCTCGGCGACGGCGAGATGGACGAGCCGGAGAGCCGCGGCGCGCTGCAGCTGGCCGCCTACGAGGAGCTCGACAACCTCACCTTCGTGATCAACTGCAACCTGCAGCGGCTGGACGGCCCGGTGCGCGGCAACGGCAAGATCATGCAGGAGCTGGAGGGCTTCTTCCGCGGCGCCGGCTGGAACGTGATCAAGGTCGTCTGGGGCCGCGGCTGGGACGAGCTGCTGGCCGCCGACCGTGACGGCGCCCTGGTCAACGTGATGAACAACACCCCGGACGGCGACTACCAGACCTTCCGGGCCAACGACGGCGACTACGTCAAGGAGCACTTCTTCGGCCGCGACCCGCGGGTGGCGAAGATGGTCGAGGGCTGGGACTCCGAGAAGATCTGGAAGCTGACCCGCGGCGGTCACGACTACCACAAGGTCTACGCGGCCTATAAGGCGGCGACGGAGTTCACCGGCGCGCCGACCGTCATCCTGGCGCACACCATCAAGGGCTACTTCCTCGGCTCGCACTTCGCCGGCCGCAACGCCACCCACGGCATGAAGAAGATGGCGCTGGACGACCTCAAGCAGTTCCGCGACCGGCTGGACATGCCGATCACGGACGCCGTGCTCGAGGCCGACCCGTACCGTCCGCCGTTCGTCAACCCGGGCCCCAGCGACGAGCGGATCGCGTACGCGCTGGAGCGCCGCCGCTCGCTCGGCGGCTCGCTGCCCGAGCGGCGCAACGACCCGGCGCCGATCAAGCTGCCCGGCGACTCGGCCTACGCGTCGGTCAAGAAGGGGTCGGGCCAGCAGCAGATCGCCACCACGATGGCCTGGGTGCGGCTGCTCAAGGACCTCATGCGTGACAAGGAGTTCGCGCCGCACGTCGTCCCGATCATCCCCGACGAGGCCCGCACCTTCGGCCTGGACGCCTTCTTCCCGACGATCAAGATCTACAGCCCGCACGGCCAGACCTACACCCCGGTCGACCATCAGTTGATGCTGGCCTACCGCGAGGCCAAGAACGGCCAGATCCTGCACGTCGGCATCAACGAGGCCGGCTCGATGGCCGCCTTCCAGGCGGTCGGCAGCGCCTACGCCACCCACCGCATCCAGATGGTGCCGATCTACATCTTCTATTCGATGTTCGGCTTCCAGCGCACCGGTGACAGCATGTGGGCGGCGGCCGACCAGTTGTGCCGCGGCTTCCTGCTCGGCGCCACGGCCGGTCGCACCACGCTGGCCGGTGAGGGCACCCAGCACATGGACGGCCACAGCCACATCCTGGCCGCCGCCAACCCGGCGATCCGCTCCTACGACCCGGCCTACGCCTACGAGATCGCGCACATCATGCAGCTCGGCCTCGAGACGATGTACGGCGAGAACCCCGAGGACGTGATCTTCTACATCACCCTGTACAACGAGCCGATGGTGCAGCCGGCGCAGCCCGAGGGGGTCGACGTCGAGGGCATCAGGCGGGGCATCTACCTGCTCAAGGAGGGCTCCTTCGACGGTGTCGGCGGCGACGCCCCGCGGGCGCAGCTGCTGGCGTCCGGTGTGGGCGTGCCGTGGGCCCTCGAGGCGCAGGAGCTGCTGAAGAACGACTGGGGCGTCGTAGCCGACGTGTGGAGCGTCACCTCGTGGAACGAGTTGCGGCGTGACGGCGTGGAGGCCGACGAGCACAACTTCCTGCACCCCAGCGAAGAGAAGCGGGTGCCGTTCGTCACCCGGCAGCTGCAGGGCCGGCCGGGGCCGTTCATCGCGACCTCGGACTACATGCGGCTGGTGCAGGATCAGATCGCCCAGTGGGTGCCCGGCGAGTACCACTCGCTCGGTGCGGACGGCTTCGGCTTCTCCGACACCCGGGCGGCGGCCCGCCGGTTCTTCCACATCGACGGCCCCTCGATGGTGGTGCGGGCGCTGCAGGCGCTGGCCGACGCGGGGAAGGTCGATCCGGCCGCTCCCGGCCAGGCCGCCGAGAAGTACCGCCTGCTCGACGTGACCGCCGGGGCGTCCGGCGTCGCGGGCGGGGACGCCTGACCGAATGCGTCATGGGCCGGTGTGCCGCTACGGCGGTCACCGGCCCATTGCCGTATTCCGGCTTTCCGTCCCGCCCGGAATTCTGGCAGGCTAGGCGGACAGACCTTCGTCCACGGAGCCCGAAAGGAAGCAGGTGTCCACCACCGACGGCACGGCCAACGCGCTGGTTGCGCCAGCCATGGGATTCACCAAGGGCCTGGCCGTGCAGGAACTCGGCTGGGACGACGATGCCGACGAGGCGCTGCGCGAGGCGGTGATGGACGCCATCGACGGCGACCTGCTGTACGAGTCGAACGAGGCGGTCGACGTCGTGCTGCTGTGGTGGCGCGACAGCGACGGCGACATCGTCGACGGCCTGGTGGATGCACTCACAGACCTTTCCCCGAGCGGCTATATCTGGCTGCTCACCCCGAAGGTGGGGCGTTCGGACTACGTGGACCCCACCGACCTCGCCGAGGGCGCTCTGACCGCCGGCCTGGCACTGGCCAACCCGGCGTCCGTCTCGACGAACTGGCAGGCGCAGAAGTTGGTCCGGCCGCGGGGAATCCGGCGATAACTGGCACAATGGTGCGCCGGACGGCTGCGGGTGCATAGCTCAGTTGGTTAGAGCACCTCCCTTACAAGGAGGTGGCCGGGGGTTCGAGTCCCTCTGCACCCACCCGATGAGGGCCACTCAACAACCCCTGAGTTGGTCAAGGGCTATTGCTTGATGCCGCATGTCGCGGCGGCCGTGACCCGCTTGTCCTCCAACGAGGCGACGCCGGCAGGCCTGCGGCCCTCCGGGGCGTTCGGCAAGATCGTTCACGCACCGTTGGGTGCGGGGAGAACGCCGAGCTGGCCGAGGAGACCGGCGACGTCCATGATGATTCGGCTCTCGACGAAGATGCCGTCGCGATAGCGGTCGATGGTCCAGGCCTCGACGGTAGCGCTGCGACCCGTGGCCGGGATCCCCATGAACTCGCCCTGGTGGGTGCCCGTCCAGGTCGAGAAGGCCATCACGCGGTCGTCCTCGACGAGGGTGTCGCGGATCGTCCAGTGCAGGTCGGGGAACCCGGTGAACATCATCCGCAGCACGTCGGCCAAGCCGTCCCGGCCCGGGCCCTGGCCCGGCAACGGGTTCAACTCGACGAAGTCCTCGGCGACCAGTTCGGCCATGGCGCCGTCGAGGTCGCGGGCGTTTATGACCCGGTCGATGAAGCCGTGGACAAGTTCGCGGAGGTCCTGGGGCAGAGCTGTGCTGGTCATGGTGGTTCCTTTCAGAGGTGTGGTGTTCGGAGCGGTTCGGGGGTCTATCGGGGTAGTCGCGTCCCGGGTCGACGGGTCGCGGTGGATCGGGGAAGCGCTGACCATCGTTGGTCGAGCTTGTCGAGACCCGTTCCGACAAGGGGTTTCGACGAGCTCAACCAGCGGGCAAGGGCATTGATCAATGCTTCCTTAGGCCTCGGTGATCGCCTGCTCGGACAGGCGCGCCAGGTTCTCGAGCGTTGCGGTCATGCCGGCACGAAGGTCGGAGCGCCGGTCCTTGAGGCCGTAGAGGCCGCCGATGATGAACCAGCCGATGATCGTCAGCTGGTGGGTGACCGTGTAGGACTCGTGGACCCGGGTCCCCGTTCCTTCTGGGACGAAGCGGTAGCGCCACTCGATCGTGCCGGCGAACCTCTCGGTGCGGGCGAACGCGAACTCGCGACCCGGTTCGGCGGTGACGACGACGGGCCTGTTCGGCCAGTCGGGTCCGCGGCCGGCGTGGTTGATCGCCTTGAACCGCGCCCCGACCTCGGGCCCGGTCGCGGGGTCGATCCAGGTGCAGCTGACGATCTCGGGCGAGATCTCCGGGGTGCGCGTGACGTCGGAGATGAAGTCGTACAACGCTTCGGGCGTCGCTTCGATGTAGCGATCCACCGAGTCGGTGGTGAGTGTCTGGCGCATGATGGTTTCTCCCGTGCGTTCAGGATGGGTGAGGACGTTCGGATCGGGTGCGTTCAGCGTGGTGCGAGCAGCATGTCGACCGCTCGTTCGGCGAGGTCGGCCCACCGTCGGCCGCCGGGGTCGTTGGCGACCTGCTGGTGGGACATGCCGTTGATGACGGCGGAGAAGAGGTCGATGTCGGCCTGGTGGTGGATGCCCGCGGCGGCGGCCAGGGTGGTCGCCCGCTCGTAGAACTCAAGTGCCAGGGCGAAGGACTCGGTGGTCGGCTCGAAGCCGGGGATCGGGCGTTGGAAGAGCATCTGGTAGCGGACCTCGTCGTCGCTGGCGAACGTGATCAGGTCCCTCGTGAACCGGACCAGGGCGTCGCGTGGTGTACCGGTGTAGTCACGCTCGTCGAGGTAGGCGAGCAGTTGGCGGTAGCCGTCGGCGAACATCGCGTCGTACAGCGCCAGCTTGGAATCGAAGTAGACGTACAGCGAGGGTTGTCGCAGGCCGACGGCCCCGGCAAGGTCTCGCAGGGAGATCGCGCTGAGTCCGTCGCGGCGTGCGAGGTCCCAGGCCTCGGAGAGGATCCCGGCAATCCTGGCCTCGCGGCGGTCCGATCGAGGATCTGTCGCCACTCGGCGTGCCGACTCGCTCACGCCGCCCGCCAGCCGCGCCCGAAGATGGCGATCAGGGCCTGGGTTCGGAGCTTGCCGAGAGTGATCCGGCGAGGAGGGCGCGAGGGGGCGAGCGTCACGCGGGCCGCCCGTGCCTGGTCCACCTGCCAACGGATCTCGGCGCGGTTGACTCGGGCGAGTTCCAAGTTCATGTCCGGATGCATCGTGGTCCTCCTCGACCTCAACTGGCGATCACCTATCGCCAATAGGAAAACTATCGGTGATAGGTCCAGGTGTCAAGGGTGGGGTCCTGATGATTTGGTTCGGGGTCGGCGAGCCCAAGGCGATTCAGCGCGGGATCGGCGAGGCGGCGTCCGCGATGACCATGAACCGCACCGGTGGAGGTGCGCGGTGGCTGGCCGGGGCGCTCGGGGTCTACTCAGAGATCGCGGCCGCGGCGGCGCTGGCCGGGGATCAGCCACCAGAGGCCGAGGACGGGCAGGACCAGCGGGATGTAGCCGTAGCCCTGGCCGAAGTGCGACCAGACCGTGCGGTCGGGGAACAGGTCGGTGGCGAGGTAGCTGAGGGTGCCGACGATCAGGACGCCGGCCAGCTCGATGCTGCAGGCGATGATGGCGATGCGGCGGGCGCGGTCGCCGAGGGCGAGGCAGATGGTGGCGACGATGTAGATCAGCGCGGCGAGGGCGGAGAGCGAGTACGCCAGCGGCGCCTTCTCGGCGTTGCCGAAGAGCTGCACCGCGGAACGTCCGGTGGCGGCCAGCGCGAACAGGGCGTAGACCGCGGTCAGGGTGCGGCCGAGGCCGGTGTTGATGCCCGAGGACGGCTTGGTGGCCGGGGTGACTTCATCCGGCATAGGCGATCTCCCAGATCTGTTGGGTCCTCAGTACCATCGCCGCCACCGCGACGCAGGCCAGCACGATGTTCGCGATGCCGAACCTGGTGCGGTCGATGAATGCCCACACCACGCCGGCAGGCACGAGCAAGGGCAGGAAGACCAGGTAGCCGATGAGGGTCGCCGTCTCGACCGCACGGTCGGTACCTCCGAGCTGGGCGGCGTTGATCACGACCGCCACCGGAGTCGCCACCTCCAGTGCGAGCAGGCCGCCGAGTGTGGGCAGGCCGGGCAGCCTGTTGCGAACGATGCAGACGATCACAGCTATTCCGCAGATCGCGGCGAGCACCGTGGTCACGGTGGCGACGACGCCGAGGGCGGGATTCACGCGACCTCCGTTTCGGGCTCGCTGCGTGCGGGCGCGCTCTAGGCAGGATATGGCGGGACGCGGCGTCGCGACGGCGCCGCTCGCGGACGAGACGACAAGCTCCTGAAGCCCGAGTGACCTGGACCGGAGCGTGGGCCATCGCCGTGAGCCACCCTCGCCCGAGCCGGGACGGTAGACTGCAGGACCGTGCCTGCCGCTGATCTGCTCTCCGACCTCGCCGAACTCGACAAGACCCTGACGTCCATCGAGACGGTGCTCGACCCCGCGGCCAAGCGGGAACAGATCGCCGACCTGCAGGAGCAGGCGTCCGCGCCCGATCTGTGGAACGACCAGGAGAACGCCCAGCGGGTCACCTCGAAGCTGTCCGCGCTGCAGGCCGAGGTCGACCGGCTGACCGCGCTGCGGCAGCGCGTGGACGACCTCGAGGTGCTGATCGAACTCGGCCAGGAGGAGTCCGACCCCGACACCATCGCCGAGGCCGAGCGCGAACTGAGCCGGCTGTCCACCGACATCCAGGCCCTCGAGGTGCGCACCCTGCTCAACGGCGACTACGACGACCGGGACGCCGTGGTCACCATCCGCTCCGAAGCCGGGGGAGTGGACGCCGCCGACTTCGCCGAGATGCTGCTGCGGATGTACCTGCGCTGGTCCGAGCGGCACGGCTATCCGGCCGAGGTGTACGACATCTCCTACGCCGAGGAGGCCGGCATCAAGTCGGCGACCTTCACCGTCAAGGCGTCCTTCGCCTACGGCACGCTGAGCGTCGAGCAGGGCACCCACCGGCTGGTCCGGATCAGCCCGTTCGACAACCAGGGACGCCGGCAGACCTCGTTCGCCGGCGTCGAGGTGCTGCCGGTCACCGAGGAGGCCGACCACATCGACATCCCCGAGGCCGACGTCCGGGTGGACGTCTTCCGCAGCTCCGGCCCCGGCGGGCAGAGCGTCAACACCACCGACTCCGCCGTCCGGCTGACCCACCTGCCGACCGGCATCGTGGTCAGCTGCCAGAACGAGAAGAGCCAGCTGCAGAACAAGGTGGCCGCCATGAAGGTGCTGCAGTCGAGGCTGCTCGAGCGGGCCCGGCGCGAGCGCGAGGCCGAGTTGAACGCGCTCAAGGGCGACGGCGGCAACTCCTGGGGCTCGCAGATGCGCTCCTATGTGCTGCACCCCTACCAGATGGTCAAGGATCTGCGCACCGACTACGAGGTGGGCAGCCCGGACGCCGTGTTCGACGGCGACCTGGACGGCTTCATCGACGCCGGCATCCGCTGGCGCCGCCAGCAGGGCGAGCGGTAGCGAACCCCGGCGGCGTGGCGTGGCATGTCCGGCGCGGTCCCACAACTCGCCTAGACTCCATGCTGGTCGGCTGAGTATTTCTCAGAAACTTCCCCCACCGTCGACACCGACCGGAGTAGCAACGTGATCACGTTCGAAGACGTCACCAAGGTCTACGAGGGCCAGCGCCGGGCCGCATTGTCCGACGTCAACGTCACCATCGACAAGGGCGAGTTCGTCTTCCTGGTCGGCAGTTCCGGCTCGGGCAAGTCGACGTTCATCCGGCTGGTGTTGCGCGAGTACCGCGCCACCAAGGGCCGCATCTTCGTGGCCGGCAAGGATCTGGGCCGTTTGCACGGCTGGAAGGTGCCCGGGCTGCGCCGTCAGCTGGGCGTCGTGTTCCAGGATTTCCGGCTGTTGCCCGGCAAGACCGTCACCGAGAACGTGGCCTTCGCCCTGCAGGTGATCGGCAAGCCCACCTCGACCATCAAGCGGGTGGTGCCCGAGACCCTCGAGATGGTGGGTCTGGAGGGCAAGGGCGGACGCCTGCCCGAGGAGCTCTCGGGCGGCGAGCAGCAGCGGGTGGCCATCGCCCGCGCCTTCGTCAACCGGCCGGCGATCCTGCTGGCCGACGAGCCGACCGGCAACCTCGATCCGACCACCAGCATCGGCATCATGAAGCTGCTCGACCAGATCAACCGGACCGGCACCACGGTGGTGATGGCGACCCATGACGCCACGATCGTCGACCAGATGCGCAAACGGGTGATCGAACTCGTGGACGGCGAGCTCGTCCGCGACCAGAGCAAGGGCGTCTACGGCTACCAGTGAGCAGCACCCCGATGAACCTGGCCCGCCCGTCCCGAACCCTCGAAGGAGTCCGCCATGCGGCACACCCTGCGTGAGGCCTGGTCCGGCCTGCGCCGAAACCTGACCATGACCTTCGCCGTGATCATCACCATGTGGGTCTCGCTGAGCCTCTTCGGCGGCGGCCTGCTCGGCGCCCAACAGGTCGAACTCGCCAAGGGCCGCTGGTACGACAAGATCGAGATCAGCGTGTTCCTGTGCGTCAAGGACTCCAAGGGTCGCAACTGCGATCCGGGCCAGGACGCCACCGACGCCCAGAAGCAGACGATCCGGACGGCCCTGGAGACCAACCCCGAGGTCGAGACCGTCTACTACGAGAGCAAGGCGGACACCTGGGAGGACTTCAAGCGGGTCTACAAGGACTCCCCGGTGCTGGCCGACATGACCGTGGACATGATGCAGGACTCGTTCCGGGTGAAGTTGAAGAACCCCGAGCAGTACGAGGGGGTGGTGTCGGCGATCGCCGGCCTGCCCGGCGTCCAGGCCGTTCAGGACCTGCGGCAGTACCTCAACCCGCTGTTCGAATGGCTCAACGTCGCCAAGTGGACCACGATCGGGCTGAGTCTCTGGCTGTTGCTGGCCGCGGCCCTGCAGATCGCCACCACCATCAAGATGGCGGCCTTCTCGCGGCGTCGTGAGCTCGGCATCATGCGACTGGTAGGCGCCTCGAACTGGTACATCATGCTGCCGTTCTTGATCGAATCTTTCGTGTCCGCGCTCGTAGGAGCGATTCTTGCCTGCGGATCGCTGGCAGCGGTGCAGAAGTTCTTGATCATCGACAAGGCTCAACCCTCACTGAAGAGTATCGAGTGGATTGGCTGGCCCGAGGTGGGTTTGGCAATGCTCGGGGTTGTCGCCGTTGGTGTCGTCCTGTCGATCGTCCCCACGGTGATAGCCACCCGAAAGTACTTGAGGGTCTGATTCAGTCGAGGCCCTCAACCGACCGATTGGGGCCTCATCGTGAATCAGGTGTCTTCCCCCACCTGCAGAACCACGAAGAACAAGCCGCTCACGACCTCGCTGCGGCTGCTGCGTCCGCTGATCGCCGTCCTGGCGATCGGACTGACCGTCAGCCTCGGCACGCCCGCCGGCGCGGACGACCTGAAGGACCGCCGCGACAACGTGCGCAAGGCGATCGTGTCGTCCAAGGCGGACGTGGCCGAATCCAAGGCCGAGGTCTCCAAGGCCGTCCAGAACCTCGCCAAGGCGCAGGCCGCGCAGGCCAAGGCGCAGCGCAGCCTGGACGCCGCCAACGACGCGGTGAACGATGCGCGCGCCGTCGACGCGGCGATCGGACGCCGGCTGGCGCAGGCCCGGACGAAGCTCGCCGCCGCCAAGAAGGCCGTCCTCGCCGCGAAGGCCGACGTGGACGCGCAGTTGCGGATGATGGGCCAGGCGGCTCGCGAGGCATACCAGCAGCAGTCCGACCTGGTCGGCCTGAGCGTGGTCTTCGACTCGGCCGACACCGGTGACCTCTCCCAGCGGCTGCAGTGGTCGTCCACGATCTTCGACGCCACCAGCGCCCAGATGGGCCGACTGCGCGAACTGCAGGCCAAGCTGGAGGCCGCACAGAAGGCCCAGGCCGTCATCGAGAAGCAGATCGCGGCCGACAAGGCCGAGGCCGAGGCGAACGTGGCGCGGCTGAAGGTGCTGCAGAGCAAGGCCACCGCCGCCCGGAACGCGGTCGCGGCGAGCGTCGCCAAGCTGGCCGTCGCTCGCAAGGCGGCCCAGTCCGACCTGGACGCCGAGCAGGCGCAGTACCGCAAGCTGCAGTCCCAGGACGCCGCGATCAGCGCCCAGATCCGGCGCCGGGCCGAGATCGCCCGCAAGAAGGCCGCCGCGGCCGAGGCCAAGCGCCGGGCCGCCGCGAAGAAGGCGGGCAAGAAGTACGTGCCCCGGGCGGAGTCGTCGCACGGATTCATTCGTCCGGTGAACGCCCCGGCGGGCTCGCCCTTCGGCCTGCGCTATCACCCGATCCTGCACATCTGGCGGATGCATCGCGGCACCGACTTCGGCGCCGGCTGCGGCACCCCGATCTACGCCGCCGCCGCGGGCCGGGTGGCCAGCGCCCGGCGCCAGGGCGGGTTCGGCAACTACGTCGTCATCGACCACGGCATCATCAAGGGCAAGTACGTCTCCACCGGCTACGCCCACCAGTCGCGGATGGCCGTCCACGCCGGGCAGCGGGTCAAGCAGGGCCAGCTGATCGGTTACGTGGGCACCACCGGGCTGTCGACCGGGTGCCACCTGCACTTCCAGGTCTACGTCAACGGCGGCGTGGTCAACCCGATGAACTGGCTGTGACCGACTGACCTCACGGCAGGCTCGCGCTCCCTTGGTAAGGTGGCGGTTTCCAACCACCAGCACCTGACCGGGGGAGCGCGACCATGCCACGTGAGAAGGGGCGGATCATGGTCGCCCAGAACCGGCGGGCCCGCCACGAATACCACCTCGGCGAGAAGTTCGAGGCCGGCCTGGTGCTCACCGGAACCGAGGTGAAGTCGCTGCGGTCGGGCCGGGCGTCCCTGGCCGACGCCTTCGCCACCGTCGACGACGGCGAGGTGTGGCTGCGCAACGCACACATCCCCGAGTACGCCTTCGGCACCTGGACCAACCACGCCGCACGGCGCAACCGCAAGCTGCTGCTGCACCGCCGCGAGATCGACAAGCTCGAGAAGGCGATGTCGGGCTCCGGACGGACGATCGTCCCGCTGGCGCTGTACTTCCAGGACGGCTACGCCAAGGTCGAACTGGCCGTCGGCACCGGCAAGAAGGCCTGGGACAAGCGCCAGACCATTGCCGAGCGCGACGCCAACCGGGACGCCGCCCGCGAGCTGGCGGCCCGCAACCGCGGCGAGTAGGCCCTGCCCAACTACCCACGCCCTGCCTAACTACCTACGCCCTCCCACATACCGGAGGGCGTAGGTAGTTAGGGAGGGCCGTGCCTACCAGCTGACCCTGAGCTGGCCGAGGAAGTCGTCGACCAGGGCGGCGTCGCCGGCGACGTCCCAGTCGCGACCGCGGTTCCACAGGCCGGCGTAGACGCCGCGGGCGGTTCCGCGGATCCGTGCCCGGGGTGCGTCGGCGGAGCCGTCTCCGACCGCCTCGGACGCCTCTCCGACGCGGGCCGTGCAGCCGTCCGGGCCGAACGAGACCGTCCAGGCGCCGAGGCCGTCGTCGGTGACCACGGTGAACCGCGCCGGCGCGGGCGACCGCGGGTTGTACTTCTCGCGGGGGGCGAAGCCGAGCAGCAGCTCATCGATGCCGTCGCGGGCCAGGGCGGGGGAGACCCACAACTCGTCCGGACGCGGTGCCCGGCCCAGCCGCGCGGCCATCGCGTCGATGGCGTGGATGGTCGTCTCGTGGCACTGCCGCCGGGTCCAGGCCTGGCGGGGCGGGGGAGCGTCCAGCAGGAAGAACGGCACGTCGAGGTCGATGGGCGCGGCCGCCAGGGCGTTGAGCAGATCGACCAGGCCGTCGTCCAGCCATTCCAACAGATCGGACGCCGCCGCGGCCTCGGCCTCCACCTCGGCGTCCGGGCGGGCCGTCACGCCGCGCACATTGGCGGTGGCCCAGCGGTGGATCAGCCCCTGATGGGTGACCAGGTCGCGCACGGTCCAGCCGGGGCAGGTCGGCACCGGGGCGTCCAGGCCGGCCGCCGCGGCGTTGTTGCGCAGGACGGCCGTCGCGTTGCCGATTCCCTCGCCGAGATCACGGAATTCCAGGGTGTTGGGCATGGGTTCACCGTACGGCCTCCGGCTCGGTCCGGACCAAAACGGAATCGAGCCAGATCGGGCACGACTAGCGGTGCCCGATCTGGCTCGCTTCCGGCGACGGCGAAGCTCGCACCCTCCGCAGCCGGGTGGATCGCACCCTGAGCATCCGCTTCCGGGGACAGGCAGGGCCGCGCCGGATGTGGCCGGCGCCCCGGGCGCGGAATGCTGTGTCGCATGACCTACGACTTCTTCGCCCCCGTGGACAGCGTCTCCAAGCAGGATCGGGACGGCGCCGAGCAGCGCCTGCGTGAGGCGCACCGATTGGGCCGGATAGACTCCGCCGAGTTCGAGGCGCGGATGTCCCGGGTGATCACCGCGGAGCGCCTGGATGAGTTGGCGGCGGCGGTGGACGGCCCGCTGCTGGCGGCGGCGTCCGGCTACGGCGATCGCTCCTACGAGCCGTCGGGTGCGGTCTCGGGCGACCTCGTCCCGGCACGGTCGGGCGCGGACCGCAGCACGACGATGGCCACTCTCGCCCACCTGTCGCCGTTCCTGTTCTGGCTGTTCGGTCCGCTGGTCTTCTGGGCCGTCAGCCCGGCCGGCTCGTACGCCAAGCGTGAGGCGGCTAAGGCGTTCAACTGGCAGTTGGTCGCCTCGGCCATCGGGCTGGCGGCGGCCGCGGTGGGCTGGATCCTGCCCGGCGACGGCAATCCGGTGGCCCGCATCTGGACCGTGATCTGGGTGGTGTTGACCGTGCTGGGAGCCGTCGGCGCCGCCCGCGGCAAGCAGTGGCGCAACCCGGTGCGGGCGCTGGTTCCGTGGGAAGTTTTGTCCGAGGGCAGACGTTGATAGACTGACACGCTCGTCCACGGCGCTCCGGCCGCTGCGGGCGGACAACTCAATAGGGGGTGACTGGTTTCGACTCGGGACGGTAGTCCCAGGAGAAGCGGGCCGAGGATCCAAGGACATCTCGTTAACGATCCTTGGAAAACCAATAACTGCCGACAATTCTCGCGCAGACTTCGCTCTCGCTGCCTGAGCAGTGACCGAAGGGTCAGCCCGGACGTAGCCTTCCGTCCGGTTACTGGCCTCGTATAGAAGGCTTGCTGAGCCGCCTGGGTTCCAGGGGCGGCTCGGGACTTCACTGGAACTGGGCTTGGCTACCACGTGTTGACGCGAGGGTAGGAGCCGAGAAAACCGCCTAGTCAACTGCGCCCGGAGAAGTCCTGGTTCACCTTCTGAGGACGGGGGTTCGACTCCCCCCACCTCCACCCCAAGTGGCGGAAGCCCGCGGCAGTTGCCGCGGGCTTCCGTGGTTTCCGGCCGGGTCGTGGCCGGCCAGTCACGCCGGATCGATGAGCTTGCCGCTCTTGGACACCTCGGGATCGGTGCAGGAGGCCAGATCGAAGCAGCACGGACGCCGCTTGCCCGACCGTAGCTTCGAAATGCTCACATCGACGCGCCGCTCGCGGGTCTGCGGGTTCTTGGTGGCGTTCACCCAGCGCACCCATTCCCAGCGCGCCATGGGGGTGATGTCGCTCCACACCCCGGTGAGATCGGACGCCTCGGCGAGGGCGGCGCGGAGGTCGTCCGGCAGGTCGGGTTCCGGCCAGTCCTTGGTCGGCTCGACCTCGAGGGTGAGCGTGTCGCCGTCGGTGAGCGCGAGGGAGCGCAGCAGATCGGCCTCCAGCGGCAGCCAGTGGCCTCGCCTGCCGTCCGGTTCGAGAACGGTCTCGAGGTGGCGTCCGTTCAGCGTGGCGTCGACGGCGACCTGACCGCGGGACGGCAGCCCGGCGCTCGCCTCGGCAGGCAGCCGCAGCAGTGCCCGGTCGCCGATTCTCTGCACCTGGGCGGTGAAGCCGATCGTGGTCGTCATGTTCCCCAGGCTAGGGGCGGGACGGCGTCCGGCGCTTCTCGGTTCCTGACCGATCGCCGGCCGGACGGCGTCGGGCCGGCTCGTCGCTCACGCCGACGTGGGCGTCCAGCCGGTCCTTCAGGGGTTGCGCGCCACGTCAGAACTCGCGGACGCGCTCCCGCACGGCGGCCTTGTTGGCGTCCCAGTGGGCGTGGGAGTTGTCCGCGGCGAGGCCGCGGTAGAAGCCGATCAGCCCGGGTGGGAAGCCGGCGAAGCTCATCGGCCAGACTTGCGGGCGCGCGGGTTGAATTCCAGCGCGACGCCGACCCAGAAGTCGAGCGCCGGATCGTCGAGCGCCCCCGCGGCGACGTCGAGCCAGCCCGGGCCCATCGTCCGGCCGGTGCCCATCTCGG
>WBZS01001102.1_pt1 | contig 23989 bp, 18 predicted proteins | sample 5204201 | NCBI WGS metagenome assembly WBZS01 (sample SAMN12344357, study PRJNA552823) | activated sludge metagenome | biome: Activated sludge suspended growth; feature: Nitrification reactor; material: Wastewater; isolation source: activated sludge from nitrification reactor of wastewater... | reverse complement strand
CCACATAGAGATCGGGGTGAAGCACAATCTCCAGCGCCTTGAGCCTGAGCTGGATCGTCTTTGTGTCGGTGAGCCGTCGCTCGAGCAAGTCGTTGATCAACGCCTCGTAGATGAGGCCGTGTGTTTGGATGAAGAACTCGCTCTTCTGGAGTTCAATTGCCGCCAGTTTGCACAGCCCCTCGACCCACTCGATGGCATATTCGCTATAGGGCTCGAAGCAGCCGAACACGGCCAGGATGGCCACGAACGTGCCTCGAATGCGCACGCCGGCCTGTAGCCAGCCGTATTGGGCATACGGGATCCCCCTGGACTCGCTCCACTCCTTGACGATGAAGGGCGGCTCGCCGTCAGCCAGCTTTCGCAGGATGCGATCGCTCTTGAGGGCGTTGATCGTTCGCTGATCCAGATAACCTCGTTCGATAATGGCATTCATGGTCGGGTCGTCGACGACGACGGAGCGCGACCGCGCCAGGCTCTTGAGGCTGGTGTCGTTGATGAAGATGGGGTTCCCGAGCAGCTCGAAACCTTTGTCGGCGATGCACTGCAAACCATTGCCGGCAAACAGCGCGTCAAGAATGTCCTCTCGAACCTGCGCAAAGCGGCGCTGAGCGGCAAACCAATTCTGCACCCTCTGGATCGCGGCCACGCGATCTGCAGCGGCAGGCAGCACGATCAGATTGAGATCCTCATGCCGCATCAGCCACTCCGGCGTCTCGGCATCCGCCATACAGATCAGGTGCCGGATCCCTTGCACCTCATGGCCATCGCTCAATTCGGACGCGCCGGCCACGTAAAGCACATCGGGTTGAATCGGCTCGCCCTCCGCAGGCCAATCGGCCACCGCGTGCATGACGCCCTGGGTCGAGCCCACCCGAACCAGGTGCGCCCCTTGCTCAGTCAGAAGGCTCATCACTCTTTCGATAGTTAGTTTCATCCGAAGCTCCTCCTGACTTCTTTCCTGAAACCTGGCGTCAACTTTCCGGCCCGCCCCTCCATTGTACTGCAGCACAATCAGACGCCCTGGCCAGAAGCGGTTATTTTGGTTGGGCTCACAAATACTCCGCCATTCAAGCGGCATATTATCAAAAAGGCAAGTGTTTGGAAGGAACTGAACCAGGTTTTTCCTGGCTTTCGGGTCTACAGAGGAACCACACCCAAGTATCCCGCTTGTAATTCAGCACAAAAGTGGTCGCATTTTTCGGCCTCTGATCAACCGGCGGCCTGGCAGGACGGGCCGAACAGGGACACGGAGCGACGGGATCAGGGCCTGCGCAAATCATTCTGGCTGAACGCATCTGTCTTGAAAGGAGACACGCTATGGTCAAACTGGGCAAGTACAGCAGAAGCGTATCCATCATCGGCGTGGGCTGCACGCCCTTCATGAACTTCCTCGACAATCCTGAAACAGAGGGTCTGTCGGAGGGCGAGGTCTTCGGGTACGCCGCGCTCGCGGCGATGGAAGACGCCGGTGTCGAGGCCAAGGACGTCGACTTCTACTTCCACACCCAGGCCAACCCCTACATGGGCTCGGAATACATCACGCCCAACATGCAGGTCGCGGACTGGTTTGGCATGCGCGGCAAGGGCTCAATCCACCACTCAGAGGCCTGCTGCTCGGGCTATCTGGCGTTGGACCTGGCCGTCAACGCCGTGGCCTCCGGTAAGTTCGACATGGTGCTCTCCGGCTGTGTCGACCTGGCCGACAGCCTGCCGGTGGTCAACATGCCCGCGCACGTCCGGCGGAAGTTTTCGTTCGAAGAGTTCATCGTCTCGACCAAACTGATTTACGACCGAGCCTACAGCCGATCGCTGGCGGCCGGCCCGATGATCGCGTTCGACGATGTCGCGGCGTGGTATACCCGCGAGTACGGCCTGACGGACGATCGGATGGATGACATTCTGAACGCGGCGGCCATCAACAACCGCCGCAACGCGGCGAAGTGTCCGCTGGCCATCAATCGCACCGAGTTCAAAGACATCGCCAAGGAGAACGGATTCGACGACGTCATGGACTTCATGCGCTCGCCGTTCAACCCGCGTCTGTCCGAGTATCTGCGCATCAGCGGGTTCGAGACGAAGTGCGACGGCGCCGCCGCCGTCATCGTTTGCCCCACCGAGATGGCCAAGGATTTCAAGGGGCAGCCCATCGAGGTCCTGGGCATCGGCAACGCCGCGCTCGAAGGCTCGCAGGCCCATCTCGAGATGCGTGGCACGGTCGAAGCGGTCCGCCAGGCCTACGAGTTGACCGGCCTGACCCCGAGCGACATCGACCTCTTCTACGCCAACGACTTCATCATCACCTCGCACCTGATCGCGGCCGAGATTGCCGGCTACCTGCCCAAGGGCGAGGGCTGGAAGGCCATCCTGGAAGGGCGCACGGCCTACGACGGCGATCGGCCGATCAACACCAACGGCGGACGCGCCTCCTTTGGCCATGCGCATGCGGCGTCAGGCATGGCGGACATCTATGAAGCGGTCCAGCAGATGCGCGGCCTGTACGGCGAGCGGCAGGTCAAGAAACTCCCGGAGCACACGATGCTGCGCGGCTTTGGCGGCGGCCAGAACCTGGCGGCCATCATCCTCGGCGCGCTGAATTGAGCGAGGTGACATCATGAAAATGGAACCCATTGTCAAACGGTTTTACACGTCCCTCGAAGAGGGAAAAATGATGGGACGAAAGTGCAAGCGCTGCGGCGCCGTCGAGTTCCCGCCGGTCATCGCCTGCAACAGCTGCTCCGGCACCGACATGGAGTGGGTGGAGATCAGCGGCAAGGCCACGATGTTCGACTTCGTCCTGCCCGGCGTGATGTCGACCCGGCCCGATAACGAGTTCCTCCAGCCGTACTGCTACGGCTGCGTCGAGCTCGAGGAAGGCGCGAAATTCAACGCCATCGTCTGCGGCGTCACCAAGAAGACCAAGAAAGACATCGTGCCCCGGCTGCCCGTGCCGATCCGGGCCCGGATCGTCCAGAAGGACGGGTACAAGACCGTCGTGTTCGACCTCGTGAAGGAATGACCCAGATGGACAAGAAGGCGATCGAAGACAAGGTCCTGCAGTGTTTTGCGATGACCTACAAGAAGGATGTCGGCTCCTTGAGCCGTGAGACGCGGATCGTCGAGGAACTGTCGTCCAAATCCCTGCTGATGGTGGCTCTGGTCTCCACGGTCGAGAACGAGCTGGACGTGCTCATCCCGCTGCCGGAAGCCAGCAAGATGAAGACGATTGGCGACATGGTGGATCAGGTCGTTGCCAGGATGGAATAGGCCGTCGACCGTCGGATCAACGAGGCAGGCAGCCCGGAGGGGCAGATGAACATCCTGGACTACGTCTATGCCAGGGCCAAGGGCGACCCGCAACGCGTGGCGTTTCCCGAGGCTTCGAACGAGAAGATGATGCGAGCCGCCCATGAGGCGGGCAGCCAAGGCTACATCGTGCCGGTGCTGGTCGGTGACCCGGCCGCGTTGAAGGAGCTCTGCGCGCAGCGCGGACTGAATGGCGACGTCTTCACCTACGTCGATATGCAGGACACGGTCTACCGCGACTCGCTGATCGAGCGCTATGTCGGCCTCCCGGGCGCGCTCCTCAGCGCAAAGTCGTTGGGGCGCCGCCTGCCGATCCCGCTCTACTTCGCGATGGCCATGGAGGCGGTCGGCGACGTCGCCTGCACGTTCGCGGGCATCGAGACCACGACCGAAGAAGTCATCCTGGCCGGCCAGACCCTCATCGGCCTGGCGGACAACATCAGCACGATTTCGAGCCTCGGCATCTTCAACATCCCAGGCTTTGAAGGCCCCGAGGGCGCCCTGCTCGCGTTCGGCGACAGCGCGGTCTGCACCAACCCGGACGCTGAGCAACTGGCCAGCATCGCGATCTCGGCCTGTGACACGATCCAGGGCCTGCTCGGCTGGGAGGCGCGCTGCGCGCTCCTGTCCTACTCGACCTGCGGCAGCGGCAACGGGCCGCTGGTGGACAAGGTCCTCGAGGCGCTGAAGATCGCCAACGAGCGTCGTCCGGATCTGGCGATCGATGGCGAGTTCCAGCTCGACGCCGCGATCAACCCGGAAGTCGCCGCGAAGAAGGTCAAGCGCGAGAGCCGGGTCGCGGGCCGCGCCAACATCATCATCTGGCCGGACCTGAACGTCGGCAACATCGGCGTGAAGCTGGTCCAGCAGTTCGCCCGTGCCGATGCGTACGGGCCGATGCTGCAGGGGTTCAGGAAGATCGTGTGCGACTGCTCGCGCGGCGCGCCGGTCTCCGAGATCGTCGGAAACATCGCCATCTCAGCCGTTCGCGCCGCCAATCTCGAGGCGGCTTTGAGGAAAGCGTAGGGCGCGAGGCGTACACGGATTTCACGGATAGGGCCGGATGACACGGATATTCACCTCCACTGCGTCATCAGTGAATATCCGTGTCATCCGTGTCCATGATCCGGCCAGGATGGAAACATGGCAGAGACGATTTTCGTGATCAATCCCGGCTCGACCTCGACCAAGGTCGGCCTGTTCCGCGGCGACGAGATCGTGTTCCAAGCGAACGTCGAACACACGGCCGCGGAGCTCAAGCCGTTCGCGACCATCAGCGATCAGCTGGCGTACCGCCGCGACACGATCCTGAATCAGCTCGCCGAGCGCGGCATCGCGCTGGACGAGGTCGACGCGTTCGTCGGGCGCGGCGGCGGGTTGCTGCCGGTCGAAGGCGGCGTGTACGCGATCGGCCCGACCCTGATCGATCACGCGCGCCGCGGGGCCAATGGCGTGCAGCATCCGGCCCAGCTGGGCAGTCAGCTGGCGGACGAACTGGCCCGGCGGTACGGCAAGCCGGCCTATGTGGTCAACCCACCGGACACGGACGAGCTCTGCGACCTGGCCCGGGTGACCGGCATCAAGGGCGTGTATCGCCGGGTCCACCTGCACGCGCTCAACCTGAAAGAGACCTCGCTTCGCCATGCGGCCGCGATCGGCCGGGGCTACGAAGACTGCAACTTCATCGTCTGCCACATCGGCGGGGGCATCTCGATCTCGGCGCACGAGAAGGGCCGCATGATCGACGGCAACGACATCGTGGGCGGCGATGGCCCGCTGACGCCCACCCGCTGCGGGTCCATCCCGGTGGCGGAGCTGCTCGATTACCTGAAGGATCACGACGTCAAATCCGCCCGCGACCTGTGCACGAAGTCGGGCGGGTTCGTCAGCCTGCTCGGCACCGCCGATCTCAAAGAAGTGACGGCGGTCCGGATCCCCGCCGGAGACGCGGCGGCCGCTCGTGCCTGGGACGCCATGATCTATCAGATCGTCAAGCACATCGGCATGATGAGCACGGTGCTCCAGGGCAAGGTGGACGGCATCCTCCTCGGCGGAGGTCTGGTTCACAACCAGGATCTCGTTCGGAAGATCGAAGCGGCCTGCGCATGGATCGCGCCTGTATCGGCCTATCCGGGCGAGTTTGAGCTGGAGGCCATGGTCGCGGGGGCCATCCGCGTCCTGCGCGGCGCCGAAACAGCGCGCGAGTACACGGGCGTGCCGTGCTGGAACGGCTTCCCGGATTAGAGGGCACGCGAAGGAATAACGACTGCGGTCCGCACGACGGACGCAGCCTGTGGTCAGTCAAATCAGCATCACTCAGAGAGGCGCACCATGAAGAAAATCACAACCGATCTCGCCATCATCGCGGCTGGTCCCGCGGGCCTGGCCGCCGCCATCACCGGCGCGGAAAAAGGGCTGAACGTCTCGGTGTTTGAGAAGTCGAGCGTGCCCGGTGGAACGTCCAACATGGGCATGGGACCGTTTGCGGTCGAGAGCCGGATCCAGAAGGAAGCGATGATCGGCCTCACCAAAGAAGAAGCCTTCAAGTTGATGATGGACTACACCCATTGGAAAGTGGACGCGCGCATGGTGCGCGACTACTTCTGGAAGTCCGCCGACACCATCCAGTGGCTCGAGGCCATGGGCGTGCGCTTCGCCGGCGCGATGAAATACTATCCTGAGGGCCACGCCACCTGGCATGTGGTGCAGCCCGCTGATGGGAGCCACCCGGGGCCGCGCTGCGCTTCGACCATGATGAAGCTGATGTACGAGCGCGCGCTCGAACTCGGCGTCACGTTCTACTTCGACACGCCGGCCGTGAAGCTGACGCGCGACGGCGAGGACATCGTCGGCCTTGTGGCGAAGGGCAAGGACGGCGAGGAGATCGAGGTGGAGGCGGCCGCGACAATCATCGCCACGGGCGGCTTCGGCGACAACCCGGAGATGATCAAGGAGCACTGTGACTTCACCTTCGGCAAAGACATGTTCAACTTCCGCATCCCGGGGCTGGTGGGCGACGGCCTGCGCATGGCCTGGGAAGCCGGGGCCGGCAAGGGCATCATGGAGATGGAGATGATCATGTCCACCGGCCATGTGCACATGCTGGCCGGGTACGTTTACACGATCGCCATGCAGCAGCCGCGCAGCCTGATCGTCAACAAAGAGGGCAAGCGTGTGATGGACGAGGCCGTCCTGCAGAACACGGCCGTGACCGCCAACGTCTCGGTGCGCCAGTCGGACCGCTGCCTGTACGTGGTCAGCACTGACAGCCACTTCGACCTCTATCGCAAGCAAGGCGTGGACTGGGTGAACGGCGTGATCAAGGCCGATTACACGGCCGACGCTGAAACCTGGATGGTGAAGGCCATGCAGACCTTCCCCGGCGAGGCCGTGATCGCCGATACGCCCGAGGAGGCCGCGCGCCTGATGGGCATCGATGTCGAGACGTTCATGAAGACCCTGGCGGAGTACAACGAGAGCTGCGCCCTGCACTACGACGATCTCTTCTGCAAGGACCGTCGCTTCCTGACACCGCTTGAAGGAAAGAAGTTCTACATCCTCCGCCTCGTCCCGGGCGCCTACGGCACCCTCGGCGGCATCAAGATCGACTCGCACTATCAGGCGCTGACGCCAGAGGGCAAGAAGCTCTATGGCCTCTACGCCGCCGGATCGGACGTTTGCGACCTGTATGCGGGAACCTATCTGTACTACCTGCCGGGCAACACGATGGGCTTCGCCCTGAACTCCGGCCGATTGGCCGCTGAACAGGCTGCGGAGTTCGTCGGCTCTATGGATACAGTGGCGGCCTGACGCCACGTGAAACCGGGCGGGTCGGCGGCAGGGGCGAAACCCTGGCCGCCGACCCGCCCGGTTTCGCCAGCCTTTCTAGTAAAGAAGAGGCCGACATGGATCAGGTGACCTTCACCGTCGATGGCAGGACGATTAACGCGCGCCAAGGGCAAAGCGTCCTGAACGCTGCCCTGGACGCCGGCATCTACATCCCCCACCTGTGCAGCCATCCGGATCTGCCGGCGCAGGCGAACTGCAAGCTGTGCGTGGTGGAAGTCGCCGGCAAAGACGGCGCGGTCTGTTCCTGCGAACTGCCGGCCACTGAAGGGCTGCAGGTGGTCACCCAATCGTCGGCGCTGCTGCAACGCCGCAAGGTGGCGCTCGAGCTCATGCTGGCCGGGCACCCCAAGGATTGCGTCAGTTGCAAGCGCTACATGAACTGCGAGCTCCAGGCGATGATCCAATACCTGGGCACGGTTCATTCGCGTATGCGCGTCATGACCCGCAAGACCGATGACCTCAACGTCGACAATCCGCTGGTCGTGCGCGAGATGGAGCGCTGCATCCAGTGCGGGCGCTGCGTGCGCGCGTGCGGCGACCTGCGCGGCGTGGGCATCCTCGGCTTCAATCGCCGCGGCGACGAGGTCTACGTGGGCACTGCGGGCGATGTGCCCCTGGGCGAAGCCGGGTGCCGTTTCTGTTCAGCCTGCGTGGCGGTCTGCCCCACGGGCGCGCTCCAGGACCAGTTCGGGATCTTCCGAAACGATCTGCCCTGGGAAGAGGCCATCGTTCCGTGCAGTGCCGAGTGCCCGGCGCACGCCGACATCCCGGCATACCTGCGCCTGATCCAGCAGGGCCGGCACTCGGAAGCCATCGCCGTGATCCGCGAGAAGGTGCCCTTCCCGCACGTCCTCGGCTACGTGTGCAATCACCGCTGCGAAACGGGTTGCAAGCGCACGGCGCTGAACAGCCCTGTGTCCATCCGCAATCTGAAACGCTATGCCGCCGAGCGCGACACGGAGCAGGTCTGGCGCGGCAAGGGCTTCCGGAAGGAACGAACCGGCAAGCGGATCGCCGTGATCGGCGGTGGCCCCGCCGGGCTGACTGCGTCCTACTATCTGAACAAGCTCGGCCACGACGTCACGGTCTACGAAAAGCAGAACGTCGCTGGCGGGTACATGGCGCTGGGCATCCCGGAGTTCCGGGCGCCGACGGCCGTCGTGCAGGCCGAGGTCGGCTACATCGTCGAGTCGGGGGTGCGCCTGCTCTACGGCCAGAACGTGGAGTCGGCCGCCGCGCTGAAGGTGGACCACGATGCCGTGTTGGTGGCCGTGGGCACGCCGGTCGGCAAGAAGCTCAGGCTTCCTGGCGCGAACTATCGCCAGGTGTACACGGCCGTCGATTTTCTAAGGGCGAGCCGCCTCGGCCAGACGCTTGACCTCGGCAAGACCTGCTGCGTCATCGGCGGCGGCAACGTCGCGTTCGACGTGGCCGGGACGCTTCTGCGCCTGGGCGTGCGCAGCACCGTGGTCTGCCTGGAGAAGGGCGACGCCATGCTGGCCGATCGCGACGAGATCGAAGGCGCATGCGCGGAAGGCGCCGTGCTGTTCGACGGCCATTCTAATGAAGGCATCGAAGGGACGCCGGATCAAGTGACGGGTCTGCGCGTCCATGAAGTCAGCGAGTTCCACTTCGATCGCGCCACGGGCGCGCTGGTCGAGACAGTCGTCCCGGACTCGACGCGCGTTATCCCGTGCGACTCGATCGTCTTTGCCGCGGGGCAGGCCACCGGCCTGACCGAGGATTTCGGCGTCGAGCTCAACCGCTTCGGTTATCCCGTGGACCCGCAGTCGGGTAAGAGCGGACACCGGACGAGCCTCGACGGCGTCTTCTGCGCCGGCGACGTCATCACCGGGACGAGCTTCGTGATCAACGCGATCGAGTCGGGCCGCCAGGCCGCCAGCCTGATCGACCGGTATCTTGGCGGAGACGGCCAGATCAACGAGACCCTGGTCGAGCGAGAGCGGCCGACCAGGATCGGCAAGGTGGACGGCTTCTACCTGGAAGCCCGGCAGGAGCTTGGGCTGCGACCTGCCGCCGAGCGGGTCTGCGATTTTCGGCCCATCACTCAGGACTTCAACGCGGATCAGGCGGCCTGTGAGGCCGGCCGCTGCCTGCAATGCGACCTGCGGAGAGACATCCGCAAGTCCCGCATCTGGTCCGAATACGCTGTGAAATAGGGGCGCGTCATGTCGACCGAAACTGACTTTCAGACATCGCCGGCCATAGACGAATTCTCGCCGCTTGCAGAGGGCATGTGCCCGGTTGAGTGGGCGCTTGAGCGCGTGGCCGAGGCCCGGCTGACCAGTTGCGGTCGATCGGTCACCTGCCGCGACGGGCTGGCTCAGCTCCAGGCCATTGTCACGGACATCACAAACGGCGCCGGCCAGCCCGGCGACCTGGCCATGCTGCGCGACGTCGCCGGATACATCGCCGCGATGGGCGATTGTGCTGCTGCGCTGACGGCGGCGCGGGGAGTCCTCTTCAGCCTCGATCACTACGCCGCCGAGTGGGATGGGCATTGCAACCGGAAACGCTGCGCGTCGCTCGTGTGCAAGGCGTACATCAGCGTGATCTGTCTGCCGGATCGCTGCCAGGGCGACACGGCGTGCATCAAAGCCTGTCCGGTCGGCGCGATCGCCGGCGGCCCGGGTCTGATCGCCGTCGTCGATGAGGCGCGCTGCACGCGCTGCGGCGCCTGTCTGACGGTCTGCCCGCACAGCGCGATCGCCAAATCCGGCCCCATGAAGCCGAAGCTCCCGGACTCTCCGATCCCAGTGGGGAGCTTCGCGGCGGCAGCCGGCGTGGTCCGTCGACGACGTCGCAGCGAGTAGAACCTCGAAACCTGTTGAACGAATCAGGTGTTGGTATTCGCACAAGATCGTGAGGACTGGAGTGATGACAAATAAGGAACTGGTCTTGAAGTTCTATGAGGAAGTCTTCAACGGCTGGGACACCAGCCGTATCGACCTTTACATGCGGGAAGACTACAAACAGCACAATCCTCAGGTCGAGGATGGAAGAGCGGGTTTCCTCCGGTTTTGCGAGAAGTTCCTGCCGCTGAAACCCCACATGGACATCCGGTACATCCTTGCTGAGGGTGACATGGTGTCCGTCTTCTTCAAGTGCACTCTGGGCACCAATGGGATGGTCAACAAGGTGTTCGACATGTACCGCATCCAGGACGGCAAACTGGCAGAGCATTGGGATTGCGTGGAGCACGACCTCGGAAGCGTCACCGCCCTTCACCCCAACGGCCTGTTCTGAACCTCCGATTGTCGGAAGTCCGACCTTTTGTCCATCGTACGTGCGAGCTCGTCACTCCTACCTCCTCAGGACCTTGCCTGAGACCCCCGGGGCAGCAGATTGAAGCAATTCGGTTGTTGTACGAGTCGCGTCAGGACGCGCAACCTCCAAGTGGTGAGTCAAAGATAATGTCTTTGGTTAAAGAATAAGGCCTGGAGTTCTCAAGAACTCCAGGCCTTTCAAGTAGCGGGGGCAGGATTCGAACCTACGACCTCCGGGTTATGAGCCCGACGAGCTGCCTCTGCTCTACCCCGCATCAATGTGGCGCCAGGTGAATTCGGTGTTTCCGGTCACTGGGCGTCTGTGAAGGATATCACGACCTGAACACTGAGTCAAGGCGCGGGCGCGGACTGAGAAAACGATTGGAGCCACAGCTGGTAGTTCGGCGCCGGCGTGGGCAAGGGCAGCGGCGTCGGCATCGGCGTCGGCGCCCCGGTCGGGATCACGGGCACAACCAGCACCTCATCGCCCTGCACCATCTTGGCCGCCGAGTGCGCCCAGGCGATCACGGCGGCGTCGGTGGTCGCGTACGCGACCTGGGTCTGCAGCGCCGAACGCTCGGCCTCGAGCAACGCCACTTCCGACGCCACCTGCTGGCTCTGCTCGACTCGTTGCTGCGATTGCGCCAGACGCTGGCTGAAGTCGACCACGATCATCAGGCCCAGCGCGGCCAACACCAACAGCCCGATCTGTCGCGGCGTCCAGGCGCCCGTCGTTTTGGTCTGGTTCTCGTTTGCCATCTCGCTTAAGGACTATACACCGAGTATCCGGGTTGGCCAAATAGACGCCGGGCCTCCGGCGTCGATCGGCACCGCCACCTTCGCTTGGTCCGTTTTGTGCATCACCCGTGCCAGAAAACAAAGATCCCGACCTTTTGAGCCGGGATCTTCAAGTGCCGAAGCTGGGAGTTGAACCCAGACAGCCTTACGGCCACCACGCCCTGAACGTGGCGCGTCTGCCAATTCCGCCACTTCGGCAAGCCGCTGTTCGTTTTCCAAACAGCGGGTCAAGTATAACGAAAAGGTCGAGGCGTGTCAAACACTTGCGCCTCACAAGCCGTGCAGGAGTGATGGCGTGCTATAATCGCGCCGCCGCTCAGGATTAATATGGACGTCCTTCTCGATGCCCTGACTCGTGCGATCGTTCAGATCAGTGAGCCCCCGGGCGCTTACGTCTACCACCTGGTGGCCCTGTTCGCCATCGAGTCGGCCGGGCTGATGGCCCTGGTCGGTTGGTGGCGCCGAGCCGGCAACGGCCTCGGACGCCTGGCCCTCGCCCTCAACGCGCTCTTCATTATTCATGCCGTCGGCCTGGTGGCCGTCTTGCTTGGCACGCTCGGCCTGATCAACCCGGTCTACGTCGTACCGCCGCTGACCCGCGGCATCACGGCCGCCACCCTCGTCCTACTGCTCTGGCTGACCCTCGCGCCGAAAGGTTCGCGCCTGGTCGACGCCTTCGCCGCCCTGCTCCTGGCCGCCATCGGCGTCGGCCTGGCTCTGACCTGGCCGGACTGGATCGCGCGCGCCGGCACCGTCAACGGCTTCAACGCCACGCCCGCCGACCTTTTCTGGTCCTACGGCCAGACCGGCGCCGCCGTCGTCGGCCTGCTCTGGCTGCTGATCCGGCGGCCGGCCCGCTGGGGCCTGAGTCTGCTGCTGATCGGCCTGCTGCTGGTCGGCCACATCCTCCACATCCTCCTGTTCGTGCCGCAGCTCAACGTCGCCGGTGTCACCCGCCTGATCGAGCTGATCGCCTACCCGCTGCTCCTGGCCTTCACCGTTGGGGCCGCCCCGGCCACGCCACAGGCAGCCTCGGCCGCCACCGCTACGGCCGACCAGCCCGAAAAGCCCGCTGAACATGAGCCGCGCCTGAACGCGCGCACGGCCAACGCCCTGGCCTCGCTCGGCCTGAACCAGGATCTGCCGCTGCTGGCCCAGTCGCTGGCTCGCGCCGCCGCGCTGGCCTGCGAGGCCGATTACGCGCTGGTGATCAGCCCGCCCGATGGCGCGGGCATGGCCAGCCTGCTCGGCGCATACGACCGGGCCGAGGACCTCGGCCTGCCCGGCACGCTCTTCGAAGCCGCGGCGCTCGCACGCACCCGCGTCGCCCTCGCCGGCGGCACGCCCGTTCAGCTCAGCCCGACCTCGGCCGCCGATGAGCTGCAGGCTTTGGTTGGGGCCGCCGGTCTGTCGAAGATCGGCCCGGGCCTGGTCGCGCCGATCCACGCGCCCGGCGCCGTCGGCGACGGCTTTGGCGCGATCGTGCTAGTCAACCCCGGCGGGCGCGAGTTCTCGGATGCCGACACCGGCGTGCTGACCTCGCTGCTCGGGCCGGCGCGCGCCGCGCTACGCGACATCGACGGCGACCGGCTCGCGCTCGAACGCGAGATCGAGCGGCTGACCGCCGACCTCAACCGCGCTGAAGAAGCCCGCCGCAACGCGCGCGGCGAAGCCGATCAGCTCTCCGTCGCGCTCGACAACGCCCGCGGCGAAGCCACCGCACTGCACGAAAGCATCCTCGAGCTGCGCGAGAGCCTGGCGGACCGCCCGCAGGCGCCGATCGAGAGCGCCGCGATCGGCGGCGCCACCTTGGCCGCCGCGCTTGGGGCCGTGAACTCGGTGCCGAGCGGCGAGTTGCAGCAGCTCCGCGAACTTGCCTCGGCGGCCGAGGCCGAGCTCAACGAACTGCAGGAACGCGCCGAGGCCACCGAACGCGAGTTGAGCCAGGCCCGCGCCGAAGCCGACGCCTTGCGCGAGATCATGGCCGGCACCCAGACCGAAGCCAACGCCTGGCGCGAACGTGTCACGGCCGCCGAGGGCGAGACCACCCGCCTCGCCCAACACGCCCAGGCGCTCCAGGCCCGGATCGAGGAGATCGAATCCGGAGCGCAAAAGACCAAGCCGATCGGGCTCGAGCTCCCGGTGCCGCCCGCGCTCGAAGACGAACGCGCCCTGCACCGCGACGAAGTCGAGTCGCTCCGCGAGCAACTCGAGACCCAGCAATGGAAGGCCGCCACGCGCCAGCTCGACTACGAGTTCCTGCTCACCCAGGAGAAAGAACTCAAGATCGAGGTGGAGACCCTGCGCGAACAGCTGGCCGGCATCCAGGCCGCGGGCACCGCGCTCGAGGCCAACGGCGCCGACGGCATCGGCGCGCTGCAGCTCGAACTCGGCCGCCTGTCGCAGGCCCTGGCCGCGGCCAACGCACAGCTGGCCGCGCGCGACCGCGAGGTCGAACGACTGCAGGGCGATCGCCAGCACCGCGCCACCGACGAGCTGCTCGCGGCCCAGGCGCGTGTCGCCCAACTCGAGGCCTCGCTCGCCGAGCGCGCCGCCGCCGCCCAGGCCGCGCCGGCCGGGCTGACGCGCGAGACCTTCGACGTGATCGCGTCGGTCATTCAGGAACTCCGCCAGCCGATGTCGACGATCCGCGGCTACTCGGATCTGTTGCTCGGCGAGTCGGTCGGCATGCTTGGCGCGCTGCAACGCAAGTTCCTCGAGCGCGTCACCGCCTCGTGCGAACGCATGGAAGTGCTGGTCGACGACCTGATGCGTGTGACCGACCTCGACAGCGGCGCACTGCGCCTCGACCCGCAGAAGATCGACGTGCTCTACGTCGTCGATGACGCCATCCACGCCTGCGCCGCGCAGTATCGCGAGAAGGGTCTCAACCTGCGGCTCGACATCGCCGACGATCTACCCACCGTCGTGGCGGATCGCGATGCCGTGCGCCAGATCCTGACCCACCTGCTGCAGAACGCGGGCGCGGCCTCGCCGGCCGACGGCGCCGTGCTCCTGCGCATCCGCGACCATCAGGACGGCGAACGCGCCGGCCCGTACCTCTTCGTCTCGGTGACCGACTCGGGCTCGGGCGTCACCGCCGATGACCAGGCGCGCGTGTTCTCGCGCATGTACCGCGCGGATTCGCCGCTGGTGACGGGGCTCGGCGAGACCGGCGTCGGCCTGGCGCTGGCCAAGGCGCTGACCCAGGCCCAGGGCGGCAAGATCTGGTTCACCAGCGAGCCGGGCCGCGGCACGACCTTCCACGTCCTGCTTCCGATCCGGCCGCCGACCGGCGGGACGTCAAACTTGGGCACCGCCGCAAACGGCGCGCGCTACACCAACGGCACGGATTGAGCGCGAGCCCGATGACTGCTTTGTCCCGGGCCCGGCGCGCCGGCCTTTGTCTCGCGGCCCTCATCGTCTCAGCCTGCGCGCCGATCGCCGGCCCCGACATGGCGGCCACGGTCGCGCCGCCGACGCAGACGATCGCCCCGGCTCCATCCCCACAAATCGTGGTGACCTCAGCCCCGGTCGTCATCACGCAGCCGGCGCTCACCGCCACACCCACCGCGCAGGCCGTCATCGACCCGACCCTGGGCGCCTTCATCGTCGACGGCATGACCGACCAACTCACGGCCGTGCCGACCGCCGTGGCCGAGATCGACCTCCCCGATGACGTGCTCAATATCCTGCTCATCGGCACCGACGGCCGCGGCGACGAGACGCGCTACCGCACCGACACCCTGATCGTGGCCTCGATCCGGCGCAGCACGGGCGCCGTGACGCTGGTCTCGATCCCCCGCGACCTGTACGTCATGATCCCGCTCTACGGCATGGAGCGCATCAACGTCGCCTACGAGGCGGGCGAACGCATCGGTTACCCCGGCGGCGGCCTGGCCCTGCTCGACCAGACCCTGCTCTATAACCTCGGGCTGCCGATCCACTATCACGCCAGCGTCAACTTCGACGGCTTCAAACAGGTGGTGGACGCGCTCGGCGGCATCGACCTGCCCGTGCTCTGCCCGGTGCGCGCGCTCGAGCTGGCCGATCAGATGCCGCCCGAGCGGATCGGCCAGGAACGCGAATTGATCGAGCAGCCGATCGGGCTGGCCCACATGGATGGCGCGCGCGCGCTCTGGTACGCTCGTGTGCGCCCGGTCGGCGGCGACTATTTCCGCAACTATCGGCAGCGCCAGGTGCTGCGCGCCATCATGAACGCCGGGCTCTCGGTCGGCGCCGTCCAGCGCATCCCCGAGCTTTACATGGCCTATCAGGACATCGTCCAGACCGACCTCGGCCTGTGGGACGTGATGCCCCTGGTGCCGCTGGCCGCGGGCTTCAAGCCCGACGCCCTGCGCACGATCGTGATCGGCCCCAATCAGACCACGCCATGGACCACGCCCAAGGGCGATCAGGTGTTGCTGCCGCGGGCCGACGCCATCCGTTCGGCCCTCGCGGAACTGGATGCCACGGCCGAGACCGTCGCCACCCCGACGGCGGCCGCCACGGCCACCGCCTCGCCCGCCCTCCAGATCGAGATCGTCAACGCCAGCGGCGATCCACTCTACGCCGACCTGGCGGTCGAGGCCTTCGGCACGGAGGGCTTCGCGGTCGAGCTCACCGCCGCCGAGGTCATCGCGGCCGAGACCAATCTGCAGGCCGCGACCTACGACGCGACCGGCGTGCAGGCCGCCCTGCGTCTCGCCCACGTTGAGGGCGCCGTGCTCGACACCACGCTCGGTCAGGACGGTCACCCGCCGCTGCGCCTCACCCTTGGCCAGGACTACACGCCGTGCCCGCGGTTGGACTGGCTACCGTAGAGCGGAGGAGGGAAGAGCGCGGTAGCGTTCCCTCCTCCCTCTTCCTCTTCCCTCCTCCTCCCCATAAGTTGCGCATAAAGAAATCTGGACTATGATCGCGCGGCGTGCCTGAACAGCTTCCACTTTTTTCGAACACGGGTCCTCAAACCGCACCGGTGCCGCAACGACGCGGCCTGGGTCTGCGGCCGAGCACGACCCTCAACGCGGCCATCCTCGCCTGGGAGGAACACCTGCGTCGCGACGGCGCCCTTGACAACACCGTCAAGTCCTTCGGCGGCGATTTGAGGTTGTTCGGGCGATTTCTGGGCCTCGACCGGCCGATCAACGCCATCGCCACGCACGACCTGCAGACCTGGCTCGACGATCAGCGCACCAGCGGCCGCAGCCCGAAGACGTACATGCGCCGCGTCACGTCGCTGAAAGCCTTCTTCCGCTGGCTGGAGATCGGGCGCGTGCTGCCGCATGACCCGTCCGAGACCATCATCCAGCAATCGGTGCTCAGCCCCCTGCCCGTCGTGCTCAGCGAGGAAGAGGTCGAGCAGGCCATCGCCGCCGCGCATCGGCTGTGGCGCACGGCCGACAAGCCCGACATGCGGCCGTATGTGTTGTTCACGCTTCTGCTGCAGACCGGGGTCAAGAAGAGCGAGTGTCTCAGCCTCGAGCTGACGCACATCGACCTCGAAGATGCGACCGGCCCGGCCCTCTGGGTGCGTTATAAAGAGGCCCGCCACCGGCTCAAAGAGCGCAAGCTCCCGCTCACGCCGGAATGGGCCGACGTCTACCGCGCTTACCTGGCGTTTGAACAGCCCGACAAGCACATCTTCCCGTATTCGCCGCGTCGGTTGGAGTATCTGCTGGAAGACATCACGATCGCGGCCGGGATCAGCAAACATATCTCGTTCGAGATGTGCCGCTGGACCTTCGCGCTGCGCCACGCCCAGAACGGCACCGACGACGATCTGATCCGCCGCTATCTCGGCCTCTCGCGCATCCAATGGCGCGAGATCGGCATGAAGCTCAAGCGTCTGGTCGACTCGCTCTCCGGGGCCGACTACGACGACGAAGACGGCGACACCGCCGCCCTCCCCGATACCGCCGCGCCGCTCAATTTCGACCTCGAAATCGCGGAGGGATGATTTCGGATTGGTGATTGTGAGCCGATCAGCAATCATCTATCCGCAATCAAGAACCTCAATTCGCCTACGTTCGTCGTGCCGTCGACCACCCGCGCCCAGTGTGCCGGGCGTTGGCCTCCGACCCAGAGGATGGCATCGCCACAGACGACCAGCGGTGTCGTCGGCCGCGCGGCACGCGGCACACGCGCGTTGACGAAGAAATCCGAGAGCAGCTGTGACCGTCCGCCCAGGCCCAGCGGTTGAAAGCGGTCGCCGAGCTGCGGCATCCGCACGAGCAGATCCCGCGCGCGCACACGCTCGACACCCAGGCGCTGAGCCACGACGTCGAGGTCGATGAAGGCAGCCCAACGATTCGGGTTGGCCCGGACCTCGGCCAGGGTGACTGCAACACGCCGCAGCGTCAGACGCGGCAACGGCAGCGGCGTTTCTGAGGCCCGTTCCTTCTCGACCGTGAGCGTGTGAAGCGCGACCTGCACCGCCACACCGCCGCCGAGCTCGGCGATCCGGCCGGCCGCGCCGCGCGCGGCCAGGTGCAGGGCGGCCTCGAGCGCGTCGAAGCCGATCTCGGCCTCGTCTTCGATCAACCGTTGCGCGGCCCGGCGCAGCAGCAGACGCTGGGCCGGGCGAGTGAGCGCGCGCCACGGCGTGCGCTCGAAGACCCAGCCAAACTCGATCCGGCGCGGCGCGAGCTGGGCCCACAGCAGATCGCCGAAGGCCTGCAGGGCTTCGGCCTCGCCGGCGGTCACCTCGGCCGCCCGAGCCAGGGTGCGCCGGATGTTCGGGTTGTACACCTCGAGGGCCGGGATCAACTCGCGCCGGATCTTGTTCCGCGTGAACGTCGGATCGTCGTTGCTGGCATCGTGGCTGGGTGCAAGGCGCCGGGCGCGGCAATACGCCTCGACCTCGGCCCGCGTCGTGCTCAACAGGGGCCGCAGCAGCCTGACCTCCATTCCCGGTATCCGACCGTCGGCGCGCATGCCAGCGAGCCCGGTGGCCCCGGCGCCGCGCAGAAGGCGCAGAATCACGGTTTCGGCCTGATCGTCGGCAGTGTGGCCCGTCGCGACAGCGTCATAGCCCTCGGCGCGGGCGATGCGCGCCAGCCAACCATAGCGGACCTCCCGGGCCGTCGCCTCCAGCGAGTGGCCGGAACGCCGGGCGCGGCCCTTGACGTCGACGCGGGCCGTGTAGAAAGGCAGTCCACGCGCCTCGGCCTCGCCCCGCACGCGCGCGGCCTCGGCCCGCGACTCCGGGCGTAACCCGTGATCGAGGCAGGCCACGCCAAGCCGCCAGCCCCGTCGCGCCGCCTGACGGGTCAGTGCATCGAGCAGGCACAGGCTGTCCGGTCCGCCCGAAACCGCCACCAGGATCGACAGGCCCTTTGGTGTCAACCGCGCCACCGCGGCAAGAACATCGCCCATGACCCTGATTATCAGCGAAAACGAACAGGGGCAGGCGGACCGGCTTTGACGACCTGCGCGGACGAGGTGCGCGGCGGCGTGCCCGGAGCCAGGCACGCGTTGGTGCGCCGTTGAGGGCTGTGTGTCATTCCGGCCGTGACAGAGACAACAGGACGCTGTGTCAGTGGGCCAACAGCAGGTTGAGAGACCCGTGGGTATTTGCGCCGCGAACTCCACGCGTTCCGGGCAATTCGCGCGAGAATCCTCGATGTTCGCCCCTTCTGCGGGCGCCCTCCTTATGTACAATAGGGTCAAAAAGTCCCCCGATGCTATAATCCCCTGTCGCCAAAGGAGACCGAATTGTCACTCGATTGGAGACGTCAGCTCAAGCGGCCGGTGGACTGGTTGCTCGGGTTGTTTTCGCTGGATATCGGCATCGATCTGGGCACGGCCAACACCCTGGTCAGCGTGCGCGGCAAGGGTATCGTCATCAACGAGCCTTCGTGGGTGGCGATCGACAAGAAGACCAAGGAGCCCAAAGCCATCGGCGCGGGCGCCAAGGAGATCGCGGGCCGAACCCCGTCGAACATCGTGGCCATCCGACCGCTGCGCGACGGCGTGATCTCGGAGTTCGAGATCACCGAAGCCATGCTCGAGTACTTCATCGGGCGCGCCCATGAAAACAGCCTCTTGCCCCCCGCCCCGCGGGTGGTCGTCGGCATCCCCTCCGGGGTAACCGAAGTCGAAAAGCGCGCGGTGTACGACGCCACCCTGGCGGCCGGTGCGCGCGAAGCCCATCTCATTGAAGAGCCGATGGCTGCCGCGCTGGGCGCGGGTCTGCCCGTGGCCGAGCCGCGCGGTTCGATGATCGTCGACATCGGCGGCGGCACGACCGAGGTGGCCGTGTTTTCGATGGGCGGCATCGTCCTCAGTCGCTCGTTGCGCGTGGCCGGCGACGAGATGGATCAGGACATCATCCAGTACGCGCGTAACAAGTACAACCTGCTGATCGGCGAGCGCATGGCCGAGAAGGCCAAGATCGCGATCGGCTCCGCGTACCCGCTTTGGGAAGAGAAGACCTTCACGCTGCGCGGACGCAATCTGGTCACCGGCCTGCCCGAGAGCATCGAGATCTCGTCGATCGAGACGCGCGAGGCGCTGGCCAACTCCACCAACACCATCATCGCGTCCATCCGCGACGCGATCGACGAGACCCCGCCCGAGATCATCGCCGACCTGATGGAATCGGGCGTGTGCATGGCCGGCGGCGGCTCCCAGCTGCAGGGCCTGGCCGAACGGCTACAGGACGAACTCAAGATCCGCGTCTGGTTGGCCGAAGACCCGCTGACCTGCGTGGCCCGCGGCGCCGGTCGCATCCTCGAGGACTACGACAACCTCAAGGAACTGCTGGTGGGCGTCGAAAGAGGGTCCACCAACCGCTAGGATTTATGATTGTTGATTGCGGAATACTGATTGGACTTCAATCAGCAATCCGCAATCAACAATCAGCAATTCGATGTCTCGCCTACAACAGCGCACCATCGTAGTGATCGTGCTGGCGGCGTTGAGCCTGGGATTGATCGCGCTCACGCCGCTGCCGCTGTTTCAGCCGGTGCGCGAAGCCCTTAATTACCCGCTGAGCTTTGTGCAGCGCCCGCTGGCCGCGATCTGGTCGCGCGTGGCGGCTGTGTTGCGCCAGGACCCGGAAGTGGAGGCGCTGCGCACGCGCAACGCCGAGCTCGAGGCCGAGATCGCGCGGCTGCGCGCCGAGACGGTGCGGCTGGGCGAGAGCGAAGCCGACATGCGCATCCTCTCAAACCTGCTCAACTACGCCGAGTCACAACCGGCCAGCGAGTACATGGCCGCCAACGTCATCGGCCGCGACAGCTCGCCGCTGCTCAGCTACCTCATCCTCGATCGCGGCTCCGACGACGGCATCGCGCGCGGCATGCCGGTGGTCACGGCCGACGGCCTGGTGGGCGCAGTGGTCGAGGTGACCCGCAACGCCTGTAAGGTTCGCCCGGTGACCGACCCCGCCTCGCGTGTGACGGCCCGTCTGCAGGGGTCGCGCAGCCCGGGCGTGGTCGAGGGCAGCCAGGGCGGCGTGCTGACCATGAACTTCATCGCCCAGGGCGTGCGCATCGCCGAAAGCGAGCTGGTGCTGACCTCGGGCCTCGGCGGCGACTACCCGGCCGATATCGTCATCGGGTCGGTGGCCAACGTCGAGCAGCTCGACTACGAGGTGCTGCAGGCGGCTACCCTCAACCCGTCGGTCAACTTCGCTTCGCTCGAGATCGTGCTGATCATCACCGACTTTCAGCCCGTCGATCTCGCGCCCTTCTTCACGGCCCCGACGGCGACCCCGGTCGCGCCGTTGGTCCCGAACCCATAGGGCGCGGAAAGGCCCGACCGCCCGATGCGCACGGTTCTCGTCGGTCTGCCGCTCCTGGCCCTGGCCGCGATCCTGGAAAGCACGGTCTTTCCGGATCTGGCGTTGCTGCACGGACGGGTCGACCTGGTGCTGCTGTTGACGCTTAGCTGGACCCTTTCCGGTGACAGCCAGGGTGGCGCGTTGTGGGGCTTCATCGGCGGGTTGTGGTTGGGACTGCTCTCGGGCGGGCCGCTTGGGCTGGCCTCACTGGCTCTGGTGACGATGGCGTTTCTGGCGAGCCTTTCGGAGGGCCGGGTTTGGAGCTCGCACGTGCTGCTGCCGCTCGCTGTGGCCCTGATCGGCAGCGCCGGTTACCATTTGATCTCGGCCGCCGGTTTGTTTGCGACGGGCGAAGCCGTGGATTGGGGCCTTTTCCTGCGGCAGGTGTTACTGCCCTCAGTCCTGCTTAATGCCGCCCTCATCCTGCCCGTCTACGCTTTTGTGCGCTGGCTGCACGGTCTGGTCTTCCCGGAGGCCGTCGCCTGAGCGCCGCTGACGACACGATTATCATGCGCAACGGACGCCCATCCCGCCGCCCCGTCCTCCCGAACATTCCGCGCGAATGGACGTTCTATGCCGCGTTGGTGCTCGCGATCGGCTGGTTGATCAGCCAGCTCTATCGCGTGCAGGTCTCCGAGTACGCGATCTACAACGACCAGGCGGTCGAGAACCGGACGCGCTCGATCAGCGAGCCCGCGCCCCGCGGCGTGATCTACGACCGCAACCGGGTGTTGCTGGCCGCCAACGAGCCGTCGTTCAACATCGTGATCACGCCCGCCTACCTGCCCGACGACGCGGCCGCGACCGACGCCATCTATCGCCGGTTGGCGGAACTGCTCAAGATGCCGATCGAGGTGCCCGGGAGCACACCGATCGAGCGCTGCCGCGAAGGCCGCGGCATCAAAGACTGGGTCGTCGAGCAGACCGGCATCAAGCCGTTCAGCCCGGTGCCGGTCAAGTGCTCGGTCGACCGCGACACCGCCTTCATCATCGAACAAGAGAAGGCCGACATGCCCGGCGTCGACGTCGTCGCCGCCCCGATCCGCAACTACCCGACCGGGGACGTGACGGCCAACATCGTCGGCTACATGGCCCGCATCCCTTCCCCGGAGGACGGACCGTACTTCCGCGACCTGTACAACCAGTACATCGCGCGCGGTCTGGATCCGGATCGCGACCGCGTGGGCGTGCAGGGCATCGAGGCCTCGCTGCAGGAAGAGTTGGCGGGCCAGAACGGCGGCCTACTGGTCGAGGAAGACGCCTCGCGTCAGGCCTTGCGTGTCACGGATGTGCTGACGGAGACCCAGCCGGGGCTCAACGTACAGCTGACGATCGACGTGCGGTTGCAGCAGGCCATCCAGCAGTCGCTGGCGCAATGGCTGCGCAGCGTGCGCGCGACCTCCAACGGCACGCTCGACTTCACCAGCGGCGTCGTGATCGTCATGGACCCGCGCAACGGTGAAGTGTTGGCCATGGTTTCGTGGCCGACTTACGACAACGAACGCTTCGCCAGCGGCATCGACTATCCGTATTACTGCACGCTGACGGCCTGTGACGGCGGCGGGATCACGACGCCGATCAACTCCGACTACCCGATGCTCAACCACGCGACACAGATCCTGTACCCGCCGGGGTCGGTGTTCAAGATCGTCACCGCCATGGGCGCGCTCGAGGAGAACGTGATCGACCCGAACGCCCAGGTCGACGATCCGGGCAAGATCACGATCAAGAACGCGTATTACCCCAATGACCCGGGCTTCAACAAAGACTTCGTTTGTTGGAACAAGGCCGGGCACGGGCTGGTGGATTTCCGCACCGGCATCGCGCAGTCGTGCAACGTGTACTTCTACAAGATCGGCGGCGGCTTCGCCGAGGACGAGCAGATCCGCGAGGGCGGGCTGGGGCTGACCGACTTCAACAAGTGGATGGGGCTGTTCGGCTTCGGCGAGACCACGGGCATCGAGCTGCCGGCCGAACAAACGGGCATCATCCCCGACAAAGCCTGGAAGCGCATCAACATCGGCGAGAACTGGGCGACCGGCGACACCTACAACGCCGTCATCGGCCAGGGCTACGTGACGGTGACGCCGCTCCAGATGCTCAACGCCTATAACGTCATCGCCAACGGCGGCAGGCTGTATCAACCTCAGATCGTCGACAAATTCCTAGACGGCGAAGGCAACGTGATCACGGACACGCAACCCGTGATCATCCGTCAGCTGCCGATCGACCCGGCCAACTTGCAGATCGTGCGCGAGGGTCTGCGCAAGACCGTCGTCGATGGCACGCTGTCGGTCGCCGATCGCTACGGCAAGGCCGGCCAGGGCCCGATCGTGGACATCACGCAATACGAGGTCTCGGGCAAGACCGGCACCGCCGAGTACTGCGACCGCACCGCCTGGGAGAAGGGCCTATGCATCCCGGGGAAGTGGCCGGCGCACGCCTGGACCACGCTGTTCGCGCCGTCCCAGGACCCCGAGGTCTCGGTGATCGCCTTTATCTACAACGGCACCGAAGGTTCGATCATCGCCGGCCCGCTGGCCAACCAGGCCCTCAAGCTCTACTACGCGATCGTCAAAGGCGAGGACATGACCGTCGGGGGTGAGGAATTGCCCACCGAAACACCGCCTACCGACGTCGAGGCCACGCCAACCGGCCCTTTAACCCCGGATTCGCCCTAGACGGCTGGATTTTAAGGAATCGGGAGATATGGCCGTGTCGGGCCCGGCACGGCCATATCTCCCGATTCCGGTCGGTTGGTTATGCGCAACCGATTCGCATTTTTGCGGAGTATGCCTATAATCGCGGCCAACTTATGGGTGAAACGGTGATCGAGACCTCGTCCACCACGATTTCGGTCAGCATCAAGGGCATCCGCGACGGTCTGCTTCTGACGGTGCGCGGCGCCGCAACCTGGGAAGACGCCGCAGCGGCCGTCATCGGCCGCATCGATCAGACCGCCGAC
>WBZS01001101.1_pt1 | contig 24001 bp, 25 predicted proteins | sample 5204201 | NCBI WGS metagenome assembly WBZS01 (sample SAMN12344357, study PRJNA552823) | activated sludge metagenome | biome: Activated sludge suspended growth; feature: Nitrification reactor; material: Wastewater; isolation source: activated sludge from nitrification reactor of wastewater... | reverse complement strand
GACACGCTGTACGCACGGCTCAAGAAGCGGCTGGAGGGCCCCAACGGGAACCACCCGGTCTACCAGTCGCTCGCCGAGCGTCTGGAGAACCTGCGGCAGCGGACCATCGCCGAGGCGCAGCAGTCGATCGAGTGGCTGCGCGAGGCGTTCACTCTCGCCAAGGACGTCACCGCCGCAGAGAAAGCTGAGGACGAGGCTGGAGTTGAGGGGCTGAACCTGCTGCCCGACCCGAACGTGTTCGCCCTGACTCAGATCTTCCTGGAGTACTCGACTCCGGACATGCCGGTCATGATTGAGCGCGTTGTCGAGGAGGTGGACTCGATCGTCAAGGAGGTCACGGCGGGCAACGCGGGCTGGGCGTCGACCCAGAAGGGCGACATGGCGGTCCGTAAGGAGGTCCGGCTCGTGCTGAAGGACAAGGGCCTCCACACCGTTCCGGGCCTGTTCGACAGGGCCTACGAGTACATCGCCGAGCATTACTGACGGCGGAGCGCGGCCTATCCCAGGAGGATAGGGGCGACTAACGCGCTGGCAGCTAGCCAGGGCTCGAAGGGGGAAGCTGTGCGCTTTCGCCGGAACGGGGTGGCCAGGACTGCCGCTACGCAGGCGATCAGGAACGTCCACCACGCGACGGAGAGGCTGACCGCTGCGGTTGCGGCGCCAATGATCGGGGGAAGGTCAGCTGGGCTGCACGTCTTTGGTGTCGCGACCAGCCACCGACGGTTCCACTCCGGCCTTGCTTCGAGCGCTTCACGAAGCGGTCGGTGACCACATCGAACCTCGTCCGGTGTCCCATGATGCTGCCGAGGGCCTGTCCCGGACCCGTCGATGCCGCCCACGAGAAGGTCCCGTCGCCGTCAGCTTGAACCTGCACCGCGCGGGGGTCAACGAACTCATGCCGAACGTTGACGACCGCCAGCGTCGACCCAACCGCCTCGTAGCGGGCATAAGCTAAACACCCTCCGTCCGGCATTTCGGGAGAGTCAGACGGGATGGCGCTCGTGCCCCCGACGTCCGCATTGGGGCCGTTGAGCGCTCTCGCGGCAATCAAGGTGTACGGGGAGGTGATGCACTCGGCCTGCGGGTTGGGTGACGCCGATCGGGTGGGCCGCGTCGTTCAGGGCCCGAGAAGTGCGAGTGGGACGACGGCGATGCCATCGGGGCGGCGGTAGGCAAGTCGGCCGGTGTAGATGATCATCCGGTCGACTGGGCGGTCGCCGAGTTGTTGGCCGAGCCAGTTCAGGTGCTCGACATCACCAGGTCTGATCGTGTCGCTGAGTTTGACCTCGATCGCGACCGCGGAACGGTCTGCCGCTTCGACGATCAGGTCGATTTCGTGGTCGGTGTTCTTGGTGCGCAGGTGCCCGAAGCGGGCATCGGCGGCTTCGGCGTAGACCCGCACCGATTGGGCGGCCAGCGACTCGAACAGTGCCCCCAGCCAGGTGCCGGTCGCGGCGTGGACGCGGCTGCCCTGTCCGCGTAGGAGCCCGGCCTTGCCGACGCCGACGAGGCGGGCGGCCAACGCGGGGTCGACCAGATGATGCTTGGGGGCGTGCGTGAGCCGCTTCAAGGGCGCGAACGCCGGCGTCCATGCCTCGATCGGGTCGAGCAGGAAGATCCGTTGGAGGTGCTGGCGGTAGATGTCGGCGGTCTGCCGGGCTGGCTTGTCGCCCTCGCCCGGGGTGGCGGCCGCCAGGATCGTGGCGAAAGCTGCGTCCGTGGAGGTCGCAGCCGCATAAGCCGCCAGCCACGCCCGCAGCGCCGCGGGACGACGCACACTCACCCCGCTGTCGGGCAACTCCCGCTCCACGACCCGGGTGAGGTAGCTGTCGAGTTGCACCTGTCGGGCCCGTTCGGGCAGGTCCCGGATCCCGGGGAACCCGGACCGCAGGATCTCGTCGACGTAGCCGGGCAGGTCCACCGGCGAAGTCCCTTTGATCGCCGGGTGTTTCCCCGCGAGCATGTCCCGCAGCGACACGCACGGTTCGGCCACGCCCCGCTCACTGAAAGTCAACGGCCGCATCGTCAGGCTCACGATGCGGCCTGCTCCCGAGTGCACCCGCACCCCCGGCGCCACCCCGGCCGAACCCGCCAGCAGGAACCTGCCGCCGGTGGGGTCATCGTCGACCGTACGCCGTACCCGGTCCCACACGTCGGGTTCGAGTTGCCACTCATCGATCAGTACCGGCGCGGGCACTTCGGTGACCAGATCCAGATAGCTGGACACGGCTGCTCGCTCGTTGGGGTTGTTAAGCGACAACACCGTCGTGACCCGCTGGGTCGCGGTCGCGGTCTTGCCCACCCCTCTGGCTCCCCCGAGGGCGATGGCGGCCAGGTGAGGGAAGAGGTCGTCGAGGGTCTCGTCCACGATCCTGCGCCGGTAGTCCACGCATCCACTCTAACGGTTGGACAACGATCTATATAACAAAACGACGCGTGAATAACTAACATTTGGACGCCGAAGCGATTTGCCAGTCCTCAAGTGAACCTGGGCAGGGCGTTCTGCGAGGATTGCGGCATGGTGGAACGTGCCGCACTTGATCCCACTGACGCGTCGCACGACGACAACTGGCTTGGCGGCTACTACGAGCTATCGATCAGGCTTGGGGCTTGTGACGACTCGCGACTGGACGCGTCGTTGAAGGCGCTGTGGAGGGCGGCAGGGTTGGGGACAGCGTTCCGACACAGCCCGGCTGGGCGAGCTGGGGAACGGGCGACAGTCTCGGCGGCTTCCCTTCTCGAGGGCGACCTCAGATCTGTTGTCACCATCCCGGGTTTGGGGTCGGCGGTGTGCCGCATCATCGTTGTTCGTGAAGTGCATCTCGAGCCCGGTGAAGCACCGGAGGCGGATTGGCTGGATCTCGGTCTGCCGATGGGCGCCCTCGCGAACCTTGATCCTCGGGTGGGCGGATACCCGTTCGGCGACACGGCCGCCTCGCGCGGGTGGCGTGAACCTATTGAGCAATGGCTCCACGATGTGGCGCGAGCGGTCTTCCTACGAGTTCCGTTTGACTACGCAGTGACTGGCTTCGAAGTGTTCGGGTGCGAGGCATCAGAGGCTCATCGAGGGTGGGTGGGGTTACTCCAGGCGACCAAGGAGGGTGGGCTGAATTCCGAGACGGTCGTGAACTGGTGAGCCGGCATCTCACACACTGCATCGGTCGGCCTTGGCTCAGACTGCACCTGAACAGCGATCAGAGCTGCGTGACGTTCGACCTCACTGGTCACATACCCGTCGTGTGTGAACAGGGCGACTCCGCTCCAATAACCCTTTGGGACTATGACGAGGATCCGATCAATGACTCCTTCGAGTATCGAGTGGCTCTTGGCGCCGGGTGTCTTTCTGCTTCCCTCTGGGCGCCGCGTTCTTGTCGGGGAGGTTGAGGAGACCTGGGTGACCGTGGAGTGTCACGCTGGTGTACGGCTGGTGGTGGACTTCGACGAACCCGAGGGTGGTGTGTACCTGAGCCTCCACCGTGCCCGGACTCCGCTCGACGGACCGCCGGCGACGAGGCCCTATCGCTGTGCAGCTACGGTGCTCTTCAACGGGACTCCGGCGACGTTCGAGATTCGTGACATACCCTCCACCCGCCATCAGCGGGACTGCGAGCACTGCCCTCTCGACGAACGCAGCGGCTTCGCGGTCGACGTGCCGGCCGACCTGCTGACCGCATACGTCGACTTTCTCAGCGGCCTCCCGGTCGACACCCGGCACTGGTGGATCCCTCCCATAGGGGCAAGGCTGTGGCGGGGACGGATCAGCGATGATGGCCGAGCGCTCATCGAGTTGCTCGCCGAGGATGACCTGCTGTGGGAATCAGCCACTGAGGTGGTGGACCGAGTCGATCTGGGGTTACTTCGGTAGTCAGTCCTCGTCCTTGGCGACCATCGCCAAGTGAGCGGGAGGGCGCGTCACACCTCGCTGAGTCGCAGCCCGTCGATCGGAACCTTCTCCCACACCGCGAACGGGTCGTCGGCTACGGCCGCTCGGGCAAGGGGAGCTAGCGCCTCGAATTCCGCTTCCGATTCGAAGATCGCCAACCCCACGAGTCGCGCCGAGCCGGCATCAGCGAGGGTGTGCACAGACACCAGGCCCGGCTTCCCGGCGATCGCCGCACCGTACCGGTGCATCGAGGCGATGAGCGCTTCGCGGTGCTCGGGGTGCGGGTGGTGCACGGACATCAGGACGAACACGCCCTTCAGCGTAGTCGGGTCGCGCGTCAGGTCCGGGCGCGGAGAACCCTCTCGGGGGGCTATCCCTTCGCAAGTTCGTCGACGATCTTGGTGAGGACACGGACGCGGCGCGAACCGTCGTCCCGGCGTCGAGGTGGCCCTCGAAGTACGCCGAACCGTGAGCCAGCGGATCGCCCTATCGAGTTCGCACAACGCTTTCCTTGAGTCCCACGCGACGCCGTGGCCCCACCAGTCAGACGGAACCCACCAGCCACCTGCCTCACGGCGGCAAATCGACCGAGCTGACCACGGCAAGAGAGCGTCTTCGGGCGCACGGGGCATGCCCCGTGAAAGGTGATGTTTGGATCTACGCAGAAGTATCGTTTGATTGCTCGGGTTATGATCACGTCCGGCGTGCGGTGGACGACGGCGGGCCCTCGGCCCCTGACCCACCCAGTCCCAACGCACCTCACCGAACTCCCAACCCTGCAGTCATGCGAGTACCGCGCACTCGGTCCAGATGAGGGCGTGCGTTCGTCCCGCGTCCTGCCTCCTCGTGCTGGCCATGTCCGGGCTGCAGCTGCGTGTGGCGCGGGAGGTGTGGCGGTTCACTGGAGAGGGGTGGTTGCGATGTCATACGCGAGTGATGCGCGCAGACGCAGCTCCAAGCCTGGAGAGGCCGAGAAGGCGAAGCTGAGGCTGTCCGGCGTGGATCCTGTGTCGGAGACGTTGCTGATTCCGTTGTGGGCGCGGGCCGTGGAGCAGGACGAAGCGGAGCCGCTGGTCCGCGACAAGCTGGCGCGGGTGATGGTCGACCGGATCGATTACGACTGGCGGCGGATCCGGCTGTCGCGAGGCGATTTGGTCCAGATGGTGGTCCGGCTCCGCGAGTTCGATCGTTTCGTCGGCGACTTCTTGGCACGCCATCCGGCGGCGACGGTCGTCCATCTGGGTTGCGGCTTGGACGCCCGCTTCCAGAGGGTCGACAACGGCCACGTCCGCTGGTACGACCTGGACCTGCCCGACGTGATCGCCATGCGTCGTCAGCTGCTGCCGGAAACCGATCGGGACCGCTACCTGGCGTGTTCGGCGTTCGATCCGGGTTGGCTTGACGTGGTTGGCCTGCGGGAGGGGGACCCTGCACTGTTCGTCGCCGAGGCGGTGCTGCCGTACTTCGACCAGGCGCAGGTGAAAGCCCTGGTCGTCACCCTCCGGAGACGGTTCCCCGGATCCGAGCTGGTGAGCGACACCTTCACACCCCTCGCGGTGCGGCTCGACAACCTCCACCTGGTATTCGCGGGCGCGAAAGCCCGGCTGCGGTGGGCGGTGCGGGATCCCAGCGATCTGGAAGCCTGGAGCCCGGGCATCCGATTGCTTGAGTCGTTCTGCTACTTCGACCATCCCGAGCCCCGGATGGGTCTGCCTTCCTGGTTCGGCCGGATCCCGCTGCTGAGCCAATCGACCGGCATTCACCGCTACCAACTCGGCGACCCGATCCCGGGACCACCGCGACCCGGACCTCACTGACCCTGAGCGGAACCGGCGGCACGGGCGGGCTTCGTCCGATCCCGCAGCGGACGAACGCGGGACCTACTGCCCGCTGGATAGCACAAGTGCTACCGTCGCGGCATGGAGAGCGTGGGGCTGCGGGAACTTCGTCAGGATGCCTCCGAACTGGTGCGCCGTGTCGAAGCCGGGGAAGAGATCACCATCACGGTCTCGGGACGCCCCAGCGCGCGACTCGTCCCGGTGCACGCTACCCAGTGGCGATCCTGGGGCGAGATCGCCGAGTTGTTCAGCGGGCCTGACGACCCAGCCCGGGAGAACGATCGACAGTTCCTCGATGAAGACCTGCGTGACCCCTGGGACGAGAGGTGACCCGCGCGAGCGAGCCTCCCCAGCGGGCCGTCCTGGACACCAGCGTCATCATCGCCGGAGACGTCGCGCCGCTCCCCGGAGTGCTGGCCATCAGTGCCATCACCTTGGCCGAACTCCAGTTCGGAGTACTGGTGGCCAAGACCGCCGCAGTTCGCGCCGAACGACTACGCCGCCTCAGCGTCCTGCAGAAGCACTTCGACGCGGTGCCCGTCGACGAGGCAGTTGCCATCAGCTACGGCCGGCTCGCCGCCGCCGTGGTCGATGCCGGCCGCCGGCCCCGGCGACGTGTGATGGACCTGCTCATCGCCGCCACCGCCCACGCACACGGCGCCCGCCTCTACACCCGCAACATCGACGACTTCGCCGGGCTCGAAGAACTCGTGGAGATCATCGCCGTGTGACAAGTCACCTCACGGCATTGAGGGCGATCGTGCTCGGTTGACAGTGACCTCACGTTCGTGGTGTTGCGCGGTGTCGGCGGCACGCTGCACGCTGGACACGAGACGATGCGCGTCTGGGAGGACGGCGACTGACTGATCGACGAGCCCCCGGTGGTCCGCGCGTACGCCGACATTTAGCGCGCCACTGACATCAGTTTTCCGTCCCGAAAGGGCCCCGTTCGCAACCTTTTCTGGACCAATTTCTGGGCGACCGAACGCGGTCCGACAACGTGTGATGCACCCGTCCCAGACGGACGTGACCCACGGCGGGCCGCTTGCGAAAATGTGGGGGTGAGCAGGTCGGCTCCGGTATGTAGGGTGCGCCGCGCCGGGTAGAGGAGATCCTGGACGTGCCGCGGTGACCGTGGAGTTCCTTCTTCACGCGGCGCCGGGACTGGTCCAGGGCGTCACCGGCCAAGCGGGCGATGTGGAACGGATCCATGAGGGCGGTGGCGTCGAGCAACTCGCGGTGGTGGCGGTCTTGAGCCCAGTCAACCCGTCCATCGCGACCACCTCCACCTGCGGGCGCCATTCCTCCGGTCTGCTGGTGAGCCACGTCTCATTCGCTAGAGGTGCCGAGGCAGGCGGAGGCGTGTGATGTCGTCGACGGTGCCGTGTCGATACCACATGTTGTAGAAAGGCTTCACGTCTGTTGTCCTTCCCACTGGTCGAGGGTGCGGATCAGTGTGTCCGCGATGAGTTCGGCGGCACCGTCGGGTGTCAATCCTGACGTCCGGAGGGCGGTGACAGTGGCGGGGTGGGTTAGGCCGAACACGGCGCCGCGCACATGCGGGTCGCTGAGGGCGTCGCCGAAGACCCTGCTGTACAGGTCCTGGATGGCCTGCCAGAACGCAGCCTCGCCCTCACGCAGGACGGGGTCTACACCCAGCTCGGCGCGGAAGATCTCGAACCAGGGCGTGCTGCGGTCGTAGAAGGCGACGATCTCTTGGACGAGTCGCCGGACTCTTGGGGTGCGCCCGCGTTCGGGCCAGTCGCTGTCATCGGGCACCTCGAGGGTCTGGGCGAGTTGTCCGACTGCGACACGCGCGAGCTCGTCGGCGGAGCCGAAGTGGTTCAGGATGGTCGCCGCGGACACTTCGGCCTTCCGGGCAACGGCTTGGAGGCTGGTGGTGCCGATGCCCCGCTCGCGGTAGCACGCCAGTGCGGCGTCGAGGATCCGTTCTCGTGTGCGTGCGGCCAGTGCCGTCCGGTGCTCCATCGAATACTTCCGGGGCGTCACGTTCTTCCACCCTGCCTCTTCGCTTTCGGCCAACATTGACTGAACGCGCTATTGATTGAATATATCGTTCAGCGTATTGTTCTGGGCGCAGCGAGTCAAGGAAAGGAGCGTGCTATGAGCACAATGGATCGACGGTCGCAAGGAGCAGCGGTTCTTCGATCGGGCGCCTCGCAGGCGCCTTCGCCGGTCGCGGTGGGCCTCGCGTTGGCTCTTTCGTGGGGGGCAATGCTCGCCCACAATCTCTACGAGCTGCCCCTGGCGTTGAGCGACCTGGAGAACAGCGGACCTCTGCTGGTTGCCCTGGTCCTATGGGTGGCCTACTGGCGTCTCGGAAGCTCACGCGCCGTGCAGTGGGCACTCCTGGGCTGGGCCCTGCTCAACCTGGTGATCGGTGGGGTAGTGACGGTCCTGCCCCTGGCCATCCTCCCGTTCACCCCGGAGCAGTCGCTTGACCACTACCTCGTCCATGTTGTCTACGCGGTCGGGCAGGTGCCCCTGGTCCTGGTAGCCATGGCCGCCCTCCGCCGGCAGGTCCACAACCGAGCACCACGCTGAAAGGATTGCCATGTCCGAGCATTTGATCCAGACACGGGTCGGCGCCCTCAAGGTGACCGTCATCGGGGAGCGGGACGCCCGACCGACGGCCGTGTTGTGGCACAGCCTGTTCGTCGACGAAAGCAGCTGGGAGCGCGTCATCCCCGCCCTGGCGCAGGATCGGCAACTGGTTCTTGTAACCGGGCCGGGCCACGGCGCGAGCGCCGACCCCGGGCGCCGGTACTCGATGGAGGGCTGCGCCGAAGCGGCACTCCAGGTGCTGCAAGCCCTCTCGGTTGAAGGACCGGTCGACTGGGTCGGGAACGCGTGGGGAGGGCACGTGGGGATCCTGGTGGGAGCTCACCATCCCGACCGTGTCCGCACCCTGGTCGCCGCCGGCACCCCCGTCCACCCCTATCCACTGGCCAGCCGGCTCCAAACGAATCTCCTACTGGTCCTCTACCGGCTGTTGGGGCCTATCGGCTACCTGACGGACGCGGTGGTGGAGGCGCTGCTGTCCGAACGCACCCGTAGCAGCGACCCAGCCGCTGTGGCTCTCGTCCGCGACTGCTTCACCAACGCCGATCGCGCCCGCCTGGGCAACGCCATCGTCTCGATCTCGTTGAAACGCAAGGACCTCAGACCCGTCCTGCCCACTGTGCACGCTCCGACGCTCTTCATCACGGGGTCGTCGCACCCGGACTGGTCGCCCGAGCAAATGCGTGCGGCGGCGGTTCTTCTCCCACACGGGTCGACCCAGGTCCTGGACGGTCCCGCCTACCTGGTGCCGCTCGAAGCGCCCGACGAGTTCAGCCGCTGCGTCCGCGAATTCTGGGCCGCAACACCCCAACGTCCCGACGGTGGCGCTTTGCTTGCAGACTGCTAGCATTGTTGCATGACGACTCTGTACATCCGTGACGTCTCCGACGATGTCGCCGCCACCCTTAAGGGCCGGGCGGCGGCAGCAGGCATGTCGCTGTCGGCCTACGTCGCCGCGGAGTTGGCCAGAATCGCAGCACAACCTACGAACGAGCAGATCGTGGCTCGGCTTCGGGCGCGTGACCGCTCAAATGGCCCGACCGCGGACGACGTCGTTGCTGCCGTGCAGGCAGGCCGCCGGTGATCGTCATCGACGCCTCTGCGATGGTCGAGGCGCTGATCGGACGTGACGTAGTAGACGAACTTCTGGACGCCCTCACGGATGGCGTGAGTGCCCCGCACCTGCTCGACATCGAGGTGCTGTCGGTGCTGCGTGGCCTGCTCCTGAGCGGCAAACTCGATCCCGCCGCGGCGGAGGAAGCCCGGCGAGACCATTTCGCGTTCGCCATGCACCGGTACGAGGCAGCACCTCTGGCGGACCGGATCTGGGAATTGCGCCACCAGTACACCAGTTACGACGCCACGTACCTCGCCCTCGCCGAGGCGATGGGGGCACCGCTGTACACCTACGATGCGAAACTGGACAGCGGTGGCCACCACGCCACAGTGCGCCTACTACGCCGAACGCATTGACATGAGGAGGTGCGAGGGTCCCCTGTGGGCTCGGGCAGCCCGGCGTCCATGACCCGGTCAGGCGCCGTCTTCAAGTACCTCGATGGCCCCTGTCGTGCCGTCGAGCCGGATGCGCTGCCCGGTCATCAGCCTTGTCGTGGCCTCGTGGACGCCGACCACCGCCGGGATGCCGTACTCTCGCGCCACAACTGACCCGTGAGTCATCATGCCGCCGACCTCGGTGATGAGCCCGCCCGCCGACAGGAACAGCGGCGTCCACGCGGGGTCGGTGCCGGAACAGACGAGGATCTCGCCGGGGTGCAGGTGGCTGTCCTGCGGATCGAACACCACGCGGACGCTCCCCTCGACGATCCCGGGCGACACCGGGCTGCCGCTGATCGCCGCATCCCTGCTGCCCAGGCCTTCGTAGAAGGCGCGTCCGTCCCCGGTCAGGACGCGGGGCACCTGCCGGCGGCGCTGCTCGCGGGCGTTCACCTGCCGGCGGGCGGCCACGACGGCCCGCCACGGTTCCGCCGGCTCCAGCGGTAGGCGCTCCAGTTCGTCGAGGTGCAGGAAGAACACGTCGTCGGCGCGCTGCAGCACGCCGGAGTCGACCAGGTCCTGGCCGCTGGCGAGCAGCCCCGCACGCACCAGGCCGAAGATCCGGATCAGGGTGAATTTCGGCGTCTCGCGGGCACCGAGGAGCTTGCGCACCCGATCGATCATGAAGCGCAGCCGGCTAACGTTCGCCTTTGCCCGAACGCCGTCCCCAGCGGTGAGCAGATTCACCAACTCCTCAGCGGCCCGCTCGGCGGCCTCGGCTCCGCGCGCGAACACGACGTCGGGCGCGCGTTCGGGGTCGGTGATCCGGACATAGCTCTGCAGGCTGCGCAGGATGTCGATCGGATTCTCACGCCAGCGCGGCTGCCCCAGGTCGATCTCGCCGACGCCGCGCATGCCGTAGTCGGCCAGGAAGGACGCCGTCGCCCGCTGGGCTGCGTCCGGCAAGGTACCGGCGGCGAACCGCTCGGCCAGGGTAGCGGCGTCCAACTGCTCGAACGCGGCCATCGCCTGCGCGTCCGACTGGATCGTGGCAGCAGTGCGCCACAGGGCCAGGTCCATTTCGGTGGTGACGTTGCCGGGCAGCCCGCGCAGCACCTCCATGACCAACTCGCGGGCCCGATCGCGATGCTCACCCGACCGGGACGCCGTCACATTCAGCCGGGTCAGCATGGCCATCGCCGGCGCCATCACCGGCAGGAAGGCGCGCAGCGCCCGCGGCATCGCCACGCTGACCGTCGACCGCAGCGCTCGCACCCGGGCGGTCAGCCGCGCTCCTGCGTCGTCGACCGTGGACGCCTCCGCCTGCAGCGCGGCGCCGTCGACGACAAGCAGGTCGACCCCGGTTTCGCACGCCAGACGTCCTCGGGTCGGATTGATCAGGCTCGTCGGGACCCGCCACACGACGGAGCCCACGAGCTTCGCCACCCCGCGCACGAACCCCAAACTGGGCCGTGCCGACCGCGTCGGCCGCCCTCGCACGCGGAGCAACTCTTCCACGATCGCCGCCGAACCTGGCTCTACCAGCGCCAGCGCCTTAGGCAGCAGTCGCGCACCCAGCGGGTGTCGCAGAACCCCATCGACACGGATCCACAGCCGCTCACCGGACGAATGCAGGAACCCCGCATCGCCGAGGTCGAAACGCGGCCCGACCAACTCGGTGACTCCGGACAGCAGCAGCAGCGCCGCGTCGCGTCCCAGTGGAGTGATCGGCTGCAGCATCCCCTGCACCGCTCCGAACGAGAACCACACCGCGTCCACAGCGCCTGGGGGAACCGGGAAGAGCGAGGTGATTGGCCGCGACTGCACCAGTTGCACCACGCCATCGGCGATGACCCACTCGATGTCCTGCGGGCCCCCGAGTGCGGTGGCCACCGCCACGCCCAACTCGGCGAGCTCTCGCGCCCGGGCGTCGGACAAGGTCGCTCGGTCAGCCGCCACCAGCGTCGTGGCCGCGACGCCTCCCCCCGCCACCGGGGTCGTAGCCACCGCTTTTGCGCCCAGGGTGCGCGTGACCCGACCGGTCGGGGTGTCGACCACGAAGTGATCGGGTTCGACCTGCCCGGACACCAGCGCCTCACCCAGGCCGAACGTGGCGTCGATCACCGCCTCGTGGCGGGCCCCGGTCAGAGGGTTGGCGGTGAACAGCACGCCACTGACGTCCGCCGACACCAGCAGTTGCACCACCACGGCCAGCGCCACATCGTCGTGGGGGACCTCGTTGCGGATGCGGTAGCCGATCGCCCGCGCCGTCCACAGGCTCGACCAGCAGCCCACGACCGCTGCCAGTGCCGCCTCCACGCCGATCACGTTCAGGAACGTGTCCTGCTGGCCGGCGAACGACACGTCGGGCAGATCCTCGGCGGTCGCGGACGACCGCACCGCCACCGCAGCGTCGTGATCGAACAGCGCCGTCCACGCCGCCCGGAGGGCGTCCGCAACCTCGCGGGGGACGCCTCCTGCTGCGAACGCGGACCGGATCGTCGCCGAGGCCGCCTCGAGGGCCACGGCGTCCGCCGGGTCGAGCCCGCGACAGGCGTCCTCGATCACGGGGGCCAGATCGTGGAGCGCCACGAACCGGCGGTAGGCGTCCGTCACGAGTACGAACCCGGGTGGAACGGGGAACCCTGACCGCACCAACCGGGCCAGGTTGAGACCCTTCCCGCCGCACGAGTCGAGGGAAGCGTCCGCCGAGCCCAACGAGCACACCAGCGCTTCAGCGGCCGGCGAAGCTTGATCTGCCACGGCGTCCTCCTTCAATCGTGCGGGTGGATCGTGAACCATCTCGACCGGGTCCCCGTCAGGCGTCCGGGGTTCGTGATGCAACGACGGCGTTGCTGCCCCATTCCGCGACGTGGTCACGGCGCCTATAATCCAACCACCTCCGGGGCGCAAGCTGCGGGGCGCTACCTCAGGGGGCTGCGATGGAATTACCACAGGGGCTGCGCTCCCTCTCTGAACACATGGTCACGCCGTCGCGCATCAGACGAGCGACGCTGATGTTCTCCGATCCGCCGCCGGTGGCGCTGCCACCCATCGAGGAGGTTAAGCGTGTCCCGAGTCCGCCGACAGCCGAGCCGACGAGCTACCCGTGGGAGAACCTGACGTTCGAGGGCGGTGGCGCCAAGGGCTACGCCTACATCGGCGCCATCCAGGCACTGGAGAAGGCGGGGGTCTACCCCGCCCAGATCCGCAGGGTGGCCGGCACGAGCGTCGGCAGCATCCTGGCCATGTTCGCCGCTTTGGGCGCCACCAGCGCCGAGATGGCGGAGCGGGTGCCCACCGACCTCCAGCAACTGGTACTGGACGGCGCGGGGGGACGCGTCGGCTCGGCAGTCCGGGCGGCGGTCGCCCGCGGCATGCACCCCGGGCAGCGCAGCTTCGATTTCCTGGGTGAGGTGCTCCGCGATTACACGGGTTCAGCGGACGTGACCTTCCGCCAACTCCTGCAGCGGTGCGGTCGCGAGTTGTGCGTTCCCGTGACCAATGTGACCCGGATGATGACGGAGTACTGCCACCCAAAGACGACGCCTCACATGCCCGTCCGGGTCGCGGTGCGAATGTCGATGTCGCTGCCGGTCCTCCTGCAGCCCGTCTTGCTAGCGCACGGGGCGGCGACTGCGCTCGACGTCGATGCGGCCGAGGTGTACGTCGACGGCGGACTCTTGTGCAACAACCCGGCCCACGCGTTCGACGGGTGGTGGCTGTCCCTCGACCCGGAGGACAGCTTCATGCGCCGGATCCTCGACCTGGACGACGCGGTCGGCTACTACGCGCGGTCGGTGCGTTTCAGCCCCGAGAACCCGAAGACGCTCAGCTTCACTCTGTTCTCCTCCGACGAAGCCGACCTCTCCCGCGCCTGGGTCCGGCCCGGCGGGGCCCCGCCGCCTCGTCCGGACACACCTGCTCGCGCCCGGTTCGAGGAGGTCGAGCGCAGGACTGCCGCGCGTGCCTCGATCCCGAGGCCGCTGCAGCGGATCCTTGCCGCGGTGCGCGACATGGACGTGAACGTGGACGGCATGATCTCACCGGACGAGCTCGAGCGCGCCGTGGAATCCGGTGAGGTGAGCTCGGTGGAGCTTCTCACCGTGTTCGGCACGACGTCCGTGTCGGAGGTGTTCTCCGCGCTCAACCGCAACCAGGACGGGATGATCGACTTCGCCGAGGTGGTGGCGTTCATCGAGGCGCTCGGGGGTGACCTCACCACCCAGCTCGTCGGGTTCCCAGCGCGCCCGCCGCGGACCTTGGCAGGTTTCGCAGCGAACCTCTTCGACGCGGTGAGCCGCGACCTGTCCCGAGCCACATACTCGCCGACCAGTCGGGCGCGGACCGTGCCGATCTGCACCGACTACGTCGGGACGCAGGCCTTCGACCTCGTGCGCGCCGACTACGCGTTCCTGGTCGACTCCGCTCGACGCAGCACGCGGGCGTTTCTGCTTGAGCACGACCAGTTGCGCGCAACGGGTCCCGAAAGGGAGTCCGCGGACTGACTTCGGCTGACTGCTACCTGCCTCACCCGATCTCTGACCGGGGCGGGCGCGAATTGCGTGCGCGCCTGGGCCTTGACCCATCCCGGTCCGCAAGTTACCTTGGATGAGTGCTGGAGGAACCGGTCATCGCGCCGTCCGCTCTCAAGCACGGAGTCGACGAGACCGAGATCCTGCACGCATACCGAAATCCTGTCCGAATCTGGGACCTAGGGGACGGGTTCACCATGAGCGTGGTCCCAACCAGTCCGCGATCTTCCTGGAAGTCGGATACGTCGATGGCGACCAAGACCCCGTCATCGTCCACGCTATGAAAGCCCGCGAGAAGTTCCTGAGGTGATGACCATGCCGCGCACTGTTGACGAAATCCTGCAGCACGCCGACGAACTCGCGGCGCGCTTCGAGTCCTACGAACCCAACCCGGCCGACGAACTCGACGCTGGCGCTGTTGCCCTGCTTCGAGCAGCGGTGGCGGAACGTTCCCAAGCCGAGCGCCACCTGATCGACGCCATCCGCAAGGCCCGCGAAGCCGGCATGCCCTGGTCCGCGATCGGCACCTTCGTCGGCACCAGTGGCGAGGCCGCCCGCCAGCGCTACGCGAACAAGGTCGCCTGACCCTCGCCCCGCCGCGACTGAGGGCGGTCGTGCTCGGGTGACCACCAAGCCGACAGGCTACCCTCGCGCACAGTGCGGCTGAGGTGCGTGCGTTCCACGTGGCTCAAGCCCTGGACGCGACTTCTTCGTGGACCTCGTGCGCGCCGATTACGCGTTCCTGGTCGACTCGGCTCGACGCAGCCGCGGGCGTTTCTGCTTGAGCACGACCAGTTGCGCACGACGGCTTCCGGAAGGGAGTCCGCGGACTGACTTCGGCTGACTGCTGCGTGATCGCTATCGCTGACTTGTCCCCGATAACGGCTCTCACCCCGACCCGGCGCCCTAGGCCGAGAGTGTCACCCACTCATGGACTGCGACTCACGTCCTCGACTTCTTCGGAGGTTTCACCCGAGCCCGCTCCACCGCCGGGACCACCCAGGCATCCAGAGCATCCGCTTCTGAAATGTCGGACGCCGGGACCAGGACCACACCGCCCATGGTTCGCTCACCCATCCTCGCCGGCTTAGCCCCCTTCTCGAGCGCCTCCCCGATGCCTTCCTTGCCCACGTGGACGATCAAGTCACCATCGCCTACGCCGACGGCCATGTGGGTATTCACCGTCCAGCACAAGCCACCGAACATCTTGATCTCGCGATAGCCGACCGACCCAGCCGCGGCTTCGACCGAAACCCGGATCCGCTCGGCAAGACCCTCGTCATACGTCATCAGGTCTCCGTCCTTCCTTCGCGCATCAGCAAGTGACCAACCATCTCGTTCCCCGACCTGTTGGGCCCATTCCGGCTCGATGTCTCCCTGGCACCCTGGGTAGAGGTCCGATCGTGTTCGGATGTGGCCCACGGACTCGTTGCCCCTGGCCCTCGTCGCGACCCTACCCCGGGGTCCGAACATGTAATACAAGTCGCAGCAGGGGTCGCCCTGGCGGCGGCATGCGCGGGTGTGCGTCTTTGAGTTGACAGGCCCTGCCGCCGCCACGGTGGTGGAAGTGGGACGACTGCATTCTGAGCCCTCATTCGGACTCTGACCGGGCCGGCGCGTATTGCGCGCTCGCCTCAGGTCCGGTGAAGCTACCACGGTAGGAAATGTGGTAGTAAGCTGGTCGCATGAGTCAGGTCAAGCTGAGCGTAAGCCTCTCCGAGAGCGAGGTCGCGGCCCTGGACAAGTACGCCCACGCTGCAGGCCTGAAGTCCCGCTCCGCGGTCATTCAGCAGGCGATCAGGCTACTCGGCGACGCAGAACTCCAGTCCGCCTACGAAGCAGCCTGGCAGGAGTGGGAAGACTCGGGTGACGCCGATGCCTGGGAGACCGCCACGGCCGATGGGATGGCTGATGCTCCGCGGTGAGATCCGGCTGGTCGATCTGGAACCGGTCCGCGGCGCAAAGGCCAACAAGCGGCGGCCAGCTGTCATCGTGAGCAACGACAACGCCAACACCACCTCAGCAAGGCTGGGACGGGGCGTTGTCACCGTGGCCCCCCTCACCAGCAACATCACGCGGGTCTTCCCGTTCCAGGTCCTCCTCCCCGCTGCCGAGACAGGCGTCCCTGTGGATTCGAAAGCCCAAGCAGAACAAGTTCGTTCGGTTTCGGTGGAACGACTGGGTCCCGTCATCGGCCGCCTTCCCACCCACCTGATGACCAAACTCGACGACGCTCTTCGCCTGCACCTCCAACTTTGAGGACACGCGAACCACGGCACGAGAGTGCGTTGAGTTCGGGCCGGCGTATGCACGGCTGACCCTGAACTCGCGACCATGGCGCGCTTGACCATGATCGTGTTCCCCTCGCGTGAGCCTGCCTCCACGCCGGAACCCAAACCGCCATCATCGGCGGCTGGCTCCACATCCTCCCCATAACTGCCCTCTGGCAGCACTGATCTGGTGGCCCGGAGGGGAGACATGAAGAGGACGTCGGGCGGCGCGCCATCGGGGTCTACTTTCAGCCCTTCTTGAACCCTTTCGGGACAACCCGTTAGCGCCTTACCGGCTGATCGGCCGCTCGGCCGAGCGTAGCGATCCGCGGTTCAGTCCCGCCTACGTCCGGCCGCCTGGCAGGGGTGCAGACGGCCTCGTCCAGCTGCTACGCCCACAAGATCCGCGACGGCGGGTTCTGACGCTGAGGACGCGTGCCGCGTCGGCTGGTCAGGACTTCAGGGGACGCAGCGGGGCCTGGCCAGGAGCCGCCAGCGACAGAACCGCTCGCGCCACGGCGGGGTAGCCCTCCAATGAGTTCTCCAGCGCCTGCAACTGCACCGCGGCCTCGCTCTCGGGGTTGTTGTCGGCCAGGTCGACCGCACCCACGACGAAGATCTTCTGGGGCCCGACGTACTCCAGATGCAGGTAGGTGACGTCCTGGACCTCGGGACGCGCCAACAACCACACCAGGATGGCGTCGGTGTAGCGCTCGTCCGCCACCTGCCCCACCAGGAATGTCATGTTCCGCGCCAGCAGGTAGACGGCGATAACCCCCAACAGGAGCCCCACCAGGATGGAGCCCACCGCATCCCAGACGGCGTTCCCGGTGAGGTGGTGCAATCCGATGCCGGCCATGGCGATGAGGATGCCGGCGAGCGCGGCGGCGTCCTCGAAGAACACGGCACGCAGTGTCGGGTTGGAGGTCTTGGAGAGGTAGTCGAGGCGGCCCATATCCGCAAGGGCGGCAGCCGCCCGCAACTGCCGCCGTGCCTGCAGGAACGAGACACCCTCAAGGACGAACGCCCCGCCGAGGACCACGAAGGCCCATAGGTAGTTCGTCTCAGCGGCGGAGTCACTCAGGGCGTTGATGCCGTGGATGACGGACACCGCCGCCCCCACCGCGAACAACCCGAACGCAGCGATCATCGACCACACGTACGCCGCCCGGCCGTAACCCAGCGGATGGCTCGCATCGGCCGGCTTCCCCGACCGGCGCTCCGCGACGAGCAGGAACACCTCGTTGCCAGCATCCGCCCAAGAGTGGGTCGCCTCGGCCACCATAGAGGCCGACCCGGTCATCGCCGCCACCACCGACTTCAAGATCGCGATCATCACATTGACGACCAGCGCAATCAGCACCGTCAACAGGCTCCCGGCCCCCTCGTCGCCGACCTCGTCGCCCATCGATGCGTCTGCAGTCACGATGCCGATCATGCCACCACGTCTCCTTCGCACACCCGCGCAGGCGCGGATCGGTGAGGCGGCGGATTGTAGGCTCGCGGTCATGACGGACGGCACACGTGAGCTGGCGATGTTCCCGCTCGGGTCCGTTCTGTTCCCGGGCATGCCGTTGCCGCTACGGGTCTTTGAGCCGCGATACCTGGCGATGTTGTCGTCGGTTCTCGGGGAGGCTGAGCCCGAGTTCGGGGTGGTGCTGATCGAGCGCGGCTCCGAGGTCGGGGGTGGCGACGTGCGGTTCGCGGTGGGCACGGTGGCGCGCATCGTCTCGGTGGAGCAGACCGGGGGCTCGATCGCGCTGCTCGCGACCGGTGCCGCGCGGTTCGAGGCGGTGCGCTGGTTGCAGGATGATCCGTTCCCGCGGGCACAGGTGCGGGAGCTCGCCGCTTTGGAGTTCGCCGAGTCCACCCCCTCAGAGCTCGCCGCCGCCGAGGCAGTGGTGCGCGCGACCATTTCAAGGGCGAGCGAGTTCGTCGAGCTCACCTGGCCGGCCGACGTCGAACTGTCGCCGGACTTGGCGCAGCGCATCTGGCAGGTCGCCGGCATCGCACCGCTCAACTCGCTGGACCAGTACGCGCTGTTGCGCTCGAGAACCGCCTCTGAGTTGCTGGCCCGGCTGGTTGAGGAGACGCAGGGGGCAGACGTCCTCTTCACCGCTGGGTGGGAATCCGATCTGCCCGACGGCGGCGACCTCCCCGAGTGAGCGCCCAGCCGGGCGCGGACGCGCCGATGCGCCACCACGTCGCGACTCAGTCCGACAGCGACGGCCATTCTCGCGCGGAGGAGATCAGCCGAGTTGCTCCACCAGCAGCGGCCCGCCGGTGATGTGGACGGAGACGTCCTGCCCCTCGGTCGGCAGGGTGGAGGTGTGAGCGAGTCGGCACTGCAGCGCCGTACCGTCGGCGAGGACGAGCCCGAGCAGGGCATCGTGGCCGTGGAAGGCCACCGCCGTGACCGTCGCCGGGGCCCCACCCTCGCCGATCACCACCTGCTCGGGACGGACGAGGGCACGCGCGTGGTTCCTCAGGCCCGAGCCCACGGGCAGCGGACCGATGCCGGTGCGGAGTTCGCCGTCGACGACCCTGCCGGGAAGCCAGGACGCCTCACCGAGGAAGGTCGCCACCCACGGGTCGGCCGGGTGGGAGTACAGATCCAGTGGTGCGGCGGTCTGGATGACGCGCCCAGCCGACATGACCGCGATGCGATCGGCCATGCTCAACGCCTCCGACTGATCGTGGGTGACCAGCAGCGCCGTCATCGACTGCTCGTGCAGCACTCGACGCACGTCGGCCCGCAATTCTGTGCGCAGGGCGGCGTCCAGTGCACTGAAGGGCTCGTCGAGGAGAACCAGCGCGGGCCGGGGAGCCAGCGCGCGAGCCAGGGCGACACGTTGCTGCTGGCCGCCCGACAACTCGTGCGGCATCCTCCGACCGAAACCACCCAGTCCGACAAGTTCGAGGAACTCTTCGACTCTCCCCGCCCGCCCCCGCGAACGGCGCGGGAGCCCGAAGCCGACGTTCTCGGCGACGCTCAGGTGAGGGAAGAGCGCGCCCTCCTGCGGGACGATCCCGATCTTGCGGCGGTGTGTGGCCAGATGCAGTCCGTCGAGGGCGACGGCGTGCCCGGCGAGGGCGATGCGGCCGGTGTCGATGCGCTCGAAGCCGGCGACTGACCGCAGCAGGGTGGTCTTGCCACACCCGGAGGGTCCGAGGATCGCCATGAGTTCGCCGGTCTCAACGTCCAGGTCGACGCCGTCGAGCGCCCGGACGCCGGGAAAGGCCTTGCGGACATCCTGCAACTGGAGGGCGGTGGTCATTCGCGCTCGCTTCCGAAAGCGCCGCTGCCGGTGGCCAGGAGCCAGGTCGGTACAGCAGCGAGGACGATGAGGATCGCTGCGTACGGCGCAGCCGCGGCATACGCCTCGACCGACGCGTACGTCCACAGCCGAGTGGCCAGGGTCTCCATGCCGGTTGGCCGGAGCAAGATCGTTGCGGGTAGCTCCTTCATCGCGGTGAGGAAGACTAGTGCGGCCCCGGCGCCGATGCCGGGAAGCATCAGGGGGAGCGTGACGCGCCCGAAAGCGGCGATGGGGGGCAGTCCCAGGGACTCCGCCGCCTCCTCCAGCGCCGGAGGGGCCTGCCGCGCCGTCGATGCGACCGCGGCGCTGGCCAGAGGCAGGAACAGCACCACGTACGCCAGCGTCAGCATCCACACCGACTGGTAGAGGAAGTAGGAGACGTTGATGCCGAAGAAAACCAAAGACAGGCCGATGATCACGCCCGGAAGCGAGTGCGAGACGAACACCACTCGCTCCAGCGCACGGGCGAAGCGGGTCGGGACGCGAGCAGCGTAGAGGCCGAGCGGGATGGCCAGCGCCACGGTCAGCGCAGTGCCGAGCAGCGATGCCCCGAGCGAGCCGGCCATCGCTGAGACCACTTCCGCGAGGCTGCCCGGCCGGGAGACCCCGGCCAGGAACCACCGGGTCAGCGAGGCGAGCGGAACTCCGAGGGCGACCAGGCACAGGACGGTGAGGAAAAGGGCAGACGGCCAGCGTCCCCAGCCCAGGCGCAGACGGTGCGGACGCCGGGGGCCTCCGGGCCCTACGCGGGAGTACCGTTTCTCGGCGCCACGCGCCGCCCGCTCCACCGCGATGATCAGCAGCGCCAACACGGCGAGCACGGACGCCAACGCGGCGGCGGACGTCCGGTCGAAGCCGACGCTGAACGCGGTGAACACCGCACGGGTGAACGTGTCGACGCGCAGGATCGACACCGCACCGAAGTCCGAAAGTGTGTACAGGGCAACGAGCAGACCACCGGACGCGATAGCGGGCAGCACCCCGGGCAGCGTCACCCGGCGCAAGACCCCCCACTCGTCCTGGCCCAGCGCGCGCGCCACCTCCGCCGGCCCGGGGTCCTGGGACGCCAGGGCGGAGGCGACCGGTAAGTACACGTAGGGGTATGAGTACAGCGTGAGCACGACGACCGCCGCCCAGAACCCGTCGAACCGCCCGACCGGATCCCACAGGTCGGCGACGGACGTCCACGTGTAGGCCGCCACGTAACTTGGCACCGCGAGGGGCAGCGCCAGCAGGACGCCGAACACGCGGCGTCCCGGAGTGTTGGTGCGGGTCGCCAGGAGTGCGGCGGCGACTCCGAGGAAGGTGGTTCCCAGCCAGACGAGGACGACCAGGCCCAGCGTTCTTGCCGTCATGGCCGCGACCCGTGCCGTCAGGATCTCCTCGAGAACGCGCCCGATGCCCGCCTCGCCCAGACGCACAACCAGGTAGACCGCCGGCACGAGTGAGACCGCGGCGGCGAGCAGGGCGCCCAGCAGCAGTTCGGGACGGCGGACCCGGCGCAGCCTCTCACCCACAGTCAGCGCGCGCCCGGTCTCCCGACCGGCTGGCCTGGAGTTGGTACGGGGGCGGGACGCTGTGGCGCTCAGAGGAGTCCGGCCTCCTTGATCATCTCGATCGACGTCTCGATCTCGGACAGCTCCGACAGGTTGATGTCGGGCGCGTCGAGTTCGCTGAGCGGCTTGAGTCCGGGCGTCGTGGCGATGCCGGCGACCAAGGGATACTCGTGAGTCTTGCTGGCGAAGTACTCCTGGCCGGGCGTGGACAGCAAGTACTCGACGAGGGCCTGGCCGTCTGGGTCCGGCTGCCGGGTCAGCAGGCCGACGCCGGAGACGTTCACAAGTGCGCCGATGTCTCCGCTGGGGAAGAAGTGCAATTTGGTCTTCAGTTGGTCAGCGGGAACGCCCTTCTCGGCTGCCTGCTCCCACAGGTAGTAGTGGTTGACGAGGCCGACCGGGTAGGCGCCGGCCTCCACGTCCGAGACGATGACTCCGTTGCGCTCGCGGATCTGCGGATCGTTGGCCTTGAGGCCGGCAAGGAACTCCCTGGTCTTCTGCTCGCCGTGCTGCACGCGCATCGCGGTTATGAAGGACTGGAACGAGGCATTCGTCGGGGCGACGCCCACCTTGCCCTTCCACTCCGGTTTCGTGAGATCGAACACCGAAGTGGGCAACTGCCCCGTGGACACGAGGGCGGAGTTGTACACGAGGACGCGCGAGCGGCCGGTGACACCGACCCAGCGGCCGTCCGGGTCGCTGTAGATGTCCGGGACCTTGTCCAGGGTGGCTGCCGGAAGCGGCGCGAAGCGGCCTGCCTTCGCAACGGCCCCAAGGGCGCCGGCGTCCTGGGCGAGAAAGACGTGGGCGCGTGTGCGGTTGCCCTCCTCCAGTAGCTGGGCGGCGAGTTCGGCGGTGCCGCCGTAGCGCACCTCGACCCTGATGCCGGTGGCCTTGCTGAATTCGTCCAGCAGCGGCTGAACCAGGGTCTCGTTGCGGCCGGAGTAGAGCGTGACCAACCCGTCCGACGCTGCAGCGGCGGACGACGAAGAGGGCATGGGCGACGAGCAGGCTGCCAGCGTCGTGGCGAGGACGAGAGCCGCGCCGACGAAGAGGCTGCGGGCGTGGATAGGCATCGGACTCCTGAATATGGCAACAAACGCGTCAACTAAATGAACGAGGTAAGGCTAGCCTAAGTTCGGCTCGACGCACAGGGCTGTTCCAAGACGCACAGCACTGCGTCCGGCTCGATGTGCAGGGCGGCCCCTGGACGCACAGGACTGTCTTCGGCTCGATTCACAGGGCGTCCCCTTGGTTGAAGAGCCGTTGGATGGCGAGGGCATCCCTCATCGCCTGAGTTCGTCGATGCGCCGGATCACCCAGGGTGGGTGATGTCCAGCGCCCCCGCCCGACGCGACGATAGCGACGCCTAGACGAAGGAGCACCCGATGGCGAAGACAATATGGACGACGGCGCTGGTGGCGATCTCCCTGCTGCTGGCCTCCTGCGCGTCTCTCCCGACCCCCGGCGCGACGACGGCACCCACCCCGTCCGCGGCGACATCCACCGGTAACCTCACCGGGACGACGTGGCTGCTGGACGACCTCGGCGGTAAGGCGCCAGTGAAGGGCACGTCCGTCACGGCGCGCTTCGCGGACGACGGCACCGTCGCCGGATCCGGGGGTTGTAACCGCTTTTCCGGTACCTACACAGCCTCAGGCAAGACGCTCCGGGTCGGCGAGGCGCTGGCCTCCACGATGATGTCCTGCGACGAGGCAGTCATGTCCCAGGAGAAGGCGTTCCTCACCGCACTGCGCGGCGCGCGGTCCTTCACCGTCGCGGACGGTCGCCTCACGCTGAGCGTCGAGGCCGGTTCGGCGCTGGCGACTTTCACCGCCCAGTCCCAGACGCTCGCGGGCACCACCTGGCAGGTGACGGCCTACAACGACGGGGCGTCCGCGATGGTGAGCGTGCTTAAGGGAACGACTCCGACCCTCGCCTTCGCCGTTGACGGCACTCTGTCCGGCACCGGCGGCTGCAACCGGCTCACCGGGTCCTTCACCGCCAGCGAGGGTGCTGTCAAGATCGGACCCCTCGGGTCGACCAAGATGGCCTGCGCGGAGCCCAAGGGCGTCATGGAGCAGGAGGCGCGCATCCTCGCCGCCCTCGAGACCGCCGCGACCTACGCCATTGAGGGGTCGCGCCTAGAGATGCGCACCGCCGGGGACGCCGTGGCCGTCCAGTTCAACCGCGCCTGACGCCGCCCGGGCTGGCGGGGGTCCTGCTTGCCGCTGTCGCGGGCGTTCCGCGCTGTCGCGGGCGTTCCGCGCTGTCGCGGGCGTTGGGACGTGGTTGCTGACGTTCTACAGCCCGCAACCGGTACCTAACGCCCGCGTCGACGCCCAAAGCCCGCGCGGAGGCCTGCAGTCCGGGGATGGGGCGCGGCCGGGGTGCTGTTGCTGATGTTCCGCGCTGTCGCGGGCGTTGGGACGTGATTGCTGACGTTCTACCGCCCGCAACCGGTACCTAACGCCCGCGTCGACGCCCAAAGCCCGCGCGGAGGCCTGGAGTTCGGGGGATGG
>WBZS01001100.1_pt1 | contig 24013 bp, 26 predicted proteins | sample 5204201 | NCBI WGS metagenome assembly WBZS01 (sample SAMN12344357, study PRJNA552823) | activated sludge metagenome | biome: Activated sludge suspended growth; feature: Nitrification reactor; material: Wastewater; isolation source: activated sludge from nitrification reactor of wastewater... | reverse complement strand
TGGTCTGGGCCACCCAAGCCCTCTTTTATGGCTTGTGCTGGCTCGACTGGAACGGGCGCCAGGCCGTCCTGTTTCATCTGGTCGAGCGCAAGTTCTACATCTTCGGCTGGGTGTTCTGGCCGCAGGACGTCTTCTTTCTCACGCTGATCCTGCTGATCTCGGCCTTCTCCCTGTTCCTGTTCACCGCCGTCGCCGGGCGGCTGTGGTGCGGCTACGCCTGTCCGCAGACGGTCTACACCGAAATCTTCATGTGGATCGAGCAGAAGATCGAAGGCGACCGGGCCAAGCGCATGAAGCTCGACGAGCAGCCGATGAGCGGGCGCAAGTTCCGCCTCAAGGCGACCAAGCAGGCCGCCTGGATCGCGCTGGCATTGTGGACCGGCTTTACCTTCGTCGGCTACTTCACGCCGATCAAGGAACTGGCTCGCGAGGTAGCTAGCTGGTCCCTCGGACCCTGGGAGACCTTCTGGATCCTGTTCTACGGCTTCGCCACCTATGGCAACGCCGGCTATATGCGCGAGCAGGTGTGCAAATACATGTGCCCCTACGCGCGCTTCCAGGGCGTGATGTTCGACCCCGATACGCTGGTCATTACCTACGATCTCGAGCGCGGCGAATCGCGCGGCGCGCGCAACAGGAAGCTCGACTACAAGGCGGCCGGCCTCGGCGACTGCGTCGACTGCGGCATCTGCGTGCAGGTCTGCCCGACCGGCATCGACATCCGCAATGGCATGCAATACGAGTGCATCGGCTGCGCGGCCTGCATCGATGCCTGCGATCAGGTGATGGAGAAAATGTCCTACCCGAAGGGCCTGATCCGCTACTCGACCGAAAACGCGCTCAAGCAGCACTGGGGCCGCCGCGAAATCCTCGCCCACCTGATGCGACCGCGCACCCTGGTCTATACCTCGATCCTGGGCGTCGTGGTTGCCGGCTTCCTGTACGGCCTGACGACGCGGGTTCCGCTGCGGGTCGACGTGATTCGCGACCGCGCCACGCTGGCCCGCGAAGTTGACGACGGCAAGATTGAAAACGTGTTCCGCCTGCAGGTGATGAATACCGCAGAAGAGGCGCGCCGATTCGCGCTCAGCGTATCCGGCCTGGAGAATATCGAGCTTGCATCCGAGCGCATCGTCGAAGTGCCCGCTGCAACGACCAAGAGCGTGATCGTCCAGGTCGTTGCGCCCGAGCGTGCCGCCGGCAAGGGCTCGCATCCGATCTTCTTCGAGGTCAAGGCGATCAACCACGAGGACGTATTCGTGCGCGAGAAGGCCAGTTTCCTGCTGCCATGAGCGCGGACAAAGGAAACTTGAATCCTCGCACGGCAGCCGTCGCGTACCCGCCCTGGTATCGCCATCCGTGGCCGTGGATCTTCATTGCCATGCTGTCGCTGACGATCATCGCCGGCGGCATCACCTTGTGGCTGGCAATCAGCTCCAGCGACGGGCTGGTTGCCGACGATTACTACAAGCAGGGCCTCGGCATCAACAAGCAACTCGCACGCAGCGAGCGCGCGCTGGCGCTCGACCTGAAAGGTACGATGCGCTTCACTGCCAGTGAAATTGCCATCTCCCTGGCCGGCCGCGACGGCGCGCAACTGCCGCAGCGCTTGCGCGTGGTGTTCGCCCACCCGACCCGCGCCGGTCTCGACCGCGCGGTACTGCTGGATCAACACGGCCCCGCCTGGCGGGGTCGATTCGAGCCGCTGCCGCCCGGCCGCTGGATAGTCTCGATCGAAGACGAGCAGGCGACCTGGCGACTGGACGCGGCCTCGCACTTTCCCCAGGACAGAGAGATCACGCTTTCCGCAGCGTCTTTCAAACCTGCCGATTAGGGGGTTATCATGGCTCGGGATCTGTTGTTCAAATCCGAAATCGGGCTGTTTAGCCTGTTCACGATCGTTTTCGTGATCGCAATGGGCATCTGGTTCGGGCGCTACTTCGCCAGGAAGATGGCCGAAGACGAGCGCAACGCCCGCTGAGTCGTTCTCGGGCATCACCGAAAAGGGGATTCCACCATGCAGCGGTTGATCCACATTCTCTGGCCGTCGTTCATCGTTGCCGGGATCGCCGAGATCCTGTTCTTTACCGTGGTCGACCCGCAGGAACTCTACCTGTTCGGCCAGCCCGTCCATTTGTCGCGGCTCGCCACCTACTCGGTCGGCTTCTTCGCCTTTTGGGCGCTGTGCGCGGCATCGAGCATGACCACCTGCTTCTTCCAGCGCACGGCGGCCGAGATCAACAAGTGCCCGCTGGTGCCGACCGAACGACCGGAAGGCTGTCCCAAGCGCGAGGAACCCGGCTGTTGTGCCTGATGCCTCGAGTGCCGCGCCTTGCCCGTGCGGCAGCGGTGCGCTGCTCTCGCGCTGCTGCGCGCCGCTGATCGACGGCAGTCGCGCCGCCGCCGACGCCGTGGCGCTGATGCGTTCGCGCTACACTGCTTACACGCAGTTGCGCGAAGACTACCTGCTCGCCACCTGGCATCCGGCAACCCGGCCGGCCGCGCTCGACCTGCACCGCGGGCCGGCGCAGAAATGGCTGGACCTCAAAGTGCTGCGTCATGAAGACGATGCGGCCGAGCCCGACCGCGCCGTGGTGGAGTTCGTCGCCCGCAGCAAGGTCGGCGGGCGCGCGCAGCGCCTGCACGAAGTCAGCCGCTTCGTGCGCGAGAACGGGAACTGGTACTACATCGACGGGGCAATATCCTGAGCGACGCAGGCAGCCTCGGACAACTGCAAACGCAGCGAGTGCGGAGGACAAACCATGGATCGAGGCGGTGACGGCATCTCGCGCAACGTACTGGGCGGCGCCTTGTCAGGTTGCTGCATCGACCCGCTGACCGGCTTCTACCGCGACGGCCGCTGCGAAACCGGCCCGGAAGACATCGGCCGGCACGTCGTATGCGCGCGCATGACGGACGCGTTTCTCGCGTTCTCCAAATCGCGTGGCAACGATCTTACGACCCCCGTGCCGGCGGCGAACTTTCCCGGACTCAAGGCCGGCGATCAGTGGTGCCTGTGCGCCGCGCGCTGGCGCGAAGCCCTGGCCGCCGGCGTCGCGCCGCCGGTGGTGCTCGGCGCTACCCACGAAGCCGCGCTCGAAATCGTCCCGCTCGCCGACCTAAAAGCGCACGCCGTCGACCTCAATTAGCGACCTGCCCTGCAAGCCGCGCCCAATGGCGATCTGCGGCATGGCATGCCGGAGAGCCAATAACCATGCGGCTTTCCGGATGGCATCCTCGAAGAACGCCTATCCATGCGGCTCCTGGCGCTGCCCGTGAGCGACCGGCTGCGAGGTCGAAGACGCCGGGAAGCGGTTCGCGGGTCCAATTGCGCCCAGCCCGCGTGCTGCGCGCTTCAGATCGGCTTGATCTGAACTCCACCCCGATCGTGTTGATCGTGGGCGGGGAAAGCAAGGCTTGACCCTGTATCCTCGCTCGACCCGATGTCCTCGACGAATATAGCGTGGCTTCGCACGAATTGCCCATATTCGTTAGGCATCACTCTTTGGCGCACGCGCCGCCGCGGCTATTGACTCGATGGCGGTAAGCTGACGAGACAAGAGGGCGTTTTGCTCATTGGCCGCAACGAGCATCTTGTCGTTTGTCGAACCCCTTCCGTTGTACTTGCGGGCAAGGAGAAGCCAAACGACGATCAGTAGAAGGATTGGCCCCCAGGAAACCAGCACGTCAAGCCAAGGCGACTTCTCTTGGCTCGTCTGACGCACGGGCTTGGCTATGTGTGCTTCGCCGCTTGTGACACGAGCTTGCACTGCGACATACGAGGATTGTGGCGCCGCCGCTCGACCTTGCACTCGAAAAGCTACTTCTTTCCCAGGAGGTACAGCGACTCCGTACACGGGCTGGCTAAGTACGTCAATGACTTTGCCTTGAGCGTCGGTGAGCTTCGCCTCGACTACCAAGTTGTCGACCCTTGTTTGGGTTGTGTTTTTGAAGGTGCCGAGCACCGTAACGATAAGAGGTCCATCCGACTTTTCTGTGGTGAAAGTTGGCTGAAGAATCTGGACCGCACTTGGGTCTTGAAGGTCATTGTCATTGCAAGCCTCTGCGTTTAGCGCCAGGACGAGTAGCAGGAGGACAAGTGCGGTTCGAGTCATATGCATGATGTGTAGTGTGAAACGCGTAAGGAATGAAAGGGACTTCACCGTCCCGAGGTCGCCGCAATCGGGCACGCGGCACGGTAGTGCCAGGATGGGAAGTGCGAAGTCTCATCAACTCACTCGGAAAGGGGAAGACCATTACCATTATTGCCGTTGGCATCGATCTCGCCAAGCACGTTTTTGCCGTCCACGGCATCGAGCGAGCCAATTGCGCTACGTTGGTGCGTTCGTCGGTCGCGCGCGACAAGCTGGTTGAGCGGATTGGCTCGAAGTTCGTCACCCCGTATCGCCTCAGCGGCAAGTGCCGCACGAACGACGCGGCCAATCAGCGAGTCATCTCCGAAGCCGTGCAACGCCCGCAGATGCGCTTCGTCCCGGTCAAGCGCTAAGCCCGGCAGGCCCAACTGATGGTCCACTACGCTTGGCGAGGCTTTGTCAAGGAACGCACCGCCACCCTCAACCGCATCCGTGGGCTGCTCACCGAGTTCGGCCACATCCTGGCGGCCGAGGCCGAGGCCGACCCCGCGCGCCGCGAAGCCGCCAAGCCGCCCGAAGCCCTGCCCGGGCAAGCGAACCGGCTCATCGGCGATCAGTTCAGTCAGACTCACCATCTGCGGAAAAATGGGGTCGTGCTGAAATCGAGTTATGCCGATCGCTTCGCTTGAAGACCGCTCCGGTCCGTCCTCTCCGGCACGGCACCGCCATCAGCGCCAATCCACGGGCCTCTCAGGATGGCATGCCTGAAAATCGCCTATCCATGCGGCTTCTGGCGCTGCCCTCCTGGAGTTGCGTCCCGGCGAAGGGAGACGTTCAGCGGTAGACCAGCACCGGGATCTTCGAGTGCGTCAGCACCTTTTGCGTCTCCGAGCCGAGCAGCAGGCCGGCCAGTCCGCGGCGGCCGTGCGAGGCCATGAAGATCAGGTCGCAGCCGTGCGTTTGCGCGGCCTTGATGATCGCTTCGTAGGGCACCTCGCTCGCTTCGCTGGCAGTGTCGCATTCGATGCCGGCCTGGCGGGCCAGCGCCTGACACTTTTGCAGGATCTCTGCGGCGGCGGCCTGCGCCGCTTTGGCGAACTGCTGCGGCGTGGTCGGGTCGATCAGCGCACCCTCGCCGAAAATCTGTGCCGGGTATTCGGGCTGGGCGTAGAAGAACGTCACTTTTGCGCCGATGGCTTTGGCGAAGTCGGCCGCGCGCAATGCGGTGTCGGCGGACAACGTGGAACCGTCGGTCGGTACGAGAACATGTGTAAACATTCCTGGTCTCCGCAAATTAGAGGGCGCGCCCCATTATATTCGGCGCGCAGCCGCCGCTCCGATTGACACAGATCAACGCCGCCCGGCCGGACGCGAGGGAAGCTGGGCCATTCATGCGAGCTCGATTTTCCGGCGCAGAGGGTGCGGCGGCGTGAGCGCGGCCAACGCTCGAACGCGGCAGGTCGCGCAAGCCGGGCGCTTCAGGATGGGTCCGTTGCGGCCGTGGCGCGGCACGGCGATTCCCGGCCGGACATCGGCAGATTGACGAGAGGCGCAACATGAACGAACCCAAGGTTCCGGATTTCCCCAACCCGGCGCACGCGTTGCACCGGATGCACGAGAACATGGTGGCCGGCTTCGATCCGCTCGGCGTTGCCGAGCCGTTGCTGCACGCGCAACTGGCCTGGATGACGCACCCGCAGGAGCTTGCCGACCAGAGCGCGAAGTTCGCGACCTCGCTGTGGCAGTTGCAATGGCATACCGTGCAGCGGACGCTCGGCCAGCCGAGCGAGGATCCGGTGCGACCGCATGCCGACGACACCCGCTTTGCCGACCCGGTCTGGCACGATTCGGCCACCTGGGATCTGGTCAAGGAGTGGTATCTGCTCACCACCCACAGCGTGCAGGACATGCTCTACGACACGCCCGGCTTGTCCAACAAGGACCGCCGCCGCGCAGCGTTCTGGTGGCGCAAGTGGCTCAACATGATGGCCCCGTCCAATATCTTCTGGACCAACCCGGTGGCCATGCGCAAGGCGCTCGAAACGCGCGGACAGAGCCTGGTCGACGGCATGCGCAATTTCCTCGCCGACATGGCGGCGGGCGAGGTCCGCATGACCGACCCGACGCGCTTCAAGGTCGGCGTCAACATCGCGACCGCACCCGGATCGGTGATCTTCCGCAACGAGTTGCTGGAAGTGATCCACTACGCGCCGACGCAGAAAAAAGTCCATGCCGTGCCGGTGGTGTTCATCATGCCGTGGATCAACAAATTCTACGTGCTCGATCTGAACGCCAAGAAGAGCATGGTGCGCTGGCTGGTCGATCAGGGGCTGGACGTCTACATCACCAGTTGGAAGAACCCCGACGCATCGATGCGCGACACCAACTTCGACGACTATCTGATCAAGGGCGTCGATACCATCGTCCGCGTCGTCCGCGAATACGCCGGGGTGCCGCAGGTCCATGCGGTGGGCTACTGCATCGGCGGCACCGCGCTGTCGATGTACATGGCCTGGGCCAACCGCCAATACGGCGAATCGGCGATGCCGGTCGCCCATTGGACGACGTTTACCACCATGATCGATTTCCACAAGCCCGGCGACATCGAGGTGTTCATCGACGAAGCCAGCGTGAACTACCTGACCGGCATGATGGCGCGGCGCGGCTTTCTCGACGGCCGCGAGATGGCGACCGCGTTTCGCCTGCTGCGCTCCAACAGTCTGATCTGGCACTACGTCGTGCATGGCTGGTTGTACGGCGAAGCGCTTCCGCCGTTCGACGTGCTGTTCTGGAACATGGACAGCACGCGCATGCCCGCGGCAATGCACACCTGGTACCTCAACGAGCTGTACCTGAAAAACCGGTTGATCCAGAAGGATGCGCTGGTCGTCGCCGGGCAGCCGCTCGATCTCGAAGCCATCGTCCAGCCGCTCTACGCGGTCGCCGCCGAAGACGACCATATCGCGCCCTGGCAGCAGGCCTTCCGCATCACCCATTTCGTGGTGGCGCCCAAGCGCTTCGTGCTGAGTTCCTCCGGCCACATTCTCGGTATCGTCAATCCGCCGGTCGATCCGCCCAAGCGCAGTTTCCGCGCCTCGCAGGCCCACCGCGCCGAGACCGCCCAGGCCTGGCTCGATCGCACGCCGTCTACCCCCGGCTCCTGGTGGGAGGACTGGATGGCGTGGCTCAAACCGCAGGCCGGCAAGCTGGTCGCGGCGCGTCCGGCTTTCGACAGCCGTTTTCCGGAACTGGTGGCGGCACCGGGCAGCTACGTGCTGGAAACCTAGCAATTTGCCCGGCGCGCGGCCCGGCGCGTGCGGCCCGCCAGGCCGGGTTGTGCGAATTATTGTTCTGGATCAGCCCTGCGGTTGACGATTCACGCTATTTTCACGGTTGCTGCAATTCCCCAACACTGCCCCCATGTTCGGTTTTTCCCCGGAAGAAATCGAGGCCATCGGCCTGCCCCTGTCACTGACCGTGCTGATGGTCTGGATGCTGCTGATCATCTGGAACCTCGCCAAGGAATCCAAGGCCGGCAAGTTCGGGACGATCGTGCTGTTTTTCGTGTTGAGCTTCGGCATGATCGGTTTCATCGCCAAATCCATCATGCAAAAATTCATGGGCTTGTAGGGTGCGTCCGCATTCAGCGCGACCATCAACCGAACGAGTCCACACCACAACCCCACAAACGGAGATTCCATGGCGCAGTTCGACAACGTCAGCGTGCTCACGAAGTCCAATGTCTATTTCGACGGCAAATGCGTCAGTCACACCGTGCTGTTCCCGGACGGAACGCGCAAGACCCTCGGCGTGATCTTCCCGTCGACCCTGACGTTCAACACCGGCGCGCCGGAAATCATGGAACTCAATGCCGGCAGTTGCCGGATTCGACTGAACGGGCAGGGCGAGTGGAAGACGTACTCGGCCGGGCAACAGTTCGCCGTGCCCGGCAACTCGAGCTTCGACATCGAGACGCTGGAAATGCTCGATTACGTCTGCCATTTCGGGTGATCGGATGCGGGCGGTCGTGATTGCGCTGGTGCTTGCGCTCGGCGCAGCGGTGGTCGCGATGGTCTATCCGGGGGTGCGCGAGTGGTGGGAGGTCGGCCGGTGTATTGACGGCGGCGGTCGTTGGGACTATCAATCCGATTCCTGCATAGCGCCGTTGCGCTGAATCCGTCTGGAGGGTGCCATGCCGTCTTTCGATATCGTTTCCGAAGTCGATCAGGTCGAATTGCGTAACGCAATCGACCAGGCCAACAAGGAGATTGCCAACCGTTTCGATTTCAAGGGCTCCGACGCGAGGGTGGAACTTGCCGAGAAGTTGCTCACCCTGTTTGCGGACGACGACTTCAAACTCGATCAGGTCTACGACGTGCTGACCGGCAAGCTGGGCAAGCGCGGCGTCGACGTTCGCTGCCTCGACCGGCAGGTCGCGCAGAAAGTCAGCGGCAACAAGTCAAAGCAGGAAGTGAAGCTGAAGATCGGCGTCGAAGTCGAACTCGGGAAGAAGATCGTGCGCATCCTCAAGGACAGCAAGCTCAAGGTGCAGTCGAGCATTCAGGGCGACACTGTGCGGGTGTCCGGCGCCAAGCGCGACATCCTGCAGGAGGCGATCGCGCTGGTCAAAAAATCGGTCACCGATACGCCGCTGCAGTTCGGCAACTTCCGCGACTGAGCGCGCTATCGATCGGCAGTTTGGTCGGCCACGAGGTCGCGATAGGCATGCCAGCTCGCATGGCCGACGATCGGCATGGCAACGATCAGGCCGAGATAGAGCGTCCATAGACCGCTCATCGTCAGCAGCGTGATCAGTACGCCCCACACGCCCATTGCCGGCAGGTTGCGCGCCACCGCGAGCATGCTCGTGCGCACCGCGGTCAGGGCGTCGCAATCGCGGTCGAGCAGCATCGGCAGCGAAATCGCGGATAAAGCGAATACCACCAGCGCGAACATCATTCCGGTTGTTGTGTAAATCACGATGAACCCGATGTATTTCAAGGCGATCACGTCGGCCATGAACTGCTGCAGAGTGGGCGAATCTTTGCCGTAAGAGGCGGCGAATATCGTCAGGGCAGCACCGGCCCAGGCCAACAGCACGCCGCCGAGGATCGCAGCCAGGATCCCCACCTGGTTGGCGTTGCGAAACCAGGCGACGCTGGTCGCGCCGAGGTCGACCCGCTGCCGGCGTTCGATTCTGCGGGAAATGTCGTACAGCCCGATCGCGACGACTGGCCCCACCAGCATGAAGCCGGAGGTCAGCGCCGCCATGTATTTCACTTCCTGTTGCGTATAGAAAAACAACAGGTAACCCATCGCGGAAAGGCAGCAGCCATAGAACAGGCTGGCCAGCGGGCTGGCAAGCATGTCGCGCACCCCTTGCTTGACCCAGGACAGGGGCCTGAGCGCGCCCACCTGGCGGATTTCCGGCAGCGCCGGCAAGGCGCTGAGACTGGCATGGGTCTGCGGCATCCCTCGTCTCCTTCTGATGGCGGGTCGATTCCCGATCTCTTCGTGTGCCTGAATGATGGCCCCTGCGGCAGCTTGCCGCAAGCGGGACCGTGAAACCGTTCTTTCGGCTGTAACGGCGGCTGTGGCAAAATCGGACGTTGCCCATGTAACGGGCATTGCCGGCATCGGATTGCATGCACAAGTCTTTATCCTCGTTCGGGTGGCTGCTGATGGCCGCCGCAGGCGCTGCGGCGGCAGCGGACGTCGCGGTGGTCGGCCTGTTTCCCGGCAAAGCGGTGCTCGTCGTCAATGGAGCCGCGCCGCGCACGATCGGCATCGGCGCGAGGACGCCCGAAGGCGTGCGCCTGCTCTCGATCGAGGGCGACTTTGCGACGGTGGAGATCGATGGCAAGCGCCACCGGCTGGGCATCGGCGACCAGGCGGTGTCGCAGGGCGGGCCGGAGGGCGGTGGCGCGGTGACGCTGACCGCCGACGGCCGCGGCCATTTCGTCACCGGCGGCATCGTCAATGGCGCCTCGGTGCGCTTTCTGGTCGATACCGGGGCCACCATGGTTTCGCTCGGCGCTTCGGATGCGGCGCGGGCCGGCGTCGATTTCCGGCGCGGCGAGCCGGTGATGACGATGACGGCAAACGGCCCCGCGCAAGCCTTCAAGACGCGCATTTCATCGCTCAAGATCGGTGAAATCGCCGTAGCCGACGTGGAAGCGCTGGTCCATGCTTACGACATGCCGATCGCCCTGCTGGGCATGAGCTTTCTCAATCGCATGGAAATGCGGCGCGACGGGCAGACGATGACCCTGCGCCGGCGTTACTGAGGTTCCGCCATGACGGATCGGCAAGATCCAGCGCGAATCGACCGCCGCATCTCGGCGGATCATCTTCGCCGGCACTTCACCGAAGTGGCGGTCGGACCCGACGTCATCGAGGAGGGCGAGCCGACAAGGCGAATCCCGGCCGCGGTGTTGATGCCGGTGGTCGATCGGGCCGGCGATCTGTCGGTACTGCTGACCCGGCGCACCGAACATCTGCATGATCACCCGGGGCAGATTGCCTTTCCCGGCGGCCGCCGCGAGCCTTCCGACCAGTCCGCAATCATGACGGCACTGCGCGAGACCGAGGAGGAAATCGGGCTCGCCCGCAAGCATGTCGAGGTGCTCGGCGAACTGCCGCGCTACCACACCGGCACCGGATTCGAAGTGACGCCCGTGGTCGCGCTGGTGAGTCCGCCTTTCGAACTCAAGCGGGATCCGTTCGAGGTTGCCGAGGTTTTCGAAGTGCCAATTGACTTTCTGCTCGATCCGGCGAATCACCACCGGCACCGTCTGGAGATTCGCGGCAGCATGCGCGAATTCTGGGCGATGCCTTTCGGCGACTATTTCATTTGGGGCGCCACTGCCGGGATGCTGGTGAGCCTGTACCGCTTTCTCGGCAGCCACTAGCCTGGCGCTTGCCCGCCGCGGGCGCCCGGGCGGTAGTCCGGCGCGCCGGCCTGTTGTGGTATCGTGCGACGCAAAGCACGATAACCTTGCACGAAGACCGTGCGAATGCGCGAATCACGTTCTGCCGCATGTCCCTCCTTTCACTGATCGTCTCCCTGCTGCTGGAACAGGCACGCCCGCTGCCCGAATCCGTGTGGGCGCCGAACGGAACGGTGGCCCGTTACGCGCAGTTCTTCGAGCAGCGCTTCAATGCCGGCGAGGCACACCATGGAACGGTCGGCTGGCTGGTCGCGGTCGCGCCTCCGGTGATGGTCGCCGCGTTCGTGTACTACGTTTTGTACCTGGTGCAGCCCTTGCTCGCCCTGGCCTGGAACATTCTGGTGCTCTACCTGACCATGGGTTTTCGGCAGGTCAGTCACTATTTCACCGAGACCCAGCTTGCCTTGCAAGCCGGCGAACTGGAACAGGCGCGCGAGCGGGTCGGTTCGTGGCGCGGCCGGCTGTCCGACCGGTTGTCGTCCTCCGAGCTTGCCCGGGTTTCGATTGAGCAGGCATTACTGGCCTCGCATCGGCATGTGTTCGCGGTGGTACTCTGGTTCATTCTGATGCCGGGACCAAGCGGTGCGGTGCTCTACCGGCTGGCCAATCACCTGGCGGCCGACTGGGGCGGCAGGAGCGACGCCGAGTTCGGCGCTTTCGGGGCATTCTCGCGCCGCGCGTTCGAACTGATCGACTGGCTGCCGGTGCGCTGTACGGCGATCGCTTTTTCCATCGTCGGCGATTTCGAGGATGCGATCTATTGCTGGCGCACGCAGGCGGCGCGCTGGTCAGACCTCGCATCCGGTATACTTCTTTCAAGTGGTGCAGGTGCGTTGGGGGTTCGTCTCGGCATGCCGCTTCACGAAACAGGAGAGGTCGTGGAACGGCCCGAGATGGGGCTAGGCGATGACGCCGATGCCGATTTCATGCAAAGCGCAACAGGTCTGATCTGGCGTACCCTGGTGCTGTTCCTGCTTCTGCTGGCGCTGCTTTGGGTATCGAGCTGGGTGGGTCATTGAGAGAAACATTACGGAGGGAAGGAATATGGCAGACAAGCGGGAAGTGGTTCTGGTAAGTGCAGTGCGCACGGCGATCGGCGATTACGGCGGCACGCTGAAGGATTTCACGCCGTGCGACTTGGCCTCGCGTGTGGTCAAGGAAGCGATCGCCCGCGCAAAGGTTGACGCAACGCAGATCGGTCATCTGGTTTTCGGTAACGTCATTCATACCGAAGCGCGTGATATGTATGTATCCCGCGTCGCGGCGCTCAATGCCGGCATGACGAAGGAATCGTGTGCGCTGACCCTGAACCGGCTGTGCGGTTCCGGTTTCCAGTCGGTCGTGACCGCTGCCAACGCGATCCAGCTCGGCGACACCGACATCGCCGTGGCCGGTGGCGTCGAAGTGATGAGCCGCAGCGGCTACATGATGCCTGCCGCGCGCTGGGGCGCCCGCATGGGTGACGCCAAGATCCTCGACATGATGGTCGGCGCGTTGACCGATCCGTTCGAGACGGTGCACATGGGCGTGACCGCCGAGAACGTCGCCGCCAAGTTCGGCATTTCGCGCGACCAGCAGGATGCCTTTGCGGTCGAAAGCCACAAGCGGGCTGCCCGCGCAACCGAGGCCGGCCATTTCAAGGACCAGATCCTGCCGATCGAGATCTCGACCAAGAAAGGCCCCGTGCAGTTCGTGCTGGATGAGCACATTCGCGCCGACGCCAGCATCGAAGGCATGGCCAAGCTCAAGACGGCGTTCAAGAAGGAAGGCGGCTCGGTCACCCCGGGCAATGCGTCCGGCATCAACGATGCGGCTGCTGCGGTGGTGCTGATGGAAGCCTCCGCTGCTGCCAAGGCCGGTCTGAAGCCGCTGGCGCGACTGGTTTCGTACGCGGTTGCCGGCGTCGAGCCGTCGATCATGGGCACCGGCCCGATTCCCGCCGTGGGGATGGCCCTCCAACGTGCCGGTTTGAAGGCCTCCGACATGGACGTGATCGAATCGAACGAAGCCTTTGCTGCGCAGGCGCTGTGCGTGACCAAGGGACTGGAACTCGATCCGGCCAAGGTGAACCCGAACGGCGGGGCCATCGCGCTGGGCCATCCGCTCGGCGCCACCGGCGCGATTCTGACGGTCAAGTGCGTCTACGAGCTGATCCGCACCGGCAAGAAGTACGGCCTGATCACGATGTGCATCGGTGGCGGCCAGGGAATTGCCGGCATCATCGAACGGCTCTGATCGATCCGCTGTGAGTGTGCAGACGCCCCGCTGGTTCGCGGGGCGTTTTGCTTTGGGGCACGCTGCACCAGAATCTGCCATGGGCCGCACCGCACTGGTGCGGCGTTGGATCGCGAACAGCCCGAAACCGGTCGTCCACGTCGGCGCGACCGTACAGCAAGCCATGGCATGCTTATCGCTAACTCGGCAATGATGAGAAGAGCAGCCGACCGTGCATCGGCGCAACAACGGGAGTGACATGGCTGGGAATTTCTTCAACGAGATGGTCGATGCGGACGAGATGGTTCGTCCGCACTATCGCGGCTTTGCCGACTGGCTGCGTGAAACGCCGTCGGAGCGGGTTGCGCGCAAGCGGGCCGAGGCCGATACCCTGTTCCACCGCGTCGGCATCACCTTCGCGGTCTATGGGGAGCAGGAAGGCACCGAGCGGCTGATTCCGTTCGACATCGTGCCGCGGATTCTGCCGGCGACCGAGTGGAAGGCGCTGTCGGCCGGTCTGCGGCAGCGGGTGAAGACCCTCAACCTGTTTCTGCACGACATCTATCACGAGCAGGAAATTCTCAAGGCGGAACGGATTCCTGCCGAGCACGTACTGAAGAACGCGCAGTACCGCCCCGAAATGCAGGGCCTCGACGTACCGAACGGCATTTATGCGCACATTGCGGGCGTCGACATCGTGCGTGCCGGACAGGGCGAGTTCTACGTCCTCGAAGACAATCTGCGTGTTCCTTCGGGCGTGTCGTACATGCTCGAAGACCGCAAGATGATGATGCGGCTGTTCCCCGAGTTGTTCGCGCGTTATTCGGTGGCGCCGGTCGAACACTACCCCGACATGCTGCTGGACAGCCTGCGCACCGTATCGCCCAAAGGCGTGGCCGAGCCGGTGGTGGTGGTGCTCACACCCGGCGCCTACAACAGCGCGTATTTCGAGCATGCGTTTCTCGCCCAGCAGATGGGCGTCGAACTGGTCGAAGGCCAGGATCTGTTCGTCAAGGCAGACGTGGTCTATATGCGCACCACGCAGGGGCCGCGCCGTGTCGATGTCATCTATCGCCGCATCGACGACGACTTTCTCGATCCGCTGGTGTTCCGCAAGGATTCCAAGCTCGGGGTGCCCGGCCTGCTCTCGGCGTATCGCAGTGGCAACGTCACGCTGTGCAATGCCATCGGCACCGGCGTTGCCGACGACAAGTCGATCTACCCCTACGTGCCGGAGATGGTGCGCTTCTACCTCGGCGAAGAGCCGCTGCTCAACAACGTGCCGACCTACATGCTGCGCAAACCCGACGATCTGAAGTACGCGCTTGCGCATCTGCCGGAACTCGTGGTCAAGGAAGTTCACGGCTCCGGTGGCTACGGCATGCTGATCGGCCCGGCTGCGAGCAAGGCGCAGATCGAGGAGTTCCGCAAGCGCATCGTCGACGCGCCGGAGAAGTACATCGCGCAGCCGACGCTGGCGCTGTCGGCGTGCCCGACCTTCGTCGAATCCGGCGTGGCGCCACGGCATATCGACCTTCGTCCCTTCGTCCTGTCGGGACGCGAGATCAACATGGTGCCGGGCGGCCTGACGCGGGTCGCCCTGGGCGACGGCTCGCTGGTGGTCAATTCCTCCCAGGGCGGGGGTACCAAGGACACCTGGGTGCTGGAGAACTGAGATGCTGTCGCGTACCGCGGATCACCTGTACTGGATGGCGCGCTACACGGAGCGGGCCGAAAATGTTGCGCGCATGCTCGACGTGAATTTCCGCATGTCCTTGCTGCCGCAGACGCCCGAACAGATCGAGCAGGGCTGGGGCGCGGTGCTTGGCGTCAATGGCCTGCAGGAAGCCTACAAGGAACGGCACGGCAGCGTGACGCCGGAGAAGGTCGTCCGCTACATGGTGTTCGATCGCGACAATCCGTCGTCGATCTACTCCTGCCTGTATGCCTCGCGCGAGAACATCCGCGCGGTTCGCGGCAGTGTCACCTCGGAAATGTGGGAGATGCAGAACGCAACCTGGCTCGAATTCCGTGCCCTCGATCCGGAGAAGGTGCTCGGCAGCGACATCGGCGAGATGTTCGAGTGGGTCCGGCACCGCTCGCACCTGTCGCGCGGGGTCACCGTCGGAACCATGTTGCAGGACGAGGATTTCCGCTTCATCCGGCTCGGTTCGTTTCTCGAACGGGCCGACAACACGGCGCGCATTCTGGACGTCAAATACCAGGCGATCGAACTCGGCGCCAAGGAAGGCGACGCATCGGCCGAGTATTACCAGTGGAGCGCGCTGCTGCGCTCGGTCTCGGGATTCGCCGCCTATCGCAAGGTCTATCGCGATCTGATCACCCCGCGCCGGGTGGCTGAGTTGCTGGTGCTGCGCGCCGACATGCCGCGTTCGCTGGCGCGCTCTATGAAGGAGGTTTACACCAACCTCTGTCTGGTCGCCAACAGCCAGTCGGGGGAGACCCAGCGGCGCGCCGGCGAACTGCATTCCTCGCTGCGGTTCGGCCGCATCGAGGACATTTTCGATGTCGGCCTGCATGATTACCTGACCGCCTTTCTCGGCAAGACCGACGACCTGGGCAATCGCATCGCGCGCGATTTCCTGGTGCCCGTGCTGGCCGATTGAATGGTGGATTGAGCCGCCGCAGCGCCCGTCCGGGTGCCCGGCGATGCCCTGGAAGCCGCATGGATACTGGGTCTTCAGGCATCTCCGGGGGGCGGAATCGACCCCCGCAAGACCTTCGGACAAGTTGTCTCAACGCGCCGTCGCAGCTATGATGCGCCGCTTGGCCCCTCCACGAGACTCGAGATGACCTACTGCATTGGCATGCTGCTCGACGCCGGACTGGTGTTCCTGTCGGATTCGCGCACCAATGCCGGCGTCGACCAGATCAACACCTTCCGCAAGATGCACCTGTTCGAGCGCCCCGGCGAACGAATCGTCGTGCTGATGACGGCCGGCAATCTGGCGATCTCGCAGAGTCTGGTGAGCATTCTCAAAGAGCGCCTCTGCAGCGAAACCGGAGAGCGCAACCTGCACAATGTCGGCAACATGTTCGAAGCCGCACGCTGCGTCGGCGACGCGGTGCGCGAGGTGCATCGGCGCGATGCCGACGCGCTGCAGGAGTTTTCGATCGATTTCCACGCCTCGTTCATCATCGGCGGCCAGATCAAGGGTGAGCGGCCGCGCTTGTTCAGCGTTTACGCACCGGGCAATTTCATCGAGGCGGCGCCCGATACATCGTACTTCCAGATCGGCGAATCGAAATACGGCAAGCCGATCATCGATCGCGTGATCCAGCGCGGCACCACCCTAGACGAAGCCGCCAAGTGCGCGCTGATCTCGATGGATTCGACCATCCGCTCGAATTTGTCGGTCGGGCTGCCGCTCGATCTGGTCTGTGTGCGCACCGACGAACTGCGCGTGCATTCGCACAAGAACATCGATGCCGACAATGCCTACTTCAGGATGATCCGCAGCCGCTGGGGCGAGAGTCTGCGCCAGGCGTTCACCGAACTTCCCGACCCCGACTGGCTGCCGGAAAGGTGAGCGAACCGGCGAAGCCGTGAGCACCGCCGGTTCGCTTCACGGCTGCTCCAGTGCTACCGCACTGCCGGCAGGGCGCCCTTGTCGGTATTGAGGCATTCAGGGTGCCCGAACCCGCCGGCGCTCTTGCCGTCGGGGCCGATGTCGAACACGATGTTGTCCGGGCGGGTTGCATCGCCGCTCACGCCTCCGATCGTACTCAAGTAATCGAGACCCAGGTTGTGGCGAAGCCGCCAGCCGATGCGATGGTCGGCACACGACGTATCGCCCGAGACGCCGAGAGCGCCGACGATTTTGCCGCCTGCGGCATACATCGCCAGGCCGCCACCGAACACATTGACGCCACCGATACGAGTACCGACCATCGGATCCCACGCTGTGCCGAAGAACGCCGATCTGCCGCCGTAGGCGGCTTCGGTATCGACCGGGTTGCTGTGTTGCAGGCCGTACAGGCTGCCGCCCGGTTGTACCGCCGAGTAGAGATTCGCGGTGGACAGCGCCAGTCCGGCGGTGCCGGAGCCGTTCAGTTGCGTGTTGGCGAGGCTGAATGCGTTGGCGGTATTGGCTTTCTGGGCGGAAATCACCCGGCTTCCCAGCCATTGCGAGCCGCTGTTTTCGCCGGAGAAGGCCACTGCGCAGACAGTGCCGTCGCGCGCGACAATGCTGCCCCACATATGCAGGTTGAGTCCGGACGTTTCGTCGGCGACTGCGCCGACCAAGGCTGCCTTGAGTTCGGCGTGACCCGGCAGCCCCTGGCAAGCCTTGGGCGAAAACTCGGATTGCTGTCTTTCGGCGAGCGCTGATGACGCGCCCACGATTGCGACGAGACCGGCTGAGAACACCAGTCGAGTGGCCACTGTAGATTTCATGATCTGCTCCTCGATTCCAATTGATTGAAGCGGCGGTCGTCCGACGATTTCTTGCGCAGGCGGCAAGTGCGTTCGGTATATGCGCAGACTTCCCCTCGCAGCCTGCAATCGACGGTACGTGAGCTATGGATAGCAGACCGACCCGGCAGGCGATTCGGACAAAGAGACTAGATCGGAGGTGATAGGTGGAGCGCGGCGCCTTGCGAGGCCGGCATTAGCCGCCGAATTGTGCTTTCGAGCCGCCGTCGAGTTCCTGCTGCAGCGCGCGGAAGTGAGCGAGGCGTCGTGGGTCGATCGCGCCGCGACCGGCGGCTTCGATCACCGCGCAGCCGGGTTCCGAAAGGTGCCGGCAGTCGCGAAACCGGCAGCGGCCCAGCATCGGCTGCATTTCGATGAATGCCTGTTCGAGCCCGCCCAGCGACAGCCGGGAAAGTCCGAACACCTGCAGGCCCGGGCTATCAATGAGATTCGCGGTCGCATCGAGCCGGTACATCCGGGTGCAGGTAGTCGTGTGTCTGCCCGCATCGAGCACCGTCGAGTGTTCGCGCGTCGGCGCGTTGGCATGCGGGACCAGCGTGTTGACCAGCGTCGATTTGCCCATGCCGCTTTGCCCGACCAGCACGCTGGTCTGTTTCGACAGCAGTGCCCGTACTGCGCCGGCATCGCGCCGCGCGGCAATCTCGATGACGGAATAGCCGAGCCGCTGGAACGGCGCGAGCAGTTGGCGGGCATATTCGAGTTGCACCACCAGGTCGATCTTGTTCAGCACGATCGCCACCTTCATGCCCTGGTCTTCGGCGGCGGCGATGCAGCGCGAAATCAGCTCGTCGGAGAACGACGGCTCGGTAGCGACCACGATCACCACTTGCGTGGCGTTGGCGGCGATTAGTTTCTCGCGCCATTCATCGCGCCTGAACAACAGGCTCGCGCGCGCCAGCAGCCGGACGATCATCCCTTGATCGGCGCTGCGAGCCTCGATCGCCACCCGGTCGCCGCAGGCGTAGAGGCTGCGCTTGCCACGCGGAAAACATGTCGCACAACTGCCGTCGGCAAGCTCGACCTCGTAATGCCGGCCGAATGCGGCGACGATCGTCCCTTCGACCGATGTCGGCAAAATGCTCAGGCGTGCGCCACGAATGCGGCCGGGTGCGCTGTCGCGGCCTGCAGGTGCGCGATCCGCGCGGCGGCGGGCGGGTGGGAGTCGTGAAAGGCCGAGTACAGCGGATCGGGTGTCAGCGTCGACGCATTGTCGCGGTAGAGTTTGACCAGGGCGTTCACCAGGTCGTCGCGGCAAGTTTGTCGTGCGGCATAGGCGTCGGCCTGGAATTCATGTTTGCGCGACCAGCCGCTCATCAGCGGCGAGAGCGGAAAGACAAACACCGGAATGGCGATCATGAACAGCACCAGCGCCGGGGCGGTGCCCTCGGCTGTCATGCCGAGGCCGTGGAAAAACCACGGCCGTTCGATCAGGTAGCCGAGCAGCGCCAGGAAGGCGAGGCTGGCCAGCCCCATCGCGCCGAGCCGCTGCCAGACGTGGTGATGCTTGTAGTGACCGAGTTCATGCGCGAGTACCGCTTCTATCTCGTGCGCTGACAATTTTGCCAACAACGTGTCGAAAAAGACGATCCGCTTGGCCGCGCCGAAGCCGGTGAAATAGGCGTTGCCATGGGCCGAGCGCTTCGAGCCGTCCATCACGAACAGGCCGCTCGCGCGAAAGCCGCAGCGTGCCAGCAATGCCTCGACGCGCTGCCTGAGCGAGTCGTCTGACAGCGGCGAGAACTTGTTGAACAGCGGTGCGATGAAGCTCGGGTAGATCAGCAGAACCAGCAGGTTGAAGCCCAGCCAGAACAGCCAGACGTAGAGCCACCACAGACTGCCCATGTGCGCCATCAGCCACAGCACGGCCGCAAGCACCGGGGCGCCGATCAGCAGCGCCAGCAGGGTTTCCTTGAGCAGGTCGGCGACGAACAAAGCCGCCGTCATCTTGTTGAAGCCGAAACGCTCTTCGATGACGAAGGTGCGCCAGAGCACGAACGGCAGGCCGACGATGAAACCGATTGCCGAAACCGTGCCGATGAACGCCAGCGCATGGGCATAGCCGCCGGGTTGCAACACGCCGCTCCACAAGTCGAATGCCCACTGCAGGCCGCCGCCGATGGTGAACCAGGCGACCAGCAGCGCGCTGGCGGCGACGTCCAGCAAGCCCAGGCGAACTCTCGCCACCGTGTAATCGGCGGCCTTCTGGTGGGCGTCGAGTTCGATGACTTCGCGGAATGCCGCCGGCACGGTTTCCCGATGCCGCGCGACATGTTCGACCTGGCGCAAGCCGAGCCAGATGCGCATCAGCGTGGTCGCTGCCAGGACGGCGATAAACAGTGCTGAAAGGTTGGATGCAGCAGAGGACATGGGGTGCCCGGTCGGGGAAGCGGATTGGTCAATCTATGACAGAATGACGCCTTTTCGAGTTGTGACGATTATGGCACAGGACCAGAACCACCTGATCTGGGTCGATATGGAGATGACCGGTCTCGATCCGGACCGCGACCGCATCATCGAAGTGGCGCTGGTCGTCACCGACGGCCAGCTTGAGACCGTTGCCGAGGCGCCGGTGCTGGTGGTCCATCAGCCCGATTCGGTGCTCGATGCGATGGACGCCTGGAACAAGGGAACCCACGGCCGCTCCGGGCTGATCGACAAGGTCAAGGCGTCCGCGCTAGACGAAGCGGCGGTCGAGGCGCGGATGATCGAGTTTCTTGCCCAATACGTGCCGAGTCGCGCCAGTCCGATGTGCGGCAATTCGATCTGCCAGGACCGCCGCTTCATGGCGCGCGGCATGCCCCGACTCGAGGCCTATTTCCACTATCGCAACCTCGATGTGTCGACGCTGAAGGAACTGGCGCGCCGCTGGAAGCCGGACATCGCCAAGGGGCTTACCAAACAGGGCAAGCACGAGGCCCTCGCCGATATCTACGAATCGATCGCCGAACTCAGGTACTACCGCGACAACTTTCTGAAGGTTTGAGTCGCCGCGGAAACGCCCGCGGTTGCGTTGGCGGGCGGTTCGCGTCCGGCTCAGCGGCTGGCGATGTACATCGTGATTTCAAAGCCGAAACGCATGTCGGCGGCGGACGGGGTTTCCCTGTGCATGGCGTGTCTCCTGTCGGATTGAATGTGCCGGGTGCAGAGATTCTGCATCCCCGGTGACCACAGTCTGCCCCGACCGGAGAACGCGCGCTTCAGCGAATCGTTCAAGCGCGCCCCGGTATTTTCATCAATCGCGCATCGTGCGGATCGCCGCCAGCAAACCTGCGGTCGATCCGTCCGGCGGTGCGCTGTCGCTGCCGCCGCCCAATGCCCGCGCCATCAGCTTGCCCAATTCGACGCCGTACTGGTCGAAACTGTTGATGCCCCAGATCCAGCCCTGGACGAAGGTCTTGTGTTCGTAGAGCGCGATCAGCCGGCCCAGCGCGTGCGGGGTCAGGCGCGGGAAAAGCAGGGTCGAACTCGGCTGGTTGCCCGGGCTGAGCAGATGCGGCGTGAGCCGCGCGATTTCGCTTTCCGGCTTGCCGGAAGCGGCAAGCTGGGCGCGCGCCTGCGCTTCGTTGCGCCCCTGCATCAGCGCGGCGCTCTGCGCCAGCGCATTTTCGATCAACATGCGCTGTGCAGGCGCGTCGTCGCCGACCGGCACGATGAAGTCGATCGGCACTGTCAGCGTGCCCTGGTACAGCAACTGATGGTAGGCGTGCTGACCCACCGTGCCGGCGCCGCCCCACAGAATCGGCGAGGTGGCGCAAGTGAGCGGGTTGCCGTCGCGATCGACGCGCTTGCCGTTGCTTTCCATTTCCAGTTGCTGCAGGTAGGAGGGAAGATCGGCGAGGCGCTGCGAATACGACAGCACGGCATGCGAGCCGCAGCCGAGGAAGTTGGTGTTCCAGATTCCCAGCAGGGCCATCAGCACCGGCAGGTTGTTTTCCAGCGGCGCGCTGGTCAGGTGGTTATCGGCCTCGCGGGCGCCGCCGAGCAGTTGTTCGAACCCGTCCCAGCCGATGGCGCAGGCCACCGACAGACCGATTGCCGACCACATCGAGTAGCGTCCGCCGACCCATTCCGGCAGCGCGATGCAGCGTTCGGCCGGAATGCCGAAGGCGCGCGCCGCCTCGATGTTGTTGCTGACCGCGACGAAATGCGGTGCCAGGTCGGTCGCTGCGCCCAGTTGTGCCTGCAGCCAGGCGCGTGCCGCTTGCGCATTGGTCAGCGTTTCCTGGGTGGTGAACGTCTTCGAGGCGACGATGAACAGCGTTTCATCGGCCGAGGCGGTGGCCAGCACGACATCGAGCTCGAACGGATCGATGTTGGCGACGAAGCTGACGCGGGTCGCGCCGGGCTCGACCGCGCTCAACGCACGCGCCGCCACCCGCGGGCCGAGATCCGAACCGCCGATGCCGATATTGACCACATGGCGAATCACCTTGCCGCGCGCGCCGCGCAACTCGCCTTTGCGGAACGCGGTGGCGATTTCACGCATGCGGGCGCGCGTGCCGAGCACTTCCGGCAGCACGTCTGCACCGGCCACAAAGACCGGTGTCGTCGCGCGCAGGGCCATATGCTGAGCCGCTCGGCCTTCGGTGAAATTGAGCATCTCGCCGCCGGCAAGCTGGGCGATGCCGTCGCTTACATTGCGGGCCTTGGCGAGTTCGAGCAGCGCGCCGAGCGCGGCCGCATCGATCCGTTGCTTGGAGAAGTCGAACAGCAGGTCGCCCAATTGCCGCGAAAAGCGCTGGAAGCGCGTGGCATCGGCTGCGAACAGGTCGGTCAGGTGTTGCGGCCGCAATCTTTGCCCGGCCGCTTCGAGGGCGCGCCACGCGGCGCAATCGGAAATGGATTGGTTCACGGTATCAGTCGCGGATATAGAGTCGGTACATTTCGTTGCGGTCTCCGCGGCGGCGGTCTTCCCACACCTTGCGCCAAGTGTCGCCCGGGGGAGCCTCGACGCCGCGGCCGGTTTGCTGCGCGAGCAGCAGGCGACATGGTAGCGCATTTGGCCTGATTTCGCGCTGCGTGACGATGCCGCTGAAATAGTAGAAGGAGGCCCGCTGCGCTTCGCCCAGATTGCGCGCCGCGATGCAGCCGGCCGGCTGCGTGCCGATCGCCGCGGCCAGCGATTCCGAGACGCGGCGGTAGCTGCGGCCGTAATCGATCCACGGCATCCAAAGGATCATCGCCAGCGCCCAGAAGCCCATCGTCCCCGCCGCCCAGTGAACGACGCCGCGCGCGCTCGCGCGGGCACCGGCCAGTATCAGCGCCAGCCAGCCGGCGCTGAGCAGCAGCCCGAGCGTCAGGGCCACGGGCGAGAACTGAAGCTCGAAACCCGGTTCGAGGCGCACCACCTGGCGCGCCAGACGCGGCGGCCAGCCGGTCGCCATCGCCACATAGCCGACCCAGACCAGGAACATGAAGAACGTCATGCTCATCATGCCGAACCAGTCGAACGCGTTGGCCAGACCGCGCCGCATCCCGGTGACCCGAGTGGAGGCGAGCAGAATCAGCGGCGGCACCAGCGGCAGCAGCAGCGCATCGCGCGTTCCGCCGGTGACGACGATGTTTGCCAGCACCACGAGAAATGCCAGCAACGGCAGCATCACCGCGGGCGACTGCAGGTTGCGGCGCTCGGCCCACAGCGACCAGCCGGCCAGCGGCAGCGCCGGCCAGGCGAACCAGGGAATCGTGGACGCTAGCTTCGCCAGGCGTGCGCCGACCTCGGGTTTTGGCGCCAGATCGTCGAGTTCATGCTGCAGCCAGATCGCGTGGGCGCCCGGATCGAGCGCCAGCAGGCTCATCGTATGGGTGGCCGAAATGGCCGCGCCAAGCAGCAATCCGCCGAGCAGCGCCAGCGCGATGTTTCGCTCGCGCCAGGCCGGCGATGCCAATGGCAAAAGAATCGCCAGCGGTGCGACATAAAGCAGATTGTTGAACCCGCCCGCGAGGTGGGTCAGACCGAGCCCGCTACCGAACAGCAGCGCACCCTGCCAGGGCGATTCGATCACCCTGGCCAGGCCGTAGCAGGCGAGCGCCAGCGCGGCGAGCACCGCGAGCATCGGCTGCGCTTCATGAAACGGCACCAGAAAGCCCAGCGTGCCCAGGCCGATGATCACCGCGGTGGCGCCGATTCCGTCCCCCTCGCGCACACCGAGCAGAACATGGGCGCAGGCACCGAGCGCGGCAAACAGAACGCCGCCGCAGACCACGCTGGCCATCCGTGCGGCGTCGTGGGTGGGCAGCAGCCAATCCAGCGCCAGCGCAGTGAGCTTGCCGATCCAGAAATACAGCGGCGGGTAGCC